>Ga0335084_10002672_pt1 | contig 17244 bp, 19 predicted proteins | sample Lox_Sample_44_FD_206721 | JGI IMG/M metagenome (GOLD analysis project Ga0335084, IMG submission 206721) | Soil microbial communities from Loxahatchee National Wildlife Refuge, Florida, United States - Lox_Sample_4.4 | ecosystem: Environmental > Terrestrial > Soil > Wetlands | place: USA... | reverse complement strand
GCGACGGCCTCGAGGCGCTGCAGGCCCTGCATCTGGGCTCGAGCTCCGCGGAAGGACCGCTGCGCCCACAGGTGATCTTCCTCGACCTGCACATGCCGCGCATCGACGGCTTCGACTTGCTGCGCGCGCTGCGCGAGCTGCCCGAGACGAAGGACATTCCGATCGTGGTGGTGTCGTCGTCCAACTCACCCGAGGACATCCGCCGCTCCTACGAGCTCGGGGCGAACAGCTATCTCGTCAAGGAATACAACGCCCTCGAACCTGGCGCCGCGATTGCAGATGCCGCGCGCTACTGGACGCAGCTCAACCGCGTGCCCGTCGCCGACCACGACCACCACTAAAGACTTACCACCAAGAGAGGTGTCGATGGACCCCCAAACCGCACTAGTGATCGATGACGACCCCGAGTTCCGGGAGAGCATGGCGAAACTCGTGGAGCACGAGGGCTTCCAGGTGCGCCAGGCCGCGTCCCTCGCCGAGACGCGTTCGCTCCTGGCCCGAGTCTCACCGGACCTGGTGCTGATGGACCTGGCGCTGCCCGACGGCGAGGGCCTGGAGCTCGCGCGCGACGAGGCGGTGGGCCAGGGCACGGCCTTCGTCGTGGTCACGGGACAGGGCAGCGTGGACACCGCGGTCGAGTCACTGCAGAAGGGCGCGCTCGACTATCTCACGAAGCCCGTCGACCGGCGCCGCCTGACGACGGTGCTGGCGCACGTGCGGCGTCAGACGGTGCTGCGCCGCGAGGTGGCGTCCCTGCGCGAGGACCTGCGCGAGCTCGGCCGCTTCGGGCCGCTGATCGGGCGCGCGAAGCCGATGCAGGAGGTGTACGACCTGGTGGCGCGCGTCGCGCCGACCGAGGCGACCGTCTTCATCACGGGCCAGAGCGGCACCGGCAAGGAGCTGGTCGCACACACCGTGCACGAGCTGTCGCGCCGGCGCGACCAGCCGATGGTGGCCGTGAACTGCGGCGCAGTCACTCCGACCCTGATCGAGAGCGAGCTGTTCGGGCACGAGCGCGGCAGCTTCACGGGCGCCGAGCGCAGACACATCGGCCTGTTCGAGCGCGCGAACGGCGGCACGGTGTTCCTGGACGAGATCACCGAGATGCCGATCGAGCTGCAGGTGAAGCTCCTGCGCGTGCTCGAGAACCGCACGCTGAACCGCGTGGGCTCGACCGAGCCCATCCCGGTCGACGTGCGCGTGATCGCCGCCTCGAACCGCGAGCCCAAGGCCGCCGTCGAGGAGGGTACGCTGCGCGAGGACCTGCTGTATCGCCTGAACGTGTTCCCGATCGACCTGCCGCCGCTGCGCGAGCGCGGCATGGACGTGATCCTCCTGGCCGAGCACTTCCTCTCCGAGGTGAATCGGCGCGAGTCGAGTGACAAGCGCTTCTCGGAGTCGGCGCACCAGCGCTTGCTCGAGCTGGGCTGGCCCGGGAACGTGCGCGAGCTGCGCAACGCGGTGGAGCGCGCCGCGATCCTGGCCGACCGCGCGATCGGTCCCGAGGACCTGCCACCGCTCGACGCGGTGGCCAGCACTCAGGCGCCGGGCTCGAGCGCGGTGCTGCGCGTCGAGGTCGGCGCGTCGATCGCGGAAGTGGAGCGAAGGCTGATCCTGGCCACGCTCGACCAGCTCTCCGGCGACAAGAAGCGCGCCGCAGAGATTCTCGGCATCAGCTTGAAGACCTTGTACACACGGCTCGGTGTGTACTCGGCGGCGGCCAACGGACACCTCTGAGCCGGGCAGAATTCCGCGGTGAGTCGTGGCATGGGCGTTGCAGTCGTGACGTCCATGGAATTCGAACTCGCGCCCCTGCCCTACGAGAAGAGTGCGCTCGAGCCCTATGTGAGTGGGCTCACCATCGACGTCCACTATGAGCGTCACCACCGCGGGTATCTCGAAAAGCTCAAGGAGCTGATCGGCGGCACACGCGACGCGGAGCGCTCGCTGGCGGAGCTGGTGGAGCATTCCGAGGGCGAGGTGCTGCACAACGCCGCGCAGGTCTGGAACCACGACTTCTACTGGCGCAGCCTCACGCCAGTGACTCGCACGGAGCCGCCCGCGCCGTTGCGCCGCGCGATCGACGAATCGTTCCGCAGCGTCGGCGCGCTGCGCTGGCAGCTCGCGGCCGCGGCCAACGCGCTGTTCGGCTCCGGCTACGCCTGGCTGGTCGTGGACCGCGCGGGCGCGCTACGCGTGCTGCAGCTGCCCAATGCCGACAATCCGATGCGCCAGGGACTCACTCCGCTGCTCACGATCGACGTCTGGGAGCACGCCTACTACCTCGACCGGCGCAACCGGCGCGCCGACTACGTGGCCGGCGTGGTCGACCACCTGCTGAACTGGGAGTTCGCGGCCAAGAACTTCAGCGCGCAGTCCGCTCAGAGATAGCGGCCGCTGGTCGTCGGCAGCCGCAGCGTCGCGCGCTTGAAGCGGTCGACCTCGGCCATCACGTCTTCGGTCGTGACTTCGCCCGCGAGCTCGGAGGCCGCCTCGCAGCGCGCCTTGCGGCGCAGCACCGCGTGCAGCAGCTGCACCCAGCTGCCGATCGCCGCCTCGCGGTTCTGCTCGATCGCGCGCGGCCAGTCGATCTTGGCGAACAGCTTGCGCCCCGCGCGCTGCTCGGCCGCAGCGGCGTGGATTTCGAGCGCGGCGATCACGTCGCCCGGGACGGCGGGATTCACGGACACGATGCGCTCGAAGCGCCCGGGCTGGAAGTAGATCGGCGACAGCGTGTCGGGGCGGCTGGTGGCGCCCAGCGTGAGTGACCCGACCACCGAGATGGTGGTGTCGATCAGCTCGAGCAGGAAGTCCGACAGCTGGCTCGCGGGCAGGTCCATGCGCGGCGCACCCAGCGACGGGTCGTGCGCGAAGTCGAGCTCGTCGAAGTAGGCGGTGACTCGCTTGATCTCGAGCAAGGTCTCCTGCCAGCCCTGCAACAGGTCGCCGGCCTTGCCGCCGGCGTGCAGCAGCTGGAGCGCCAGGCGCGCCACACGGATGCGCAGGAACGGCGTCTCGGTGCGCGTGGCCAGCGCCCCCGCGAGCAGTGACTTTCCCGACGCGTCGGGCCCGATCAACAACAGCCCCGAGGGCGAGAACGTGCCCCAGCGCTGGTAGATCTTGGGCTCGGTCGCGGCGCAGGCGTAGGTGAGGATCTCGTCTTTGGCGTCCTCGAGCCCGCCGATGTCGTGCAGGTCGACCGCCGGAGTCGCGGTGAACACGCAGGCCTTGGCGACCGGCGGGAACTTGCGCGCAAAGGGCTCCCACAGATTGGCCGCACGCTTGCGCTCGATCTCGTTCAAGCCGTCTCTCCCGCGGCCACATCGTATCGGTTCGGCCGAGACTTGTGCGTCCCGACGCACTGCGGCACGGTGGCGTCATGACGGATTCGCGTGCGTGCGTGGGGTTGCTCGTCGGCGGAGGGCCTGCGCCCGGGATCAACGGAGTCGTCTCGGCGGCGACCATCGAGGCGCGCAATCGCGGCGCGCGCGTGATCGGCATCCTCGACGGCTTCGAGTGGCTGGCGCGGGGAGACACCCAGCACGCCCAGCCGCTCGAGATCCGCGACGTGTCTCGCATCCACTTTCGCGGCGGCTCGATCCTGCGCACCTCGCGCACCAATCCGACCAAGGACCCCGCCAAGCTCGAGGCGGTGGTGCGGGCGCTCGGCGAGCTGGGCGTGCGCTGGCTGATCACGATCGGCGGCGACGACACCGCGTTCTCGGCCAGCCGCGTCGCGGCGCAGGCGGGCGGCGCGCTCTCGGTGGTGCACGTGCCCAAGACCATCGACAACGACCTGCCGCTGCCCGGCGGCATCGTGACCTTCGGCTTCGAGACCGCGCGCCACGTCGGCGTGTCACTCGTCGAGAGCCTGATGGAGGACGCGCGCGCGACCAGCCGCTGGTATCTGCTCGTGGCCATGGGCCGCAAGGCGGGCCACCTGGCGCTGGGCATCGGCAAGGCCGCGGGCGCCACGCTCACGCTGATTCCCGAGGAGTTCTCGGGCCAGAAGCTGCGGCTGTCGCGGCTGGCCGACGTGATCGAGGGCTCGATCATCAAGCGGCGTGCGCACGGCGACGAGAACGGCACGGTGGTTCTGGCGGAGGGCATCGCGGAGCTGCTCGACCCCGCGGACCTCGAGGGCATGGAGGACGCCGAGCGCGACGACCACGGCCACGTGCGGCTGTCCGAGCTGCCGCTGGGCGACCTGCTCAAGCGCGAGATCAAGGCGCGCTTCGCGCGGCGCGGAATCACCGCGATCAAGGTGGTCGCGAAAGACATCGGCTACGAGCTGCGCTGCGCGCACCCGATCCCGTTCGACGCCGAGTACACGCGCGACCTGGGCTACGGCGCCGCGCGCGCGATCCTGGAGGGCGGCTCCAACTGCATGATCACGCGCCAGAACGGCGCGATCGTGACCATGCCGTTCTCGGAGCTCATGGACCCGAGGACCGGCCGCACGCGCGTGCGCCTGGTCGACACCACGTCGGAGTCGTACGAGGTCGCGCGCAAGTACATGATCCGGCTCGGGCCGAGTGACCTGGCCGATCCCCTCTGGCTGCAGACACTCGCCGAGGCCGGCAACACCAGCGCCGCGGATCTGCGCGAGCGCTTCGGGCGCGAGCAGTAGAGGAGGCGCCCCGCTCGCGCGGAGCGCCTCACTCCGGGGGTTGGAAGCACGCGGGCCAGGTCGCTGGGGCTGAGCAGCGGCCATCGACCCGCGCTTGGTACAGCATGGCATCGGGCCCTACGCCGGTCGGTGTCGGCGGTCACTCGGCTATGCTGGAATCCGCATGCGACCGCACGTGCTCGGCATCGACGAGGGACCGTTCGTCAAGAGTCAGCGCGAGCCCGTGCCGCTGGTGGCCGCGCTGTGCGAGGGCGGCGACCTGCTCGAAGCCGTTGCGCGCAGCGCGTTCGCCGTCGACGGCGACGGCGCTACGGAGTTCCTGGCGCGCTGGATCGGCGGGCTGCGCCTGTGCGCGAGCTTGCAGGCGGTTGCGCTGGGCGGGATCACGCTCGCGGGGCTGGGTCTGGTCGACGTGCGCGCGCTCGCCGACGCGCTCGGCGCGCCCGTGCTGGTGGTGACTCGCCGGCCGCCCGACAACGCTCGGCTGCGCGCTGCGCTCGAGGCGGCCGGGCTCCTGCCGCGCTTCGCGATCGCCGAGCGCTCGCCCGCGGCGTTCGACACCGGCGAAGGCGTCTGGCTGGCGCACGCCGGCGTGGAGCGCGCCGGAGCGCTGGCGCTGCTGCGCGCGTCGCGCAGCAAGGCCAAGCTGCCCGAGGCGCTGCGCGTCGCACACCTGTTCGCGACCGCGCTGGTGCGCGGCGAGTCATACGGCCGTGTGTGACTCGTCAGGAGGCGTAGTAGCGGCCGGGCGTCGTGCCCAGGACCTGGCGGAAGCGCGAGATGAACGCGCTCGTGCTCTCGTAGCCGACCGCCAGCGCCACCTGGGTCACCGGCTCGCCGGCCGCCAGGAGCTCGAGCGCCTGCATGAGCCGGAGCTGCTGGCGCCAGGCGCCGAAGCTCATGGCGGTCTCGGCCAGGAACACGCGCTCGAGCGTGCGCTTGCTCGCGCCCACGCGGCGCGCGATCCGCTCCAGGCTCTCGCCCTCGCCCGGGTTCCGGCGCAGCCACTCCGCGGCGCGGCGCGCGCGCGAGTCGCGGGGCGCCGGAAGCTGCAGGGGAATCGATGGCAGCGCATCGAGCTGCTCGAGCAGGAGCCCGATCAGGTGCGCGTGCCCCGGCTCACCGTGGTAGAGCGGCGCGCGCTCCACCGCGTGCAGGATCAGCTCGCGCAGCAGGGGAGACACGTTCACGACCGCGCACTCCGTCGCGGCGAACGGCAGCTCGGTCGAGAGATACACGGTGCGCATCTCGACCTCGCCCGACATGGCGATCCGGTGCTCCACGCCCGGCGGCACGAGCACTGCGCGGTGTGCCGGCACGACCCACGTGCCCGACTCGGTGTGCACGGTCATCACGCCGCGCGAGGCGTAGACGAGCTGTGCGGTGGGATGCGTGTGCGGCGGGATCTCGTAGCCGCTCGAGTAGGTGGTCGCGATCGCCCAGACCCGGATGTCGGATTCGGGCCGCTCGACTTGTCGCAAGCTCGACATCGAGTGTCAGTATATCGCAAGCTCGCCAGCGCCTTTCTCGCCTAGCCTGCGCCCATGGCCAACAACGTCGCTCACTTCCACTTCGAGGCCGACGACCCGGCGCGCGCGAGGCGCTTCTACGAGGCGGTGTTCGGCTGGCGCTTCCGCGCCTTTGGGCCCCCCGACTTCTTCACGATCGCGACCGGCGACGACGCGCGCCCCGGGATCCACGGCTCGCTGAGCCGCCGCCCGCCGGGACACGGCGCCGGCGAGGGCGGCTTCGAGTGCACGATCTCGGTCGACGACGTGGACGCGATCGCCCGGGCAGTCACTGCTGCGGGCGGCAGGATCGTCATGCCGCGCAACGTGATCCACGGCGTGGGCGAGCACATCCGCTTCGAGGACACCGAGGGCAACGTGGTCGCCGCGCTGAAGTACTTCGACGAGAGCCAGCGCGGCTGACTCGGAGCTACCGGCTCGCGACGCGCGCGCGGAGCGCGGACCAGGCGTCGAGATAGCGCCCGAGATACGGCTTGCCCGCGGCCATCTCGCGCTCGACCAGCGACCACACCTCGGCCTGCTCCGCCTGGTAGCCGGCGGTCGTGAAGTAGCCGCCGAAGTGCGCCAGGCGCAGCCACACCAGATACGTGGTGAGCGCGTCCATCTCGTTGTAGGCGACGATCTCGGGCAGCCGGCCCTCGAGCCACATGCGCGCCACGTCGTTGCCGTCGACGTCGAGCTTGCCCGGAATCCCGCACTGCACGGCGATCTCGTGCAGCGAAGGCACGGCCTTGCCCCAGCCGCCGACGATCTGCTTCAGGTCGATGTTCGAGTCACTCGCGCGCGCGAAGTAGTCGGGGCCGTTCCAGGGCTTGTCGGGCCGGTCGGCGAAGTCCGTCGCCTGCACGCCCAGCACGAGCGCCCGCTGCACCAGGATCTTCAGGTCCGAGTCGTGCGAGTTGAAGCCCACGAGCTGGGGCTTGTACTTGCCCAGCGCCTCGAGGAAGCGCCCCACGACGTCGGCCTCGCGCGCCTCGTCGGGGTTTCTGGGCGCGTGCGGCAAGGACAGGAGCCGCAGCGCGCCCGGTCCGTCGTCGCGCGCGCGCCGCTCCACGACCGCGATCGAGACGATCCGACACACGGCGGTCTTCAGGAACGGAGTCGGGTCTTCCTCGGTCGCGCCGCCCGCGCGCCACATCTCGCGCAGCACGTCGGCGTCGGGGAGTGAGTCGGGCAGGTCGTAGAGCACGCGCCCGGCCAGCGGATCGGGCACCCACTCCAGGTCGAACGCCCAGACCCGCTCCGCGACCTCGCGAATCACCCGAGCGCCGCCTCGATCTCCGCCAGCAGGTGCTTCTCGGCGCGCGAGGTCGCGAGCACGCCGAGCACGCCGCCCGTCAGGTGCGCCACGCGCTTCGAACGCTCGATGATGTCGCGCTTCAGCGCGTCGTACGCGTCCGCGGGCATCTTGGCCTTCAGGCTCTTCACGTAGCCCATCCAGGCGTGCTTCAGCGTCGGCTCGGGCCGGGCGTCGAGCCACCCCTCGACCATCTGGAAGATCAGCGTGCCCTGGGTGAAGCCACGCTCCTCGGCGGCCCGCAGCACGGCAGCGCGCTCGTGCGCGCCGACCTTGCCGTCGCGCCAGGCCATGAGCACCAGGGGCGCGATCGTCAGCGCGACCAGGGTCTTGGCGTCGAGCCCCAGCCCGACGAGCTCGTCGAGGACATTGCCGTCTTCGATGCCGGTCACCGCGGTGAGGTCGGACTTCTTCTGCGCTGCGACTTCGCGCGCGCGCAGCTTGTCCATCAGCTCCTGGTTCTGCTTGTTGAAGAAGGCTTCCTCGAGCGCGTGCGCCCGCTTGTTCAGCTCGTCCGGCATGGGCCCTCCTTGGCTGGGGCGGAATATGGCGGCTCCCGCGTCCGGTCGCGAGGGCCGCACCCGTCCACTATCGTCGACCGGCGGACGATGAAGAAGCCCGTGGGTCTGTTGGGCGGAATGGAGATCCGCGTGCGCGATCCCTTTGCGGACCGGCGCTCGCGACTGGCCGAGCGCGTGCCCTACCTCGCGGCCGTCGTCGCGCCGAGCGACCCGCACCCCGAAGCCGGCCCGAACGGCGTGCTCGAGGTCGCGACTTACAACGTGCATCGCTTCTCGGGGCCGGGCGGCGGGAACCGCTGGAAGCCCGAGCTCGCGAGCGCGGTGATCGGCGAGCTCGCCACCGACGTGATCGCGCTGCAGGAGGTGCTGCGGCCCTTCGAGGAGCCCGACCCCCTGCCCTCGATCGCCAACGCGCTCGGGCTGTACCTCGCCTTCGTCTCCACGCGCGTGCACCGCCGCGGCGAGCTCGGCAACGCGATCCTGTCGCGCTGGCCGCTCACTTCGGTGTTCGCGCTCGACCTCTCATTCTCGCGCCTGGAGCAGCGTTCGGCGATCGCGGCGCAGTTCGCGCGCGACGCGAGCCACGTCTCGATCGTCGCGACCCACCTGGCGCTGGTCGACCGCACGCGCCAGAAACAGGTGCACGAGTTACTCGAGCACCCGCAGCTCCAGGGGCCGACCGTTCTGTTGGGCGACATGAACGCCTGGCGCCGCTGCCCCGCGACGCGGCGGCTCGAGGACGAGCTCACGCAGCTGCACCACAACGACGCCTGGCCGGCGACCTTCCCGGCCGCCCGGCCCGTCCTGGCGCTGGACCGCGTGTACGCGCGCGGCGCGCGTGTGGCGCGCGTGCGCACCCACGCGAGCGAGGCCGCGCGCCGGGCTTCCGACCACTTGCCGGTCGTGGCCACGGTCGACTTGCACCCCGCCGAAGTCCCCTGACTCGCGCCCGTTCGGGTAGACTGTCTCGGTGAAGAAGATCCTGGTCGCCACGGACTTCTCGCCCCACGCCGACCGGGCGCTAGCGCACGCGCTCGAGCTCGCAAAGCTGTTCTCGGCCGGGCTCGAGCTGTTCTCCTCGGGCTACATCCCTGCGCCGGCGCTGGCCGCCGTCTCGCTCGGCATGGCGCCCGGCCTGATCGGCCAGGCGCGCAGCGAGACCGCGCAGAAGGTCGAGACACTCGCCGCGACCCTGCGCGCACGCGGCTTCGAGGCCGCGAGCTCGACCTCGACCGAGGAGCCGGCGGCAGCGATCACCGAGCGCGCCGCGGAGCTCGGCGCCGACCTGGTCGCGGTCGGCACGCGCGGCCACACGGGGCTCGCGCACGTGCTCCTGGGCAGCGTGGCGGAGCGCGTGGCGCAGCTCGCTCGCGCGGCGGTGCTGACCGCGCACGCGGACTCACCGGCGCCGGCGCCCTACCGCTCGGTGCTGGTGCCCACGGACTTCTCACCCGACTCCGACGCCGCCGTGGCCTGGGCGCGCGCGCTGGTGGCGCGCACCGGCGGGCGGCTGGTGCTCCTGCACGCCTACGACCTGCCCTCGATCGCAGTCACCGGCAGCGGCTTCGCGGTGGCGAGCGTGGAGAAGGCGCTGGCGGACTCGGCGCGGCAGAAGCTCGGCGAGCTGCGCGAGTCACTGAGCGGGATCCAGGTCGAGACCGTGATCTCCGCGGCGCAACCCGACCCGGCGATCTTCGAGGCCATCGAGCGCATGCACGCCGACGCGGTGGTCATGGGCACGCGCGGGCGCACGGGCCTCGCGCACGTGCTCATGGGCAGCACCGCCGAGCGCGTGATCCGCCGCGCGCACGTTCCGGTGATCAGCGTGAAGGCGGCCTCGCCCAAGCTCTAGGGATTCGCGAGCGCGAGCCTCCAGCACAGCGCGACGAACGCCACGCTGACCGCGCCGAACGCCCACTGCGCCGGGCCGCCGAGCGGCCGGGGCGCCGCGCGCGCGGCGACGAAGCCGACGCCCGCGCCCGCGGCCAGGCCGAAGACGTGGGCCGCCAGGTCGCTGCCCCGGCCCGTGCCCAGCATGGCCAGGAGCCCCAGCCCGCCCGCGAGCGGCAGCCACACGCGCGAGGCCCGCAGGCGGATGCGCTGGCGGCGCACGAGCTCGGTGGCAGCGAGCGCCCCGATCGCCCCGAACAGGGCGGTGGAGGCGCCGAGCGAGCGGTAGTGCGCGCCGTGCCACGCGGCCGCAAGCCCGTTCCCGACCAGCCCCGACGCGAGCAGGATCGCCCCACCCACGCCGGGGCCGTAGCGGCGGAACAAGAGACTCGCGAAGACCGCGCACGAGAAGGCGTTCCCCGCCGCGTGAGTCACATCGGAGTGCAGCGTGAGCGCGGTGACACAGCGCCACCACTCGCCCCCGAGCACGAGCCGCGCATCGTTCGCGCCGGCGCCGAAGATCGGGCTCGCGTCGGACCAGTCCCCCGTATACCACCAGCCCGCCAGGATCGCCGCGGCCAGCCACAGGCCGGCGCGTGTCTCGACCTCGGGCTCCGGCTCGGGCGGCGGCTCCGGCGGCGGCGCGTTCTCGCGCGCCCAGCTCTCGAGCGCGGCGTCGGCGCGCGCGCGGTCCGACGCGGCCAGCAGCACCTGCCAGGCGCCGTCGTCGCTCTGCACCTGATGGCGGATGCCCTCCGCGGCCAACACCAGCGAGATGCTCTCCGCAGCCCGCCGGCTGTCCGCGAGGATGCGCGAGTCTGCGCCGGAGTCACTCGCCTCGGGCATGCCCCGCCGCCGCGAAGTCTTGCGCGAGCACGGCCATGGCGAGCATGTCGAGCGGCTGCCCGTAGCGCAGCCGGTGCGCGCGCAGCACGCCCTCGGTGCGGAAGCCGCAGCGCTCGTAACAGCGGATGCCGCGCGCGTTGTCGGCGTCGGTGATCAGCGTGACGCGCCGCAGGCCGAGCTCGCCGAACGCGAAGCGCAAGAGCGTGACGATCGCGTCGCCGCCGAAGCCGCGCGCCCAGCAGGCGGGCTCGCCGATCAGGATCGCCAGCTCGGCGCGCCCGCAGGGATGGATCTCGCGCAGCCGCAGCTCGCCGATCGCACGGCCCTCTGCCTCGATCATGAAGCGCAGCTCGCCAGGGTCAGTGAGTCCCTGCGCCACGAGCTTGGCCATCTCGCTGCGACCCAGGAGCTCGGGCGGGTCCTCCGAGCGGTGCAGCCAGTGGCGCACCTGGGCGTCGGCGTTCCAGCGCGCCAGGAGCTCGGCGTGCTCGAGCCGCTGCGGCACCAGCCGCACGAGCCGGCCCTCGAGCGTGCGGTTCAGGATCACTGCGAGTCACTCCCGGTGTCCGGTCAGGATACCCGACGCGGCCCCGGCTGGCGTACGCTGTCGCCGTGGAGCCCACGGTGAGTGCCCGCGACGCGCGCCGCATGTTCCTGGCGGCCCAGGGCCTGTGCGACGACCCGGCGCGCCCAGCCAACCTGCGGGCGGTCGCCAAGCTGATCGACCGGCTCGGCTTCGTGCAGGTCGACTCGATCCAGCGCGTGGAGCGCGCCCACCACCTGATCCTCGGCGCGCGGCTCGATGGCTACCGGCCCGCCCTGCTGGACCGCCTGGCCTTCGAGCGCCGCGCGCTCTTCGAGCACTGGACGCACGACGCCGCCTACATCCCGGTGTCACTCTTCCCGCACTGGAAGCTGCGCTTCGAGCGGCGCGAGGTCGAGATGCGCCGCAAGCGCTGGTTCAAGACACGCATGGGCAAGGACCCCGACGCCGTGCTGGCGCGCGTGCACGCGCGCATCGTGCGCGAGGGCGCGCTGCGCGCGCGTGACTTCGAGCGCAGCCTCGCGCGCACCTCCGAGGGCTGGTGGGACTGGACGCCCGAGAAGACCGCGCTCGAGGTGCTGTGGCACTCGGGCCGGCTCGCGATCGCCGGCCGCGACCGCTTCGACAAGGTCTACGACCTGCTCGAGCGCGTGTTTCCAGACGCGCACGCGGCGCGCGCTCCCACGCGCGAGGCGCACGTCGACTGGGCGTGCAGCTCGGCGCTCGAGAGACTCGGCAGCGCCACGCCGTCGGAGCTGGCGTACTTCTGGGGCGGAATCGGCGTCGCCGAGGCCGTGGCCTGGTGCCGCGCGTCGGTCGAGCGCGGCAGCGCCGTGGCGGTGAAGCTCGCGGCCTCGAACGGAGCCCGGCCGGTCTCCGGCTTCGCGCCGCACGACTGGCAGGCGCGCCTGCGCCGTGCGCCCGACCCGCGCCCCGAGCTGCGCCTGCTCGCGCCCTTCGACCCCGTGCTGCGCGACCGCAAGCGACTCACTCGGCTGTTCGGCTTCGAGTACCGCTTCGAGGCGTTCACGCCCGCCGCCAAGCGCCGCTGGGGCTACTACGTGCTGCCGATCCTCGAGGGCGAGCGGCTGGTGGGCCGGCTCGATCCCCGCCACGACCGCGAGCGGAGCACGCTCGTGGTCGAGCGCGTGTGGTGGGAGCGCGGCGTACGCGCCACGGCGGCGCGCCGGCGCGGCCTCGCGCGCGCGCTCGAGAAGCTCGCGGCGCGCGTCGGCGCGGACTCGATCGAGCTCCCGCGCTGACTCAGATCCGGCGCGTCATCAGCGCCCGCTCGTGCACGGCAAAGCCCGAGCGCTCGTAGAGCGCCCGCGCGCGCGGGTTCACGTGGTCGACCTCGAGGTGCAGCGCGCCCACGCCCAGGTCGGCGCACAGCGCGGCCGCGTGCGCCAGCGCCTGCGTGCCCAGGCCGCGGCCGCGCCACGCTTCGCGCACGTAGAGCTCGTCGATGAACGCGTCGCGGCCCAGAAACTCGAGGCTGTAGCCCAGCGTGAGCACGTAGTAGCCCACGGCCCGTGACTCGAGCTCGATCAGCAACACGCGGCCGAAGTCGGGGTTCGCCAGGATCCCCTCGAGCGCGCGCCGCACCGCCGGCTCGACGAACGGAATGCGCTCGATGGCCCAGAACTCGCGCACGAACGACAGGAGCGGCTCGAGGTCGCGCGGCCCGGCGACGCGGAAGGCGGGGTTCATGGCGGCGCATTCTAGCCGCGTGGCATCATGGGGCGAGGAGAGCCGATGGCCGGTCCGATCCGCGGCAGCTGCCTGTGCGGCGGCATACGCTGGCAGTTCGAAGGCGACGCCTTCCTGTTCAATCACTGCCACTGCGTGCAGTGCCGCAAGTCGCACGGCGCCGCGTTCGCGAGCAACCTGCACCTGCGCCCGTCGCAGTTCCGCTGGCTGGGCGGCGAGGAGCTGGTGACTCGCTTCGAGTCGAGCCCGGGCGTGCGGCGCAGCTTCTGCGGGCGCTGCGGCGGCAACGTGGCGATCGTGCTCGACGACCAGGTGGTGGTGCCCGCGGCGAGCCTCGACGACCCGCTCGACGGGCGGCCCCAGGTCCACTTCTTCGCGGGCGAGAAAGTCCCGTGGCTCGAGATCGCCGACGGCGTGCCGGCCTTCCAGGCCTGGCCGCCCGCCAACTTCAAAGGAGAGTCCCGATGAACCGACTGCAGGGCAAAGTGGCGCTGGTGACCGGCGCGGCGCGCGGGCTGGGGCTCGCGATCGCGAAGCGCTTCGTCGAAGAAGGCGCGCAGGTCGTGATCAACGACGTCGACCTGGTCGCAGCCGAGAAGGCGGCGGCGCCGCTCGGCGGCCTGGGGCTCGCGGCCGACGTGTCGGACTCCGCGGCCGTGCGGAAGATGTTCGAGACGACGCAGCGCCGCCTCGGCCGGCTCGACGTGCTGGTGAACAACGCCGGTATCTCGGGCGTCGAGAACGACCCCGCGCTGCGCGCGAAGTTCCGCGACAAGCAGCTCCAGCAGGCGGCGGAGCTCGCGGCCGGCGGCCCGGTCAAGACCCACCTCGACGCGGCGGTCGAAGTGACCGACGATGCCTGGCACCGGATGCTCGCGGTGCACCTCGACGGAACTTTCTTCTGCTCGCGCGAGGCGCTGAAGATCATGAACCCGCAGATGTCGGGCTCGATCATCAACATGGGCTCGATCATGGGCACCGCGGGCGGCGCCGGTGCGGTCGCCTACTGCGCGGCCAAGGCAGGCATCCTGGGCTTCACGCGCTCGCTGGCGCGCGAGGTCGTGACCCGCAACATCCGCGTGAACGCGATCGCGCCGGGCTGGATCGACACCGACATGATCGCGTTCCTCGAGCAGATGAAGTCGATCATCGAGGCCTCGACGCCGATGCACCGGCTGGGCGAGCCCGACGACATCGCCTGGGCCGCGGTGTATCTCGCCAGCGAGGAGGCCAAGTTCGTGACCGGTCAGGTGCTGTCGCCCAACGGCGGCTGGCACATGAGTCAGTGACTCCGTTCCGCGAGCGGCTCCTAGCCGCGTGGCAGCGCTCGGCCAGCCTGGCCTGCGTGGGGCTCGATCCCGACTCGACCAAGCTCCCGGCGCGTTTTGCGCGCGCCGCGGAGCCGATGTTCGAGTTCAACCGCGAGGTGATCGACGCCACGCACGACCTGGTCTGCGCCTACAAGCCGCAGATCGCCTTCTACAGCGCGGTCGGCGCCGAGCGCGAGCTCGAGAAGACGATCGCGCACATCCGCGCGCGCGCGCCGCAGGCGATCGTGATCCTGGACGCCAAGCGGGGCGACGTGGGCAACACGGCCGCGGCCTACGCGCGCGAGGCGTTCGAGCGCTACGACGCCGACGCAGTCACCGTGAACGCCTATCTCGGCGGCGACTCACTCGCGCCCTTCCTGGCCGACCCCGCGCGCGCCGCGCTGGTCCTGTGCCGCACCTCGAACCCGGGCGCGCGCGACCTGCAGGACCTGCGGGTCGACGGCCAGCCGCTCTACCGGCGCGTGGCCGAGCGCGCCGCGCGCGACTGGAACGCGCACCACAATCTGGGCCTGGTCGTGGGCGCGACCTACCCGCAGGAGCTGGCCGAGCTGCGCCAGGCGCACCCCGAGCTGCCCTTCCTGGTGCCGGGCGTGGGCGCGCAAGGCGGCGACGTGGCCGCGGTGGTCGCGGCGGGCGTCGACCCGAAAGGCCGCGGCCTGTTCATCTCCTCGTCGCGGGCGATCGTGTTCGCGGGCGACGCCGACGCGATCCGCGCCGCCGCGCAGGCCCTGCGCGACGAGATCAACCGCGCGCGCGGCTAGTGCGCTTGCGGAGGCCCCCGGCGCAGGAGCGCTTCACGCGGGGAAACGCTCCCCGACCCACTCCTCGCTGCGCCGCCACAGCGCCTCGGCGCGCGCCGGATCGAGCGCGTAGGCGCGCACGCCCGCGCTCGTCTGCGCGTCCTGGGTGAGCTTGGCGACGCTGCAGTCCTCGCAGTAGCGGCCGCCGATCTCGGCCGCGTCGGCGATGAACGCGGCCCAGACGCTCGTCGCCGCGCCCTGCTCCACCGACTTCATCTTCACCCCGCCGCGCGCCATGCGCGACACGAGCTCTTGCAGGGTCTGCTCGGTGAGGTGTCTCGAGAGCTCGGTGCGGATGCCGCCCGGATGGACCGCGCACGCGCGCACGCCGCGCGGCGCGAGCCGCCGGTCGAGCGCCACGGCGAACAGCACGTTCGCGGTCTTGGAGCGCCCGTAGGCGAGCCACGGGTCGTAGGGCGTGCGTGTGAAGCCGGGGTCTTCGAGGTCCACGTCGGCGAACCGGTGGCCGGACGACGACAGCACCACGACGCGCGCGGGTGCGCCGCGCACGAGCAGCGGCACGAGCCGGTTCACGAGCACGAAGTGACCCAGGTGGTTGGTGCCGAACTGGGTCTCGAAGCCGTCGCGCGTCCTGCCCTGCGGCGCGGCCATGACTCCGGCGTTGGCGATCAGCGCGTGCAGCGGCCGGCCCTCGCCCAGCAGCCGGTCCGCACAGGCGCGCACGCTGGCGAGTGACTCGAGGTCGAGCTCGGCCACCTCGACCCGGGCGCCCGGCGCAGCGCCGGCGCGCGCGGCAGCGGCCGCGCGTTCGCCCTTGGCGGCGTCGCGGGCCGTGACGACGACGTGCGCCCCCGCGGCGGCCAGCGCGCGAGCGGTCTCCGCGCCCAGGCCGGCCGAGCCGCCCGTGATCAGGACCCGGCGCCCGGAGAGACTGACTCCCTCGAGCAGCTCGTTCGTGGTGGTCTCGCGCGAGAAGGTTCGGGGCACTCGGGGCTCCTGGCTGTGGGGGAGTCGCGGAAGCTTGGGCAGCGCGGGATCCATCGTAGCCCAGGGCTGCGCGCGGGAGACGTAGAGATTCCGGGCCGGCCGGAACGCCGCCGGGTCGTCGAGGCTGCCGGCGCGGATCGTGACCATCTCGGGCGCCACGCCCGGGCGGCCGAACAGCGGCGACCCGCAGTCGGCGCAGAAGAAGCGCGTGGTCGGATGCCCGCTGTCGGCGGTCACCGTGAAGCCGCGCGGGGCGCCGCGAGTCACTCGAAACGCGTCGGCCGGCACGCCCAGCACGGGGACGAAGCCAGCGCCTAACTCGCGCTGGCAGTCACGGCAGTGGCAACGGGCCGCGAACAGGGGCTCGGCGCTGCACTCGTAGCGGATCGCGCCGCAGGCGCAGCCGCCGCAGAAAGCGGGCATGCGCACAACCTAACACGCGGCTTGGCAGGATCCGCGCGGCGATTGGCCGACGGCGGCGCGAGCCGGCGGCTACCCTCCACGTCATGCGGCTTCTCCGGATCGCGCTCGCGGGAGTCGCCGTGCTCGCCGCGGCGGGCATCGGCGCCGCCCTCTTGGCGCTGCCCGCCGCGCGGCCGCGCGCTGCGGCCCTGCCCGAGATCTCCGAGGCCGAGCGGGCCGCGGTCGTGGCGCAGCTGCGGCCGCCCAAGCGCGCGCGCCCCCTGGTCGCGGTATTCGCCGCGAACGGCGGTACGGAGACCACGGACTTCGTGGTGCCGCTCGGCGTGCTGCGCGCCTCGCACAGCGCCGACGTGCTCGCGGTCGCGCTGCAGGACGCGCCGGTCGAGCTCCACCCCGCGCTGCGCGTGCGGCCGGACCTCGACGTCGCCGCCTTCGACGCGCGCTACGGCGACGGGGCCGACTACGTGATCGTGCCGGCGCTGCACGACGCCAAGGAGCCTGCGGCCCTCGCCTGGCTGCAGGCCCAGGCGCGCAAGGGCGCGACCATGGTCGGCATCTGCGACGGCGGCTGGGTGCTCGGCGCCGCCGGGCTGCTCGACGGCCGCGCCGCCACGAGTCACTGGCTGTGGGTGAGTCGCATGCCGAAGACATTCCGCGGCATGACCTGGGTCATGGACCGGCGCTACGTGGTCGACCGCGGCGTCGCCACCACCACCGGCATCAGCGCGTCGATCCCGCTGTCGCTCACGCTGGTCGAGGCGATCGCCGGGCCGGA
>Ga0335084_10002671_pt1 | contig 17245 bp, 13 predicted proteins | sample Lox_Sample_44_FD_206721 | JGI IMG/M metagenome (GOLD analysis project Ga0335084, IMG submission 206721) | Soil microbial communities from Loxahatchee National Wildlife Refuge, Florida, United States - Lox_Sample_4.4 | ecosystem: Environmental > Terrestrial > Soil > Wetlands | place: USA... | reverse complement strand
GCGAGCGGCGCCATCGGCTCGCAGGCGGTGGCGAAATCGCCGCCCGACGGCTACACGCTGGTGATGGGGACGATCAGCTCGCACGGCATCAACTCGGCGCTCTACAGGTCGCTGCCGTACGACGCGGTCAAGGATTTCGCGCCGGTGACGAACGTCGCGAGCACGCCGAACGTCATCACGGTGAACCCCGGGGTGCCGGCGAAGAACCTGAACGAGCTGCTCAAGCTCGCCCGCGAGAAGCCGGGCAAGCTGAACTTCGGCTCGACGAGCCAGGGCGGGTCGCCGCACATGAGCGCCGAGCTCCTGAAGATGATGGCCCACGTCGAGCTGGTGCACGTGCCGTACAAGGGCGCGGGGCCGATGCTCGCCGACCTCATCGGCGGGCAGATCGAGATCGGCTTCGACAACCTCCCCTCCTCGATGAGCCACATCAGGTCGGGCAAGGTGCGCGCGATCGCGGTCACCACGACGAAGCGCTGGCCCGGCGCGCCGGAGATCCCGACCGTGGCTGAGAGCGGCGTGCCCGGCTACGAGGTCTCGGGCTGGTTCGGCCTGCTCGCCCCGGCCGGCACGCCGAAGCCGGTCATCGACGCGCTGTACCGCGCGATCGCCGACCTCCTCAAGCAGCCGGAGGTGGCAAAGCAGCTCCTCGAGCTCGGCGCCGAGCCGGCGGCGAACGGCCCCGACGCCTTCGGCCGCCAGATCGCGGACGAGGTGGAGAAGTGGAAGAAGGTCGTCGCCGCGACCGGCGTCAAGGCCGAGTAGGCGCATGACCGAGCTCGCGTACGAGGGCGTCACCGTCGTCGACATGAGCCAGGGCGTTGCGGGCCCCTACTGCGCCGCGATGCTCGGGCTGCACGGCGCCACCGCGATCAAGGTCGAACCGCCAGATGGCGACTGGATCAGGTTGATGGGCGGCGGTCGGGACGGCATGACTGCGCTCGCCATCGCCAGCAACCTCGGGAAGCGCTCGATCTGCCTGGACGCCAAGAAAGCGGACGGGCGCGCGCTCGTCGAGAAGCTGGCGTCGAAGGCCGATGTCCTCGTCGAGAACTTCCGCCCCGGCGTCATGAAAAAGCTCGGCCTCGACTACGCCCGGCTCGGCGCGGTCAACCCGCGGCTCGTGTATCTCTCGATCACCGGCTTCGGTGATTCGGGTCCGTGGGCGGCGAAGGCCGGCACCGACTCGGTGCTGCAGGCGTACACCGGCATGGCCACGCTCAACAAGGAGGATAGCGGCCGGCCGAGGCGCCTCGGCATGCTGGTCCCGGACACGATCGGCGCGCTCTACGCCGTGCAATGCGTCGGCGCGGCGCTGTACGCGCGCACCCGCACCGGTCGCGGCCGGCAGATCAAGGTCTCGCTCGCCGAATGCTGCGCGGCCTTCCAGGCCGCGCCGATCGTCGACGAAGCGCTGTTCGCCGACCGCTACAAGCCGCCGATCGCCGTGCCCTCCGGCGTGTTCGCGACCGCGGACGGGTTCATCGTGCTGCTCACCTTGCGCACCGACATGTGGGAGCGGTTCTGCCGCGCAATCGGCCGCGGCGGATGGGTAACGGATCCGCGCTATGCGACCAACGAAGGCCGCGGCGAGCACGCCGCGGAGATCAACCGCCTGGTGGGCGAGATCCTGTCGACGCGGTCCAGCCGGGGGTGGGTCGAGGTACTCGAGGCCGCCGACGTGCTGTGCGCCGAGGTCCAGACCTATGCGCAGCTCCGCGACCATCCCCAGATGAAGCACATGGGCTACTTCGGCGAGCTGCGGCAGCCGCCGTACGAACCGCTCTCGGTTCCCTATCTGCCCGGGACCGAGCACGGCGGTCCGGTGCGCCCCGCGCCGCGGGCCGGCCAGCACACGCGGGAGCTCCTGCGCGAGCTCGGGTATTCGGCGACCGAGATCGCGGCCATGGAGGAAGCGCGCATCGTCGTTCAGGGCAGCTGAACACGCTCACTTACTGGAGTCGAACGTGAGATCGCACTTCTCGTCGCTCGCCCGGATCCTCGGGGCGGCCCTGCTCGGGCTGATGCCGTTCGTCGCGCCGGCGCAGGACTACCCGCGGAAGCCCGTCCGGATGATCATCCCCTACCCGCCCGGCGGGCCCACCGACATCCTCGGACGCATCGTCGCCCAGAACCTCACGGAGAAGCTGGGGCAGCAGGTGGTCGTCGAGAACAAGCCGGGCGCGAGCGGGATGATCGGTGCCGACCTGGTCGCGAAGGCCCCGCCCGACGGCTATACGCTGCTCGCGAACGCGTCGATCCACGTCATCAACCCGAGCCTCTACAAGAACCCCACCTACGACGCGATCAAGGACTTCACGCCGGTGAGCCTGATCGCCGACGTGCCGCTGGTCCTCGTCGTCGCGCCGGAGCTCCCGGTGAAATCGGTCAAGGATCTGATCGCCCTCGCCAAGTCGAGCTCGGGCAAGCTGAACTTCGCTTCCTCCGGCAATGCAGCGGCGCCGCACCTCGCCGGCGAGGCGTTCAAGATCGCGACCGGCGTGGACATGCAGCACGTCCCCTACAAGGGCAGCGGCCCGGCGCTGACCGATCTCATGGGCGGGCAGGTGCAGCTGATGTTCGATTCGCTGCCCTCCAGCATCTCGCACGTCAAGTCCGGAAAGCTGCGCGCGATCGCGGTGACGACGGCGAAGCGCTCGTCCGCCCTGCCCAACGTGCCGACGATCGCCGAGTCCGGCGTGCCGGGCTTCGACATCAGCACGTGGTACGGCATCTGGGCGCCGGCCGGTACGCCGAAGGAGATCGTGAGCAAGCTGTCGGGCGAGATCGCGAAGATCGTCAAGATGCCGGACGTGCGCGAACGGCTCGCCGGCCTCGGCGCGGAGCCGGTCGGCAACTCGCCCGACGAGTTCGCCGCCTACTGCCGCTCCGAGCTCGCGAAGTGGGCGAAGATCGTCAAGGCGTCCGGCGCGACCGTCGATTGAACGCCCGGCGCGAGCGCACGGGTGCGCGACCTTAATTGACCCGGGGTCTCCCGGCGCGCAGAATCCGCCGGCTAAGGAGGAGCACAACCATGAAAAGACTGTTGCTTACCGTCGCGGCGCTCGCCGCCCTCGCATTCGCGAGCCAGGTCCCCGCCCAGCAGGCGAAGGATCCCAAGGTCTACAAGATCGGCGCCATCCTCGCGATGAGCGGCGGGGCGAGCTTCTACGGGACGGTGATGAGCCAGGGCATCAAGCAGGCGGTCGACGAGATCAACGCCAAGGGCGGCGTGAACGGCATCCCGCTCGAGGCGGTGATCGAGGACCACAAGTCGGGCAACGCGCAGGAAGCGGTCTCGGCGATGAACCGGCTGATCACGATCAACGACGTCAAGATCGTCATGACCTCGTTCTCGGCGCCGACGCAGGCGATCGCGCCGCTCGCCGACCAGCACCAGATCCTGCTGGTGAACGGCGGCGGCGTGTCGAACAACCTGGTGGGCGTGTCCAAGTACATCTTCCACAACCGCTCGCTCGCCGCCGACCTCGGGCTCGCGGCGGCAACCTACCTCAACTCGACCGGCGCGAAGAAGCTGGCGGTGCTGCACTGGAAGAACGACGCGGGCGACAGCGTGGTCCGGGCGGTGACGCCGTACTGGGAGAAGACCGGCGGGACGATCGTCGCCACCGAGGCAGTGCCGCAGGGCGCCACCAACATGGACACCCAGATCGCGAAGATCCGGGCCGCCAACCCCGACGCCATCGGGCTCTGGATGTTCAACCCGGAGGTCGGTCTCGCGGTCAAGCGCATCCGCGAGCTGGGCATGAAGCAGCCGGTGATCGGCATCGAGTACACGGCCAACGACGCCAAGATCGCCGGTGCCCTCGGCGAGGGCTTCCTCTTCGTCAACGACTACTTCGAGGCGTCGGCGGACCAGCCGTGGTCACAGCGGTTCGCCCAGGGCTACGAGCAGCGCTACAAGTCGAAGCCGGATTTCTACGCCGCCAACTACTACGAAGGCGTCTACATGATCGCCGAGCTCCTCAAGCGTGCGCGCGCTAAAGGCGGCGACTACCTGAACGGCGAAGCGCTGAAGAAGGCGTTGTACGACAACCCGAAGTTCGACAGCGTCTACGGCGGTCAGATGGCCTTCCAGCCGAACGGCGTAGCGTTCAAGCGGGTCGGCTTGTTCAAGGTCGAGGGGACCGAGGGCAAGTTCGTGAAGTTCATCGAGCTCAAGTGATTGCCTGAGCCGGCCGGGAGGCCAGCCTGGACCTCCTCGCCCAACTCGTCATCAACGGGTTGGTGAACGGCAGCCACTACGCGCTGCTCGGCCTCGCGTTTGCCCTGATCTTCGGCACGACCCGGATCACGCATTTCGCCTTCGGGCCGGTCTACGCGCTCTCGGCGTACGGTTGCTGGTTCGCCGCGGCGAAGCTCGCTGCGCCGCTCTGGCTGGCGGTCGTGGCCGGCATCGCGACCGGCGCCGTCGCCGGCGCGCTCACCTACCTCGTCGTCTATCGGCCGTTCGAGCGCAAGGGCAGCCCGCCGCTCGTCATCCTGATCGCCTCGCTCGGACTCTTCATCCTGCTCGAGAACGCGATCGGCGTCGTGTTCGGCACCGACACCAAGGTCGTGCCCGCGCCGCCGTCGGGCGTGTTCCTGTGGGGCCCGCTGGTCATCACCAGCGCGCAGATCGCGCAGATCGTCGCGCTCGTGGTGATCGCCGGCGCGCTCGGCGCGTACCTCACGCGGACGCGCTTCGGCAAGGCCGTGCTCGCGATGACCGACAACCCGGAGATGGCGCGCGTCATCGGCATCGACACGCGGCGCCTATCCGTCGTCGCGTTCGCACTCGGCTCGGCAATTGCCGCGGTGCCGGCCTGCCTCATCCTGGTCAAGGACGGCGCGACCGCCCATATGGGTTTCATCGCGGTCTTCATGGCGTTCGTCGCGGTGGTGGTGGGCGGGGTCGGCTCGCTGCGCGGGGCGGTGGCGGGCGGCCTCGCGCTCGGCCTCGTCGAGAGCACCGGCATGGCGAAGATCCCGACCGAATGGCAGAACTCGATCGCCTTCGTCCTGCTCTTCGTCGTACTGCTCGTGCGGCCGCGGGGCCTCTTCGGAGGGCGCTAGCCTGGACTACGTGCTGCACGTGCTGGTGATGGTGTCGCTCTACGCGATCCTCGCGAGCTCGTTCAACCTGCTCATCGGCTACGCGGGCCTGTTCGCGCTCTCCCACGCCGCGTTCTTCGGCGTCGGCGCCTACGCGACGGCGATCCTCGCCGCCAAGCTCGGCGTGCCCTTTCCCTGGCCGATGTTCGCCGGCATCGCGATCACCGCGGCGCTCGGCATCGCGATCGCGCTGCCCGCGCTGCGGATCGGCGGCGACTACCTGGTCATCGTGACGCTCGCGCTGCAGATCATCGTCACCGCCGTGCTGCTCAACTGGACCGACCTCACCGGCGGCACCGACGGCATCCGGGCGATTCCACGGATCGAGCTCGCCGGCGTGAAGCTCGACACGCCCGGAACGTTCCTCCCGCTCGCCCTGGTGATTGCCGCGGTCTGCTTCGCGATCGCCGGCCGGCTCGGCGCCTCGCCGTTCGGCCGCGCGCTGAAGGCGATGCGCGAGAACGAGGCCGCGACGCAGGCAATCGGCAAGAACATCGTCGCGATGAAGCTCTCCGTGTTCGCGATCGCCGCCGCCCTCGCCTCGGTCGCCGGATCGCTCTACGCGCACTACGTGACGTTCGTCTCCGCCGAGGGCTTCACCGTCGAGCTGACGATCTACCTGCTGGCGATGGTCATCGTCGGCGGCACCGGCAACCTCGTCGGCTCGCTGGTCGGCGCCCTGATCCTCGCCGTGCTGCCCGAGCTGCTGAAGTTCATCGACATGCCCTCGGACATCGCCGACAAGGTGCGGCAGATGCTCTACGGCCTGCTCCTCATCGTCATGCTGCGGCTGCGGCCGCAGGGCCTCCTGCCCGAGTCCGCATCGGCACATCACTATGACGCCCCGCCCGAGCGCCCGCCGGTCGACACCCCGGTAGCCGCGGCGGCCCTCGAAGGCCGGAGCCTCGAGCGCCACTTCGGCGGCATCGTCGCCGTCGCCGGGCTCGACATCACGATCGAGCCGGGGCGGATCACCGGCCTGATCGGCCCGAACGGCGCCGGCAAGACGACCGCGTTCAACCTGCTGACCGGATTCCTCCAGCCCGACCGGGGCGAGGTCCGGTACCGGGGACGTTCCCTGAACGGACTCAAGCCGCACCAGATCGTCCACCAGGGCGTCGCGCGTTCGTTCCAGGACCTGAAGCTCTTCACCGCCCTGACCGTGCTCGAGAACGTGCTCGTCGCGCTGCCGCGCCAGCGCGGCGACCACCTGGCGTACGTGTACTTCGCGCCGTGGCTCGTGCGCCGGGAGGAGCGCGACAACCTCGCGCGCGCGATGGCCATCCTCGAGTTCGTCGGCCTCGGCGCACGCGCGGGCGATCTCGCCGCCGATCTCTCGTACGCCGAGGAAAAACTCCTCGTCGTCGCCCGGCTGCTTGCGACCGGGGCGGAGGCGCTGCTTTTCGACGAGCCGCTCTCGGGGCTGGCGCCGAACGCACTCGCCAAGGTCCTGCCGCTCTTCAAGCGGCTCGCGCAATCGGGCCGGACGCTCTGCATCATCGAGCACAACCTCGACGTGATCCGCGAGCTGTGCGACCGGGTCGTGTTCCTCGACGAGGGCCGCAAGCTCGCCGAGGGATCCGCCGAAGACCTGATGCGCGACCCCGAGCTGTCGGAGCGCTACTTCAAATGAGCGTCTCGCTCGCGTGCACTGCGCTCGTCGCCGGCTACGGCAAGAAGCGCGTCGTCGACGGCGTCGACCTCGACGTCGAGGCCGGCCGGATCCTGCTCCTCCTCGGGCACAACGGCGCCGGCAAGACGACGCTCGCGCGCGCGCTCTTCGGCCTGCTCGCGCCCGAGGGTGGCGGCGTGCGGCTCGGCGGCGCCGACATCACCGGCCGCGCCCCGGCGCGCAACGTCGCCGACGGCTTCGCCTTCGTGCCGCAGGGCCACGGCGTGTTCCGCACGCTCACCGTCGAGGACAACCTGGAGCTCGGCGGCTTCGTCGAGCACGACCGGGCGCAGCTCGCCGCGCGGCGCGAGCAGGTGTTCGCCATGTTCCCGATCCTCGCCGAGCGGCGCGCGCAGCTCGCCGGCACCATGTCCGGCGGCCAGCAGCAGATGCTCGCGGTCGGCATCGCGCTCATGCATGCGCCGCGGCTGATGCTGCTCGACGAGCCGTCGATCGGGCTCGCGCCGAACCTGGTGGAGAAGGTGATGCACAGCGTGGCGGAGATCAACCGCACGCTCGGCACCACGATCCTGATCATCGAGCAGAACGTGAAGGCGAGCCTGCCGATCGCGCACCGGGTCGCGGTGCTCAAGACCGGCCGCAAGATCTACGACGGCGCGCCGGGGCCGCTCGCCGATCACGTCAAACTCATGGAGCTCTTTTGAGCGGCAAAGTCCTTGTCGCCGGCGCCTCCGGGCTGGTCGGGTTCGCGGCGGTCCGCCACTTCATGCAGCTTCCCGGCTGGGAGGTGGTCGGGATCTCCCGGCGCGTTCCGCCGGGCCTCGAAAGCGCATCCATTGTTCCGGTCGATCTCCTCGACCGCGCGCGCTGCGCCGAGGTGTTCGGCGCGATGCGCGACGTGACGCACGTCGTCTATGCGGCGCTTTATGAGAAGCCCGGGCTGATCGCCGGCTGGCGCGAGCGCGACCAGATGGACACCAACCTGGCGATGCTGCGGAACCTGTTCGATCCGCTCGCCGGCGCGGCGCGGAGGCTCGAGCACGTCACGCTGCTCCAGGGCACCAAGGCGTACGGCTCGCACATCGAGGCAGTGCCGGTGCCGGCGCGCGAGCGCTCGCCGCGCCACCCGCACGAGAACTTCTACTGGCTGCAGGAGGACTACCTGCGCGAGAAGCAGCGCGGCGCCGGATGGCACCGGACGATCCTCCGTCCGCAGGTGATCTTCGGCGAGTCGCTCGGCAGCCCGATGAACCCGCTGCCGGCGATCGGGGTCTACGGCGCGATCCTCAAGGAGGCCGGCCTCCCGCTCGCCTACCCGGGTGGCCCGCCGCGCATCTTCCAGGCGGTCGATGCCGATCTCCTCGCGCGCGCGTGCGCCTGGGCCGCTACCTCGCCCGCGTGCCGGAACGAGACCTTCAACATCAACAACGGGGAGGCGTTCGAGTGGCGGACCGTGTGGCCGGCAATCGCCGACGCGCTGGGGATGGAGGTCGGACCGCCGCGCCCGATGTCGCTCGCCGTGGAAATGCCGAAACGGCAGGCCGAATGGGCGGCGATCGTCCGCAAGCACGGCCTGCGCTCGCCGGAGAGCCTGGAGGCGTTCGTCGGCCAGTCGTTCATCTATGCCGACCGGAACTTCGCGTACGGCGAAAAGGAGTCGCCTCCGCCGACGCTGGTCAGCACGATCAAGGCGCGCCACGCGGGCTTCCACGACTGCGTGGACACCGAGGAGATGTTCCGGCGCCTCTTCCGGCGATTCCAGGAGCTGCGCTGGCTGCCGCCGCGTGCGTGAGCGCGCTTCCTTCAGACGGTCGCCACCGGCGTCGCCGGCGAGCCGACCGCCCCGGGCAGCCGCAGCGGCGGCGCGGTGAGCAGGAACCGATACCGTCCGTGCGCGCGCAGCCACTCGGCGAGCGGCGTGAGATGCCAGATCTCCCCGAGGTGCACGCCGAGCTTGAAGAGACAGTGCTCGTGGAGCGGCAGCGCCGCGCAGCAGCCCGGGTGCGACAGCGCCGGGTGCGCCTCGACCGCGTAGTTGTCGGCGATCAGCACCGACAGCCCGCTATCGGTGATCCAGTCGAGCAGCCTGCGGTCGCGTCCGTCCAGGACGGCGCACGAGTTCTCGAGCGTGTGCCGGTCGGGCTCGCGCTTCATCTCGAGCAGCACCTGGGCGAACCCGGTGTGCAGGCACACCATGTCCCCGCGTTCGACCGCCACCTTGTCCGCCTGGAGGATCCGCATCAGCGTGTCGTAGCCGACGGCCGTGCGCTTGCGGCCGAGGTGCGCGTGCAGGTCGATCATCACCGCGCGGCCCTGCACGCAGCTGGCGGCCATGTTCTCGATGCCGAGCGCGCGCGCGCCGCAGGTGGTCTTCGCCGGCACGACGTCGATCGCGCCCGCACCGGACGCCTCGCTCGGCCCGACGACATCGACGCCCGCGCGATAGCCGTTGTAGTAGACCGGCTCCGGCACCCCGTCGCCGTCGGCGTCGAACAGCTGGCCGACGTGCGCGAGGCTGTCCCATTGCGTGGAGTACTGCGTGTGGAGGATCACCGCGTCGTCGCTGACGACGTCGGTGGCGTTCGGATCGTCCACCGCGAGGCGGTAGTTGAGGTTCGGGCGCCCGTTCCGCACCGTCGGGCGCAGTACCGGCGGGTGGCGGCGCGGGTTGAGCACGTTGCCGCCGGGGTAGTCGAGCGGCAGGCTGAGGCAGAAGGTCAGCCCCTCGCGCACCTCGGCGACGCCCTCGCGCACCTTCTGCGCGGTGATGAGGTTGAGACGACCGAGCTGGTCGTCGGGTCCGAACTCGCCCCAGTTGGATCCCTCCGGGCGCCTCGTCCATCGCTTGCTCGCCGCCATGTCCGCTTCCTTCCCTGTTCCGGCACGAACCGGTATGGTGCGCCGAACGCGGCGGTCCCGGCGATCGGCGCGCCGATTTCGCGGACTGAAATTTCCGGGGTCGATTCTTGACAGGGACATGCGCCGGCGGGTAGGAAAGGGGTGAGCCCGTCGCACCCGACATGCCGATCACCGAGACCGTTCCCGCGCTCCTCGAGCGGCACCTCGCCGAGCGGCCGGACGACGTCGCGTTCCTCGAGGGCGACCGGCGGATCAGCTATCGCGAGTTCGCCGCCCTGTGCGGGCAGACCGCGGCGTGGCTCGCCGACCAGGACATCGCTCCGGGCGATCGCGTCGCCGTGTGGCTGGTGAACCGGATCGAGTGGCTGGCGCTCCTGTTCGCCCTGGCGCGGATCGAAGCGGCCCTGGTGGCGCTCAACACGCGCTATCGCGCCGCCGAGCTGCAGACCGTTCTCGACCGCTCCGGGGCACGCATGCTCGTGCTCCAGCACAACTTCCGCAAGATCGACTTCCCCGCCGTGCTGCAGGGCGTCGATGCCGGCGCGCTGCCGGCGCTCGAATGGGTCGCCGTCGTCGACTGCGACGCGAGCACGCCCTCAAAGATCCTCGGCCGGCCCACGATCCCCTTTCAGGCTTTCGCGCGAGGCGCTGGTGAGACGGCCGATCGCTCGCGTCCCCAAGCGCCGGTCGCGCTGTTCACGACGTCGGGCACGACGAAAGGCCCGAAGCTCGTGGTCCATTCGCAGCGGACGATCGCCTTTCACAGCCGACGGGCGGCGAGCGCGTTCGGGTTCGACGAGCCCGGCGCATGCCTGCTCGGCGCGCTGCCCTTCTGCGGCGTGTACGGGTTCAACAGCGCGCTTGCCGCGTTCGCCGCCGGCGCGCCGGTCGTGCTGATGGAGACCTTCGAGGCCGGCCCGGCGGTGGAGCTCGTCCGGCGGCACCGCGTCACGCACGCCTTCGGCAGCGACGAGATGTATCGCCGGATGCTCGAGCTCGCTCCGGGACACGATCCGTTTCCGAGCGTCCGGTTGTTCGGATTTGCCGCGTTCAATCCCGGCGCCGCGGACTTCGCTCGCGCGGCCTGGGACAAGCGCGTTCCGCTCGTCGGCCTCTACGGCTCGAGCGAGGTGCAGGCCCTCTTCTCGGTGCAGTCGCCGTCGGCCCCGTTCCCGCAGCGGATCGAGGGCGGCGGGCGGCCCGCGGCGGGGAGCGACGCGGAGATCCGGGTCCGCGATGTGGACACCGGCGACCTGCTGCCGCCAGGGCGGAGCGGCGAGATCGAGATCCGGGCGCCCAGCAACTTCATCGGGTACTGGAACAATCCCGGCGCGACCGCCGATGCGGTCGGGCGGGACGGCTTCTTCCGCACCGGCGACGTCGGACAGCTGCGCGCGGACGGCACCTTTCTGTACGAGACGCGCCGCGGCGATGCGATCCGCCTCGGCGGCTACCTTGTGAGCCCGGCGGAGATCGAGGAAGCGCTGAAACGGATCCCCGGCGTCGGCGACGTCCAGGTCGTCGCGGTGGAAATCGCGGGCCAGCCACGCGCGGTCGCCTTCGTCGTTCCGGCCGCGGGTGCGGCGCCGCGCGAGGCGGACGTCATCGCCGCCGCCGCCGCGCAGATGGCGGGCTTCAAGGTCCCCGCGCGCGTGTGGTTCGTGGACGAGTTCCCGACGACGGACAGCCCGAACGGGTTGAAGATCCAGCGCGCCCGACTGCGCGACATGGCGCTCGAGGATCTGTCCCGGGCCGCTCGCGATTCCGGAGCCGCCTGAGCACGATCACGTGTCCCTACCGCAGCAACTGCAGGGCAGGCTCGCGCTCCCGGTCGTCGGCTCGCCGATGTTCATCGTCTCCAGCCCCGAGCTCGTGATCGCCCAGTGCACGTCCGGAATCGTCGGCTCGTTTCCCGCGCTCAACGCCCGGCCGAAGGAGGAGCTGGAGACTTGGATCCTGCGCATCAAGGCCGCGCTCGCGGACTACCGGGCCGCGCACCCCGGCGAGCTGGTCGCGCCGTTCGCCGTGAACCAGATCATCCATCAGTCCAACAGCCGGGTCGACCACGACCTCGATGTCTGCATGCGACACGAGGTGCCGATCATCATCACCTCGCTGCGCTCGCCGGAGGCGGTCGTGAAGCGCGTGCATGCGTACGGCGGGATCGTCATGCATGACGTGATCAATGTGCGGCACGCGCAAAAGGCGCTCGAAGCCGGCGTCGACGGGCTGATCCTCGTCTGCGCCGGCGCCGGAGGTCACGCGGGAACGCTGAGTCCGTTCGCCCTGGTGAACGAGGTGCGCCGCTTCTACGACGGACTCCTGGTGCTCGCCGGTGCGATCACCAACGGGCGCGGCATCCTCGCCGCGCAGGTCATGGGCTGCGACCTCGCCTACATGGGCACGCGCTTCATCGCGACGCACGAATCCAGCGCGACCGACGACTACAAGGAGATGATCGTCGGCGCCACCGCCACCGACATCCTCTACACGCCCTACTTTTCCGGCGTGCACGGCAACTACCTGAAGCCGAGCATCCGCGCCGCCGGGCTCGATCCCGACAACCTGCCGTCCGCCGATCCGTCGAAGATGGACTTCGACAAGCGGGTCGAGAAGCCCAAGACCTGGAAGGCGATCTGGGGCGCCGGACAGGGCGTCGGCAACATCCGGGAGATCATGCCGGCGCGCGAGGTCGTCGCCAGACTGCGCGGCGAGTACGAGAGCGCGAAACAGGCGCTGTCTGCGCCGGGTTGATCGGGCCGGCCGGTTACTTGGTCTTCGCGCGGATCTTCGCGAGCTCGGCGAGCATCTCCTTGGTAGTGGCCTCGCCGAATTCCTTGCCGAACTTATCGACCACGGGCTTCAGCTTCTCGCGCATCTTCGCCTGCTCCGCCGGCGGCAGCTCGGTCACCTGCATCCCGTTCTTCTTGAGCTCGCCGAGCGCCTTGTCGCCGTACTCGCGGATGGTCTTGCGCTCGAACAGCGTCGCCTCGCGCGCCGCCTCCTGTATCGCCTTCTTTTCCGCTGCCGACAGTGAATCCCAGGTCTTCTTCGACAGCAGCAGGACCCAGACGCTGTAGATGTGGCGGGTGAGCGCGAGGTTCTTCTGCACTTCATAGAACTTGCTGCTCAGGATGGTCGCCGTGGGGTTCTCCTGGCCGTCGATCGTCTTCTGCTCGAGCGCCGTGTAGACCTCCGGAAACGGCATCGGCAGGGCGTTGGCACCGAGCGTATTGAAAGTGTCGATGAACAGCGGGTTCTGGATCACGCGTATCTTCAGGCCCGCGATGTCGCTCGCGCTGTTGATCGGCCGGCGGCCATTGGTGATCTGCCTGAAGCCGTTTTCCCAGAACCCGAGCCCGACGAGGTTTTTGTCGGGAAGCGTCGCGAGGAGCTTCTGGCCGAACGCGCCGTCGAGGAGCGCATCGGCTTCCCGCTCGTTGTTGAAGAGGAGCGGAAAGTTGAGCACGCCGAAATCCTTGACCAGGCCCACCAGCGTCGAGCTGTCCGGCACCGTCATCTCCTGCGTGCCCCCGCGAAGCGCGGAAATCATGGTGGCGTCGTTGCCCAGCGCGCCGGCGGCGAACAGCTTGACGGTAAGCGTGCCGCCGGTCTTCTGCGCCAGGATCTCGCCGAAGCGTTTGACGGCAGCGCCTTGTGGATGGTCCTCGTTGAGGCCGATCCCCATCTTGAGGCTGCGCTCCTTGACCTGGGCGGAAACCACCCCTGCCGATTGGGCCACGGCCACGAGCACGCCCGCACAGACGATCCGTCGAAGCTTCATGTGACACCCTCCTTCGTCGCTGAGTTCGCTTCCGCGTTCACCGCCATTGTAGTCGGCCGCAGGACGTCGGCCGGTACCCGATCGGCGAGCGCCCGCCGGACGGGGCGCGCCCGGTCCATCCATACGTATCGACAGCGTAGGGCCTCCGGGAGTATGGTCGCTGGCGGACGCAGGCCGCCTGCAACCGGGCAAGCGGCGGTGCGGATCAGGCTCGAACGGGAGGAACGCCAGCGATGAAGGATTGGACCGAGTTCGGCCTGCGTGGCCTGCCTTCGATGTCCGCACGTACCAGGCCCCCGGGCTTCCCCCCGTTCCTGCAGTCCATGTTCGACGCCGCGGATGTGGCCCTCGCCAGACCGCTCGTCGGCATCTCCACTGACGGCAACGTGCGGCCGGGCCTCTTTCCGCTGCGAGCGACCGGCGTGGCCACCGCCCCGATCCTCGACGCCGCGCAGAACTTTCTTGCGGCGCTCGATCCGACGCAGCGGGCGAAAGTCGTGCTCGATACCGAGGCGAACGAGCGCCGGATGTGGTTCAACATCCATCCCTACGTCTACCGGCACGGGCTGATGCTCGAGGACCTCGCGCCGGTGCAGCGCGAGTCGGCGATGCGGCTGATGGCGGCGACGCTATCGGCCCGCGGCTTCGCCCAGGCGCGCGACATCATGCGGCTGAACGGCCTGCTCGTGGAGATCACCGGCAGGACGGCGGACTTCGGCGAATGGCCGTACTTCGTCACGCTCTTCGGGACGCCGTCGGCCGATGCTCCGTGGGGATGGCAGATCGACGGGCATCACCTCAACTTGAACTTCCTCGTGCTCGGGGACCAGCTCGTGTTCACGCCGAGCTTCATGGGGTCGGAGCCGTGCAGCGTCGCGAGCGGCCCCCTCGCCGGCACCGCGGTGTTCGTTCCGGAAGCGCGCGCGGGCCTATCGCTCATCCGGGCGCTCGACCAGCGCCAGTCCGGGAAGGCCGTGCTGCGCGGGTCGATCATGCCCGAGGACCTGCCCGAAGAGCTCAAGGATCTCGTCGACGGCCGGATGGTCGCCGGCGCCTTCAAAGACAACGCTGTGATCCCCTACGCGGGGGTGCGGGGCGACGAGCTGTCCGACGCCCAGCGTAGGCTGCTGCTCACCCTCGTCGGCACCTACGTCGGCTGGGCCCGCGACGGGCACGCCGCGGTGAAGATGACCGAGGTCGAGGCCCATCTCGACGAGACCCACTTCGCCTGGATGGGGGCGACCGGCGACGACGGGCCCTTCTACTATCGCGTGCAGAGTCCGGTCGTGCTGATCGAATTCGACCACCACCCGGGCATCGTGTTCGACAACACGACGCCGTCGCACCACCATATCCACAGCATCATTCGCACGCCGAACGGCGGCGACTACGGCTCCGACCTGTTGCGCCAGCATCACGAGCGGTTCGACCACTCGAGCGGACGCCACGTGCGGCGGCGCTGAGCGCCGCGCGGGGTGATTCCGTCCCTAGGCCTTCGATGCCCGGCCCTGCGGTCCGCTCCGACTCCCCGTCCACTTTGCGACCCAGCTGCTGTTCTCGGCGGCGATGATGTTCTCGCAGCGATCGACGAACGCCGACCATTCCGGCGACGGTGCCGGCGGTATCGGGTTGAGATCGGCCAGAGCATCCTCCAGTCGCCGAGCGGTGGCGCGATAGGTTGTGACCAGAAAGTCGTATCGCGAGCCCTCGATGTGCGCCAGAACCAGGGCACCTACGGTGGTGAGGATGGCCGTGAGCGCCGCCAGGTCGAACGGAAAGCCGCCGACGGGATGCTTCGCCATCACGCCGACCGCGGCCGTGATGATCGTGGCGAGGAGCGCGAGGAAGAACTCCGCTCCGCGCAGTCGCGAGGCCATGCGCCGGTAGTGCTCGGCCTTCGGCAGGTAGAAGCCGTCGATCTGGCCCTTGACCCGCCGTGCGAGGTATTCCGTCGGCGCGATCATCGCCGCCGGTGCGCTGCCCGGCTTGCCTGCCTCCACCAACCTGTCGTTCAAGTCGTCGATGCCGTCCTCGATTGCCGCCCGCTCCTTTTTGAGCGCGTCCTCGGCGGTCTGCGCATCCTGGTAGGGCGCCGCCCGGGCGGCGAATTTGAAGGCTTCGCGTTTGAGGGCCTCGGCGGCCGCTCGTGCCCGCACCCACCCGCCGACTTGCGCCGCGGCGGCGAGGCGAGCGGTCAGAAAAGCGGCCACGCCGAGCACGGTCGCGCTCGCGATCGCGACCCAGCGCCGCGCCGCGCTGTCCGGCAGCTGGCTCGCCACGGTCGCCAGAACGGCGCCGAGAACGGACAGGACGAAGATGCCCCAGCGCACCCGGTCGAGTCGGGACTTGAGCTGGTTGGCGGTATTCGACCAAGACGCCTGTCGTTTCGCCGTGAGTTCGAGTTGTCCCATGACGCCATCTCCCCCTCGGTTACCGTCGCAAGCGAATCGTATCGCCTCCCCTTGCTGAAACCCTTGCCGCCTTCCGTGGGTCAGCTTCTGAAGCGATCGCCGTGAATCGATCCCGCGACCGCCGCGCGCAACTCCACGGGCTCGACCGGCTTGCGCACGAGATCTTTGACGCGCGCGGCCTCCAGTTGATGACGACGGACGTCGTCGGCATAGCCGCTGTAGAGCACGACGGGAGGCGCCGGCGACAGGCATGCGATCCTTCCGGCGAGCTGGAGGCCACTCATCCGCGGCATCGTCTGATCCGTTATGACGAGGTCGTACCCTCCCGGGTCGCTGCCGAGCATCGAGAGCGCCTCTTCCGCGCCGGGTGCCAGGTCCACCTCGAGGCCCCAGGTTTGCAGCAACTCGCGCATGAACTCGGCGACGGACTGCTCATCGTCGACGACCAGGACGCGCCCGCGTAGCGCGGGTCGCGCAACGCGACCCGTCGGGTCGGTCGCCTCCGCTCGCGCTTCGGTTCCCCCCTCCTCCGCACCGGGAGGCAGCAGTATCCGGAAAGTCGTACCCCGCTCCCGCGGTGCCTCCACCACGACGTGTCCGCCGTGCTCGTGCACGATGCCGTGCACGACTGCCAACCCCATTCCGCTGCCCTTCCCCACGTCCTTCGTCGAGAAGAACGGCTCGAAGATCCGCGCCATCACGGCAGGCGGGATGCCGGGTCCGTCGTCGCATACGATCAACTCGACGAAGTCGCCGGCGACGCGCCTGCGGCAGCTCGAGCACACCAGGTCCGCGGATCGGGTCTGCCGGACGATGATGCCGACGGTCCCGGTGCCGCCTAACGCGTCGCGAGCATTGATGCAGAGATTGAGCAGGACCTGCTCGAGCTGAACGCGATCGGCAACCACCACCGGTGCGACTTCGTCGAGCGTCATCTGAAGCTCCAGCGTCGCGGGCATCGTCGAGCGAACGAGCCCATGCGCTTCCGCCACCAGCGCGGCGAGTGAGATGGCGCGGCGCTCTCCGCGCTGCCCGCGACTGAAGGTGAGCAGCTGCTGGATGAGCTCGCGCGCGCGGCGACCCGACGCTTGCGCCTGCTCGAGATAGCCGCCGAGCTTCGCGTCGCCAATGGCTTCCTCGCGCTCGGTCGCGAGGCCGATGAACCCGAGCATCCCGGCGAGGATGTTGTTGAAGTCGTGCGCGATCCCTGCCGCCAGGTGCCCTATCGCCTCCATCTTCTGCGCCTGTCGCAGCTGCATCTCGAGCTGCATGCGCTCCGCCTCGGCGGCCTTGCGCTTGGTAATGTCGCGCGCGACGGTGATTGCGTGCGTCGCGCCCCGGTAGCGGACCGGGATCGTCTGCGCTTCGATCTGGAAGTGCTCGCCGCTCTTGCGGATGGCAGCCATCTCGAGCTGGCACGATTCGCCGGCGAGGGTCCGGCGG
>Ga0335084_10002669_pt1 | contig 17256 bp, 14 predicted proteins | sample Lox_Sample_44_FD_206721 | JGI IMG/M metagenome (GOLD analysis project Ga0335084, IMG submission 206721) | Soil microbial communities from Loxahatchee National Wildlife Refuge, Florida, United States - Lox_Sample_4.4 | ecosystem: Environmental > Terrestrial > Soil > Wetlands | place: USA... | reverse complement strand
GCACTACCCTAAATTCATGGCGCCCGGCAACGACAGCTCGTTCGGTCTGTTCTTCGTCAAGATCATGGCGGAGGCAGTCTTGTTCACCTGGATCTACAACAACACGCGCGGCAGCTTGTTGATGACGACGCTGTGCCACGCGGCCGCCAACACGGCGGGTGTCTTCTTGCCGATCGCGAACACGGCCGTCGGCAGCCATGTGAGCACATTGGCACTGCAGGCCGGCCTCGACGTCGTCGCTGCAATCGTCGTGGTCGCGGTCGCCGGGCCGACGCACCTGTCGCGGTCGTTGTCGAGACAGACGGAAATCTGACATCGTTCGATTCTGTTTCGCCGACACCGAAGGAACGCACGTGCAGCAGCAGAACATCGCGACCGGCGCCGAGTCGGTCCATTGGGACCTGTCCGACCTCTACGCCGACGTCGACGACCCGCGTATCGATGCGGACCTCGAGAAGCTCGTGTCGCTCGCGCAGCGCTTTCACGCCGACCACGCCGGCAAACTGGCCGACACGCTCGGCGCGGCGCTGCTAGCGCAAGCCGAGATACAATCGCTCGCCGACAAGCTGATGGCCTATCTGTTCCTTCGCCGCAGCACCGACGCGGGCAATCAAAAGATTCAACAGCGGCTCGGTTACGTGCAGGAAGCGTGGAGCCGGGCGAGCGCCGATTACCTCACCTTCTTCGACCACGAACTCGTCGCGATCGACGACGCGAAATACACGGCCGCCCTCGCGCGCGATCCTGCCGCCGCTCGTCACGCGCCGTTGCTCGACCACATCCGCGCGAACCGCCACTACTTGCTCGCCGAGAACGTCGAGCGCGCCCTGACGCTGCGCGATCCGTTCGGTCCGTCCGAATGGTCCGACTACGTCGACGAACTCGAATCGGAGCTGCGCTTCCGCTTCGACGGCGGCGAACTCACCCTGCCGGAGATCTTGCACGTCGTTTCCAACGATCGCGATGGGGGGCGGCGAGCCGGCGCGTTGCACGCCTTCGGCAACGGTCTGCGCGAACAGCGGTTCGATCGGCTGATGGCCCGCACGTTGAACGTCGTGCTCGGAGCAAAATACGTCGAGGACCGCGAGCGCGGCTACGCCAATCCGATGAGCGCGCGCAACATCGGCAACCGGGTCGACGACGAAACGGTCGCCGCGCTGCACGAGGCGGTCGCGACCGACGGCGCGAAGCAGGCGCGTCGCTACTACCGCTTACTCGCCGCTCACTTGAAGCAACCGACGCTGAAGTGGTCGGACCGCAACGCGCCGCTGCCGTACGCGAGCGACGAAATCGTACCGTGGCGCAACTGCGTCGACACGGTGTTGTCCGCGTACGGCTCGTTCAGCCCGACGCTGCGCGATCTCGTCGCACGCATGCTCGAACGCAAATGGGTCGACGCGCCGCCGTATCCGGGCAAGACCGGCGGTGCGTTCAACTATGCGGTGTTGCTGCCCGGCGGCGAGGCACGCGCATACAACTTCCTGAACTACCTCGGTTCGCCGCGCGACATCATGACCGTCGCGCACGAAGCGGGCCACGGCGTGCACGGCATGTTGGCGGCGAAGGCGCAGGGCGCATTGATGTTCCGCGCGCCGATGGTTTACGCCGAGACGGCGTCGATCTTCGGTGAAATGACGACGTTCCGTTACTTGCTGGACCGCTCACAAAGCGACGAGCACAAGCTCGCATTGCTGATGGGCAAAGCCGCGGATCACGTCAACACGGTCGTGCGGCAGATCTCGTTCTCGAATTTCGAGCGCAAGACCCACGACGCACGGCGGGCTAGCAAGCTCACGGTCGACGACTACGACAGGACGTGGATGGACGTCACGCACGCGTTCTACGGTGCGCCGGGCGCGCTTTTCACGTACGACGACGTCGAGCCGTTGTGGTGCTACGTCACGCATTTCCTGCGGCCGTTCTACGTGTATGCCTATGCGTTCGGCGAACTCTTCACGCAATCGTTGTTCGCGCGAAAGGACGATTTCGGCAACGACTTCGAACGGATGTACCTCGATCTATTGCGCGCCGGCGGCAGCCGCAACGCGGTCGAACTGATGGCGCCATTCGGCCTCGATCCGCGCGACCCGGCGTTCTGGAAGCGCGGCATCGACACGAGCGTCGCCCGTTGGCTCGACGAAGCCGAAGCGCTGTCGGCGCGCATGGGCGTCGTGGCCGCGCGTTGACCGAATCGCATCGTCCGGTACCGCAGTCCTTCGTCGAACCGGCCGCGACCGTCGCAACGTCAGCCGGAGCGCGCAATCCGGTTGCATTCGACGCCGCCGCGCGGAGCGGCGCACCACTCGCGTGGCTGTTGCTGACGATCACGTCGCTGTCGTGGAGCGTGAACACGATCTTCGCGAAACTCGCGGTCGGCGAGGTGTCGCCGATGGCGCTGGTCGGGCTGCGCTGGCTCTTGGTGCTGTGCGTGCTGCTACCGATCGCGGCGCGGCCGCTCGCCAACGACTGGGCGAAGCTGCGTCCGCACCTCGGCCGCATCGCGACGCTCGGCGCGCTCGCCTACACGACGTTCAACGCGTTGTTCTACGTCGCCGCGCACTACACGACGGCCGTCAATCTCGGCATCACGCAGGCCATCATGCCGATCTTCGTCTTCGTGTTCGCGTTCGTGCGCTTTCGCACGCCGGTGTCCGCGCTGCAGATCGGTGGCGTCTTTGCCGCGATCGCGGGCGTGTTGCTCGTCGTCGCGCACGGAACCTGGCAGCGACTCGTCGCGGTCGAATTCAACGGCGGCGATCTGCTGTCGATCGGCGCGGTGACGCTCTACGCCGCATACACGGTCGCGCTGCGTGACCGCCCCGCCGTGTCGCCGCTCGCCTTCTTCGCGGTGCTCGCGCTCGCCGCGTTCGCGACGTCCTTGCCGCTCGCCGCGTGGGAATGGGCCGCAGGCGATCTCCTCTGGCCGACGCCGAAGGGCTGGGCGCTGCTCGTCGCCATCGCGCTGCTGCCGTCGCTGCTCGGTCAAATCCTGTTCATTCGCGGCGTCGCGATCATCGGGCCCGGGCGGGCGGGATTGTTCGTCAACCTGACGCCGGTGTTCGCCGCCGCGCTCGCCGTGTTCTGGCTCGGCGAATCGTTTCATTGGTACCACGCGGCGGCACTCGCGCTCGTGTTCGTCGGCATCTGGGCGTCGGAGCGCGGCGGCGGCAAGATGCCCGACGGCACCAACGACTGAAATCGGCGGCGCTCAAGCCGTGATCGCCGCGAGTATTTCGCCGAGTCGCGCGACCACCAGGAAGTGTCCCTCGTCGGGGTAGCGGTGCAGTACCGCACGCGGCGTTCGCGACGCCATCAACTCCGCATGGTGCGCCGGCACGTTGCGATCGACGCCACCCTGCCAGTAATGCACCGGCACTTCGATATCGCCCAACGAGAAGCCCCAGTCCGCGGCGAATAGTTCGAAGTCCTGCGCGGCGGCGAGCGCCGACGTCGGCGCGCTACGGCGGAAATCGTCCAGCATGTGCGCGCGAAACTCGGGGTCCGCCAGCACGTCGCGGTCGGCCTGCGGCAGTCGCTTCAGCAGCGCGTCGTACGCGGCGTCCGGATCGCGCCGCATCGAGCGCGTTTGCAGCTTCATCATACCGACCATGACCGGGCGCGCGTGCTTCGTCAGCACGTTCAGCATCCGGTTCAGGAACATCATGTTCTCGTTCGCGCGCGGATCGCCGAGCGGTCCAACGCCGCTGACGCAGCCGACGCCGATCAACCGCGGGCCGAGCGCGTGCGCGCACGCGAGCACGTGCGGCCCGCCGCCCGAGATACCCATCGCCGCGAAGCGTTCGATCCCGAGGAATCGGGCGAGCGCGGCGACGTCGCGTGGCCAGTCGACCAGCCGCCGCTCGGCATAGTAGGTCGACAGACCATAGCCCGGGCGGTCCGGCGCGATCACCCGAATGCCCGCCGGCAACGGCATCTTCGATGTCGGCGCGACCTGCAGACGCGAACCCGGCGTGCCGTGAAAACAGAACACCGGTACGCCGCGCGGATCGCCGTACTCGCGAAACGCGAGGCAGCGGCCGTCGGGCAATTCCACGACCGTCGCCGTCAATTCAACGCCTGGCATCGTGGACTTCCTCCGTGTTGCAGCGGTAGCGCGACCACGCGGCTTCGTCGCGTCGTGAGCAGCGATCAGAGAATGTAACGATCGCCGGCCGCCCGCACCGTGATGTCGCTGATCGACACGCCCCACGGCTGATCGATCGCATAGACGATCTGATCGGCCAGATGCTCGGGCGCGAGCGCGTAGTATTCGATGTGATCCGCGTCCGACGCTTCCGCCGGCAGCTCGCCGGCCGCGAACGCCTGCATCTGCTGCAGATAGGCCGCCGCGTTTTGGCCGAGGATGCCGACGACCGCCGCATCGTTGACGATGCCGCTCGCGAGTCCGGTCGCCGGCACCCCGGTCGGCCGCACGTTGGTCACCTTGATCTTGCCCTGCGATTCGACGCGCAGCGCTTCCGACAGAAAATTCACTGCGGCTTTGGTCGCCGCGTACACCGCGGCTCCGGCGACGGGGAAGTTGCTGTAGATCGATGACAGGTTCACGACCTGCCCGCGGCCTTGCGCAATCATCTGATCGTGGACGGCGATGATGCCGTTCAGGACACCCTTGAAGTTGACGTCGATGCAGCGCTCCCACGCGTCGGCCGCACGCGCGTGATCGGCGAAAAAGCCGAGCGGCATCACGCCGGCGTTGTTGACCATCACGTCGATCGCGCCGAAGCGGTCGATCGCGTGCTTCGCGAGCGCCCGCGCGTCGGCGAGCCGACGCACGTCGGTCACTCGCGCCGTCGCCTTGCCGCCGGCGGACTCGATCGTGTCGACCGTCTCTTCGAGCCCGGCGCCGTTGATGTCGCCGCAGACGACGCGCGCGCCGAGCGCCGCGGTCTTCTGGCAGACCAGTCGGCCGAAGCCGGACGCCGCGCCGGTGACGATGATGACTTTGCCGGATATGTGATTGCTCATGACGACTCCCCGAGCGAACGACGCGGGATCAGCCCCCCGGTATCCGCGGCAACAGATACACCTCCGCCCCTTCTGGAATCCGTTGGGCGCGATCGTCGCGGAAGATCTCGCCGTTGATCGACACGGCGATGCCCTCGTCGAAACGTTTCTGCATGCGCGGATAGCGTTCGACCAGCTTGCGCAGCAACTCCCTTACCGTTGTCGCCTCGACCGCCACCGACGCCGCTCCGCCCGCGAATTCGCGGAGCGACGCCGACAGCTGTACCTCGATCATCAAGCCGCGTGCGACTTGCCGTTGCCGTTCTTGATCGCATTCAGGATCCGCGGCGGCGACATCGGGATGTGCGTCAACCGCACGCCGGCCGCGTTCGACACCGCATTCGCGATCGCCGCGAGCGGCGGCACGATCGACGTCTCGCCGACGCCGCGCACGCCGTACGGGTGGCCCGGGTTCGGGATCTCGAGGATCTGCGTGTCGATAAACGGCAAGTCGGAGCACACCGGGATTCGATAGTCGAGGAATCCGGGATTCTGCAGGCGACCGTCCTTGCCGTAGACATATTCCTCGTTCAGCGCCCAACCGATCCCCTGCGCCGCAGCGCCCTGGAACTGGCCCTCGACGTAGTCCGGGTGGATCGCCTTGCCGGCGTCCTGAATCACCGTGTAGCGAATCACTTTTGTATAGCCGGTTTCCGGGTCGACTTCGACGTCGCAGATGTGCGTCGCGAACGACACGCCGGCACCGTCGGCGACCACTTCGTTGTGGCCCGCGATCGGCCCGCCGGTGCGCGGCGACGCGGCCGCGAGTTCTTCGAGGGTCAGTTCGGACAGATTGCCGTGCTCGGCCTTCAGCGCCACCGCGCGGCCATTGCGCCACGTGACGTCCGCGACGTCGATCTCCCACTGCTTCGCCGCGCGTTCCTTCAGCACCCGGATCGCATCGCGCGCCGCGTAGATCGTCGCCATGCCGGACGAGAACGTGCCGCGGCTCCCCTCAGTGGTGTCGTTATGGCCGAGCGACGCCGTATCCGCGACCGTGCACTTCACCTTCTCGTACGGAATGCCGAGTTCTTCCGCCGCGATCAGCGACAACGACGCGCGGGAGCCGCCGACGTCGACGGTGCCGACCGTCAACGACACCGTGCCGTCGACGCCGATGTTGAGGTCGGTGCACGTCTGCCCGCCGAAGTTGAACCAGAAACCGCACGCCATGCCGCGGCCTTGGTTTTTGTGGAGCGGCGCCTTCATGTGCGGGTGGTTCTTCGCCGCGAGCAGCGTCGGGCCGATTCCGATCGGTCCGTATGTGGGACCGTACGACGCGCGCGTGCCTTCCTTCGCCGCGTTCTTGATGCGGAAATCGACCGGATCCATGCCGATCTGCACAGCGACTTGATCGATCGTGCTCTCGACCGCGAACGCCGCCATCGGCGCCGACGGCGCGCGATACGCGGCGACCTTCGGCCGATTCACCAACACGTCGTAGCCGATCGCCTTCACGTTCTCGAGGTCGTAGCACGCGAACGACGTCATCGCGCCGAGCATGCCCCAGATCGACGGGAACGCCCCGTCTTGATAGCGCAACTCCGCCCTCGCCGCCGTGATGCGGCCGTCCTTCGTCGCGCCGATCTTCACGTCGATCGAAGTCGAACACGTCGGCCCGGTCGCGCGGAACACTTCTTCGCGCGTCATCACGACCTTTACCGGGCGGTTCGCTTTGCGCGACAGCGCGAGCGCCACCGGCTCCATCCACACGTGCGTCTTGCCGCCGAAGCCGCCGCCGATTTCGGACGAGGTGACTTTCAGCTTTGCTACGTCCATGCCGAGCAAGCTCGCGCAGACGTTGCGGAACGTGAAATGCCCTTGCGTCGTCACCCACAGTTCGCCCTGGCCGTCGGGACCGACGCTCGCGAGGCACGCGTGCGGCTCGATGTAGCCCTGGTGCGTCTGTTCGGTCTTGTAGCTGCGCTCGACGATCACGTCGGCGCGCTTGAAACCCGCTTCTACGTCGCCGTGACCGAACTCGGTGCGCTGCGAGACGTTCGACGCCTTCGTCGGCGCCGGATTCACCCCAACGGTTCTGACATGGGGCTGCACGATCGGCGCGCCCGGCTTCATCGCTTCGTCGACGTCGGTGACGTGCGGCAGCACTTGGTAGTCCACCTTGATCAACTTCAGCGCTTTGCGCGCGGTCTCCGCATCGACGGCCGCGACGGCCGCAACCGCGTGGCCGTCGTACAACGCACGGCCGCGCGCCATGCAATTCTCGAGGATATCGAGTTGGCTGCGATCGCCTTTCGTCAGATCCGGCAAGTCGGCGCTGGTGATCACCGCCTTCACGCCGGGCAACTTCTCCGCCTTCGAGGTGTCGATCTTCTTGATCTTCGCGTGCGCATGCGGCGACCGCAGGATCAAGCCTACCAATTGTCCCGGTGCGGACACGTCGGCGCCGTAGCGCGCGCGACCCGTCACCTTGTCGACGCCGTCGGGCCGCGGCGGCCGCGTGCCGACGATCTTGAATTCCTGATTCGTGAAGCTTTGGTCGTGGTTCACGCTTTCCTCCTCAGTTCTTTCGCGGCCGCATCGACCGCACGGACGATTTTGTCGTAGCCGGTGCAGCGGCATAGATTGCCGGCGAGCGCGTAGCGGATCTCTACTTCGCTCGGATCCGGATTGCGATCGAGCAGCGCCTTCGCCGACACCAGAAAGCCCGGCGTGCAGACGCCGCATTGCAGCGCCGCGTGTTCGATGAACTTCTGCTGCAGCGGGTGCAGCGTGCCGTTCGTCGACAGACCTTCGACCGTCGTCACCGATTTGCCCTCCGCTTCGGCGCCGAGCACCAAACACGAGCAGACGAGGCGCCCGTCGAGCGTGACGCTGCACGCGCCGCAGTCGCCGGTGCCGCAACCTTCTTTCGCACCGGTCAGCCCCAACCGGTCGCGCAACACGTCGAGCAGCGTCTCGCGCGGCTGACAAACGTACTCGACCGAATCGCCGTTGATCGTCATCGAGACGTGAATCCCTTGAGCCATGTCGTTCAACCCCCTGCGCGTTCGTACGCGATTTTCGCGGCGCGGCGCGCCAATACGCCGGCCACTTCCGTCCTGAATTCGATCGTGCCGCGTTTGTCGTCGATCGGTTTGCACGCCGCCTCGCACGCTTTCGCGAGCGCGGCGAGTGCTGCGTCGTCGAGCTTCGTGCCGACGATCGCATCGGCCGCCTCCGTCGCGACGACCACCGTTGGGCCGACCGCGCCGAGCGCGACACGCGCCTTCTTGACGACGCCCTTCGGACCGAGCGTCAGGCACACGCCGGCACTGACCACCGCAATGTCCATCTCGGTGCGCGGAATGAAACGAAGATACGCGTCACCGGTTTTCGGCGCCGGCTTGCCGAGCGTGATCGCTTCGACGACTTCGCCCTTTTTCAACGACGTCTTGCCGGGACCGACGACCACGTCTTCGACCGGAATCGTGCGGCGACCTTTCGGGCCGACGACCTGCGCCTTCGCGCCGGCTGCGACCATCGCGGGTACGCTGTCGGCGGCGGGCGACGCGTTGCACAAGTTGCCGACGATCGTGCAGCGGCCCTGCACTTGGTCGGAGCCGATCAAGTTCGCCGCTTCGACGACGCCGGGCCACGCCTTCTTCAGTGCGGCATTCTCGCCGAGCGCGACGCACGGCACGGCTGCGCCGATGCGGAAGCCGCCGGCCGCTCTCGTGATCGTTTGCATCGACGGGATGCGTTTGATGTCGACGACGAGGTCGGGTTCGATCAGTCCGCTCTTCAAGCGAACCAAGAGGTCGGTGCCGCCGGCGAGCACGAACGCGCTGCCTTTGGCTTTGGCCAGGAGTCCGGCCGCTTCTTTGACGGTACTCGGTGCTGCGTACTGCATCGTCAACCGCCCACTGCTCTGCGGGCGCCGGCGATGCCGCCCTTGTAGATGCCTTCGACGACCTTCGACGCGTCGGCCTCGGACGCGCCCTTCGGCTTGAACGTGCCGGTCCACGTCACGTTGCATTTGTCGGCGCCCTTTGCGGTGATCTGCACCGTCGCCGAATAGCTGCTCACCGGCAGCGGGCAATCGTCGTTGGTGATCGAATACGCGAACAGCATCTTCGTTGCGTCGTGCTTATCCAACCGCTCGACGACTTTGCCGCCGCCCATACCGATCGTGCGGACCATGCCGACGCCCTTCCCCTGCGTCGTGAACGACGTGATCGGGCCGCCGACCTTGATGCCGCCGAAATCGCTGAGCGCCGCCCAGACGGCCGCCGCCTTCCCGTTGATGTCTTCCGATACCGTGACCGTTGTCATCTGCCTCCTCCCGTCGATGTAAGCAGCAACCTTGTACGAATCGATGCCGCCGTGCAACGTAGCATTCAAACGTTCGACAGCGTACGGGGAGAGTCATGGCGAAGACGAAGCAACTACCGGTCGGAGATGCACGCGACATGGGATTCGATCCGGCGCGCCTCGGCAGAATCGGACGCACGATGGACGCCGCGGTCGACGCACGCAAGGTACCCGGCACCATAACGCTGGTCGCGCGCAAAGGTCGCGTCGTGCACACGCACGTTACCGGCAAGCTCGATGTCGATCGGCCCAGACCGCTCGCGATCGACAGCGTGTTTCGCATGTATTCGCAGACGAAGCCGGTGACCGCCGCCGTCTTGCTGACGTTGTACGAAGACGGCTTGTTCATGCTCGACGAACCGGTGTCGAAGTGGATTCCCGAATTCGCGAACCCGCGCGTCGTCGCGTATCCGCAGAAGAAAGATTACGTGCGCACCACGTCGGCGGTGCTCACCGCCGCCACCGCGGCAGCGCGGCGCGAGATCACGATCTTCGATCTCTTGACGATGACGTCCGGCGTGCCGTCGATGTCGCGCACGCCGGCGACGTATTGGCCGACGCTGTCGCCGGCGTGGGAGGGCACCGGCTTCGCGCCCGGGGATACGCGCATCAACGATCCGAGGGCGAGTTACGACGAACTCGTGCTCGCGCTCGCGAACAACCCGCTGCATTCGCATCCCGGCGACACGTGGCAATACGGCTCCGACTTCGACGTGCTGACGCTGTTCCTGACGCGCGCGTCCGGCATGAGCCTCGATCGGCTCTTCAAGACGAAGATGCTCGAGCCGCTCGGCATGCACGATTCGGATTTCTACTGCAGCGACGCAAACCTCAATCGGCTCGTGACCGACCACCAATGGGACGCCAACGGCCAACTCGCGGTGCGCGACCGGCCGGAGACGACCGAAAAGGCCGGCGGCAGCAATCGAAAGCTGATGTCCGGCAACGGTCTGTTCGGCGGCTTGCTATCGACGCCGTGGGACTACGCGCGCTTCGCGCAGATGCTCGCGAACGGCGGCGAACTCGACGGCGCGCGCGTGCTCGGCCGCAAGACCGTCGAACTGATGACGCGCAATCACATCGGCGAGCGTTCGATCGACCTCGGCACAGGTCCGAACTACGGCTTCGGCTTCGGCGTGTGCGTGCGCAAGACCAATGAAGGCAGCTTCACGCCCGGTTCGCCCGGCACGTTCGGCTGGGGCGGCGCAGCGGGAACGTGGTTCTTCGTCGATCCGAAGGAAGAGTTGATCGGGCTCTTCTTCACGCACGTGTTCGGCTACCAGTTCCTGCCGACGGCAGATCTGTTCGAGCGGTTCGAGAAGATGACGTACGAGGCGTTGGCGTAGTCGCGTCGACCGACTGATCGGCGGTCGACTGCGATTCGATGATCTCCCAATACATCGAACGGCGATCATGCACGAGTTCATCCGCGACGCCCTCTCGCGCTTCGGCTGCGTTGCCGAAGCGCCGCCAGCGCTCATCGGCGCCGGAACGCTGAACCACAACTATCTTGTAAGGACGGAGCGTGGGCCATTCGTCCTGCGTCGCATTCGCGACGATCAACCCGACGCACAGGTCGCACTCGAACATGAAACGATTCGATGGGTCGGGGCGCGGGGCATGCCTGTGCCGGTACCGCTAACACCGATCGTCGACGCCGCGCGGACAGCCGGTGACGAACTACCGGAGACGTGCATCCGAATCGAGTCTGACGGGTCCGATGGCGCGACCGAGGTGAGTCGTTGGGCGCTGTTTCCGTTCGTCGATGGTCGCCGCGTCCGTCGGGGGTATCTCGACGAGTCGAGGGCCGCGGCGCTCGGCGACGTGCACGGTCGTTTGCACGCGCTGCTGCACGAACATCCGCGCACTTGCGAGGCGACGTTCACGATGCAGTGGTCGGTGGAGCAATCGGCCGCCGCTCTTGGACGCATCGATTCGGCGGCGCGCGCGAGCGGCGCTTCCGCGGAAGCGCTCGACGGCATCGCATTGCAACGACGTTTGCTCGAAGCGTTTCCCGTCCGCCCGCCGAGCGCATTCGCCGGACTGCCGTGCCAATGGCTACACGGCGACTTCCACGTCGAGCAAGCTCTATTCGGAGGCGAATCCTCCATCGTCGCGCTACTCGACTGGGAACTTTGCCAGGGGAATGCGCGAGCGTGGGAGCTCGTTCGCTCGCTGTCGTTCAGCGGCTTGCTCGACGGTGACCCGCTCGACGCGGCGTACCTTCGCGCCTATCGGCAATGGGTACCGATCGATCGCGACGAATTGACACTCGGCCTGTGGCTCTGGTGGCAATCGCGCGTCGTCGGAGTTTGGGTGTGGTGGGCCGCGTTCGTTGCAGGCAACGCACGCGTCCACGCGCTCATACCGGACACGGTCGCGACGCTGCATTGCATCGCGGCGTCGGGATGGTGCGAGACCATGACGCAACGGATTCTAACCGCCGCACGGCTCTGATCGCGTCGCCTAGGACAACCAATCCACGCCTGTCAGACCATCCAGATTGCGCGCGTTGTTCTCGCGTTGGTATTCGATGACGCCTGCCGGCGTCTTCTTGTCGGCCCACTTCGTCAGCACGTCGCGTTCCGATACGAAATTCATCAGCGGCACCGCGTACCCGCACGAATCGCTGATTCGCACGAGCTCCACACGGATCACGCTTCGCACGCCGCTTTGCTTCGGGAAGCGCGCGGCGAGGTCGGCAAAGTCGCGATCGCCCGGATGCACGACGGCGCCGCGACCGTGCAGCCGCACGATTCGCGGCAAGCCTTCGAACGCGCACAGCATGATGACGATGCGGCCGTTCTCCTTGAGGTGCGCGATCGTCTCGACGCCGCTGCCGGTGAGATCGAGATACGCGATCGTCCGGTCGTCGAGCACACGCAACGAATCCAATCCCTTCGGCGAGCAATTGACGAACCCGTCGTCCGCGCGCGGCGCCGTCGCGACGAAAAACACGTGTTGTCGTTCGATCCACTCTTTGAGTTGCGGACCGATGCGTTCGAATACGGACGCCATGCGAAATCTCCGTTGCGAGGCTGACCGACATTAGTCGTCGCTATATTTTGCCCGGACGTGCGCGAGGAAGCTCGCCGCCGACGGCGGCTGACCAGATACGCGCGTAAGCAGCTCTGCCGTCGTTTCACGCGCGCCGTGCACGTGCACCTCGCGCCGGAGCCAGTCGCTCACGGGCGACAGATCGCCGCAGGCCAGTGCATGGTCGACCGTCGGCACGTCGCGGCACAATCGTTCCCACAGCGTCGCCGCATACAGATTGCCGAGCGTATACGTCGGAAAATAGCCGAACGAGCCCAACGCCCAGTGCACGTCCTGCAAACAACCGACGACGTCGTCGGGGGGCGCAACTCCGAAGAACTGCAGCGACTTCTCCCGCCAAACTTCCGGCAAGTCGATCGGGCCGAGCTGCCCGCCGAGCAGCAGGAGTTCGAGTTCGGTACGCATCACGATGTGCAGGTTGTAGGTGAGCTCGTCCGCAGCCACCCGATTCGTGCCCGGAACCACGCGATTGACGAGGCGATACATGCGCGACGCGTCGAACTCGTCGAGCGACGACCCGATCAGGTCGCGCGCGATCGTCAAGAAGCCGTGCCAAAACGATGCCGAACGCCCAACGTGGTTTTCCCACAGTCGCGACTGGGACTCGTGCATCCCGATCGACGGTGCATCCGCGAGCGACGTGCCGGCGAGTTCGTCGCCGAACCCCTGGTCGTACAAGCCGTGGCCGCCCTCATGCAGCGCCGCGAACACCGCGGTCAGCGCGTTGTCCGGATCGTAGCGAACCGTCAGCCGTACGTCGTGGCTGCCAGCGGCCAGCGTGAACGGGTGCGTCGAATCGTCGAGTCGGCCGCGCGCGAAGTCGAACCCCATGCGCCGCAACAGCGCCTCGACGAGCACACGCTGCCGCTCGACGTCGAGCGATATGGGTCCGATCGATTCCCGACGACTACGTTCGGCCGCATGCGCGATCAGCGGCCTCAATTCCGTCGACAACGTGCGCAGGATCGGCTCGAGCTCGGCACGCTTCAGCCCTGCCTCGTGCTCGTCGAGCAGGCCGTCGTATGGATCGCCGCCGCAGAGCGCCTGACCGCGTTCTCGCACCAAGGCCAACAGTTCAGTGAAGGGGCCGGCGAACCGCGAATACGTCCTTTCTGCACGCGCCGTTTCCCACGCCGCGAGTGCTTGCGAGCGCACTCGAGCGAACTCGCGCACCAACGTGTCCGGCAACGCGCTCGCGATGCGCTGCGCGCGGAAATACAAGTCCAGCTCCCGTCGCAATTGCCGATCGCTCGCTGCGGTCTCGGTGAGCTCCACGGCCACCGCGTAGAGTTCGGGGTCGAGCATCAGCCGGTGCCGGATGCTTTCGAGCGTCGCGAATTGGTCGCCGCGCTGCGCATGCCCGCGCACTGGCAGATACGTCTCTTCGTCCCAGCCGAGCAGGCCGATCACAGCGTCGAGATCGCGAATCGTCGCGAGTTTGGCTCGAAACGTCTCGCGTGCGCCGCTGCTGTGAACGCGAATTCCACCGCGCACCCGGGACATGGTCTCCGCCTCGTCCGCGACGAGCACCGCAGCGACACCGCCACGCTGTGCGACGTTCACCACTTGCCTCTGCGACACCCGGCACAGCACGCCGAGCCCGTGGTCCGTCGCGGCGAACCCCATCACCGTGTAGAAGGATTCTTCGGCGAACAATCCATTCGCATCGGCGCACGGAAAATCGAACACCGGAATCGGCGCCGCGCGCTGCAGTACCCATTGACCGTGCGGGTCGTCGGCGCCCGCCAACGCCGCGGTGACGTAGCCGCGCCATGTCTCGTCATCGACCGACGCGCCGAGATACACGCCGGTGCCGCCGAAGCTGCGATTCGGCTTCAGGACCAATGCTTCGCGATGAGCGAGCGCGAATTCGACGAGATCCACATCACGTCGATCCCACGTCAGGATCCGGCCTGGCCGGACGAGCCGCGTCCACAGCACGTGTTTGTCGAACAACCGCCGCTCCTCCGGCGAAAAGTGCCGAGCCGCGAGCGCCTCGTCGGTCAACAGTTCCCAACAGCTCTTGTGGTCGAAGTCGCCGGCGATCGACGAAACGATGCGGTTCTCCGCAAACAGGCGGCGCATCGGCGCGACGTCGACGCCATCCGTCCGTTCGGCGGCGATCAGATCGCGCACCTCGTAGTCGCGGTACGCGAGATCGACGATGCGTCCGTTCGCCACGACCTCGCCGCGTTCGACGCGGAGCTCACGCGGGTCCGCGTGCACGACCGCGACACCGTATTTGTTCTCGATGAAGGTCGCGAGCACGCGTTGCTCATCGGGCCCCGAGCGCTCGTACTTCGGCTCGACGAAGGCGAGCGTGCGCAGATTACGGCCGATCGATTCAGCGTGTTCGAGCAACGACTGCATGAACAATTCACGTTGATCGCGCGGCAGCTGCACGCGCAGCGCCGGATCGAAGCGTTGCATCTCCGGCACGACGTCGCGCATGACCAACTGCTCGACGACCGGGCCATAGTGAATGCCGCCAATGCCCGACAGGTTCGGCTCGAGAAATGCAAGGCCGTCGCGCCATTGCGCGCTCGAGAAATCGCACACTGCATCGAGCCGCCCGTAGATCGGATTGTTGCGACCGTGCCGTTCGCTCCACACCTCGCTCAGCCACGCCGCCTCGGTTGCGTCGAGGGCGAGCACCCGGCGCACGTCGGCGTCGGCGAGATACAGATCACCGAGCCGGCGCAAAGCATCGGTGAGTACCGAACAAACGTGGTGCACGTAGGCGATCTGGTCCTGCGTCGCCGCGAGCGGCCGCAGCATGATGCGCACCGGCTCGGCAACGCCGTCGCGCTCGTAGATGACGTGATTGCGCCACGCGTCGTCGCGCAGGCGCCGTTCGAACTGCGCGAGCGTCGCGCTCGACAAACGATTCGCCGCGCGACGCAGTCGACCGTCGATCTGCTTGCCGCGCAGGCCGACCGCTTCGACGGGGCTCAGCACGGCATCGTCGCGCCGACGCGTCCGATCGGATCGCGTGCGGCGCTAGGCATGCAACGACGAGACGTTCGACGACGACGGCCGAAAGCCGCTCGCGCGTGCGTCCCAGAAGGTCGGCGCAAGCTCGGTGGCCGGATCGCCGGAGATGCGGCTCGCGCGCAACACCCGCGCATGGTTCGGATCGTACGGCCGCGCGCGATGCAGCACGCAGCGGTTGTCCCACACGACGAGATCGCCGAGGCGCCACCGATGCAGATAGGTGCGCGGCGGCCGACAGGCGGCATCGAGCAATTCATCGAGCAGTCGCTGCGACGCTTCGGGGGTCATACCGGGAATGCCGTACGCGTGGCGGCCCGTGTACAGCGACTTCCGTCCCGTCTCCGGGTGCGTCTTGATGATCGGCCGCAGCGGCGCACCCTTGTCGTGGAATCCATAGACGTTGTCGGTGCCGTGCGAGAAGCCCATTCGCGCCTGCGAGTAGTACAGCGAATGGTAGGCGCTCAGCGATTCGAGCCTTGCCTGCATCGCCGGATCGAGCGCGTCGTACGCGGCACGCATATCGGCAAACTCCGTTTCGCCGCCTGCGGGCGGCAGCACCAGCGCCGACAACATGCCCGCCTTCGACGCGAGCGGCATGTACGTGCTGTCGGTATGCCACCCTTCGTTGCCCTTCAAGATGTGAAATTGCACGTCGTCGGGGCGCGCGAGCGAGCCGTCACTCTTCTGATTCGAGAAGATCAGCGTCGGACCCGGTTGCTTCGGATACAGCTTTTCGACGTCGCCGAAACGCAGCGCGAACGCACCTTGCGCGGCTTCGCTCAGATGTTGTCCCGGGAACACGAGCACGGCGTAGTCGAGGAACGCTGCGTGGATGTCGCGCCACGTCGCATCGTCGAGGTCGGCGAGATCCACGTCCGTGACGACCGCCCCCAGCGTAGCGCGTTCGATCGGTTCGACGGTGATTGGCATCGCACGTTCCTCATTCGTCGGCGAGGCGACGAAAACATTGCACAAGTTGCCCGCGCCGCCAACTGCCGATGCGCGCACACGCGCGGATCAGTGCGGCGCCCAGTCTTTCTCGACGTACTCGCGGCTGTCGTGAAGGTGGACGGCACGCAACGCGAGTTCCTGCTGTACCGCCGTCGTCACCCGTTCGAGCGTTCGGCCGATCAGGGTGCAGTTCCGAATCATCTCGAGCTTCGGCCACGTCGCGCGCTCGCCTTCGCGAATGAGCTCGCGAGTCTCCTCGTCGGTCAGGATCGACAGAAGCTTGCGCGGGTCCCACAGACGCCTTCGCGGGATGATGTTGACGTCCGCCGTGTAGTCCTGCACGGCGATGCTGTACGCCATCCGTGCATACACGTTGAGCGGATAGCGATCGCCGATCAGCCGCATCGTGAACGGCCACGTCGCGCGCAGCCATTCGCGCGTCGCACTCTGATAGATGTCGAAGAAGCGGCCGAACGGACTTTCGTCGAACCCGGTGTCGCGGATCGCCCACAGCACCAGCGGATTCGTCTGGCTGGTGATGAAGTGGTTGACGCCGTACAGCCGCGAGAGGCGCTTCGCCGGCAAATCGTCCGAGATCGAGCCGTCGACCCATTTGCTGGTCGGCAGGTACGCCACGCGCGCGCCCGACCGATTCTTCGCCGCCAGCGTCACCGCCGGAAACACGCCCGGAATCGCGCACGACGCGAGCACCGTTTCGCGGACGTACACGTTCGGCGACGTAACCGCGTTCATCAACCGCGACGTCTGATGCAACTCGGACGGCGAAATCGGGATGTTGATCTTGCGCCCGGTGCGCGCAAACGCCTCCTCGAACGTCAGGTCCGGAATCATCGACGCGATGGCATCACGGACATCCTCGATCGCGAGTTGGCGGTTGCCGCGCGCCTCTGCGGC
>Ga0335084_10002667_pt1 | contig 17269 bp, 9 predicted proteins | sample Lox_Sample_44_FD_206721 | JGI IMG/M metagenome (GOLD analysis project Ga0335084, IMG submission 206721) | Soil microbial communities from Loxahatchee National Wildlife Refuge, Florida, United States - Lox_Sample_4.4 | ecosystem: Environmental > Terrestrial > Soil > Wetlands | place: USA: Florida... | reverse complement strand
AAGCGCTTGAGCCCGCGATGTTCCACCAGCTCCTTGCCGAGCTTACTGAATCGCAATCCTGCCTCGTAGTCGCCAAACCGTGCGCCGGCGATCATGCCAAGCATCACATAGGGGGTGCACGAGGCGTCGCTGTTGCCCCACTCGACGCTGAGATTGACGGCTCTCAAGATCACCAGCGCGCGCAGGTTCGGGTCCGTGAAAAATGCCGGCGGCAACAGCGCGGTGAGGACATCCAAGGTGGCGAGCGCCAGCGGGTCGCTCATCAGGGGCAGGTCCAACAGATCCTCGATGGCACGGTTCCCGAGGCGGCAGCGCAGCTCTTCATATTCGCGTCGGACGTCCTCGTCGCTAGGATGCTCCAACCATTCAATGCTCATTTGACGCAGGCAATCGAGCCCCACGGCGACCGCGCGGTCGCTCTGACTGAGCGCGGTATACAGGTCCACGCGCAAACAGGCTACGCAAGCCTGCTCGATGGAATTTGCAGCTCGAGCCGAAAGCGCCGCCAAGCGCGCTTCCGCCGCCGGCAGCATTCCAGTCAGGAATTCGCACTCCGCACGATTCAGTTCAAGGGGAAAAGCCAACTGATGCCGACGCTCCCAGGAGTCGTCTGTCAGTAGTGTGCCACCGGTGACGAAATAATTGAGCGCGGTGGCGTAAGCGGTGGATGATTTCGCGCGCTTGCCTGCGATCAGGTTGAATTGCGCCAGTTGCTCGCGCTCGTCCGTAGAGGTGATCAGGGCCGCGCCGCGGTTGAGCTGATTTACGATCTCGAAGATCGCCTCTTCCTCCTTCTCCCCCGGGGTGTGTGCGGCGAACAGCCTGCCAATGCGAAGATGGGTCTGCGCGCGCTCCGCCGCCGGGATAAGGGTGTACGCCGCCTCACGGATACGATCGTGCACGAATCTGTAGGAGAGCTCGGTGCGCTGGATCAGCTCCTGGCGGACGGCCTCCCACAGGTGCGCATGGATCTCGGCCTCTGGCGTACCGCAGATAAGCGACAGCGTACTGGTCTCCGCCGCGCTTCCTAGGCAGGCCAGCAGCCGCAGCACACCGCGCGCTTCAACCGGCAGCCGGCCCAGCTTCCCGGCCATGAGGTCCGCCACGTTGTCCGTGTATCCCTTGGCGTGGATGCGATCGAGGTTCCAGGACCATCGCGCCTGCTCGTGGTTGAAGTCGAGCAAGCCCTCCTCGGCGAGGACGTGGAGGAACTGGATCACGAAGAAGGGGTTACCGGCGGTCTTCTGGTGCATGAGCTGCGCCAGCGGAGCCGCGTCCTCGGCCTCGCAGCAAAGCGTATCCGCGATCAGCTCGGCGACATCCTCATGGGCGAGCGGGGGCAGGTGGATTTCCTGCACGCGGCCTCCGGCAGCCAGGATCGCATCGAGCCTGCGGGCCAAGGGATGACCCGCATCCACTTCGTTGTCCCGGTACGCGCCGATCAGCAGCAGATGCCCGGCATCGCTCTGGGTCAAGACCTGCTCGAGCAGATCGAGCGTTGCGGCATCGACCCATTGCAGATTGTCGATGAACAATGCGAGTGGATGCTCGGGCCGCGCAAATACGCCGATGAAGCGCCCGAGGGCGACACGAAACCGTCTTTGCGCGTCCTGCGGCGAAAGCTCGGGGACCGGCGGCTGCTCTCCGACGATGAGCTTCAGCTCGGGAACAAGCTCCATCATGAGCCTGGCGTTCGGGCCAAGCGCCTCGCGCAGCGCGTCACGCCAGAGCGCCAGTTCGGCATCGCTCTTCGCCAGCAGGTGGCGTATGAGGCCCTGAAACGCCTGCGCGAGCGTCGAATACGGAATGTCGCGCTTGTACTGATCGAACTTGCCGGACGTGAACAGCCCGCGCGGCGGAACGAGCACCTTGTGCAGCTCACTGACTATCGCGGATTTGCCGATGCCGGAATATCCCGTTATAAGCAGGAGCTCCGCTCTGCCGCTGCTGACGACGCGCTCGAAGGCGGCGATCACCGTCGCGACATCGCGCGAGCGACCATAGAGCCTTTCCGGAATCACCAAGTGGTCCGGCATGTCGCGCTCGCCGAGCGGGAATGCGTCGATGCGGCCGCGACCCTCCCAGGCAGCGAGGCAGCGGCGCAGGTCGTGCTCGACCCCGCCCGCAGTCTGGTAGCGCTCCTCGGGCGTCTTCGCCAGCAGCTTCATCACGATGGCAGAGACGGCCGGCGGCACATCCGCGCAGCGCTCGTGGGGCGGCACGGCCTCTCGCGCGATGTGACAGTGCACCCACTCCATCGGGTCGGCAGCCTTGAACGGCAAGCTGCCGGTGAGCATCTCGTAGAGCGTCACGCCAAGCGCGTAGAGGTCGCTGCGCGAATCGACCGAGCGGTTCATCCGCCCAGTCTGCTCGGGGGCCATGTAGGCCAGCGTTCCGGCGATGAGTTCCGGGGGATCGGGCGACTGGCGCTCGCGCCGAAGCCGCGACGCAATTCCAAAGCCCATGAGGCGGACCTGGCTCGTCTCTGTATCCACCAGCACGTTCGCCGGCTTGAGGTCCTTGTGGATCAGGTTTCGGGCATGCAGTTCGCGCAGCGCGCGCGCAATGTCGGCTGCGAAGGGCAGGAGCCGTCCCAGTACCATCGGGCCGTGGATCAGCCGATGGAGCGGCTGACCACCCGCGTCATCGAGCAACAGGGCGGGCCGCTCCTCGTGCTCGACGAGCGCGAGCGGCACGACGGCCCACTCTGGATTGAGGTCTACTTTCAGGGAGAGCTCGTACTCGAGCTTCTGGATACTCTCGCGCGAGGGGCGCGCCGACACGGGGGCAAGCAGCAGCACCGTGGCCTTGGGCGCCCGCCCGGGGTATCGGCTCCGGAACAGGATGAACTCGCCATCCTCGCGCAGCGTTTCCGGCGCGCCATGTGCAAAGTGCGCTGTCGCCATATGCGTTGTCTCCCCCGCGCAGTTGCGCCCCGCCCGCGCTCCATGCCTTCCGAGCCGCAATGCCGTGCAATTGTACTTCCAGCCAAGCGTTGGCTGGGCTGTGGGAGGAGGAGTCCTGCCACGAGCCGCGTGCGGGCGTTCTCGTCAGTGCTGGTCCGGCGCCCCGCGCAGGCGGCTTGCCATGCGCACCAGCGCGGGCAACGAGCGCGCTTTCATCTTGTGCATGATCTGCCGGCGGTGCGCCTTCACGGTGACCTCGGCCACGCCCAGCTTGGCCGCGATCTGCTTGTTCTGATGCCCGAGCACGACGAACGCCATGATGTCGCGCTCGCGCTTGCTAAGCGATCGGTAGCGCTCGTGCAGCTCTGCCGCCTTCACGGCACGGCCACGCCGGGCGCGATCGCGCTCGATGCCCTCGTGCACCGCATCGAGAAGGGCCTGGTCGCGGAACGGTTTGGCGAGGACATCCACCGCGCCGGCCTTCATCGCCCGCACCGACATCTGCACGTCACCTTGCCCGCTGATGAACACGACCGGCAGCTCGATCCCGGATTCGGCGAGGGTGCGCTGCAGGTCCGGGCCGCTCTGGCCGTTCAGGTGCACATCCAGAACCAGGCAGGCGGGCGCGTCGGGCAGTTTGCTGCCCAGAAAGTCCTGCGCGGACGCGAACGTCTGGACGGCCAGGCCGACCGAGCGCATCACGTCCGCGAGCGTCGCGCGCATGGACGGGTCGTCGTCGATGATGAAGATGAGCGGATGCTTGTCGGTCAAGTGGCTTACTCCAGCTGCATCGGTTTGCGCCGTCACCCCGGTGCCGATTGCCTCGACGACCTCACCCCCGGGCTGAACCGGGGGGTGCAGTTCCGCTGGCGGCTCGGCGCCGCCATAGCGCCGCCAGAGCAGCTGCCGCTCGCTGAGCGCCGGCTGGCATGGCGGCAATTGACGCCTCAAACCACCAGCCAGAGCAGGGCGCTCACCATTACCTGGCTGCTGAGGAAGGGATGGTCCGCAAACTCGAAGGCTACTTGGGTGATGCGCGCCGCGCTACCTATCGATGGCACGCTGGAGAGCTACCGCGGGAGGGGACTGCAGCACCTTTCGGCTGCATGCGTTATACCTTGGTATGACCGTCCGGGAGGACGCGGTGCCGCTACGCGGCCTTGGCAGCGATGTCGGCGCTAACCGCCACGCCGCAGGGCCGATCTGCCCCCGACATTGCGCAAGGCGAGCCCGCGGGCTGGGTGCCTGGCGGATCATGTCGATGAGCGCGCGCAATGCCGCTGGGATCTGGCGGGGCCCGGCATGGCGCAGGGAAGAGACCGTCGACGGCAGCAGACCACCTCTCCAGGACCAGTTGAGCTGCTCGAGCGGCCGGCGTAACGGCAGGCGCGCAAATCGATGCCGACCATTACGAGGATTGGCGCCGTCATTCGACGCTTGGGTCGCCTGGCCCCGCACCGTCGCTCGCTTGGATGTCCCTTGCAATTGATTCGACCAGCTCTTCGCCTGACGCGAACTCGCGACGGACGCCGGTGACCAGGTTCTCCAGCCGGCCGGCGAGCCTCGCGGGTGTGGCATCGCTGCGCAGTTTCAATACATAAGCGCGCCTCGTCGGGTACTTAGGCTCGTGCTTGAGAGACATGGCACAGTGTCCGCTTGAAAGTTGGATACAGCGTAGGGGCATTCGATCCGGGAGTGGTAAGCGAACCGTCAAGGTTTGGTCCGAATCGATGTGATCGCGTGCAAGAATGGCTCGTCACGGTCCGCGCCGGCGACCCCCTCGATCAATACCAACGTATGGTGTGCGGAGATGAAGGACGCCTCCATGCAATCCGCTGGTAAGCGTTGCGCGTGCGAGTGTCCAATGGCGTTTCGCTGTCAGTTGGCCTAACGTTGCGCCAACAGATCACCACTTTTTGTTTCGCACAATGCACACACCAGATCAGACTAGAACGTCGGCTTTGCCACCCTCGTTGCGCGCGCCGGGTGCAGTGTGTAGGCGCTTCGGCAGATTCGAACTGGACGAAGTGAAGGCGTGCTTGCTGCGCGATGGCAAGGCCGTCGCACTCCCGCCAACGCCATTCGCGGTGCTCTGCGCGCTGGTGCGTCAAGCAGGCATGCTGCTCTCCAAGAACGCCTTGCTCGATGAGGTCTGGGGGCACCAGTTCGTTAGCGACTCGGTGCTGAAGACCGTCATCAGCGAGCTCAGAACCCTGCTTGACGACGATGCCCGCCAACCGCGCTTCATCCAAACGGTCTCCCGACGAGGCTACCGGTTCATCGCTGCCGTGAATACCTCGCCCAGTGGGTCTCGTAGGTTGGCTGCCATTGCGGAAAACGGCTCCCGCCAGGCGCAGTCCTTCGTCGGGCGGGAAGAGGAGCTCTCGCGCCTGCACCGCGCTTGGGATAGCGCGTGCGGTGGCCGGTGCGAGGTGGTCTGGGTCGCTGGTGAGCCGGGTATAGGCAAAACGCGATTGATCGAGCAGTTCGTCTGTAGCCTGACCGATGTGGTTTGTGTGCGGGGCCATTGCGTGGAGCACTACGGCACCGGCGAGCCCTATCTCCCGGTTCTCGAAGCCCTCGCGGAGCTATGCCGCTTCGACAGTAGCCTCTCGGCTCTGCTGCGTGCCGTGGCGCCGTCCTGGCTGCTGCAGCTGCCGTGGCTGAGCAGCGCCGAGGAGCGCGATGCGTTACGAGGCGAGTTTCCGCGAGTGGGCCTGGATCGGATGCTGCGCGAGATGGGCGAGGTGCTCGATCGCTATAGCGAGGGCCGGCCGCTGCTGCTGGTGACCGAGGACCTGCATTGGAGCGACCGTTCGACCATTCAGCTCATCGACTACATCGCCCGTCGGCGCGGCAGCGCGCGCCTCATGTGGCTGGCGACCTTTCGTCCCGCGGAAGTGATCGCCCTGAATCATCCACTCAACCGGGTACGGCATGAGCTGCGGCTGCACGGGATGTGCGAGCAAGTCATGCTCGATCCGTTCTCCGAAACCGAGGTCGCCGAATACGTGGCTGAACACTTGCCATCGCTCGCGAGCGACGGAGCTTTCGTCCGCGCGCTGCACGAGCGCACCGACGGAGTGCCGCTGTTCGTGGCCTCTCTGATGAGCGAGGTCGTGGCGCGCGCCGCCCGCAACGCGGACGGCCTGCCGCGACTCGTGGACCTAGCGGTTCCAACTAGTCTCACCGCCATCATCGACCATTACATTGCCAAGCTGGGGATCGAGCAGCGCGCGCTTCTGTCGGCGGCAGCCGTGTGCGGGGTCGAATTCCGTGCAAGCACCGTCTCTCATGCCCTCGACCGCGATGGTGTCTGGGTCGGTGAGGCCTGCGAGGAGCTTGCGCGCGAGCAGCTGTGGCTGACGGGTCCGCGTCTACACGAGGGCAGCCACGCCTCGGAGCAGCCATACTCGTTCCGGCATGCTTTGTTCCGGCAGGTGTTGTACGAGCGCACGGCACCCTTGGCGCGCGCCCAGCTGCACCGCAAAGTGCGTGCGGCCCTCGAGAAGGAGCGTGCTGCAGGCGTACCGGTCACTGCCGCGGAGCTCGCCATGCACAGCTGAAGGCCCGCGCATGGTTTGGGCATCGAGCTGTCAGGAAACGCTGCGGGACCCGACCGCGAAGCAGTCAGCCGAACGTCCACGGTCCCTCTATATCTGCCGGGCCGTGGCTGTGAAGATTGTCCTGTCGCCCGTGCATGACCGTCTGTTGACGGCCCGGGACAGGCAGGGCGGCCTGGGTGCTTGACCCTCGTCAAGGGTCGGTCGTCAGCATCTCGTCAAAGGATTTATACTGACCTCGGGGATTCTGTGGACCCAGAACACAGCGGGATGGCAGGGGGTACTGCGTTGCCTCACTCGGCGGCTAGATCGAATGCCCTGCGGGTGCGTTTCGGCAGGTTCGAACTGGACGAAGCGAATTCCTGCCTGCTGCGCGACGGCAAGGCCGTCGCCCTGCCGCCAACGCCATTCGCCGTGCTGTGCATGCTGGCGCGCCAACCGGGGGCGCTGCTCAGCAAGAATGCGTTGCTGGACGCGGTCTGGGGGCACCAGTTCGTCAGTGACTCGGTGCTGAAGACCGTCATCAGCGACCTCAGGACGCTGCTCGATGACGATGCGCGGCAACCGCGCTACATCGAAACCGTCTCGCGGCGAGGATATCGGTTCATCGCCACCCCCATCGCGGTCCCCACCGTGCCAGCGGCGCAAGCGGGCGCTGCGGGCATCCCCACCCCGCAATTGCCATCGTTCATCGCACGCGTGGAAGCGCTTGCGCGGCTGCACCGCGCCTGGAACGCCGCATGCAACGGCACGCGCGCTCTGGTCTGGGTTGCCGGAGAGCCCGGTATCGGCAAGACCATGCTGATCGAGTACTTCGTCGCGAGCCTCGGCGAGATTGCCTGTGCGCGCGGCCAGTGCGTGGAGCACTACGGCACGGGCGAGCCGTATCTCCCCGTCCTCGAAGCGCTCGGGTGGCTGTGCCGCGCCAACGACGGGGTCCCCTCGTTGCTGCGTGCCGTGGCTCCGACCTGGCTGCTGCAGTTGCCGTGGCTCAGCAGCGCGGAGGAGCGCGACGGCCTGCGTCGCGAGCTCGCGGGCGTCAGCCCGTACCGCATGCTGCGCGAGATGGGCGAATTGATCGACCGCTTCACCGAGGGCCAGCCCTTGTTGCTGGTGACCGAGGACCTGCATTGGAGCGACCGTTCGACGATCCAGCTCATCGACTACATCGCCCGGCGACGCGGCAGCGCGGGCCTGATGTGGCTGTCGACCTTTCGAACCGCAGAGGTGGTCGCGCTGGACCATCCGCTCAACCCGGTGCGGCAGGAGCTGCGCCTGCACGGGCTGTGCGAGGAAATCGCGCTCGACCCGTTCACCGAGGCCGACGTAGCGGACTACGTGGCGGAACGCTCCCCGGCGCTTGCCGGCGACGAGGCGTTCGTACGCGCGCTGCATGAGCGCACGGACGGAGTTCCGCTGTTCGTCGCGTCTGTCCTGGCTGAAGTCATCGCGCGCGCCGCCGCTCGAGACGACCTCGACGCTGGTGCCGCGGCACAGTTTGCAGGTCTAGCGGTGCCCGAGAATCTGACCGGCATCATCGATCACTACATCGCCAGCCTTGGGGTGGAGCAGCGTGCCGTGCTGTCCGCGGCGGCCGTCTGCGGTGTCGAGTTTCGCGTGACTACGGTGTCCCACGTGCTCGAGCGCAGTGGGGCGTCCGTGGGTCAGGCCTGCGAGGAGCTCGCGCGCGAGGGGCTGTGGCTGAAAGCGGCCCGTGGCGGAGACGGGCGCGATGTATCCGAGCCTTCGTACGCGTTCAGCCATGCCCTCTTCCGTCAGGTGCTGTACGAACGTGCCGCGCCAGCGGCGCGCGCGCAGCTCCACCGCCAGGTCGGTGCGGCGCTGGAAAGGGAGCGTGCCGCGGGCCTGTCTGTCGCGGCCGGGGAGCTCGCAATGCACTTCGAGCGAGGCCGCGAGGCGATGACGGCGTTGCGCTACTACGCCGAAGCCACAGAAGCCGCGCTCCTGCACTTCAGTGCAGTGCAAGGCATGTCCCTCACCGAACGTGGCTTGATTCTGCTCGATCGGGCGCCGGCGGGAATGGAGCGCGATGCCCTGGAGATTAGTCTTGCAACGCTTCGTGGCGTGTCGGCCTTCCAGCTGCTCGGCGTCGGCTCCGAGACGAAGAGCGCCTTGCTGCGTGCCTACGCGCTGCTTCGCGACGTCCCGCAGCATCCCCTTCGCGGGCTCCTGGCGCACGGGTGCGCATTCGTCCTTTGCCTGCGTGCGGAGTATCCCGAGGCGCTTGCCGTAGGAGAACAAGCGCTTTCGTCCGCGACTGACGATCCGATTTTGCTGCTGGGCGCGTGCAGCGTAGAAGGCCACGTGCACATGATGCAGGGCCGCCCGCTTGCCGCTCGCGCTTGGCTCGAGCGCGGGCTCCCTGCGCTGGATTCGCTCGACGCCGCGGCCGGTGAAACCTTCGTGGTCGATCCGAAGGCCATGCTCCTGGGCCTGCTCAGCCTGCAGCTGCTTCACCTTGGCTTTGTCCAGCAGGCGCGCGCACGTATGCGGCAGGCATATGCGCGCGCGGAGCAGCTGCGACAGCCTGTAGCGGGGATGATCGCCATCTGGTTCGACGCCCTCTTGGAGGTGCGGCTGGGCAACGCCGAGCGTGTCGCAGCACTTGCCCGTGAGATGCAGGTCCTTGTCGACAGGTTCGCGCTCGCGCAAGGCCGAACCGCGTGCCAATGGTTTCGCGGTTGGGCGGAGGCTCGAATGGGACAACCGCACGACGGTCATCGGCAGATTCGAGAGGCGCACGAGAAGAACGTGGCGCTCGGCATGCTGGCGGGAGGCAGCGAGAACCTGGGGTATGCCGCGGAAGCGCTCGTGCTCGCTGGCGACTGGGACGCAGCCGAGGCGCAACTCCGGGAAGCGCTGCAGTTCGCAGCCGCGCACGATGAGCGCGTGTATCTGCCTCAGCTGCTCACGATCGAGTCCACGATCGCCCGTGCCCGTGGTGAGGTGCAGGTCGCTGACGCTTCGATTCGGCGTGCAATTGGTGAGGCACGCGAGCAGGAGGCGCCTTGGCTCGAACTGCTTGCCCGGGTAGATCTATGCGAACACGGAGGCGCGGCGGCAGAAGACCGGGATGCGCTGGCCGCATTGGTCGACCGTCTTGCGGAGGCGAGGGAGACAGCGGCTGTAAGGAGAGCGCGAGCGCTGCTCGAAGGGACGAACCCCCGGCCGATGGTCGCGTGAACGCCGGTCTTGCGTGCCGTACGCGGTTATTCAGCCATTGACGAGGGGCTCGCGTCCTCGGCGTCCCCAACGGCGAGCGCGCGCACGCGCTCTTTCCACAGTTCGCGCGTGAGGGCTAGCAGGACCGGTCCGACAACCAGCCCGACGAGGCCGAGCACCTCGAAACCGCCGAGGCAGCCCATCAGGACCCAGACGAAGGGCAAGCTAGTCCCGTTGTGCGCGACCATGGGGCGCACGATCTTGTCGCCGCAAAACAGGACGAGACTTCCCAGCGCCAACGAGAAAAGCGCCGGTGTGGTAGCGCCTCCCACGGCAAGTTGCATGGCCAATGCAGCGACGGCTGCATAGCCGAGGAATGGAACGAGCGCGAGCGCTCCGGTAATCGCGGCCCACAGGGCCGCGTGCTGGGCGCCGGCGAGGGCATACGCGATCGAGCATGCGAACCCGTCGAACAGCCCTACGACCAGCATGCTGCTCACCGAGGCGCGCAAGGCCCGCGCGGCCACGTCGACATACCTTTCGGCGCGCTCGCCGATGCGGTCGCGAAGCACCCGCCTTACCGCCTGCGCCAGCGATTCGCCCTCCCGGTACAGGAAGAACAGAACCAGGATCGTGAACAGGATGATCAACAGGTGCCGGGCGAGGAAGTGGCCGAGCGAGTTCGCTCCGGTCAGCAGCGTAGCCGGGTCGATGCGCTGCAACCATGTCGACAGGGCGCCGGGTTGCGCGAGCCGGCTCTCCCAGCTCGCAACCAGCCAGTGCCCGGCGACCGGCACGTCCTGCAGCCAGAGAGGAACCGCGATGCCCTCCCGGTCGGCCGCTTCGATCTTGAGGAGCAGTGCGTGGGCCTCCGTGAGCAGCGCGCCGAGCGCGAACATTAACGGCGCGAGCACGAACACGGTGATCCCGGCCGTGAAGAACAAAGGGGCGGCGCTGCGACCCATCTGCCGCGGCAGACACGCGGAGAACTTCCGGTAGAGCGGCCAGCTGGCGATCGCCGTTACGCAAGCCGCGAGCAAAGCCTCGACGAAGCTGTGCAGGACCCATGCGGACAAAACGATGATCAGCGCGGCATAGAACGAGCCGGCGCTGGGCCTGGTCTTCGTGAGCCAGTGCCTCCCGCCGTCGCTTGATCCGGCAGATCCCCGACGCTGTGCTCGGTCGAGCATCAGTTCGTTAGTGTCCATACGGCGCTCCTGTCCCTGGACTGCGTGGTGAGTAGAAAAGCATCCCGCCTGCGCGGCCAAGCGCAGTCGCCGCCCGGGCGCGTAGCTGAAGTCTGCTGATGGCGCACGCCATGGTGCGCCCTGCGCACAGCCAAGTCGTAAGCGAAACGTCGCGATTGAGTCCGCAACGAGGTGACGTACGAGAATCGCTCCTCGACGCGCGCGGATCGCCGAGGTCGGGTGCGCTGAGTCGCAGAATTCCGACCAAATGCCGACCGTTCGCTGACGACTCTGTGGTTGCAGGGAGCTAAGGTAGCCGTCATGACATCTCTGCAAAGAGGCGGTATGAAATCCGTGCAAACGATCGCTGGCGCCGCTGCCCAGGTGCGCGACGATCCTGCGTCTGCGGGGGGCGGCGCCGTGCCGCTCGGCCAGCGTGACGCTCAGGTACTCGCAATGAAGAAGATAGGGGCCGCCGGGCACTTCAGCCGCAAGTGCGGCCGCGGCTTCTATACACGCGAGATCGTCAGGGTCGCGCCCATGGGCCAGGCGAAGCTCCTGGAAGCGGGCGTAGTTTGGCGAGTGCTGCAGAAGGACGCTTCGGTTTGCGGAGCGGCCAATGCCAAAGGCTTCGCCGAGCTGCACGATCTCGTCCTCCTGCACATGGCGATGCGCGAAAAATCGCTCGACTCCTTCGGGCCAGCACAAACCGCGGCGACGGAGAACTACGTCGTCGAGCGGCTGCGCACATCCTTCCCCGACGTCCCGGCAGGCTGGCTGCCCGCATGAGCATCGATGCGACCATTGTGCCGGCCATGGCGGGGGTGATGGGATCGTTCGTGGGCGCGTCGGCCACGGTCGCGACTGCATGGATCACCCAGAGGACGCTCCACAAGCGCGATCTCTTCCAGGCGGAACTGCGCAAGCGCGAGGCGCTCTACGGCGAATTCATCGGCGAATGCGCCAGACTTCTCGTGGACGCCTTCATCCACACCCTGGACCAGCCGGACAAATTGCTGCCGATCTACGCGCTCATCAACCGTATCCGGCTATGCAGCTCCCTCGCGGTCCTTGCCGAGGCGGAGCATTTGCTCCGTCGCATCACCGAGCAGTATTTCGCGAAAAACCTAGCGGTGGAGGACCTGCGCGAGATCGCGCGCTCGGAGGAGGCCGATCCGCTGCGGGCGTTTGCCGAGGCTTGCCGCGCGGAGCTCAAATCGATTCGCGCACCGGTTTAGGAAAGTGAACGACATCGCGCGCCTCGGCAAGCGCTGCGCGATCCGTTTCAATTCCAGACACCGCACCTCACCAAATCCCGACGAAATGCCGACCCTTTACTGACGACTCGCTGCGCATCTTTGACTACGCTGGCACCACATGAAGCTCCGATACTCATTCAACCCGATGCTGCCCTTCCGACAGGTTTCTCAGATGCCTCAGCGCGCGACACTGGATGGCAAGTTCGAGGAAGCGTACCGCGCCGAACGCAGCGTGCCGAGCCGGGCGCTCGCCTGCTGCAACTTGAGTCGCTGCCTGCGCGGTGGCGGGATCTCGGCGCACGCGGCCGCCGCTACGGTTGCCGTGTCGCTCGCACTTGCCCTGACGGGATGTTCGACCCCCGTCTTGAAGTCTTCAGTCGAGGTGCCCGGACAGTACGCCACTTCCCCCGCTGAGCAGCCCGAGCCCGAGACTGCGTGGTGGGATAGCTTCGGTGATCCGGTGCTGTCCGACCTCGTTCGCCGCGCAGCGCACGAGAACCGCGACATCAAGATCGCCACCCAGCGCGTGCGCGCAGCCCGGGCCGGAGAGACGGTCAGTCGCTCGTGGCTGTTCCCGAGCGTCGGCGCCGGCGCTGCGGGGCTTGCTTACAACACTGGGTACGGCTCGCCCGCCAAGCAGGCGGTTCCAGATATCAAGGCAGCTGGCGCCGGCGTCGATGTGTCCTGGGAAGTTGATCTCTCTGGGCGTCTGCGGGCGGGTGCGGCGGCTGCAGCCGCCGACGCGATGGCGGCCGAAGACAGTGCGCGAGGCGTCCGCCTGCTGGTGATGACCGACGTCGCGACCAACTACTTCACGCTGGTCGGCGCGCTGCGCCAGCTCGAGACAGTGCGCGCGATCTCGGCGGCACAGGACGAGACGCTGCGCCTCGTGTCTGCTCGGCAGCGTGTGGGCCTCGCTACGCAGTTCGACGTCGAGCGCGCCCAGACCGAAGCTTCGAGGGCGCGTGCGGCGATACCGCCCCTGGATACGGTCACCGCGATGTCGCGACACCGGATCGCGGTATTAATCGGAGATCAGGCGTTCAATGCCTCGCGCGTGGTGCCTTGGAGCGGCAATGTCGTCGTTCCGGCAGCTCGCCCCGGACAACCCGCGGCGCTGTTGCAACGCCGGCCGGACCTCCTCGCTTTGCAGGCGCAGTTGGATGCGGCAAATGCGCGCCGGCGGCAGGCCAAGGCCGAGTGGTTCCCGCGGCTCTTTCTCGGCGCACTGTTCGGTGGCCAGAACGTGGAGCTCAATAGTTTCAACGCGGGCACGACGGGCTTCAGCCTGGCAGCCGGGTTGCTGGCGATGCCCGTCTTCAACGCGGGGCGGACGCAGGCCATCAACGACATCGCCGCGAGTGGACAGTCCGAAGCGCTGCTCCGCTACGAGGACGGCATCGTGCGCGCGCTGGAGGACGTCGAGAACGCGCTGGTCGCGCTGCAGGATGAACGGCAGCGCGCCGAATCCCTGCAGACCGCGGCCACGGCCGCCAAAGCGGCGCTGGGCCGCGCGCAGTCGCTTTACAACCGCGGACAGATCGACCTCCTGCCGCTGCTCGATGCGCAGCGCACGCGCCTGATGGTCCAGATCAACTCAAATGACAGCAGCACGCAGCTGCTGCTCGACAGCGTGCAGCTGTACAAGGCGTTGGGCGGAGGATGGCAGGTGTTCGAGCCTGCCGGCCAGCCGGCCGCAGCCAGCGCCGCCACTTCGCCACACTCCTGACATCCATTGCCCGATAGAGGAATCGTCGTGAAACCATCTTTTGCCGCGGCCCATCTGGCCGTACCGATCGCCGTAATGCTGTGCGCCTGCTCGCACGACAAGGCGCCCGCCGAGGCGCCGCGGCCCGTGCGCACCGTCGAGCTCCGTTATGACAAAGCCGCAGAGGCCAACCGCTACGTCGGCACCGTGCAGGCCCGACACGAGCTGGACCAGGCGTTCCGCGTCGGCGGCAAGGTCGCGGAGCGCAAAGTCGAAGTGGGTCAGACCGTGCGCGAGGGCGATGTGCTGGCGGTGCTGGAGGCCACCGACTACCGCCTCGCCGAAGAAGCGGCGCGCCAGCAGCTGGCGGCCGCCACTGCGCAGGCACACCAGGCCGAGTCGGATCTGCAACGGCTTAGCGCCCTCAAGATCGATGGCTCGGTCAGCGCGTCCGACGCCGAGCAGGCGCACAGCCGCGCGCTCATGACGCAGGCGACGGCCGAAGCGCAGGCCCGGCAGCTCGAGCTTGCACGCAACCGCTTGAAGTACACGGTGCTGCACGCATCGCGCAGTGGCGTGGTCACATCCAGGAAATTCGAGGTGGGGCAGGTCATCGCCGAAGGCCAGCCGGTGATCTCCATCGCGGACGAGGGCGAGCCCGAGATCGTCGTCGACGTGCCCGAAGATCAGCTCGCAGGGTTCAAGACGGCTCAGTTCAAGGCATCGCTGGCGAGCGCGCCCGAAGAAACGTTCGAGGTCATCTTGCGCGAACTGTCGCCGCAGGCTGCGGCGACGACGCGAACGTATCGCGCACGGTTGAAACCAAGGGACCCAAAGCGCTTGGCGCTCGGTGCGACGGCCACGCTGGTCGCCGAGTACCCTGCCGGCGAGACCCCCGTTGCTACGGTCCCGGCCAGCGCGATCACCCAAAGCAACGGGCAGCCGGCGGTGTGGGTTGTTCGTCCTGCTGGCAGCGAACCGGTCGGTACCGTCGATTCGATCCGCGTCGCCGTGCATGGCTATCGCAACGACCAGGTGCTGGTCTCCGGACCGCCACCCGGCGCTCTCATCGTCACCGCAGGGGTGCAGAAGATGGCGCCCGGACTGCAAGTCGCGCTGCAACAGGTCGCGAGCAGCGACGCATCCAAGCAGGCCGCCCGATGAAGTTCAATCTTACGGAATGGGCGCTCAACCGCCGCGCCATCGTGCTGTTCCTGATGCTCGTGATCGGTGTGGGCGGCATGTTCGCCTTTACCAGAGTCGGCCAGCTCGAGGATCCGAGCTTCTCCGTGCCGTCGATGACCGTGATGGTGATCTGGCCGGGCGCCTCGGCGCAGCAGATCCAGGACGAGGTGCTCAACCGCATGGAGAAGAAGTTCGAGCAGCTCGACCACTTCGAGAAGGTGAAGACCTATGCCCGGCAGGGCTACGGCGGCATGACGCTCAGCGTCTACGACGGCACCTCCAAGAAAGACCAGCGCGAGGCCTGGTACCAGGCGCGCAAGAAGTTTAATGACGTCCGCCTCGAGCTGCCCGAAGGTGTCATCGGTCCGATCTTCAACGACGAGTACGGCGACGTGTCGGCTCTCCTGTACGCCGTCAAGGGCGAAGGCATCGGGCATGCGGAACTCTCCGACACGGCCGAGCTCATCAAGCGGCAGCTCCTGAAAGTGCCGATGGTGAAGAAGGTCGACATCTACGGCAAGCAGGCGAAGAAGGTCTATGTCGAGTTCTCGCACCAGCGCCTCGCCGCGCTCGGCATCACCCCGGCGGCGGTCGCCGAAAGCCTGCGCAACCAGAACAGCGTGCTCCCCGCCGGCTCGATCGACACGCAAGGCGACCGTGTGCTGGTCCGCGTGAGCGGCCAGTTCGCGACCGAGGACGACATTCGCAACGTGCCGGTGGTGGCGGGCGGTCGGACGCTCAAGCTCGGCGACTTCGCGATCGTCACGCGCGGCTTCGAGGACCCGCCCACATATACGGTACGCCACAACGGCCAGCAGGTGCTGATGCTCGGCATCGTGATGACCGACGACGGCAACGTCGTGGACCTCGGCAAGGCAATCGCGAGTGCGGTGGCCAAGATCCAGGCGGAGCTTCCGTACGGCGTCGAGCTCGAGCGCGTGGCCGATCAGCCCACCACCGTGAGCGAGTCGATCTGGGAGTTCGAGCGCTCGCTGCTGGAGGCACTCGTGATCGTGCTCATCGTCAGCTTGGTGAGCCTGGGATTCCGCACCGGCATCGTCGTGGGCCTCGCTGTGCCGCTCGTGCTAGGCGCGGTTGCGCTGGTGATGCTCGCCAAGGGCTGGAACCTCGAGCGCGTCTCGCTCGGCTCGCTGATCATCGCCCTCGGCCTCCTCGTCGATGACGGTATCATCGCCGTGGAGATGATGGTGGTGAAGATGGAGCAGGGCTGGGACCGCATCAAGGCCGCCGCCTATTCCTACGAGGCGACGGCAATGCCGCGGCTCACCGGCGCCCTCATCACGGTCGCCGCCTTCATGCCGATCGGGTTCGCGAAATCGTCGACCGGCGAGTACGCCGGCGGGATCTTCTGGATCGTCGGCACCGCGGTGCTCTTCTCGTGGGTCGTCTCGGGCCTCTTCACGCCGTACTTGGCGGTGAAGATGCTGCCCAAGGATTTCGGCCAGCATCGCCATGGTACAGACCCCTACGACACGCCGTTTTACCGCAAGCTTCGCAAGGCGATTGACTTCGCCCTCGAGCGCCGCTGGTGGATGATCGGCGCCACCGCCGCCGCGCTCGCGCTGGCGGTGCCCGCCATGAAACTCGTGCCGCAGCAGTTCTTTCCTTCGAGCACGAGGCCCGAGCTCATCGTAGAGCTGCGGCTGAAGGAAGGCGCTTCGTTCGCCGCGACGACCCAGCAGGTCAAGAAAATGGAGGCGGTGCTGGCGAAGGACGCGGACGTCCGCTTCTTCACGGCGTACACGGGCGCGGGCTCGCCGCGCTTCTATCTCTCGCTCAACCCGGAGCTGCCGAACCCGGGCTACGCCCAGTTCGTCGTGATGACGAAGGATATGGAAGCCCGCGAGCGGCTGCGCTCGCGCCTGATGGCGAGCGTCGACGGGCAGTTCCCGGAGGTGTGGGTGCGAATCTCGCGCCTCGAGCTCGGCCCGCCCGTCGGTTTCCCCGTGCAGTTCCGCGTCGTCGGTCCAGACACGCAAAAGGTGCGTGCGATCGCGCGCGAGGTCGAGCACGTAATGACGTCGAGCCCCAAGCTGCGCGACGTCCAGCTTGACTGGAACGACCCGGTGCGCACACTAAAGGTCGATCTCGACCAGGACAAGGCGCGCGCGCTCGGCCTCGCGCCGGCCGACGTGGCGCTCGTGACCCAGACCGTGATGAACGGAGCGACGCTCTCGCAGCTGCGCGAGCACGAAGACCTGATCGACATCGTTGCCCGCGCCGTGCCGGCCGAGCGCCTCGATCTCGACACGCTGAA
>Ga0335084_10002666_pt1 | contig 17271 bp, 16 predicted proteins | sample Lox_Sample_44_FD_206721 | JGI IMG/M metagenome (GOLD analysis project Ga0335084, IMG submission 206721) | Soil microbial communities from Loxahatchee National Wildlife Refuge, Florida, United States - Lox_Sample_4.4 | ecosystem: Environmental > Terrestrial > Soil > Wetlands | place: USA... | reverse complement strand
CTCGGGAAATTCAAGGAGATCGGGGCAGGAGACCAGGGGATCATGTACGGCTATGCGTGCTCGGACACGCCCGAATTGCTGCCGCTGCCCTACGTGCTGTGCAACCGGATGATGAGGGCCTTTGAAGATACCAAGAACCCTTTTTTCGCTCCCGACGGAAAAGGCCAGGTCAGCGTCGAATACGACGACAAGACGGGGAAACCGCTGCGGGTGGTCAAGGTCCTGATGTCCAATGCCGTCGACTACCGGCATGTGAAGAAGGGCCAGAGGAAGGAAATCGAGGAGGCTGCCCGGAAGTTGTGCTTCGGGGTTCTCGGGGACTGGATCGACAAGAAGACGGAGTTCCTCTTCAACCCCACCGGGGAGTGGCAGGCCATCAATTCCTGCAGCGCCGCCGATTCCGGCGTCACCGGGCGCAAGCTCGTCGTCCAGTTTTACGGCGGCTTCCCGGGCGCGCAGCTCGGAGGCGGATCGGTCATGAACAAGTCCCCCGAAAAGGTCGATTGCTCGGCTGCCTTCGGAGCGCGCTATGCGGCAAAAAATGTCGTTGCGTCGGGGCTTGCAGAGAAGTGCTCCATTCAGCTCTCCTACGCCATCGGCGTGGCGCGGCCCTTCTCGATCTATGTGAATTCTTTCGGGACAGGGAAAATCTCGGACCGCAAGCTCGAGCAGCTTGTCACCAAGGTCTTCGATTTCACGCCGGCCGGCATGATCAAGCAGTTCAACCTCCTGGACGGCAACGTGTACCGGCAGCTCCCGAAGACATTCTTCATGAGCAAGTTCGCCTGGGAGAAAACGGACAAGGCAAAGCAGCTCCGGCAGCTGGCGAAAGTCTGATGTTGGAACACGGAAATACATTGAAATGGGCGCCTGCGACGGCGCCGCTGAATTGAAAGGTCTGGCATGGACTACGACGTCAAAGACTTGAAACTGGCAGAGCAGGGCAAATTGAGCGTGGAGTGGGCCTACAAGAGCATGCCCGTTCTCTCCCTGATCCGGAAGCGCTTTGCGAAGGAAAAGCCCCTGAAGGGGCTCAGGCTCGGCGCCTGCCTCCACGTCACCACGGAGACGGCCAGCCTCGTGGAAACCCTGAAGGCGGGGGGAGCAGAGGTGCGGCTCTGCGCATCGAACCCGTTGAGCACGCAGGATTACGTGTCCGCCTATCTCGTCAAGTACCACGACATCCCCGTATTTGCCATCAAGGGGGAGGACACGAAGACCTATTACCGCCACGTCGATTCCGTCCTGGACATGAAGCCGCACCTGACCATGGATGACGGCGCCGATCTCGTGTCGATGATCCACTCGAAGCGCAAGGACTTGATCCGGGGCATTATCGGGGGGACGGAAGAGACGACGACAGGCGTCATCCGGCTTCGCGCCATGGCCCAAAGCGGGGTTTTGCGATTTCCCATCATCGCCGTGAACGACGCCCAGACCAAGTACATGTTCGACAACCGTTACGGGACGGGCCAGAGCACGCTCGACGGAATCATCCGTGCGACGAACCGTCTTGTCGCGGGCTCGGTCTTCGTCATCTGCGGTTATGGCTGGTGTTCCCGGGGGCTGGCCATGAGGGCTCACGGCATGGGGGCGAGCGTGGTGGTCACGGAGGTGGATCCCCTGAAGGCGCTCGAGGCCGTCATGGACGGCTATCGAGTCATGCCCATCGCCCAGGCCGCCGAAATCGGTGAGTTCTTCTGTACGCTGACCGGCGACATCAACGTGATCCGCAAGGAACATTTCGTCAAGATGAAAGACGGGGCCATCGTGTCCAACTCGGGTCATTTCAACGTGGAGCTGGATCTCGACGGGCTCAAGGGAATTACGAAGAAAACGAGGAAACTCCGCGAGTTTGTGGAGGAATATACCCTGAAGAACGGCAGGCGGGTCTACGTATTGGGTGAAGGGCGCCTGATCAACCTCGCAGCGGCCGAGGGGCACCCCTCCAGTGTCATGGACATGAGTTTTGCCAACCAGGCCCTTTCTGCGGAATACATGGCGAAGAACGTCAAGTCCCTGAAGAAGCAGGTCTATTCCGTCCCCCAGGACATCGATCGCGAGATCGCGCGTCTGAAACTCGACGCGATGGGCGTACGGATCGACACCCTGACGCCTGAGCAGGAGAAATACCTGAATTCGTGGGAGATGGGCACCTAGAAGGTTCGAGGACCGAGGATCGAGGTCCGAGGATAGCACAAAGAACGGAAAAGGATCGGTGACGCAAAATCATCGATCCTTTTTTATTTCCTGAACCTCGTTCCTCGCTCCTCGAACCTCGTACCTTCTTCAAGCATTGACCTTCCGGAACATCGCCAGGGCCACGATGCCCAGGATGACGTTCGTGGCCCAGGCTGCCACAATAGGCGGTACGGTGCCCGAGCGCCCGAGGGAAAGGGTAAAGCCGAAAACGATCCAGTAGGAAAAGCCGATAATGACGCCGATGCCGATTCCCTGGGCGATCCCCCCGCTGCGCTCCGAGCGCATGGGAAAGGTGACCCCGATCAGGGCAAGGATCAGGCTCACGAAGACAAAAGCGATCTTGCCGTGCAGATCCGTCTCGTATCGGGTTGCGTCATAGCCTTCCTGGCGAAGCTTGCGGATAAAGTTTCTCAATTCCCCGAAACCCATCTGATCGGCGCTTTTCTGGACGACCCGGAAGTCTTCCGGTTTCTCGGCGATGTCGACGGCCAGGGTGGGGAGACGCTCGAATGCGGGGAATTCCTTCCCGGCAAAGGTTGTCCTCAACACATCCCGAAGCTCCCAGTGGTCCTCTTTCCAGATTGCCTCCTTGGCATCGATCCGCGACGACAACTGGAACTGCGGATCGAGATAGTTGATCGTGACACCCCTCAGCCCGTTCTGGGCCGCTGCAAAAAATTTGATGTTGTAAATGGCATTTTGGCTTTTTAACCAGATCTGGTTTTCCTTGAAGGCGCCCCACTGCTTGTTTTTCTGGATTTCTACGTAAACGATGTGCTCGGCTTGCCAGTTTGCTGCAGGGGTGACGTATTCGTTGAGCAGAAAATTCAAGCCGCAAACAACCAGCGAAAACGCGAGGACGGGCCGGGCGATCCGGTAGAGGCTGATCCCGTTGGCCTTCATGGCGACGATCTCGTGATTCCGGGAAAAAAGCCCGAAGGTGATGAGGGCCGCCAGAAGGACGCAGGCGGGCATCATGTTGGTCACAATGGAGGGCAGGGTGTAGAGGTGATAGGACAGAATCTGCGCGATCGTGGCATTGTTGCTCAGGAACATGCGGCTCCGCTCGAAAAAGTCGATAATCAGATACAGGCACAGGAAGGCCAGCAGAACGAAGAAGAAGGTCTGGAGGAACTCCCTGGAGATGTAACGATCAAGGACCGACATGCCGTCACCCTTTCCGCTTTCCGAGGTGGAGCCATTCCGGGGCGATCTCGCGTTCGTTGGCTTTCCTGAAATAGACATACAGGCCGGCAGCCATGAACAGGACGTTTGGCGTCCAGACCCCGATGACCGGCGGGATGAGACCCGTTTCACCCAACGCCTTCCCGTAAAGAAGGCAAACGTAGTAGACCATGACCACTCCGAGGCCGATCGTGAAGCCACGCATCTTGCCGGCGCGGCTGGACTGGATCCCAAGCGGGATCCCCAGGATGGCGAAAATCAGACAGGTGAACGGGCTGGCGAGACGCTGGTTGTATTCGATCATCAGCTCCCGCGGGGTCGGGCCCTGGGCGTCGGGTTTGTCGATTTGTTCCTGGAGCTCCCAGAGCGTCATCTCGTCGAGCTTGCTGAACTTGACCCGCTCCTGATCGGCAGCCGAGCCTTTGAAATCGAGGCGCACGTCGTAGGTGCTGAAGTCCACCTTCTTGTAATTCTTGAACTGGGGATCGACGGTATGGATGCTCCCGTTCTCCAGTCGAAGCGTGACGACGAAGGACTGGGGATTGGAGACGAGATAGCCTTTCGACGCAATGATCATGCTCGGATCTTCGGTGGTCCGTTCATCGTAGAGCAGCACTCCCTCCATGAAGTCCCCGCTCATGGGAATCTTGTCGGCGTAGATGACGATGCCGCGAAAGTCGTCGTTGAAGACCTTTTCCTTGATCCCGATGGTTGCCTTCTGCTTTACGATCCAGTAGAGAAGATTTTTTGCCTCCCCATTCCCCTTGGGAATCAGAAAGAAGCTTGTCGCGGCCGTCAGGAGAAATGCGATCAGGGCCGCAGCCAGGACAGGGGCGGCGATCTTGTGGAAGCTCAATCCGCAGGCCTGAAGGACGGTGAATTCGTTGTCCCGCGAAAGACGGCCGATCCCGATCAGGATGGCAATGATGAGCGCCAGGGGGATCGTGAACAGCAGCAATGCCGGCATGAGGAAGATGATGAGCTTCGCGATGTCGGTGAACTGAACCCCCTTGTTGATCATCAGATCGACAAGGCTCAGGATGCGCCCCATGATCAGGACGAAGGTGAAGACAAAGAGAGTCATGAGAAAAGGGTAAAGGACCTCTTTGAAAATGTAGCGGTTCAGGATACTGAACATGCCTTTATCATCGTCCCTGTTTCGAATGTGTTCAAGTATCAGAATTTTCTTTATTATTGCAACATAATCCTGTAAATCAACGATTACTTTCCGGCCCCTGCAGGAGTCCATCTCCGGCACGGGTTCGACAGGAGAAAAGCCATGATCGATCTGCACATGCATTCCCTGTTCAGTGACGGGGAGCTGATCCCGTCGGAATTGGCCAGGCGGGCCGCCGTGGTGGGGTATCGCGCCATGGCGATCACGGACCATGCCGACCACTCCAATTTCGATTTCATCATCACGAGGGTTTCGCAGGTCTGCGAGAAAATCTCCCAGGCCTACGGTCTTTTCGTCCTGCCGGGGATTGAGATCACCCATGTCCCGCCCCGGTGGATTCCCGCCCTGGCCAAAGAAGCCAGAAAGGCCGGGGCGAAGATCATTGTCGTGCACGGCGAGACCCTGGTGGAACCGGTCATGGAAGGGACGAATCTCGCCGCAGTGCAGTCGGATATCGATATCCTGGCCCACCCGGGGCTGATCGACGAGGACTCGGTGCGGCTCGCGGTAAAGGCAGGCATTTGCCTGGAGATTTCCGCAAGAAAAGGGCACAGCCTGGGGAACGGCCATGTGGCGGTAACATCGAGGAAGCACGGTGCCAAACTGGTGATCAACACGGATACCCACTCGCCGGGTGATCTCGTCACCCGTGAGTTTGCACGGCGCGTTGCCCGCGGTGCCGGGCTCTCTGAGGCGGAAACGGCGCGACTGTTCAAGAATGCTGAAGAGATCGTCCAAAAGGCGATTGCTGCCCGCAAGACTGCAGTGAGGCCTAGAAAGAAGGGATGAGAGCCGTCTTTTTCTCCGATGCCCATCTGAGAAGCGGCGACGACGCGGGTTGCGGCCTCCTGCTGAATTTCCTGCGGGGCAGCTCGCGGAGTGGAGATCATCTTTTTATCGTGGGGGACCTGTTCGATTTCTGGTTCTCGAGAGGCAGCGTGATCTTTCCCGGCTTTCAGCCTGTAATCGATGAGCTGAAAGGCCTGAAGGGCAGAGGCGTGCAGATCCATCTGTTCGAAGGGAATCACGACTTCTACCTGGCGGATTATTTCACACGGGAGCTTGGAATCGAGGTCTTCACGGACACGGCAGTCGTGCAGCTGGAGGGGAAAAGCGTTTATATCGCCCACGGCGACATGGTGGATGAGTCGGACAGGGGATATCGATTCCTCCGGAGAGTGCTGAGGAGCCGCCCCGCTTACGGCCTCCAGAAGCGGCTGCCACTGAAGCTATTGTGGCGGCTTGCGCAGATGAGCTCAGAGGCAAGCAAGGAGTACCTCGCAAAGCCCCAGGAGGGTCTGGCCTCCAAGATGGAGTCTTTCGCCATTGGGGAATTTGAAAAAGGCTTCGATGCTGTCATCCTCGGCCACTGCCACCTGCCCGTTATCAAGACGCATGCGGTCGGAGGCAGGCAACGTCATTTCATCCTGCTCGGCGACTGGCTCACCCACCGGTCTTATGTCGTCCTGGAAGAGGGCCGCTTCGAGCTTGGCTACTATGCCGGGGGGCAGATGTAGTCCAAATCATCCCTCCCCGTGCGGCACTGCGGGACGAGACGAAAAATCTGGACAGCGGGTCCGGAATGTGTTAGCAAGTGCTCTTTGATTTCAGGGAAAACACCCATGAATTTCGGCGGGATCGACCCAGAATATGCGGCACTCGAAACGGCGGCTTTTGTCGTCGTCCCCGTGCCCTACGACCTGACAACGACATACCAGGGAGGGGCTCGCAAAGGGCCTGCGGCCATCATCGAGGCCTCCTGCAACATGGAGCTCTACGACGAGGAGCTGGACAGGGAAATCTACAAGTCCGGGATACACACCCTGCCGCCCCTGGAGGCCGTCGCTTCAGGACCGGAAGGCATGCTGGAGCGTGTCGAGCAAACGGTCTCCGGTGTTTTTGATCTCGGCAAGACCCCTGTGATGCTCGGGGGGGAACACAGCATCACGCTGGGTGCCGTCCGGGCCGCAAGGAAGCGCTATTCGAAGCTCTCCGTGCTGCACCTGGATGCCCACGCAGACATGCGGGAGTCCTACCAGGGCAGCCCCTTCAGCCACGCCTGCATCGGCAGGCGGATGAGGGAGCTCTGCCCGGTCGTGCAGGCCGGGATCCGGAGCATGAGTATCGAGGAGGCAGCCTTCATCCGGAAACGGAACGTGCCGGTTTTTTCGGCAACGGACATCCGGAACGATCGAACCTGGGTCGGCAAGGTGCTTGGCCACCTGTCGAGAGATGTATTCATCAGCGTTGACCTGGACGCATTGGACCCCTCGGTGATGCCTGCAACAGGGACACCCGAACCGGGAGGGCTCACGTGGCATGATGTCCTCGGCCTGATCCGGGAAGTCTGCCGGAAAAGGCATGTTGTCGGTTTTGACATTGTCGAACTGGCACCCATTCCGGGCATGGTGGCCCCGGACTTTCTGGCCGCAAGGCTGACCTACAGAATGATGGGATATATATCGACAAAATCCAGATAAAGGAGAGCAACTGTGAATATCTGGGTACCGAAAAAAATCTTTTTTACAAAGGGCGTAGGGAACCACAAGGAAGAGCTGCACTCTTTCGAACTGGCTCTCCGGAATGCGGGGATCGAAAAATTCAACCTGGTTTACGTATCGAGTATCTTCCCTCCAGGCTGCAAGATGATCTCAAAGGCGAAAGGACTGCAGGAAAAGCACCCGGGCGAGATCACCTACTGTGTCATGAGCCGCTGCTCGAGCAACGAGCCCTATCGGATGCTGGCCGCTTCCGTCGGTTGCGCCATCCCGGCCGATGTTTCCCAGTACGGATACATCAGCGAGCATCACGCCTACGGTCAAACTGAAAAACAGGCCGGCGATTACGCCGAGGACCTTGCAGCCGCCATGCTGGCCTCGACACTGGGCATCGATTTTGACGTAGACAAGAGCTGGGACGAGAACAAGGAAATTTTCAAAATCAGCGGGAAGATCGTCCGCACCCGCAACGTGACCCAGTCCGCCATTGTTCCGAGAAAAGGCGGGTGGACTACCGTCGTTGCAGCGGCTGTTTTCGTTTTCTAGACCGCCGGAAACCCAATTCCACTGCGGTCTTCCGGAAAAAGGTCTTGACTTATTCGGTAATGCAGCTTATCTAATAAAGATACGACGCGGGGTGGAGCAGTCAGGTAGCTCGTTGGGCTCATAACCCAAAGGTCGGTGGTTCGAATCCATCCCCCGCTACCAGAAAATCAAGGGGTCGAGAGCAATCTCGGCCCCTTTTCACGTTTCCGATGACGGGTGTCAGCGCCGCACCTTGTAATAGTTCATGGCCTCGGGAATCTGGGATTGGATATCCCGAATCCTCGATTCCGGCGCCGGATGGGTCGACAGGAATTCGGGCGGTCGCGATCCCCCTTTGGCGTTCATCCGCTGCCAGAGGGTGATGGCGCCGCGCGGATCGTAACCTGCCTTTGCCATCAAAATCAGCCCGATGTGGTCGGCCTCAGATTCCTGGACACGGCTGTAGGGCAGAAGGACCCCGACTTGAGTTCCCACGCCGTAGGCCTGCATGAAGATATCGGAACTCACTCCCGGACTGCCGGACAAGGCCAGGGATAGCCCAATGGCCCCGAACTGTGCCAGCAGGCCCTGGCTCATGCGCTCATTGCCGTGCTTGGCGATGGCGTGGGCCACCTCATGGCCCATGACGACAGCCAGTCCATTCTCATCCTGCGAATAGGGCAGCAGGCCTGTGTAAACTGCGACCTTGCCACCCGGCATGCACCATGCGTTGACCGTCTTGTCGTCCTCGATCACGTTGAACTCCCACTTGTAATTGCGGATATCTGACCCTCTTCCTGTCTCCACCAGGAGCTCCTCCGATGCCACGGCGATTCTCTGTCCCACACGACGGACCATGCTCACTTTCGTCATGTCCGTCGAGAGCTTCGATTTCTTGATGACGTTACTGTACTCCTGGTAGCTCATCGTGGTGATTTCAGAGTCCGGGACGAGATGGAGGCCCTTCCGTTCGGTCACGGGAACAGTGGAACAGGAAACCAGAAAGAGTGAAAGGCCAAGAAGGATTGCGATAGGTCTGAAGATCCAGATCGAAAAACGGGGAGCCGCAATCATGACAAACCTCCATATCGTGCATACGAGGTTCCACCATAATATAAAAATCAGGGAATCGGAAGCGGATATCAGAGATTGGATAGCAAATGAACGGTTACGTTGTCGAGGAGACGGGGGCTTCGACGGACTCGTGCCCTTGTCTGGCGGAATTTCTGAAGAAGGATTGGGGGGAGCCTTCTTTTTTTTCTGCCGTTTCCGTGGAGATAAAAATCCCCCTGGTGAGATGCTGACCTTTCTTATCGATGTACTTCACGGTTGCCCGCGCACCCACGGGAATGTCTGAAGGTTTCACGGAATCCAGGTCAATCTTGACGACCGTGCTGTCGTCATATTTCAAGTCGATGTTCTCATCCTTTAATTTCACGGTAATCGTCTTTGTTCTTGGATTGACGGCGATAACCTCGCCGGACAGGTGTTTGACCCGAATCGTCTTTTTCTGCTCAACGGATCTCTTTTCTGCAGCGACACCGGGCTTTTTTGCCGTCTTTTCCGGAGACTGCCCGCATGCCACATACAGCAAGCCGATCGAGATCAGGGCGGATAAGAAGAGATATCGAATCTTCACCGGGCTCTCCTGTGAAACGAAGGGAACGGACGGAAAGAGGAAGAGGCGTTTCACCTTTTTGATTCGTGAGGATTGGTCTCGCTTCAGGAAGCGCTTGAGCGACCCGGGGGGCATCGTATCGACGATGCCCCTCCGGTAAGCCTGTCTTGATTTGAAATAGAGGGTAGCTTACTTCTTTTCGGGTGCAGGAGCGGGAGCAGCAGGCTTCTTCTCGTCGGCCTTGGGAGCCTCTTTCTTCGCGTCCTTCTTGGGCTCGGTCTTCTTCTTGTCCGTCTTCTTCTTGTCGGTCTTCTTGGCGTCCTTCTTGGGCTCGGCCTTCTTCTCGGGTGCCTTAGCCTTGTCGTCGGCCTTCTTCTCGGGAGCCGGGGCAGCCTCCTTCTTCTCGGGTGCCTTGGCCGGGGCCGCCTGCGCGAAGCACAGACCCGTCGTCGCCACCACGAAAATCATTGCAAACAGGATTGCGAGAACCTTCTTCATTAGATGTCACCTCCCTTCCTTTGCAGTTGACTGATACTATATCAAGGAGTGTGCCACCTAATAATATTCAATAATAACAAATACTTAAAAAATATGATTCATGATAGTAACTGAAATTTCTACGTTATTCGGAAGAGGTAGCCGAATTTTGGAAACTATTTACATTTTTCGGAATACGACGTGTGATCTATTGATGAGATATTACGTTATTTCCAGAATATGTTCATCAAGTCAACCGATCTGACAAAAAATGCGTTTCAGCCATATTTAGTAATCATGAAATTGTGGAGGGGAGGGATGCATTCAGAACAATAAAAAAGGGTACCGGCTTACCGGTACCCTTTTCGACACTGACTCATATGACAGGGCCAGTTGCTTACTTCTTTTCGGGAGCGGGAGCAGGCTTCTTCTCTTCGGCCTTCGGAGCCGGAGCAGCTTCCTTCTTGGGAGCCTCCTTCTTCGCGTCCTTCTTGGGCTCGGTCTTCTTCTTGTCCGTCTTCTTCTTGTCGGTCTTCTTGGGCTCGGCCTTCTTCTCGGGTGCCTTAGCCTTGTCGTCCGCCTTCTTCTCGGGAGCCGGAGCAGCCTCCTTCTTCTCGGGGGCCTTTGCCGGGGCCGCCTGCGCGAAGCACAGACCCGTCGTCGCCACCACGAAAATCATTGCAAACAGGATTGCGAGAACCTTCTTCATTAGATGTCACCTCCCTTCCTTCTTTTTGGGAGGATCATATTACAAGGATCATGCCACGAGTTAGTATATTAAAATAAGTAATAAATATAACAAATTACACAACATGTTGCCTGCGCACTGCACTGGCCGATTTACAATTACGAGAATTGAGTTACTTATTCTGGAAAGTGAAAACTATTTTGGGAAATATGTTACAAAATTTGGAAGGCCACGTACAATATTGAGAAGACCGTCAGTCATGGGCAGCACGAGTCAGCCCGTATTTTTCGCAGCGATAGGCGAAGGCACGATAACTCATGTTCAAGAGTTTCGCGGCCTTGGCACCGACGTTGTTTGCTTTTTCCATCGCTTTCTTTAATAGTTCGCGCTCGAGTTCTTCATAATTGATTCCTCCATCAGGCAGGTCGTCTTTGACGATCCGCTTCAGAGATTCCCGTTTTCCCGGTTCATCCAGTTCGTGTTTCTTCCAGCTGTACCAGAAGGCGTCATAGTTCATTTCCAGCAGCCTTGCCGCCTTTGCCAGCACGTTGTTGGACTTGGCCATCGCTTTCACGAGCAGCTCTTTTTCCAGCTCTTCGAGGTCGATTCCTTCGTCGGGTATCTCGATTCCCATGGCCGGGCGCGAATCCGTTCTCAATTCGCCCCGGATGTCTCCAAGCCCGATTGTGTCGGATTCGCACATCAGAACGGCCTTTTCCAGGACAGACTGGAGCTCGCGGACGTTTCCGGGCCAATGATAGCCGGCGATCGCTTTCATCCCGGCCTCGTCGACCTTCACGATGTTTTTGCCGAAATTGTGGTTGAACTTCTGGATAAAAAAATTGACCAGCTCGGGGATATCCTCCTTGCGATCCCTCAGCGGCGGCATCTGGATCGTCACGACTTTCAGGCGATAGAACAAGTCTTCCCTGAAGTGGCCGTTTTTCATTTCGTGCTGGAGGTCCTTGTTCGTGGCGGAGATGATCCTCACATCGACCTTGATTGCCTCCCGGCCACCGATTCGCATGACTTCCCGCTCCTGAAGGACCCGAAGGATCTTTGCCTGGGTCATCATGGGCAGATCGCCCACTTCGTCCAGGAAGATCGATCCGCCGTTCGTGGCCTCGAAGAGCCCTTTCTTGCGCTGCGTGGCGCCGGTGAACGCGCCGGGCTCATATCCGAACAACTCGCTCTCGAGCAGGGTTTCAGGGATAGCCGCGCAGTTGATGGCCATAAAGGATTTCTCGCGCCGTCCGCTGTTGTAGTGAATGGCCTTGGCAATCAGCTCCTTGCCGGTACCGCTTTCCCCCAGGATCAGGACCGTGGCGGTGCTGTCGGCCACTTTCCGTATGATGTAGATGATGTCCTTGATCGCTTTTGAATGACCGATGATTCCCTGGATGCTGAACATGTCATTCAAGGCCTTGCGGAGCTGAAGATTTCTCTGCATCAGTTCCGTCCGTTCCAGTGCCCTCCGGATCGCGAGCAGAACGACTTCCTTGTCCAGTGGTTTTGTCAGATAATCGAATGCGCCCTTCTTCATGGCATCAACGGCGGAGTCGATCGTCCCGAAAGCCGTCATGATGATCACCGTGGGCGGCTGCTTGAGACCCTTGAGCTTCTCGAGCGCTTCGATCCCGTCCATCTTTCCCATTTTCAGATCGGTGAGGACTACATCCGGCTCATACGTCTTGGCCAGTTTCAGCGCCTCCTCACCGGAGGCGGCCGTGTAGGTCTCGTATCCCTCATCCGAAAGAATGGTTTTGAGGATATCCCGCTGGAGGGGCTCGTCGTCTACGATCAGGATGACTGCCATAAACTCCTGTCTCCTTGAAGGTGCAAGAAATCCATCTCAGACGGTCGATAGGGGAAGATGGATCGTCACTTCGCTGCCGCGGCCCTCGGTGCTGCTGAATTCGATCTTGCCCCCGTGTTCCTCGATGACGCGCTTGGTCATGGCAAGCCCCAGGCCGAGACCCTGGCTCTTCGTCGTAAAGAAAGGCTCGAAGATCCGCGACAGATTCTCCTCCGACACCCCGACCCCCGTGTCGCTCACGCGCAGCACAAATCCGTCTTCCTGCTGCTCCGTGGTCAGTGTCAGCGTGCCGCCATCGGGCATGGCCTGAAACGCGTTGGTCACGACGTTGAACAGGCAGCTCTTCATGAGTTCGACGTCCACTCTCAGCCGCGGCAGTGCATAGTAATTCTCGAGGATCGCGATGCGGTCGGACTCCGCCTTGGCCTTCACGATTTCAACGACATCTGCAAGCAATTCTTGCGTTTCGACGGGCCGGAGGTCCAGTTTCAGCGGTTTTCCGTAGTCGAGAAAATCCCTGACAAGCCGGTCGAGCCGGTGGATCTCCTCTTTCATGCTCTCCACGAGCCGTTCGAAACCGGCGGCCTGGGCGCCGTCCTGCGGCCGGTATTTGGTCTTGATGTGATCGATGCAGAGGCTGATGAAATTCAACGGATTCCGGATTTCATGAGCGATCCCCCGGGCAAGCTGTCCCACTGCGGAGAGATGCTCCGCCTCGCGGAGGCGCTCCTCGAGACGCTTTTGTTCCCGGAGCTTCTGCACCATGTAATTGAAGCTCTGGGTCAGGTCCCCGATCTCGTCCTTGCGGTCCACGGGCAGACTCTGGTTGAGATCTCCCGCTGCCACCTTGCGGGCTGCCTTCACGACGTTGTGTATGGGCTCGGTGTAGCGCATGGCGAGGAACGTCGAGATCAGGATGCCGATGGCAAACACGGACAGGGCGGCAAGGATTCGTTTCGTCGTGTTGCGCCTCAAGCTTTCCTGGAAGTTCTCGACGTTGATCTGCAGATGGATGTAGCCGTAATGGGCCTGGCCGGCAATGACGGGGATGATGACATTATACGTTTTCCCCTCCTGGTCGACGGCGGGTTCCCCGAGCTCGGCCTTGATGATGAGCTCCTTTTTCTTCTGGCTCACTGCCGTTCCCACCTGCTTCGGGTTCGTGCTGGCGATGATCTCATCGGCGTTGCTGATGATGGAGATTTCCTTGATCCCCTTGGTCTTGAGCGATGACAGGTACTGCTCCAGGCGGGACTCATTCGTGGTGCCCCCTGTCACCTCTTCGACGCCCACCTGGACGGCCTGCGCCAATTCGGCGGTCTGGCTTTCGATCTGCGCCATCAGGTTCTTTTCAGACTGCCAGTAGATGGTGATCAGGATGACCAGCAGGATTGCGGTCAGGAAGAGCATCATGAGGATGAGCTTCTTGGTCAGGGAAAGATTGAGGAAAAAGGTCTTGATCATTCTTGTAAAAACGTGTTCCTCCTGCATGACAAGCCGGGAAGGGGACCGTAAGCGAAGAAGTCAATATCCCGCGAGCCGGTTCATCATTAACATCAATCGAAAACCCTGTCAACGCTGCAGCATCGTCCTGAAACCGATATCCCGGCCGACTCTGCCGTTGATTTTTCAGCATCGGGTCTCTATAATCCAAATCCGCATCGTGCAGCGTTTTCCGCCTTCCGAAAAGGAGCAGACTTCGTGAGAGACTTCCCTTTGCGGCCTTCCCGTCATCTGCACCAGAAATGGATCACCCCGTATGTCGTGATCAAGTTCTCCATCCAGTCTTTCCTGCGCAACCGGGATCTGGAGACGGCGGCCATGCTGGCTTTCTACGGGGTGTTTGCCCTGATCCCCCTTTCTCTTGCCGTGATATTCCTCTTGAGCCAGTTCTTCGTTTCCTCGCAGCAGGCAAGCCGCGCGATCGAGAACCTGATCATCGAGATCGTTCCTGAACACTATGACATCATTCTCCGGGAGGTCTTTTCTCTGGCAGAGAAGAAAATGGCAGGGATCATCGGGCTTCTTCCTCTGCTCTGGGCCGTCGTCCCGCTGGTCCGCTCCATCCGCTCGGCCTTCTTCTCCGTCTTCAAGGCGGAGAAGACAGGGGGATTTTTCAAAAACAGGCTGGTCGACTTTCTGACCGTGTTTCTCTTCCTGTTGCTGCTCATCGCCCTTGTCGGCGGGCAGATTCTCTATGCCTCAGCCCTGAGCGGGCATCTCGGGCAGAAGAACCTGTTCCTGAGTCTCCTGGGGGGTGTGGGACCGCCATTGGCGGGAGCCCTGTTTCTGTCGCTCTTCTTCCTCGTATTCTCTCCTGTTCGTCTGGAGTGGTGGAATCTTCTGTTGAGCGCATTCTTCACCGCCTGCCTGTGGTCCATCGTCCGTCCGCTTTTCGTGATGTTTCTCCATTACAATCCCAATTACGGGTTGATTTTCGGATCGCTCAAGGCGGTGTTCATCCTCATTGTCTGGGTCTACTACACCTTCGCAGTGATCCTTTTCGGAATGGAGCTTCTGTCCAACATCCGGCGCCGTGAGGCCCTGCTGCTGTCCAGACTCTTTGCCGGAGGGAACTCCCCTGCCGATGTCTCTCCCGTCGTCCCGGAGAGATTCGTACGCTCTTGCGAGCCGGGCGAGGTGATTTTCGAGGAAAACAGCACGGGCCACGAAATGTTCTACATCCTGTCCGGGTCCGTGCAGATCCTGAAAAAAGGCCATCTGCTCAGGGAAATGAGGACCGGTGACTATTTCGGGGAAATGGCCATGCTGATCCAGGTTCCCAGAACGGCTGCCGCCGTCGCTGCGGCCCGGGACACGCGGCTTGTGGTCGTCTCGGAATCGAATTTTGACACCATCATCCGGGAAAACCCCAAGATCGTTCTTTCGATTCTTCACGAAATGTCAAACCGCCTCCGCGTGCTCAACGAGCAGTTGAACGACGTTCCGCAATCCCGGATTGATAAATCCGAAAAAGTGGTTTTATGAAATATTGTGCTGCCATGGAAACGGGCTCACGACACAAGGGCTGAAGAGGAAAACGCCGTGAAAATAGCTGTCTCGTCGACGGGACCGGACCTTCAGGACCTGGTGGACCCTCGCTTCGGGCGGTGCCGTTACTACATTTTCTACGACCCGGGCACAGGGCTGCACGCGGCGAAGGAGAACACGGCGGGCATGCATTGAATCACCCGCGGGACGGCTACCGGGAATCTCGTAGCCGGGGAAAACGTCGATTGTGTCGTCACGGGGCACATCGGGCGGAAGGCGACGGCGGCGTTGAAAAAGGCAGGGGTGAGGATCTTCCTCGGAGCGTCGGGGCCGGTGCAATCCGCCCTTGAGGCCTTTCAGTCCGGAAAGCTCGAACAAAAAATCTGATCTCGAAAAAAAGCCCCATCCCGTGTTCACGGAAATGGGGCTTTCATCTTATTACCCTTTACCCTGGACCCGATACCCTTGACCCTTTTTTAGAAAGAGTGTTCCGGTCCCGGGAAGGATCCCTTCTTCACTTCGTCGATATACTGTGTGACCGCATCCTTGATCTGCACATTCAGGTTTGTGTACTTCTTGACGAACTTCGGCGTGAAGCGCTCAAAGAGGCCCAGCATGTCGTGAACCACCAGGACCTGGCCGTCGCAGTGCACCCCGCCGCCGATGCCGATCGTCGACATGGACAGCGAGGCGGTGATCTTTTCCGCAAGCGCTGCGGGCACGCACTCGAGCACAACGGAAAATGCCCCGGCGTCCTCGAGAATCTTTGCATCCTCCAGAAGCTTCATGGCGGAGGGGTGATCCTTGCCCTGCACCTTGTAGCCTCCGAGCTGGTGTACGGACTGGGGCGTGAGCCCGATGTGGGCCATGACGGGGATGCCCGCCTGGGCGATCCTCCGGGTAGCCTCGGCGACCTCGCGGCCGCCTTCGAGCTTCACCCCGTGAGCGCCGGCCTCCTGCATGAGGCGGCCCGCGTTGCGTACGGCCTCTTCGGGAGAAACCTGGTATGACATGAACGGCATATCCCCGATCACCATGGCGCGTTTCACGGCCCGCGTTACGGCCTTCGTGTGATGGAGCATGTCCTCCATCGTCACGGGGAGCGTGCTGTCATATCCAAGGACCACCATCCCCAGCGAGTCCCCCACGAGGATGAGATCGATGCCGGCCTCATCCATCGCAGCGGCCGTGGGGTAATCGTAGGCCGTCAGCATGGAGATTTTCTCCCCCTTCTTCTTCATGTCCCGGACGGTTGCCGTTGTAACGCGCGTGATCTTTACCTGCGTGCTCATCCTCTCTTGCCTCCCTTCAGAATCGAGCGGATTTCCTCCAGCTGTTCATCCTTCACGGTTCCTTTTTTTGCGGCGACCTCCGCCGTAAAAAGGCCCATCTCGCGATAGATTTTCAACAGCCCGGGAAAGCGCTTCCGCAAAACCCGGACGTGTTTTCGAACGGTCCCGCCGTCACCCCGCGCAATCGGGCCGGTCAGCGAGGGGAGGGTGCCCTTGCTTTCCAGGTTGCCGATCGTACCCTTTACCAGGGGCCAGAAAGCCCGGATTGCCTCCTCGCGGGAAAGCCCCATGCGCCCGTAGATCTCCTCGACAAGATACATGAGCGTCACGAGATAATTGGATGCCATGCAGGCAGCCGCGTGGTACAGGGCTTTGTCCTCCGACAAGACGTGAAAAGGCCGGCCGCCAAGGTCCTCGACGATCCGATCGGCCCAGGGCAAAATCTCTGCATCGGCTGTGATCCCGAAGGTGCTGCCCGGAATCTTCGCTATGGCGCTGTCCACATCGGCGAAGGTCTGGAGCGGATGAATGCTGGCGACCCGTGCCCCGCGTCGCTTCGCCGTCCTGAGCAGATCGAGTCCGCCGACCCCGCTGGTGTGAACCACCTTGTCTCCCTTCTTGATCCCGCCGCCCGCCGCAACGGCCTTGCAGACATCGGAGATGGCGTCATCATGGGTCGTGATCAGGATGCAGTCCGCCCCTCGGGCCGCATGTACCAGGTCCGTCGTAGGCTGGCCGCCCGTGTAAGCGGCGGCTCGCTGCGCCTCTTCCATAATGAGATCGGCCACAGCCACGATGTCAT
>Ga0335084_10002665_pt1 | contig 17275 bp, 14 predicted proteins | sample Lox_Sample_44_FD_206721 | JGI IMG/M metagenome (GOLD analysis project Ga0335084, IMG submission 206721) | Soil microbial communities from Loxahatchee National Wildlife Refuge, Florida, United States - Lox_Sample_4.4 | ecosystem: Environmental > Terrestrial > Soil > Wetlands | place: USA... | reverse complement strand
ACTTCCGCGAAGGCATGATGTTCGGTTTCAGCGCGAAGAGAAGCACATTCACCTACCAATACCTGTATCACCAGCAGCCGGGGACCAGCGAGACTTCCCGATTTCCGGCCGACTTCATCAATGGCCCGGTCCACATCAACTCCGTTTATCGCCTTGGGGAGCGCCTGAAGCTCGCCAGGGAGGAGCGTATCACGCCTGCCCAGCGCGATCTCATTAAGTCCATGTACGCCCACGCCGGTCTGAAGGAGAACGACCCGGGAGGAGCGTTGGGCGGTTCGGAGGCCGAGCCGACGCTGAAGGTTCCGCACATCCTGGCGGACGGGTCCGACTCGATGAGTGTCCTTATGGCATCGACCCGTGTGTACGTTAATGAAGGGATGATGTTCGACCTATGGGTATCCACGACATGGCCCTTGAACCCGTGGGACCTGAAGGAAAGCATCCGCCGGAATTTCAAGACAGGGGAATTCGACCTCATCGGCACGGCCCGCAAGGATCCGAACAGCCCGTGGATGATAACCGAGAAGCGCATGCCGAACATGGCCCTTTTCCTCAGCACCTACGACTCCTTACCGCTTGCAAGCGCGAAGGAGATTGAGCGTGACGGCAAGCCGAAGAAAGACGGCAAGGATTATCTCACCACCGATCCTGAAGTGCTGACGCGAGGCAAGATAGCGTTCGCCGACAACTGCGCCAGGTGCCATAGCAGTAAGAGACCGAACCCGATGCCAAAGGACCCGGCGGAGCAAAGGAAGGCATGGCGGGAACTGGTTCAGCGGGACGACTTCCTCAAGGACAACTACATGTCCGACGACCAGCGCCATCCCGTTTCCGAGCTGGGCACCAACGCGCAACGCGCCATGGGCACTAACGCCATGGCGGGGCACACTTGGGGCCAGATGTCCAGCCAGACTTATAAAGACCAGCGCGTGCCAACCGAGCTCCTGCAAGACCACGACGCGGAGGGCAATCCGATCCCGCTCTACAATCCCCTGACTGGGAAACACGACATCAATTTCACGGCCCACAAATCGTTCTACCGCACCCCGACGCTCGTCAGCATCTGGGCCACGGCCCCGTATTTGCACAACAACTCCGTCGGCATTTACATCCCCGACCCGTCGGTTGCCGGCCGCATGGAGGCCTACGAAGACGGGATGACCAAGCTCCTCTGGCCAGAGAAGCGTCTCGGTGTCAAATCGATCAAGGTCACCACCGACGACAGTACGCTCCCGGACTTGTTCCCCCTGTTGAAGGAGGCGCTGCCCGAGTTCGCTGACCTTCCAGACTTTGAGGTGGACTTGTTGTTCGTGCCCAGCGGAACGCCAATCAACCTGCTGATGAATCTCCACCCCAAAGACATAAAGGCCGTTCTGCAAGCATACGTGGACGGGGTTCTGCAGGGCCAGCCGAGAAAGAAATTCGCGGAGCTGCGGACGAAGAACCACGCTCTGGCTCACGAGAGGATGATGAAGAAACTCCTTGAGGTGAATATGTGCCCGGACTTCATCGAAGACCGGGGCCACACCTTCGGGCGTCAACTCAGCGATCAAGACAAGCGGGCGCTCATCGAGTACGTGAAGTATTTCTAAAGGCCCTTTCTTGCGCCGCGAAATGTTTAATAACCATGTCGGGGCGGCTGGGCAGTGGCCGCCTCGACCATCTGGGAGACGCTTCGGTTGTACCCTCAACCATCAGAGGGTCAACCGCGGCGGCTCCTCGCACCTCGAAAGGAGGGCATCATGACCCGTTTTTGCTTGTTTCTGCTCACCTGCGTGCTGATCTTGGCAGTTTCGCCCGCCTGGTCGGCGGGCGACAAGAACCCCGAGGCAAAACCGATCACCGTCAAGATGAAGAGTCTCAGCTATGAGCCCAGGAAACTCGAAATCCATGTCGGCGACTCGGTCGTATGGAGCAATGAGGCCCGCACGCCGCACACTGCGACTTCGGACGACGAAGGTAAGACATTCGACACCGATGAGATCAAGCCGGCTGAATCGTCAAAGCCTGTGAAGTTTGAGAAGGAGGGCGATTTCAAGTACCACTGCAAAATCCATGGCAAGTCGATGAGCGCTGTAGTGGTCGTGAAACCGACCGGCAGCGGTAATCAACCATAGCAGACAAGTTGGAGAAATAACGCGCCAGTGATTATATCAGAGGAAGTCGAAAAGATTACCGCAGGAGGAAGTCCGCAGAGATGACCAATTTTTTACGAGTTTTCGCCAATTCTCGAAAATTAGTGATTCTGTGATTCGCGCCATCAAGTCTTTTCAATGACTTACACTTGGCATAAACATTGCGGCAAGATAGCGCATGATGGTGTTTTCGAGAAAGAATGGATGGCGTCACATGTCATGGATGATCGACAATAGGTTCCTATCATGGCGTTCCATTGCAGCGACCTTCTGTTTACGCTGCTGCTGCAACCCTGTCAGCTCTGTGTCCATAGCCAGGAGTATCCCGCAGGGCGCATGGACGACCGGGCGACGCCTCGGCAGGAGGGGTCAGGGATCGGGGTAAATGAGCGTCTGGGAACCACAATACCCCTCGATAGCATCTTCCGCGATGAAACGGGTGAGACGGTCCGCCTGGGCGAGCTTATCACCAGCCCGACCATTATCCAGCGACTCGCTATGGAGCGAAAATGAACTCGAATCTCATTGATCCTGCGTTTTGGAGCCGCTTGCAGTTCGCCTTCACGGTGATTTATCACTACCTTTTTCCGCAGCTGACTATGGGATTGGCGTGGTTTCTTGTGTATTGGAAATGGCGTGCCCTGCGGACGGGTGATGAAAAATACAATCAAGCCGTTCGGTTCTGGGCCAAGATTTTCGGAATAAATTTTGCCGTGGGAGTCGTCACCGGAATTCCTATGGAGTTTCAGTTCGGAACGAACTGGGCGGAATTCACCCGGTATGCGGGCGGTGTGATCGGACAGACGCTGGCGATGGAAGGCATGTTTGCTTTCTTTCTGGAAAGTGCGTTCATCGGCGCGCTAATCTGGGGCGAGAAGCGACTGGGACCGCGGTATCATTTCCTGGCCGCGGTGGCGGTTGCGCTGGGAAGCTGGCTTTCCGGCTACTTTATCCTGGTCACGAATGCTTTCATGCAGCATCCGGTGGGTTACCGAATCGAAGCCAACGGCGTGCTCGGCATCGACAGTCTCAGCAGCTATTTGTTGAATCCCTGGGCCTGGGTGCAGTTTCTCCACAATCAAATGGCGGCACTCGTGACCGGCTCGTTCGTGGTTACAGCCGTGGGAGCCTTTTATACCATGCGAGGACTCCATCCGATCCAGGCTCGACTGTATCTGCGCATGGGAACGCTCACTGCGCTCGTAGCGTCTGTTCTTGTCGCCTTTCCAACCGGCGACCAGCAGGCCAAGATGGTCGGTCATCACCAGCCGGTAACACTCGCTGCAATGGAAGGCAAATTCGTGGGCGGACGCATGGCGGGTGTCGCTGTTATCGGGCAACCAAATATTGCGGCCCGGCGGCTCGAAAATCCCATCGAGATTCCCGGCGCCCTCAGTTTTCTCGCCTACGGCACTTTTCAAAGTTATGTGCACGGGCTGGAGGAATATCCCGAGAATGCCTGGCCCGACAACATCGAGCTTTTGTATTACTCGTTTCACCTCATGATAATGCTGGGGACGATTTTCATCATCCTTATGGCCTATGCCGGTTTCCAGAATTGGCGCGGCCGGCTGGAATCCAGCCCTTTGCTGCTCTGGGTATTGATGCTGGCATTTCCCTTTCCGTACATCGCCAACACCCTGGGCTGGATGACGGCCGAGCTGGGACGGCAACCATGGCTGCTATATGGTCTTTTTCCCACGCGCGCCGGTTACAGCAAAGTGGTGAGCAACGGTGACACCATTTTCACCCTGATTGGCTTTACCGGCCTGTATTTCGTGCTCGGTCTGCTGTTTCTCTATCTGGTCGGCCGTGAGATCGGCCACGGTCCGGACGATGACGTGGTTGTCGGCCGTGGAGAGGAGTCGTTTTCATGATTGCGACCTGGTACGGCATTGTCAGCTTGATGCTCATCATCTATGTGGCCTTGGACGGCCGCAATTTCGGTGCTGGAATGCTCCACTGGATTGTCGCGAGAACCCCCGAGGAGCGGCGCGAGGTCGTTGCGGCGATCGGGCCGCTTTGGTCATGGCATGAAGTGTGGCTCCTCAGCTTTGGCGGCACATTGGTTGCGGTATTCCCGCGCCTCATGGCCTCGGCTTTTGCCGGTTATTACCTCGCGCTCTTTCTGATTTTATGGTGCCTGATTCTGCGCGGCATTTCCCTCGAAGTTGGCGGCCATATCAATGATCGCCTCTGGCAGGGGTTCTGGGATTTCGTTTTCGTGTTTTCCAATTGTCTCCTGTCCATCCTTTTCGGCGCGGCGGCAGGCAACGTGGCGCGGGGGGTTCCGCTCGACGCCGATGGTAATTTCTCGATGGCATTTTTCACGGATTTCAACGTGCGCGGCCATGTGGGGCTGCTCGACTGGTACACGATGTCCATTGCGGTCTTCTCGGCTGTCATACTGGCCGCTCATGGCGCGACATATCTCACGCTGAAGACGGAAGGCCCGGTGCATGACCGTAGCGCAACGTGGGCGAAGCACCTGTGGACAGCGGTTGGCCCGCTCTTTTTCGCTATCTCGGTTGAGTCGTGGATAGTTCGTCCCGACGTGCCCGGCCATGCGATTTACAACCCATTTTGCTGGCTGGGATTACTCGTCGTCATCGTCTCTATCATCCTGCTGATTTCGGGCCTCTCGACTCGCCGGGAAATGCGGGCTTTCATCGGGTCGAATTTTCTCATCGTGGGCTTGCTGGCCACCGGAGGCGCGGCTATTTTCCCGGTGATGCTTTATTCGACCCTTGCGCCTGAGAATTCAATAGACGCCTATGCCGTGGCGTCCAGCCCAAGCGCTTTCCACTTCGTGTCTATTTGGTGGCCGGTGGGATTCGCGTTGGCGATCATCTATTTCGTCTTCATCTCGCGGCGCTATAAGGGAAAAGTAAGTGTCAAGCGGGACACCCAAGGCTTTTACTAGAGGCAGTCGGTCATTCGACGCTTTTTTTGAGGCAACTCCTGCCGAGGCAGCAATGGCGGCTGCGCGTTGACTCATAATAAAAGATAACCGAAAGACGGAATCGTTGCCTCATAATGGAGGTAACCGAAGAGTAGAGAAAACGAGCTTGAGCTTTTCTTCGATTCTTCTTTTGAGTGTAAAAGGATTGAGGGCATTGTAAACCTTCAGAAGGTTGCTTTTTGCGGTGGGATGTATGTGTTCAGAAGCCAGAAATCTCTGGCAAGGAGTTTGTGGAATATGGAAGAATTTTCGCCGAAATTCCGACTGTGGGTTTCAGCACATACGGAGAGGACTTTATCGGACACATCAACCAGACATCGACCATTCTAGTTTTCAGATAGAGGGGGATTGTCTCTAAGATTTTCTGCGAGAGTGCCGTGGTAAGGGCCACTCAGAATATCAGAACCGGTGCGAATGATAACCTGGCCTCCGTAGGGAAGATGGCGGAGATTATTTTTTACGAGTTTTCGTTAATTCTCGAAGATTCGTGTTCCTGGAATTTGTGCCATCAAGTATTTTCAATGGCTTACGGTTGGCATTAACATTGCAATATAAGACGTCAAAAGGAATATGGTGTATCAGGGATGAATGACATCATCGATCCAAAAATGACCGGAAGCAGGCCCGAGGGGATTTCAAGACGCGACTTCATCAAAGGGGTCATCGCCGGCGGCGCTGCGGTTTCCTCGGTAGGCTACCTGTTTCGTGCGTCCACTTTGCTGGGCCAAGCTGCTGGCAGCACAGGCGAACGGCTCATCACCATCAACGTCAACGGGCAGCAGCGCCGGGTCGACGTCATGAGGCAAGAAACACTGGCGTCGACGTTGCGCTACAAGCTGGGGCTCACGGGCACGAAGCTGGGGTGCGACCGGGCCGAGTGCGGCTCATGCACTGTCCTCATTGATGATGTGCCGCATTATTCTTGCTCAGTGCTCACGCATACCGTGCGCGGACGCAAAGTCTTGACGATCGAAGGCCTTGCGCGCTCCGACGGAAAACTGCACCCGGTTCAGCGGGCGGTGGTGGACGAACTGGGATTCCAGTGCGCGTTTTGTATGTCCGGCTTCATCATGTCGACGGTGGGATTCCTGAAGACGAATCCCAATCCTACGAGGGCTGAGTTGGCGCACGGCGTCTCCGGGAATCTGTGCCGCTGCAGCGATTACAACAAGATTCTGAACTCCATGATGCGTGCCGCAGAGTATGCGAGGAAGGATACCCGTGCCTAACTATAAACTGATCGGACATAACTACCGGATACCCGACATCGTGGCGAAGGTGATGGGACAGGCCAAGTACGCGGAGGACTTCCGGGCGGACGGGATGCTTTTCTGCAAGCTTCTGCTGAGCCCCATGCCCCATGCCAGGGTTCGTAACATCAACTCGCGTGCGGCACTCGCCATGAAAGGCGTGGCCGGCATCCTGACCGCCGACGAGCTGCCGCCCCCGCCGCCGGGGGATGAACATACAGGAGCCGAAGAGAGCAGCGGCAGGGAACGGGGCTTGACTAACGAGCCGCTCTATGAAGGCGAACCGATTCTTGCGGTGGCCGCCGTAGATGAGCTGACCGCCGCTGAGGCTATCGAAAAAATCGAGCTCGACCTCGAATTGCTTCCGTTCACCATCGATCCGCTTGAAGGCTTGCGGCCCGGAGGAGCTCGCGCACGCAGAGCGGGAAATATTTTCGTAAAGGGAAGCGGCACAAAACGAAGAGAGTCAAACCTTTTCCCTGTGGGAGGCGGCATGAAGACGTTGGAGTGGACGCACAAGGACCTCCAAGAGGTCGTGGCCGGCCGCATGCCGTTCGATGCCAAAGTGGGCGAGGAGACGGTAGTGGGCGACGTCGAAGCCGGATTAAAGCAGGCCGACTTAATCCTGGAAGAGACGCTTTTCCAGCAGACGACGCCACACCAGCCGCTTGAGACACGCTCGGCAATGGCCTACTGGCAGAATGGGAAACTTTATCTCTATGGGTCGACCCAAAGCGTGGCGCAAACGGTCCCCATGGTGGCGCAGTGGGTGGGGATTGATCCGTCGCAAGTTGTCTTCATCGGCGAATACTGCGGGGGCGGATTCGGCAGCAAGGCCCTCGGTGCAAACACCATGGCCATACCTGCGCTGCTTTCAAAAAAGACCGGCCGGCCGGTGATGATGCGAATCTCGCGCGAGGAAGAAACCTATATCGGCCGCATGCGGCCGGGATTCCAGGCCCACGTGAAGATTGGGTTCCGCAAGGACGGCCGCATCACGGCCATGGACCTCTTCATCGTGGAGGACAGCGGTCCTTATGTGCGGCAAGGCGATAACGAGTTAACTGCCGTGCTGGCATCGCTCCTCTATCAACCGCTGGCGCTGCGCTATCGCGGCGTTTCGGTGGCCACCAACACTCCGCCTCGTAGCGCACAACGCGGCCCGGGCGGCATGCAAGGCATGTCCATGCTCGAGCCGCTGATGAGCAGGGCTGCGCGGCAGCTCGGCCTGGACCAAGTGGAGATACGGAAGATCAATGCCCCCTCGGACGGTTCCCTGTTCGGAATCACGGATACGAAGGATCACCCGCGGCAGCCAGTCACCGGCGCGCGTGTGCGCGAGGCTCTCGATCGAGGCGCTGAGCTCTTCAAGTGGAAAGAGCGGATAAAACGTAACGGTCAACGCAGAGGCAGCAAAGTGACGGGTGTGTCGGCGATTGTCGGTACGTTTGTGGCAGGTTCCATCGGGTTTGACGGTCTGCTCATCATAAAACCGGACGGGAAGCTATACATCCATCAAGGGATCGGAAACCTGGGGACCCACTCCGTAATGGACACCGGGCGGGTCGCGGCTGAGGTGCTGGCTATGCCATGGGACAAGTGCGAGATCGTGTGGGGCAACACCGCCAACTCCGTTCCCTGGAGCTCGGTACAAGATGGCAGCCAGACGACGCACGCGCACACCCGAGCGAACTATGCGGCAGGGCTGGATGCCAAACGTAAGCTCCAGGAAATTGCCGCGAAGGAACTCGGCGGGGCCCCAGAAGCCTATGAAGTGGGCAACGGGCGTGTCTACCATCGCAGTAGCCCGGGACAAGGTATCAGTTTTGCGAAAGCGGCCGAGCGCGCCATCGCACTCGGCGGGAAATATGACGGGCATGAAGTATCACCAAAATTGAACGGCATGACCAGGGCGGCCGTACGGGGTCTCTTGGGGCAGGGGCTGATAGGCGTCGCCAAGGACGAGTTACCATACAAGGGCACAACCTTCTCATTTGAGGCAGCCTTTGCCGAGGTTGAAGTGGACATCGAAACCGGACAACACAAGATTATCGACTATCTGCCCGTGGCCGATGTCGGAACGGTACTACATCCCCGGAGCCTCGGGGCACAACTCCATGGCGGTGGGATCCAGGGTTTCGGTCATGCAGTCACCCAGAACATAATCTACGACCCGCAATACGGGAAGTTGCTCTCGAGGCGCCTCTACCAAAGCAGGCCCCCAACAATCCTCGATGTGCCGCTTGAGATGCAATGGGAGGCTGTAAACATTCCCGATCCGCAGAATCCGGTTGGATCAAAAGGTGTTGGTGAAGTTTCCGCTCTGGCGGGTTCCGCGGCGGTATTGTGTGCGATTGAGAATGCGATCGGTAACCGTTGCGTTGTTCGCACTCCGGTGACTCATGCTCGGATCCTCGAAGCTCTTGCGACCGAGGGTAAGCGTCCGACATTCTTGACGACATACGCTTAAGGAGAGAGCTATGGCTACCATACGGGACATCATGCCAGCGTTTGATCTGCTCCAGCCAACCTCGATTGCCGAGGCGCGGAAACTGCTCGAACAGCACGGACGCGACGCCTTGGTGCTTGCCGGGGGTCTCGACAGCTTCGACTGGTTGAAAGACCGTATCAAGAAGCCGAAGATGGTAGTCGACCTGGGCGGTATCGAAGAACTCAAGGGAGTTCGCACCACAAGCGACGGGATCGAGATCGGCGCGATGACCACGCTCGCCGAAGTCGTGCGACATCCAGTGATAAAAGAAAAATACGGTCTGCTTGCGGAGGCCGCTTCCGTCGTTGCGTCGCCCCAAATCCGAAACCAGGGCACGATTGGCGGCAACGTTTCGCAGGACGCGCGCTGCTGGTACTATCGCGGCGGATGGCCCTGTTACCGCGCTGGAGGAAACATTTGTTACGCCGACACGCCCGTGGGCCGCAACCACGAACATGCGATTCTGCATGCCAACCGCTGCGTGGCCGTGAATCCCTCCGACTCGGCGCCCGCGCTGATCGCTCTCGATGCCAAGTTCGTGATCACCACGCGCAAAGGCGAGCGCGTTGTGGATGCCGAGGACTATTTTGTTGGTCCCGACATCGACATCACGCGGCTGCACATATTGCAGCCGGGAGATCTGCTGACGGCGATTCGAATTCCATCCGCGTTTGCCGGTGCACAATTCTATTTTGAAAAGGTGCGAGAACGAAACGTGTGGGATTTTCCGATACTGAACGTCGCATCGGCCATGGTCGTCTCAGGAGGCAACATCAAGCGAATCCGCATCGCGGTGAACGGTGCGGCTGCTCGCCCGTTGCGATTAAAGACGGTCGAACGCGCAGTTCTGGGCAAGGTGCCGAACGCGGCAACTGGGGAGATGGCCGGGAAATTAGCTGTGCAAGGCGCGGTCCCGTTGCAATTCAACGCCTACAAGATCCCGCTGATGAGAAACCTGGTGAAGCGCGCCATCGGAGGCGTGGAGGGGACAGTATGAACGCCATACAATGGGCCATAGATCCATGGGGGAAACTCGTCCCGATTCACATCGCGTGGTTTTTCATAGGGGTGGCCGTGGTCGCCGGGCTCCTTTTCTTCATTGTTCATGCCACGTACGTGCGCTACTTCGCAAAACCCAGGGAGTTTGCGGCCGAAGTTCCGCCTCCCATCCCGTCGGAAATTCCGGCGCGCGTCCCCATGCATTCGTTGGTCGCGCGATTGTACCACTGGATCATGGGAGCGGCCATGTTCACCCTGCTGTTCACGGCCTTTCTCCCAAGAGTTGGCTTCCAGTTTCCCTGGGTGACGTGGCACTGGATCGCGGGAGCCGTGCTGACCGGTTTGGTCATCTTCCATATCTTCCATGCTTCGTTCTGGATGGACTTCTGGGCGATCTGGCCCGACAGAATCGACATCACCGACGCGGGTCACAGAATACGCAGGTTTTTTGGGCGACCGGCGCCACCGCCGCGGAAATCTGCAAAATATCCCCTCGACGTTAAGCTCAGCCATGCCGCCTTCATGGCAGCAGGCCTGACCGCGATTGTGACGGGCGTGTTGATGATGTCCCGCGTACGTACGATCTTCTTTCCGCGCAACCCATATCTCTTCAGCGATATGACCTGGGGAATGATTTACGTGTTGCATGGCCTCGCGGGCGTCGGACTGATTGCATTGGTCATGTTGCACGTCTACTTTACTTTGATTCGCCCGGAGTATCGCCCCGTCCTGAAGGCGATGATCTTCGGCTGGATGAGCCGCGATTCTTATCTGGAGGAATACGATTCGAAGCGGTGGGCCGTTGAAGCTACGATTTCATCTCCGGAATCTAGGGGATCGAAAGGATCAGGTGCAGGAAATGCAGAGTGAGATGCTGGAGCGTTGCAACACCATTGAAGAGTGCTACGAATTCATGCTCGCCTACGCCGCGAAAGGGCTGCCAGCCGATGAAGACAGCAGACAGGACGAACAAATCCGCGACTTCCTGCAGCGCGCCGTGAATGCGATAGTTGGACTCGTGGAGAGCTATAGGTTGGCTGTGAAGGATGAAGGCCTCGAGTCAGCCGAAAAATATCATGCATTCATTACCGTGCTTGACCGCGATGCCCGAGACTCACTGGCAGCGATTGAACTGGTTCTGGTGCAGCCCTCCATCAGTTCGCAGTTGGTCGACAATCTTAACGCGTCGATCCATCTCCGCGCGCTGCTCACAGATCTGTTTCTCATAGGAGAGGTCCTAAGGCAGCGACTCGTCTCCAGGCCTCCGAACCGGATGCCAGCATAAAGATCCTGGCAGCGTGCGGCTTTCATCGTCCCTCTACGAAAGAGGAGCTGATCGAAAAGAACGGCCAAGAAATTGTTGATCGTGATCAGATCGTCATACATGTCCCGCATGACGACGCAGCCATCAAAAAGATCGGCACGTTGCCATCCGGCGGCCTGAGGAACCTTAAGCGGATAAGCGAATTCGGCGTCTGCTCTGTCTTTGCTCATGCGCGTCGAAATACTTAACAAAGCTGAGTTTATTATGGAAATCTACGAAGAGATTGTAAGACTTAAGAGAGAAGACAGACCTTCTGCCCTTGCTACTATCGTGCAATGCGCAGGCTCGGCCCCCCAGAGGGAGGGCTCAAAGATGCTCGTAAGGGACGACGGGACTACGATGGGAACACTGGGAGGCGGGTGCATCGAGGCGGAGGTCATTCAGAACTCGCTGATGGCGATAAGGGACGCTTCTCCCCGGACCGTCCCTTTCAACCTCACCGAGAAAGACGGCGGTCTGGTATGCGGAGGAAAGATCCTCGTATACATTGAGCCTGTCGTTCCCGAACCTCATATAGTCATACTAGGAGCCGGTCATGTTGGGAAGGCGCTTTCTTCGGTCGCGGCGTTTTCGGGCTTCAGGGTGACCGTAGTTGACGACAGGGAAGAGCATGCCAACAGAGAGAACCTGCCTCGTGCAAACAATGTGATAGTAAGTGAATTCGCGAGTGTTTTCTCGAAAGTGGCTGTTGACAAGAAGACTTACCTTGTCATCGCTACGAGGGGACACAACCATGACCTCGACGCATTGAAGGCCGCTCTCAAAACAGAGGCATGTTATGTAGGTCTTCTCGGAAGCAGACGGAAGAAAGCGCTCCTCTTCAAGACACTCAGGGAAGAGGGTTTTCCGGACTACGATATACAAAGGGTCATAATACCCGTAGGTCTTCCGATCGGTTCGGTCACACCGGAGGAGATCTCAATAAGCATCATCGCGCAGATTATCGAGCAGAGGAGGCGAAATGGATCATCCGATCTCAGCCGTTCTTCTTGCGGCGGGCTTATCGAGGAGAATGGGGAGGCCCAAACAGCTTCTCCCTCTTGGTGATCGTCCTGCCATTGTCCGTTGCCTCGAGAGCATAAGAGAAGCGATGATCGATGATGTAGTGGTAGTAGTTGGAACGAATGCTGATGATATAGTCGCAGCAATTGACGCGTTCCCGGTGGCCATTGCTCGAAACGAGGACCCTGGATCCGATATGTCACAGTCATTGCGGGTCGGTCTTGCAGAGGTAAGCCCCGTCACTTCCGGTGTCTTCGTCTGCCTGGCCGATCAACCGATGGTGAGGAGCGAAACGCTCATTCGTATGTGCCTCTGTCATCTGGAAAAGCCTGGCATGATTATCATACCCGTTTTTCACGGGGAAAAAGGGCATCCTCCCCTTCTGCCGAAAGAGATCATTGCAGAGATTGACGTGGTACCGACTCTAAGAGACCTAATCGAAAGACATTCCGGAAAAGTATATCATCTTGAGATGACTGACAAAGGGATTGTTCTAGATATGGACACATGGGAAGATTATCAGGGGATGATCGAGCGGTTTTCTTCGCCGGCGACGATGGATAATTGAAAAGGAGGGTAAATAGTTTATATCTGATGGTTTTTTCAGAACGCTCCTCAATGTTGGACTCAGACAAGATTAACGACTTCGGGATGAAAGTTCCATCGCACGGTAATCATTTCTGCCCGAAAGAGGTCTGGTCTCATTGTTGATGAACTGTTCAGTGAAATAATTACGGCTTATGAACAACAGGAGATTACAGTGTGCGAGTCTTCTAATGAAAGTGTCAATCACGGCTTAAGAAAAATGTCTGTTTATGAGGCAGTAGGCACTGTCCTTGCCCATGACATAACAGAAATACGTCCGGGAGAGTTCAAGGGCAGAGCATTCAAAAAGGGGCATGTTATCAAAAGGGAAGACATATGCCACCTTCAGAGGCTCGGAAAGGAAAACCTCTACATCCTTGAGCTGAAAGACGACGAAATGCATGAGGACGACGCAGCCTATGAAATAGCGAATGCACTCAGGGGAGAAGGCGTTGAGCTCGGCGGAGAACCGAAAGAGGGAAAGATAAACCTTGTGGCCTCCCGAGACGGGCTTTTGAAGGTCAATAAAGAGGTCCTTCTTGCCCTCAACATGCTCGGCGACGTGATGTGCGCCACTCTTCACAGCAATACCGCCGTAAGGAAAGGGCGGGTAATTGCCGGTATGCGGGCCATTCCGTTAGTCGTGAATAAAAAGATTGTCGAAGAAGCAGTGTCCATAGCTGACGGCGTCGGGAATGTTCTCGAAGTGAAAGAGATGAAAAAGCCAAAGGCAGGAGTTGTGATAACAGGAAATGAGGTCTTTTATGGCAGGATAAAGGATGCCTTTGCTCCGATCATTAAGCGGAAGATGACGCACTTTGGGGGCGAGGTGATTGGCGTTTACTACGCACCCGACGACATATCATGCATAGAGCGGAGGCTGCGTGAACTCATGCGCATTGGGGCTGACCTCCTCATCACCACGGGAGGGATGTCGGTGGACCCTGACGACGTAACCCGGTTTGCCATAAGGAATATCGGCGCGGAGGAAGTGACCTACGGCTCGGCTGTGCTGCCGGGGGCAATGATGCTCGTGGCGTATTTGAGAGGAGGCGATAGTCCAATTCCTGTATTGGGAGTCCCGGCTTGCGGACTGTATCACGAGGCAACAATATTCGATTTAATTCTTCCCAGGATTCTCGCAGGGGAGAGCATTGGAAGAAAGGAGCTTGCGGAACTGGGACACGGCGGGCTGTGCCTCCATTGCAAGGAATGCAGATACCCCGAATGCCCTTTCGGGAAATAACACTCTATGCCCCTAAGTATGGAGCAGTGATTGTCCCCAAGATTTTCTGAGAATTCGTGGTGAAAACCACTCGAAATATCAGAAGCAGTGCTAACGATCACCTGGCCGCAGTCGAGAAGATGTCGCCGGAGGTAGAGTTTCCAAGGAGTGTAGTGTAAACTGTTGAAAAAGGGTTCAATGCAGCCCGTCTCGCTAAGCGCGAGTCATACAGAAAGGTCGGCTTAGGCGGGTTATTTCATATGGTGGGAAGGTTGTGAAACCAGGCGAGGTGGGAGTGGTCATGTGGGCGTCGGGCTCTTGGGTACTTCTCATACCTATGGTTTTGATAACAATTAGAATCATGAGTGCAAGCCATGGCACGGCGCGGCTGTCTGATGGACTTTTCTTGTCCTCCTTGCGATCGCGACGAACTCAAAGTCGATTGATTCGAATCGGGGTGCTGTGCGCTCTGTTCTCCATTCCGCTTAACGTCTGGGGCCAGAATATCGCACCGACCGCCGAAAATGGGGAATCCCAGGTGAAGTCCGCGGGGTACACGCGAATCGACTTCGGGATGCCCGAAGGGCTGGGGCACCAGGTTGCCCCGACGCCGAGCGAACCATGGCGTTCCCCGGACCTTCGCGGGTACACGAGTGTGCTCAAGTCGGCCGAGCGTTCACCCATTGATCCTCAGAAGCGTTACGAACTAGTAGAGCTCATCGACCTCGCCCAGCGGATGAACCCCGAGACGCGCGTGGCCTGGGAGGCGGCACGCCAGGCAGCGATCGGTGTCGGACTTGTTGAAAGCGCGTACTTGCCGGTTCTTACATTGACGGCGATTGGGGGCTACCAGAGTGAGGCTTTTCCCGCGCCCAAAGATGTCGCGCCCAGCGGTTTCTTTCGCGCGGACCTCGAACAAATCTTCCCCACACTGAATCTGCGCTGGCTGCTCCTCGACTTCGGGCGTCGGGGGAGCGCCATGGACGCGGCCAAAGAGCGCCTGCTGGCAGCAAACCTTGGCTTCAACCGCAAGCACCAGGAGATCATTTTCCGTGTCCAGCGGGCATTCCTCGGGCTCACCAGCCTTCGAGCAAAAATCGCGGTTGCCCAGAGCTCCTTCGATTCGGCCCGCGCTGTGCGCGAGTCTGCGGAGGCGCAACTACGTAACGGACTGGCGACGCTTCCAGAGGTCTCTCTCGCCCGTCAGCAGGAAGCGCAGGCTGCTTTCGATCTGGAGGACGTGCTCGCGACTGAACGTGATGCGCAGGTAGCGCTGGCGGAAAGCATCGGTATTCCGCCTACGACCCCGATCCAGGTCACCGAATTCTCCGCGCTGCCGCCGCCTGCGGCACTGGAGGAATCGGTCGATAAGGTAATCGACCAGGCGCTCGAAAGTCGGCCGGACCTTATCGCCAAAGTGGCCGTACTCCGCGTAAAGGAGGCCGAGGCGCGTCGCGCCCGCACAGCCTATTACCCGACGCTGGCCCTTGTGTCCAATCTCAACACGATCGCCGGCCGCGCTAAGATCACCGGCGGAAATCAGCCGACGGGGTGGTTCAGTGCCGCCGAGCCGAGCTACGGCATAGGGCTTGCCCTTGAGTGGAACCTCTTCGAGGGCGGGGCCACCCGGCGACGGGTCGAACTGGCCGAGGCCGAACGCCGGGCCGCCGAAGACGAGGTGACCGCTGCCCGCGACCGGGCCATCCGGGAGGTATGGAAGGCATACACGGATGTCCGGCTCGCCATACGCAGGATCGACGTTGCGGCTGCGCTGGTGGACGCTTCCCAGAAGTCCTACGAGGCTACCCTGGAATCATATCGTCACGGTCTCGGGACGCTCATTGATCTGTTGGCCGCCCGCCGCGAGCTGAGCCGCGCGCGCTTCGTCGAGGTCGACACCAGGCTCCAGCTGTACAATGCTTCGGCAGCGCTCGCCTTCACCACCGGAGAATCTTCTCAGAACCCTGAGAGAAAGTGAGAGCAATGGGACCCCAAATTAACATCATCGGTTCGTTCTTCCCATCCTGGATGCTCTGCGCATTGATCGGAATTGCGACGGCTCTGTTCGGGAGGTTGCTTTTCATCCGCACCGGCCTCGATCCCTATGTCGGCCCGCGGGCGCTCGTCTATTCGAGTCTTGCCATCTTCGTCACCCTCGTGCTTTGGGTGGCTTTCTTCAGGGGGTAACTTTATGGTTGATAAACACGATCCATCAGACCCGGGCGCGCGCCGCATTATTGGCCGACTGCTTGGCATCGGTATTGTCGGCGCTGCAGTCATCGCCGTTGCCGTGACGCTACTCCAGTGGGCGACGAGGCCCCAGACAGACGATGCCACGGTCCGTGCCAACTTCGTGGGCATCGCTCCGCAGGTCAACGGCCACATAGTCGAGCTGCACGTGCGCGACAACCAGCAGGTCCGGGAGGGCGACCTTCTCTTTTTGATCGACTCGCGACCATACGAGATCGCGCTGGAGCGCGCCCGCGCCACGTTGGCCCTCACCCGTAAAGAGGTCGATGGCCTGAAGAACGGCGCTGCCACGGCTGTGGCCGGCGTGTCCAGGGCAGAGGCCCAGCTTAACGCCTCCGCTGCCGAGGTCAACAACCGAGAGATGGGTCCGGTTGTGGCCGACGCGGAGATCTCTCGCCTGGAAGCCCAGTTCCAGCATGCTGACGATCACTTGAAGCGTCTTGAGCCGCTGCTGCCGCAGCAGTTCGTCACTGCAGACCGCGTGGAGGAAGCTCGCACCCAGCGGGCCACAGCTCTCGCAGCGCTCGATGAGGCCAGGGCGCGCAAACGCGCGGCAGAAGCGGCATTGATGTCCACGCGCGCCCAGCATATTGCCACGGAGGCAGCGCTGCATCAGGCCCGCAGTGAGCGGTCTCGCGCAGAGGACGCCATCGGCCAAATCCAGGGTATTAATGCCAGGATAGCCGCAGCCGAAGCGGCCGTACACGCGGCGGAGTTGGATCTCAGTTACTGCCGTGTGCGTGCACCCTTCACGGGCCTGGTGGTCAACATGAACATATCAAATGGCGCTTTCGCCCGGGCGGGGGTGGAGGTGTTCACGCTGGTGGATACGCGCACCTGGTACGTCGTTGCCAATTTCCGAGAGACGCAGCTTCGCCACATCCCCTCAGGGGCGCCAGCGGACCTTTACCTGCAGTCGCAGCCCGGCAAGCACTTCCGGGGCACCGTCGTTGGACTCGGTTGGGCGGTGCTGCCGGAGAACGGGACAAGCGTCAATGGGCTGCCGGTGGTCGAGCGCTCCCTCGACTGGATTCGTCTCGCCGCGCGTTTTC
>Ga0335084_10002664_pt1 | contig 17280 bp, 12 predicted proteins | sample Lox_Sample_44_FD_206721 | JGI IMG/M metagenome (GOLD analysis project Ga0335084, IMG submission 206721) | Soil microbial communities from Loxahatchee National Wildlife Refuge, Florida, United States - Lox_Sample_4.4 | ecosystem: Environmental > Terrestrial > Soil > Wetlands | place: USA... | reverse complement strand
AATGAATTTGAAACGGCGTAAGTGTAACTGGAAGTGTCCAGTTGAGCCCCGCATTCACTGTCGAGTCAGAATGAGACGTTTTTCGCTTTGCTTCCGCTTTAAAGGCTAGAGGCTGCCGCCTTGCCGATTACCTGCGCAACCGCTTGAATCAAGACTGCAGCATTCTTCTCCAGCAGTTTGTCCGACTTCTCCACGTAGCTTGTGGCACCTTCCTGCAATAGCTTTTCCTTGTTTCGTTCGGATAGGCCAGTGAGGATGATCACGGGGATATCTTTCGTGGCGGCGTCTTGCTTCAGTGCTCGAAGTACTTCGAGTCCCGAAATCTTGGGCAACATCATGTCCAAGAGAATCAGATTGGGAATCTGGTTCCGAGCGATCCTCAAAGCCTCTTCTCCGTCAGCTGCGCTGATTACTTGGTATCCGGCCTTCACAAGCGCCCGCTCGCTCGCCAGTCTGAGGAACCTGCTGTCATCCACGAGAAGAATCTTCATGTTCTCAGCACCACCAGATGTGGGCCTCTATCGAGCGTGCAAACAATCTGCGTCATCGCCTGCTCGTTCTCTGCCCAAGTCCGCACAGCAGAAGCACGGCATGAAGCCGTAGCTTCCCTCGCAAGCTTTCTTGGACGTGTCAAGTGAAAGAAGGACCGGCAATTTGTCTGTCTACTTCTTCCATCCGTTTAGCCAGCCAGTGCTGCAGTTGTTCAAGCGAGCTTTGAGGCACTTTGACAAAGCGGATGCCAGCGCGCCCGGTTCCGTCGGCCCAGGCCAGATCCGTTTTGGTTTCCACGGACGCATGGCTCCCAGGTAAAGTAAAAATGACCTTAGAAATACTGCCCTTCTGCAGTTCGTCGCTGTGGAAGCGGATGGCCATCCCGCTTTGGCTGATGTTCGTGGCCGTTGCTTGCAGCTTCTCACCCTGGGCAAATACGACCGTAACTGCCATCTCGACAGGATGCCGAAAGTAGCGCCTCCGCTCGACCGTCATCAACCAAAGGGCCGCGTTGAATCCACGCATGGCGTTGAGCGCCGATATGGGCTTTTGCAGAACAAAGTTAGCTCCCAGCTCAAATGCGCGGTAGGTCCTAGTGTGTCCATTCAGGATGGCGAACGATACGGAGTTCTTGTTACTGGCCCCCTTGCGCAAACGTTCGAGCACATCCAAACCACCCTGCAGGTCGTCGCAATCCACGATGACGCCATCAAACTTTTCTGATGAAAGAATTTTGTTGCCCAAAGCGGTTCCTGAGCAGACTTCGACTCCAATCGACAGCTTGCTCAAAGTTGGGCGCAGGACCTGAATGACTTGCGGATCGCGACTCAGAAGGAGCGATTTCAGGCCCATGACAGGATAGTAGTCCGGCGCCTGGCGCGACGAAAGTGACCCTCGTAATCCGGTGGCTTGCCCAGGTATCCGGTAACCGCAGAAAAGCCGAACAGTGGTTCCGCCCGGTCAAGTTTCCCAAGTATCGCTCCTGAAACCCGTGGCCTAGCGGCCCACCCCGGCATGCCTTTTCCGGCACACATCGAGGGCAATGGGATTCAAAGCTTTCTCGTTCTAGAATGTGATTTTGAAGAAAGCTTGCCCCCGTCTTGCCGTGGCACCCACAGCTTCGGTTAGCCCGTGGCTCGGGCGCAATCGCGGCGACCCGTGTCTGGTCGGTTGCTGCAAATGTCGTTCAAAAACCTAGTTTCAACCCGAATTGCAGGTTGCGTGGCGGGAGCGTGCCGCCCGAGATCCCGAATATGGGGTCGTGCAAGCTTACGTTGTCGCCGATTAGAAAGTTCGTGTGGTTGAAGGTATTGAAGGCTTCCGCTCGGAATTGCAGGTGCAGTCTTTCGGAAAGCTTGAAGTTCTTGAACAGTGAAGTATCGGCCGACCAGTAGCCGGGGCCTACGAACGTATTCCTGCCAAGATTTGCCACGCAGCCCAAACATGGGGCGGAGAAGAAGTTGGCGGGCAGTTTGAAACCGTCGGCCCACTGGGCATGCGTGGCATGAACGTTGTTTGCGATGGCATTGGGCCGGTCGTTGCTTTCGCCGTCGAGGTTGAAGTCGCCGCCCCGGTTTACGCAATTTGCCGGGTCAAAGGTGCCGGCGCTGCACGCACCGGCCGTCTGTTCCTCCAGAAGGGGCGGGTCCCCACTGAACGGAGACCAGTGTGCGCCGCTCTGGAACGACCAGATGCCATTCAACTGCCATCCCCCCAATACCGACTTCAGCAGGCCGTGCTTACTTCGAAAGAACGGCAGTTCCCAGGTGTAGGTGATGACGAGGCGATGGCGAATATCAAAAACCGAGTTGCCACGATCCAGGCCGGGCTGAGTCTGGTCGGTGGTAACTGCATCGCCGGCGGCAGCGCCGTTCACGCTGGTGGGACCGATCTGCCAGGTGGAACCGTCATCAATGGAGTGGCTGTAGGTATAGTTCGCGTCGAACTGCAGGCCATGGGACACTTGCTTTCTGACCGACAACTGCATGCTGTGATAGCTGGAGCTGGAAGCATTTTCCCACACTCGCAATCGCCCGTAGTTGGGATTCAAGAATCTCCCGCTGGGGTTGATGGGGAGACCGTTGGCGGCGGTATTGCTATTTCTCTGGCTGCACAAACGACGGCCAGAGTTATCGGTCACGCAGGTTCCTTCCGGAAGCCGGCTGCCCGGCACGCGATTCACATTCTCGGCGCGAAAGAGGTTTCGCCCCAAGGTGCCCACGTAGTTGACTTCCACCGTCAACTTCGGGCGCACCTCCCGCTGAATCCCGAGGAACCAGTTTTGGATATAGGGATCGCTCAGACCTTCGGGAAACACGATCGCTGTAAATGCCGAGGTTTGCGGGTTGGAGGGTGCCCATCCGGAAATGTTTCCGGTCGCTTGAACTCCCGATCCTGAGTGCTGTGCTGCTGGGGCCGGGCCCAGGAAAGTGGGAGCACCACCGCCGACCGGGCCGTAGACCACCTGGCCTACGGGGTTCCCATCCAGGAAGTTGGAGATGTTGTTGAGCGAATAGTACGGCGGATTCCAGCGGGTGAGGGAAAGCCGTCTCCCGAGAGTGCCTTCGTAGGCGATGCTGAAATTGCCGCGCAACGAGGTTTTGCCATTGCCAAACATGTCCCAGGCAAACCCAATCTTGGGGGCGAAATTGTTGTGGTCTCCCCGGCCGAGGTTTCCTGCCGGCGCAAAGCCCCCGGGCCCGCATTCCCCGGCAAGCACCGCCCGGGGATCGCCCGGGCACGGGGTGCTCGCAGCCTTGATCTGCCCTCCCCCGGTGGTGATGTTGTCGATGAAATTCTGTCCTGGGCCCTTGATGAACGTGGTCGCCAGACCATTGAGCTCGGTGTTCCGGGTGTAGAGGTCGTAGCGGAGACCGAGATTCAGGGTCAGCCGCCGAGAGATTTTCCAATCGTCCTCAACGTAGGCCCCAATGTCCCAGTTCCGCCAATGGCGGATGCTGGTCTCAAGGTGAGCGGGAGTGCCGGTGGCAAACCCGGGATCTACGCCAACGTCTTCGTTATAGGGGGCGTCGATGGCGAAGAACAGGGAATCAAAAAAACCGTAGCCCGGCCTTCCCGCGTTGACATTCGAGTTCTCGATGTCGCGGCGTAGCTCGCCACCGGCCCGGAGGTTGTGCTTCCCGTAAGTAATGGAGAGCACGTCCCGATAGTTGTAAATATTTTCATGTGTGCTTTGGGGAATGCCCTCGCCGATACCAAATCCCAAGTAATTGGTGTAGATGGCCGGCACACCCGGCAAGGAAAAGATGGCCGCACTCCCGCTCTGGGTATAGCCGGCCTCGAATTCATTCAACCATCTGGGGCTGAAGGTGTGGATGAAGCTAAATTGGAACGTCGGCGTAGTTGTGGTAACCGGGTCTGTGAAACCGCGCACTGGGTCGCCACCGTTGTATTTGTCCGTGGATCGGGCCCAAATGAACTGACTGAAGAAGCGGTCCTTCGGGCCGAGGTTGTAGTCCAGGCGGATCGTCGCCTCGTTGCCGTTGGAGAGGTTTCCATCGGACTGAGAGTTGCCCGCACTGGGCACCAAGTTAATGAAATTGCTGTCACGGTTGAGGGCGCCAGTCATCGGCGTGGCGTAGGGCGAGCCCCCAGAGCAGGTGGCGTTCATCTGGTCGATATCGGCCTGCTCTACTCCAAACAGAGAGGCGAACTTGTGAGACATCGTACCCGGCGTGTCGGTCCCGCCATCGGTGGTCGCGGGACAGAGATAGTCCGCAAAGGACGGAAAGTGGCCAAAGAACAAATCGACGGACTCCCGCAGAGTTGCCAGTGGAGTGCCCTTGCCGATAGGTGGAAACTTTGAATACAGGAGCGCAGCCACCGAATTGGGGAAGGTGGAAATGGTAGCCGCACGAAATTGTGCCGACTCAGTTATGACTGGCCCCGGGGAGGAGGTCACAAATCTTTCTCCCTGATAGGCGCCAAAGAAAAACACTTTGTCACGCTTGATGGGGCCGCCCAGGGTCCCGCCAAACTGGTTCAGGCGAAGGGGTAGCCGCTTGCGATCCGCAGGATCATCGAAATGGTTGGCGTAAAACGGATTGGCATCGAAAATCTCGTTACGCAAAAATTCCCATACGCTCCCGTGAAGGCGGTTGGTGCCCGACTTGGTGACCAGATTGGTAATGGCGCCGGCGCTGCCGCCGAAATCTGCCGAGCTGTTCAGAGTCATTACCTGAACCTCCTGCACCGTGTCCAGGATGGGTTTATTGATCGGCGCCCCACTCGAGTCTTTATTGGAAATCCCATTGATCAGGAATCCGTTAAAGTTCTCCCTCACCCCATTGACCACAGTGCCGGCGCCGCCTTCCCGCATAATGCCCCGCACGTTGGTGGCACCGGGCTGGTACTGGATAAGGTCGTACACGTTGCGGCCGTTCAGCGGGAGATTTTCGATCTGGGCAGAATCCACCGTGTATGACAGGCGGGAGTCCTCGGTCTCAACCGGCCGGGCGGCATCGATCACTTCGATGGCTTCCGAGAGCGCGCCCACAGTCAGCTTGAAATCAACTCGCAGCACGGAGCCGGCGTTCAACACTAGATTCGCAGCCGTGACGGTTTTGAAACCGGGCACCGAGACACGGATCGTGTAGGAGCCGACAATCAACTCCGCGGCGGTGTAGATGCCGGAGTCGTTGCTGGCAAAATCGACTTCATACCCGGTGGCGGGATTGCGAATATGTACGATGGCGTGAGCTACGACCGCGCCGGAGGGATCAGCGATGAGACCCGTGATTTGCCCGTTTTGAACCTGGGTGAACGCGGTTACAGAGAAGATGATGCAAGCCGATACCAGGCAAACGACGACCCTACCCTGTCGCAAGAAACGCGGCAAGGGTGGGGCACCCGACTTCCCGCGGACTGATTGGGAATTCACGAAATACCCATTCCATGAAGCAACTTCTGAAAGCGGGGATCGGAGCGCAGCGGGTCGAACTCTTCGTAGGCGGGCATCCAAAGGAGGAGATGGCCGTCGTGCATCTGATAAGCCTTTTCCAGTACCTGGAGGGCTTCCTCACGCCTACCCAGGCGCATGTAGGCGCGAGCCATCTGGGACGGGCCAGCCCCAAGTTCCAACTTGCGCTGCCAGTAGCCGCGGGCTCCGCCGGAGGCAAGAGCGGCGCTAAGTGAGGGATCCTCAGAACCAGCTTCGATGGCCTTTTGATACTCACCCTTTTGCTCCAAGCTTATGGTCAGCCGAAAATAGGCAGGGCCGAAGGTGGGATCAAGCTCCTTCGCGGCAAGAATGATTCGCAGGGCTTCATCATAGTGGCGGGCACAGAAGTAGACATGCCACGCCATCGAGTTTGTCAGCACCGATACGGGGTCCAGGGCGCTTGCCAACTTGGCCTGCTGGATGGCCTCCTCAAACTTTCCGTAGTGCGCAAGGGTCACGGCGTACAACATGCGGGCCCAAGCGTAGCCCGGACGGGCTGCAAGGGAACGGCGGAAGAACACCTCGGACGCGGTTGGGTTCCAATCGTAACCAGCGGAAATAATACCCAGCACCATTAAAGCCTGCGCCTGGTTGGGGTCGATCTCCAAAGCTTTGTAGGCCGAGTCTTTGGCCAAGGGTGCATTGCTGTTTTCACCGCCCAGCGCAACCATGGTGTGGTACGTGTCGGCCAATCCGGCCCAGGACTCCGCGCTGTTCGGGTCCACCCTGATCGCCTGCTCGAACATCTCCTTGGCCCGGTCGGTATCCAGCTTGGTCAAGAAGTAGGAGCCTTTGAAGTAGAGGAGGGCAACTTCTGGGTTCACCGGGCGTGGCTGGGAAAGCCGTGCTTCCTCTCGCGGGGTAAGGGTGTGCGAGATGCCGGCTGCAATCGCACGAGCCAGTTCGCCTTGCACAGTAAGGACATCGCTCAATTGCAGGTCATAGGTGTGCGCCCACAGGTGGCGGTCGGAGGCGGCCTGGATGAGCTGAACCGTGATTCGCACCCGGTCGCCGGACCGCACCACTGAACCCTCGACCAAAGCGTCAACGCCTAATTCGCGCGCTATCTGGGGAGCAGACTTGTGCGTGCCCGCGTAAGCCATAGCCGAGGTATGCGAGATCACGCGGAGCGAACCGATCTGGGCCAGATTGGTGATGAGTTCGTCGGTCACACCGTCGGGAAAAAATTGTTGAGTTGGATCGGCGGAGAGATTGGCGAGCGGGAGCACGGCGATCGACTCTACGGGATGAGGGCGCAGGAACTTCCACGTGAGAAGCGCGGAGCCAAGAAGTACGAGAGCAGCACAGACTCCGACAACTGGATAGAAGGTCCGACTTCTGCAAGTCGCCTTGGCCAGCTCGACCGGAGGTGGAGGCGTGGCGGGATCGGAATCGACCGGAGTGACCGGCGCGATGAAACGATACCCGCGGCGGGGCAGGGTTTCTACAAAACGAGGCTCAGCGGCAGAATCGTTGAGTACCTCGCGAATCTTGTTGATGGCAGTGCCCAGGCTGTGGTCGAAGTCAACAAATGTGTCCGCGGGCCAGAGCTTCTGGCAAATCTCTTCCCGAGTGACGAGCTCGCCCGGACGTTCCAGGAGCATGGTGAGCAGCTGGAAGGGCTGCGACTGCAAGCGGATTTTGATCCCGTGCTTGCGCAACTCGCCAGAATGCAAGTCGGCTTCGTAGGGGCCAAAAGCGATCCGACGTGGCGTTGAGAGAGAAGCAGGCATGGACACAGGGTCCCGCTGTTGGCGTCGAGACTAACAGGCAGTAGGCGGAGCGTCAAACAAAATATCGCGATCAGCCAACGTAAATGGCGCATTTACAGCGGCTTGCCTGTTGAAGAAGAGTTGAAGATGAAATGAAGAGCGATGCATTGCCCACGAGCGTAGTTTGTACGAATGTCGGCTGCGACCGAAAAGGAATTCTCCATGAAAACCACCGTAGCCAAGTTATTCGTATCCGCCTTGCTTGGGATAATGCTTTCTTCGGCTCTGTTCGCGACGGACTACCGCTATACAAAAATCGACGTTCCGAATGGCACTCTAACCGCCCTGCGTGCCATCAATGCGCGGGGTGACATCGTTGGGTACTACCTTGACGCCGGTGGTGTCGGTCACGACTTCCTGCTCCGCAACGGCGTCTACACGAACATCGATTATCCCGGGGGTGCGGGTACAGTGCGCGCCATGAATGCCGCGGGTGACATCGTCGGAGTTTTGGACGATGCCGACGGCGGGCACGGCTTCCTGTTTCGTGATGGGAAGCTTACTAAGATCGATTTCCCCGGAGCCAGTTTTACGAGAGCCTTCGGAATCAACAACACAGGCGACATCACGGGCCAATACACGACCCAGTCCGGCGCCGTATTTGGCTTCATCCTGCGGGATGGAACATTCCACAAGATTCATGTGCGAGGCACCGATCTTACCAGTGGGTACGGAGCCGAAGACAACGGCCGGGTGACGGTAGGGGATATCGTGCTGAGCGCCGATTCCTCCACTCGTGGCTTTGTCGTGAATAAGGGCGTCGTTCAACTGCTCGACCCTCCCGGGACCATCTTTCCGTGTTCCCACGCTCGCGGGATCAACGAGCGGGGAGATATTGCTGGTGCATTCGGGATCGTCCATAACCCCGACGAGTGTCATGGTCCGCAGCATGGCTTCGTTTTCCGTCAGGGCGAATATGACACTATCGATCCGCCGGGGTCTCTCGATACCTTCGTGTTTGGAATTAACGACGACGGGGTTGTAGTCGGCGTTCTCACCGATAAACACGGCAACGTGCACGGCTTCAAGGCAACACCCAACGACTGAATCACAAACCAGCGCGTGAAAGAGGAGACTAGTATGACGAGCACAAAGCAACACCAGCCCTCGATTCTGCGGATAGTCCAACGTGTCGCGTTCGGCTTAGCTGTCGCGCTCGTACCAACGGTCTTTGCGACGCCATCCGCGAACGCGCAGACCCACAACGTGCTGTACAGCTTCGCTGGTGGGACGGACGGAGCCACTCCCACCACGGGTTTGACTCTGGACGCGGCAGGAAACCTCTACGGCACCACTAGCGCTGGCGGCGTTTCAAAGCTCGGAACTGTGTTTAAACTGGACACCTCCGGCAACGAAACTTTGCTATACAGCTTCACCGGAGGGTCAGACGGGGCCACTCCCAACGCGGGTTTGGTTCTGGATCCAACGGGCAATCTCTATGGAACCACGACGCTGGGCGGAGCTGCAAACCTTGGGACAGTGTTTAAGCTGGACACGGCCGGCACGGAAACCGTGCTGTATAGCTTCACTGGGGGTACCGATGGGGCGACTCCCCGAGCGGGCCTCGTGCTTGACCCGTCCGGCATTCCTTATGGAACCACTGCCGCAGGTGGCGCTTCAAACTCCGGGACGGTGTTCAAGCTGGATGCGGCCGGCGCGGAAACAGTGCTGTACACGTTCACCGGAGGCTTGGATGGGGGAAGCCCCCAAGCGGGACTGGTGTTGGACGTAGCGGGCAACCTCTACGGCACCACCAGCAGTGGTGGCTCAGTAGCAGGCCTATGCGTTTACGCCGGCGGCTGCGGAGTGGTGTTCAAGCTGGACACGACCGGGACGGAAACGGTGCTATACACCTTCAGGGGAGAGGCGGACGGGGGATATCCCCAGGATGAGTTGGCACTGGACGCGGCGGGCAACCTTTACGGCACAACCCGCGAGAGCGACTCCAATTCTGGAACGGTTTTCAAGCTGGATACGACCGGCAAAGAGACCGTGCTCTACACCTTTACGTGCGGGAATACCGGGTGCGATCCGTTCGGAGGCTTGGTTCTGGACGCGGCGGGCAACCTCTATGGCACCACTTCCAACGGCGCTTCAGGCTTCGGAACGGTGTTTGAGTTGGATACCACCGGTAAGATAACGGTTCTGTACACCTTCACGGGAGGGGCGGACGGGGCGACTCCCGCTGCGGGTTTGATTCTGAGCGACACCACGGGCACCCTTTACGGCACCACTAGCGCTGGCGGCGCTTCAAACTTTGGAACGGTGTTCGAGATCACACCGGATTTCTCTCTCTCCGCTTCCGGGCTCACGCCCAATCCGGTGAAGGCCGGCGGATCGTCCACCTCCACCGTGAATATCAACGCATTATCCGCGTTCAGCGGCACAGTCGCGCTCTCCTGTTCGGTGAAGCCGTCGTCGGCTTCGACCCCGACATGCTCGATCAGCCCTCGCTCCATCACCGTTGGCACCCCTGCCACCCTAACCGTGACCACGACGAGAACAAGCGCTAGTGGTTTACCCCCTCGTTCTGGTTCTGCACTATTTTATGCACTCTCGTTGCCGCTGATCGGCGTAGTAGCGGTCGTTGGGTTCGGCTCGAACCGAAGAAAGAAAAGAAGAGGTTGGGTGCTGGGGTGCCTGCTTTTCGCCGGCTTGGTTTTCGGAGTTGGTTGCGGTGGCGGCAGCACGAGTAGTGGCGGAGGCAGCGGCGGTGGCACAACTTACACCATTACCGTGACGGGCGCGTCGGTCTCCTTACAGCATTCGACTACCGTGACCCTCACTGTCCAGTGAGGTTGAAGAGATGAATTGAAGGTGCTCGGCGCCGGTGACGACGGGCCTCGGCCTGATCGCATCGGGGCATGCCCCCGTCCGATGCAGGGGAGGACAAGTGTGAATCGCGCTGCAGTTGATCATCTTCGATCAGAGGTTCCTTATTCAACTCGGCCTGAGCCTCTTGAGCTAAGAGGCCTCTGTTGCCTACACGTTAGTCACGCCAAAAACTGCCAACCAACCTTTCGTTCCACATTCCAAGAACAGCCTAAGAGCCTTGCCACAAAACCTGCGTACTGCAATCTCTAGTCCGGACCTTAACAGGCGCCACACCAAGAATAACCTTTTTCCCCTCGAAACAGCTCTACCACGGCTGGTCGCTCGCCACATTGTTCGCACAGGTCAAATTTTGCAAGATAACGTCTACCTGTACTTGGCCGGTATCCCGCGAGCACGGCCCCGATGCTTCGAGCAAGGAAGTCGATCTGCTTTTCCGCGGAGGTTGGAAATAGCGCACTCGCCTTGATTGCTAGAAACCGCTCCGGTTGTTCTTTCAGGAAAAACCCCAGTCGACTTGCGAACAACCGTTTTGACTGCTTCGCCAATTTACGGACGGTCCGTGGCGCGTTCGCGTGCATCAGGCTGGCGAAAAGCTTGGGCTCAGCTAATGAATTCAAATCCTGAGTGATCTCGCAACGTGTTCGCGCTGCCCAGTCCGCATCGACCAGGTTCTCGGGAGTGAATCGTTCGAGTTCCCTTTGTGCAGCACGCAGCTTAGTCACGAATTCTTCTTCGTTCAACTGCGGAGAAATTTCGCCGATCACACGAGCGACTTCCTGCCTCAGGCCTCCCCCGTATCTCATCCTCCAGAGTGTTTCGTAGACAGAACGGTAGGCCCAACGCAGGAGTAGCTGCTTTCCCGGAATAAAGTCATCGCGTTGATTCTGGGGCGCTTGCGGAACAATTTTCGGGAAATGGTTGGGCACGCTTGAATTGTAACAAGCTTATTGGTGAGGACGGAATGAGAAGTAAGAAGGCAAAGCGACCCGGGAAAGCTGTTCGCAGCGGAAACCGATATCCAGTTTTTTTCGCGCGAGCAGTTTGGTGTAGCACGGATGTGTTTGCAATGGGCGGGGTCGCCCAAACAGGTGCGGGCAACGTGGTGAATAGCCAACCTCACGTCCCGCGACTTATACGGGCAGCGACTCCGCCCTCCAACATCGAAGCCCAAGAGCTGCCCGGTAAGGATTCAAAGGGTTGGCTTGGGGAGGTCCAGGAGGGGTGAAACCCCTCTTGGGAGTCTCGCGCAGCGAGACTCAGGCTGCGAAGCGAAGCGAGCAGCCCCCTTTACTTGTAGAGACGCGAATAAGTGACTCATGTCGAACATGGATTTACAACCCGCAACACGAGAACTCGTAAAGGGCTTGTTCCCGCCAGAGTTTTTCCGAGTGGATTTGCGTGAACTCACCGACGAGTTGCGCAGAAATAGGTGCAGCCGCGATTACGGCTCTTTTGGAAGACCAAAACCCGGGCAGAAGGTACTTCTCTCGGGTAAGGATTTCATTCTTTTGGATCTCGTTGGTCATGCAGATAACGGTGACCTTTCTGTTTTGGTTGGTTCTTCGTCCGACCGTGTGCAACTGGAACAAGTCATTCGACTGGCTGAGCGTGCTGAACAGATGTTGCCGACGTTTTCCAGTCTTTCCTATGCGGAGCAGCAGTTGGAGAAACGTCGCTATCTTGACTATCTGAAACGGGTACCTAAACAGGAATCGGAGCGCACGTCTCGGAAGAAGGAGTTGGAGACCTGGCAGCAGGGTGGCCTAGAGGCTGACGGCAACTTCGGTTCCTGGTGGGAGCGTAAGCAAAGGCGTCGTCAAGCGGCTTTTTCGCGCAAAGCTAACCGTCTCGCCAATTGCGGATTTTCAGGGCGCCGTTTGGATTGCAGGGACCATCCTGAAGAGCATCAGTTCTATGGCGAGTTCAAGTGTCAATGCCGCTATTGCCGTCGCTGTGGAGCGGATATTTTCTCTGGGCTTTTTCATAAGTATGTTGGTTTGTGGCCCACGGTAAAGGGATTACTTCCCGCAGCTGGTTTTCGCTCCCAGGTGGTTATCGCCAAGTTGGACTTTACTGCGGTGAATCTAGGCAGAATGCCAACACCGCCAGAGATCCGCGAGTTCAATCAGGACATTCGCGGGTGCATGCGCCGGGCTCTGCAGGAGTCGGGAATCGCCTCGAAGCAGTATGGCTTCCTGTGGTGCGATGAATTTGGTGGCTGGGACCCAAAGAAGGAATCACATAATACCAACCTTCACGCACATGGCGTCTATGTCGGTCCGTACATTCCGCAGCAGTTGCTTGCCACACTTTGGACCGAGATCCGCGCCAAGAAGGACGGTGCTAAGGTCGTCTGGATTTCAACGCAGAAGATCGACAACCCGCCTGCTGATTTTCTCGAATGTGAGCGCCGCCGTTTCGTCCGCGGTCTTGGCCACGCCTTGAAGTACACAGGTAAACATGTATCCCGTTCAGATGGTGCGCGTCTTGCTGACTTAGAAATGGCGTTCCATACCGTTCGCCGCGTTCACACTATGGGTCTCTTTTATCACGCTGATTTGCGTTGCCAGGAGCAGTGTTCGCAATGCAACGCCCAGTGTGAACTGGTGAATGGACACGAAGGGGAGCACCAGTGCCGCCATCACGGTCACGAAAATCGTTGTCCCCTTTGTAACGGCTACCTGATGTTCCCGCGCGAGTCTGGTTACGCTCCGGTCACAGATCTCAAGAAGGAGGGGCGCCGCGAGCTGGGTGAGGCCCGTCGGCAACTTGCGCGGGATAAAGTGTTTTCTGGCCCCAGGGGGCCCGATGAACAAAGTCAGATGTCCTGAATTCGTCGCGGTTCGATCTGGGGAGCCCAGTAAATGGGGTCGTGTGCCTGACCAGGCCCAAAGCAGTGGTCTTGCGGCAGGTCCAGCGCCAGGACGGGGAACTTTGGCTGAGGCGAGCCGACGTTGGCGCTCGGAGTGAGCCTAACTGCGTTTTGAAGTGCTATGATCGGCGCTTTTTGCGGTGCTGACCCGGTTCTTAATACGACTAAGTGTGAAGCGTGAAAGTTTGAAGTTGAGCCGGTTGGGGCCGTGGGCAGTGCCGACTCGGGTCCCCTGAGATGGTGGGTGGTGAGAGTTGATGAGAAACATGAGACTCAAATCGTGTATACGCTGCGCTCGGCCTGCTCACTACTCAGTAGCATTTGTCATCTCGACTGTCGGTGTGAGCCCGCGTCATCAGCAGTGTTCATCGGTGATTTTACTGTGTGACAACTGTATACGCGAACTCTATGAAGGCGCAGCATCAACTGCACTGCAGGATGCGCTCAAACACGCGTATACAGCGATCAATGAGCGCTCTAGACGGGTTAGCAGCCCGGTTGTTGAGAAATCCAGTTAAAGAGAGAGCAAAAAATGCCCAAGCTTCCCTGTTTGTTATGTGGCCGGCAGCTTGACCAGCGGACCGACAAAAATGACAAACCTTATTTTGTCTGCGACCCATGCGGGACGCAGATCTTCATTCGTCGCAAGACCGGAATCGAGAACTTGGCCGAACTGGTTCGCACTTTGCGCGGGCGGGACCTTCCCCTTCGCGAACATGCCCGCGCCCTCTACGAAATTCAGGCAGTGCTTGCCGAAATCCGGGGCGTAAAAAAAGAGATCAAGTCCCTAGACAGCATTTTCAATCTCTTCTCTAACGACAAAGATGAAAAGCGTGCCCGCAACCTGCTGAGGGCCCGTATCGACAATCTGTTGTCACAACTTGAGCAAATCGCGCGCAGAAAAGCGCACACATAATAAAGATGACGATTAGCACTGACCAGAAGCCAGAAGCGCTGTATACGCCGGGCCAGCGCCCTGCCGAGCGTATTTCCCGCAACGAGCTGCTCACTGTCGCTGAGATCGCCGGGCTGCTCAAAGTCCCAGCGTCATGGGTATACGAACGTACGCGTCGTCGTGGCATAGACCGAATGCCCCATTTTAAGCTCGGCAAATACCTACGCTTTTCACAGGAAGAAGTGCTGAATTGGCTCGACAGAATCAGGGGGACTTAACTTGCGCGGGCACGCTCTAACGTTTACGTTGGAGGCCGACGCAGAACCTGCTAAGCGAGTCATTTCATGGAGGAAGAATGACTCGTAAGAGATTTCAGCACGGTTCAGTTTTCAAGCGAGGCAAGAGAAAAAAAGTGTGGGTCCGCACGTTTTCTTGAGGATGTGATCGGCGGCGACGGAGCGGCAGCGCGTGTGTACCGCTCTGAAATATTAGGCACGGTCGCTGAGATCCCAACTCGACGGCAGGCCGAGGAACTTCTGGGTGACCGGTTGCGCTCCATCAACTGCGGCGTATACCGGCCAAGTTCGTCCCGCACGTTTCGTGATTATGCGGAGATGAATTGGTTGCCGGAAGTGCTGCCCACGCTGAAGTATTCAACGCAAAGGCATTACCAGTACATGTTGCGGGTCCATTTGTATCCAGTATTCGGCAATGTGCAATTGCGGCTCATTTCCCGTGACGCGGTGCAGGCATTCATTGCGGCCAAGCTGCGGAGCGGGTTGTCCTGGAGAACGGTCAAGGGTCTGCGCACCGTGTTCGGAACGGTGATGGCGTCCGCTGAAGCTGCGGAACTCATCCCGAGCAACCCGGTTCGCAAGACTCGGTTCCCGCGGCGAGGTCCGGTCAAGCAGATAGCGGCCATTGCTCCCGAGAAGATTCGGGAACTGCTGGATGCTCTTCCGGAACCATCACGCTCGCTGGCTCAATTGCTGGTGTTGACTGGTTTGCGGATCGGCGAGCTGCTGGCTCTACGCTGGCGGGACGTTGATCTGGAGCGGAAAGTGCTACGCGTGACTCAGACGGTTTACGACGGTCACTTCGATGAACCTAAGAGTCAGCGGAGCAGGCGGTCGGTACCCTTGGGGGCGAAGTCAATCGAGGTTCTCTCAGTTTTTAGGCTAACTCAGCCGAATCCCGATGCTTTAGTCTTCAGTACCCGCGCGGGGACGCCGTTCGACCGGCACAATCTGCTCAATCGGGAGCTCAAGCCGACATGTAAGCAGCTGGGGCTGGTGGGTGTGAACTGGCACTGGCTGCGACATGCGAATGCAACGCTGCTGGACGCGGTGGGCACACCCTTGGGCACAGTGCAGGCGCTTCTTGGACATTCCTCAGCGGAGATCACCCGCGAGGTTTACCTGCATTCCATCCCGGCGGATGCTCGGGCGGCGGTCGAAAAGGTGGAAGATTTGCTTAATTCACCCAAATTGACCCAAATGGCCGAAAACGGAAAACTGGGAAGTTCGCTAATTCAATGATGGGATTAGGGAAAATTGGTCGGGGAGAGAGGATTTGAACCTCCGACCCCCTGGTCCCGAACCAGGTGCTCTACCAGGCTGAGCCACTCCCCGACGGCTTGCAGACTTCCAGTTTACTACGGTGCCGAGCCGATCCGCTAACCCGGGGCCGACTCTCTCAGGCCAACACTGCCTGGTACTCCTCGTACGCGCCCTTGAAGTCGGTTAAGTGGTGATCGCCCTCGAAGTGCCAAATTCGGGTGGCGACTTCGTCGATCAGGTCGTGATCGTGTGTCACCAGCAGAACCGTTCCCTGATATCGCTGTAGAGCAATATTCAACGCATTGATCGATTCCAGATCCAGGTGGTTGGTGGGCTCGTCCAGCACCAGGACATTGGGCTTTTGCAGCATCAGCTTGCAAAAAAGCAACCTCGCCGCTTCACCCCCGGAAAGGACTTCAGTAGGTTTGTCGGCATCGTCGCGGGGGAACAGCATCTGCCCCAGCAAACCGCGAATGTCTTCGTGAGCAGCCGCGGGATCCCATTGATGCAGCCATTCAAAAACCGTCATCCCTGGCTCGATCAACGCCTTGTGGTCCTGGGCGAAGTATCCGACCGCAGCTTCGTGTCCCCAAATCACTTTTCCGTGACTCAGGAATACGCCATCGTACCCGCTGGTCTTGCGAAGCTCCGCCTCAGGGACGGTCGGCGAGTTTGCCAACAGGGCATTCACCAGCGTGGTTTTGCCCGCTCCGTTCCGGCCCATGAGCGCAATTTTCTCGCCACGCAATACGCTCGCGGTGAAGCTGCGAATCACGTGAGTCTTGCCGTAGGACTTGGTCACAGCTTCCAGTTCAAGAATATGTTTGCCGGAAGGGCGCTTCTGCTCAAACTTCAAGAACGGCCGCTGGATGTTCGACTTTGCCAGCTCCGTTACCTGCAGGCGCTCCACCTCCTTGCGCCGGGACTGCACCTGGCTCGACCGGGTGCCGGCCGAGAAGCGCGCGATGAATTCGTTAAGTTGGGCGATCTTCTTCGACCGCTGCGCGTTCTGCGACTCGATCTGCGAGCGAATCTGCGTTTTCGCCACCACCATGTCATCGTAGCTGCCGGTATAAGTAATGATGGTTTCGTAATCGATGTCGGCAATGTGGGTGCAAGTGCTGTTCAGGAAGTGGCGATCGTGCGAGATAACGATCAGCACGCCGTCATACCGATTCAGAAATTCCTGTAGCCAGTGGATCGAATCCAGGTCCAGGTGGTTAGTAGGCTCGTCGAGCAGCAGGGCCGGCGGATGTCCAAACAGGGCCTGGGCCAGCAGCACCCGGACTTTCTGCCCGCCCTGCAATTCGCCCATTTTTCGTTCGTGCAATTCGTCGGGGACATCCAGACCTTGCAGCAGGATGGCAGCGTCGCTTTCGGCGGTGTAGCCGTCTTCCTCGCCGATGATGCCTTCCAGTTCGCCGAGTTTCATGCCATCGGCATCGCTCATATCGGCTTTGGAGTAGATAGCCTCGCGCTCCTCCATCGCCGCCCACAGGCGCTTGTTGCCCATGATAACGGTGTCGATCACTCGATAGCGGTCGAAGGCAAACTGGTCCTGGTTGAGGACGCCCAGCTTCTTGGGGCGGACGACCGTCCCCTTCTGCGGCTCAATTTCTCCGGTCAAGAGTCCCATAAAGGTGGACTTGCCGGCGCCGTTCGGGCCGGTGAGGCCGTAGCGCTTCCCAGGCGTGAAGCTGGTGGATACTTCGTCAAACAGAACTTTGGCGCCGAAGCGCATTGACACATTGCTAACTGAGATCATGGTTTTTGGAGACTGCGGGAAAACTGCCCTAAAGGCGGGGACGCAGCTGCTGCAATTAGAATATCACGACGGATACTTGGTTCTGTCTAAAGAGGGTAGTCGGACGTGTTTGGCTCCTGGGAACTTCAGT
>Ga0335084_10002663_pt1 | contig 17282 bp, 15 predicted proteins | sample Lox_Sample_44_FD_206721 | JGI IMG/M metagenome (GOLD analysis project Ga0335084, IMG submission 206721) | Soil microbial communities from Loxahatchee National Wildlife Refuge, Florida, United States - Lox_Sample_4.4 | ecosystem: Environmental > Terrestrial > Soil > Wetlands | place: USA... | reverse complement strand
CTTCTGCAGGAAGACATCCACGCCGATGGCCATCGCCCGCTCGCGGGCCTCGTCGTCGCCGGCGCTGATGACCAGCACCGGAACGGTGGCCAGGCGCGCGTCGGCCCGCATCCGCTCGATCACCCCGAAGCCGTCGAGGATCGGCATGTAGAGGTCGGTGAGCACGAGATCGACCGGTGGATCGGCCGTGAGGCGTCTCCACGCCTCGTGCCCGTCGCGGGCGAACTCGAGCGCGACCTCGAGCGCGGGCTCGGCGGAGCGCAGCTTGCGCAGCGCGTACTCGTACATCTCCACGGCCCGCGGGTTGTCCTCCACCACGAGCACCCGGTAGACGCGCCCGGCATGCTGCGAGGGGACGCGATACGTCTCCGCGAGCCTCGCGAGGCGCTGGCGATCGTCGGGCCGGTCGACCGGCACGCGGACGGCCACGCCCGCCGGCCCCTGCGGCCCGTCCATCCGGCGCCACACCACCTCCACCTCGAACTCGACCGGCTCCATGAGCCCGGGGAACCCGAGCTGCAGCGGGATGCGCGTCCCGCGCTCCAGCGGGCGATCGGTCCGGAGGAAGAGGCCGCCCGCGGAGACGTTCTCGGTGGCGTCGCGGATGGCGAGGGCGAGGCCGGGCCAGTCGACCCGGAGCACGAGGGGGACCCTCGTGTCGCGCCGCTTCTCGCGCCCCTCGTCCATGGATCGACGGGGAGTATATCGCGGCGGATCTCCTTGACAATCGAGGGGGCCCCCCATAGCTTCCCCGCGCCCTTCGGCGATTTTCGAAGGCGTTCCGGACTCCCCGATCTCCGCCGGACAGGCCCTCCCGATGACGAAGACGCAGCCCGCTCCCGAGGTGGAAGACCTGCCGCGCGAGAAGGTGGAGCGCTTCGATCGCGAGCTCGCCGGGCTGCTCGGGCGCTATCCGCCCGATCGCAAGGCGTCGGCCATGATCCCGGCCCTGCGCGTCGGCCAGGAGGTCTTCGGCCACCTCTCGCCCGCCGTGCAGCGCCTCGCCGCCGACCGGCTGGGCACCTCGCCGGCGCGCGCCGAGGAGGTCGCCACCTTCTACGTGATGTTCCATACCCGGCCCATCGGCCGGCACCTCCTCGAGGTGTGCACCAACGTCTCGTGCTGTCTCTCCGGCGGGGAGCGCATCTTCGAGCACCTGCGCAGGAAGCTCGGGGTGCCGAACGGAGGCACGACCGCCGACGGCAAGTTCACCCTGCGCGAGGTGGAGTGCCTGGCCGCCTGCGGCACGGCCCCGGCGATGCTGGTCGACGAGGAGATGCACGAACGCCTGACGGTCGCCGAGGTGGATCGCATCCTGGGGAGCCTCGAGTGAGCGAGACCCTGATCCTGACGAGGCGCTGGGGCAAGCCGGGGTCGGCCTCGCTCGAGTCGTACCGGGCCGACGGCGGCTACGGGGCGCTCGACAAGGCGCTGGGCCTCGAGCCCGCGGCCATCGTGGACGAGGTGAAGAGATCCAACCTGCGCGGCCGCGGCGGCGCAGGCTTCGCCACCGGCCTCAAGTGGACGTTCCTGCCCAAGGACGTGCGTCCGCGTTATCTGACCGTGAACGCCGACGAGTCCGAGCCGGGTACGTTCAAGGACCGCTACGTCATCGAGTACGAGCCGCACCAGCTCATCGAGGGCATCGCCATCACGGCCTGGGCCCTCGACATCCACCTCGCCTACGTCTACATCCGCGGCGAGTTCGCGAAGCAGGCGCGGATCCTCGAGAAGGCGCTCGAGGAGGCCCGCGCGGCCGGCATCATCGGGAGCCGGCTCCTCGGCAAGAAGGACTTCGCGCTCGACGTGCAGGTGCACCGCGGGGCGGGCGCCTACATCTGCGGCGAGGAGTCGGCGCTGCTCGAGTCGCTGGAGGGCAAGAAGGGCTATCCGCGGCTCAAGCCCCCCTTCCCGGCGGTCGTGGGCCTGTGGGGCAAGCCCACCGTGATCAACAACGTCGAGACCATCGCCAACATCCCCTGGATCGTGGAGCACGGCGGCGAGGCGTTCGCGGCGCTCGGCACGGGCAAGTCGGGCGGCACGCGGCTCTTCTGCGTCTCGGGCCACGTGCAGCGGCCCGGGGTCTACGAGAAGCCGGTCCACTACAACCTGAAGAAGCTGATCATGGAGGACTGCGGCGGGCCTCCCGGCGGCCGGAAGGTGAAGGCGGTCATCCCGGGCGGCTCCTCGGCGCCCGTGCTCTCGGCGAGCGAGATCGACGTCTCCCTGGAGTTCGACGCCCTGAAGGCGGCCGGCACGATGGCCGGCTCGGGCGGCATCATCGTGTTCGACGAGTCCACCTGCCTGGTCCGCGCGCTCGGTCGCATCGCCAAGTTCTACGCCGAGGAGAGTTGCGGGCAGTGCACGCCCTGCCGCGAGGGCGCGCCCTGGATGGAGGGAATCCTCCACCGAATCGAGCACGGCGAGGCGAGCGCCGCCGACGTCGACCGCCTGGAGCAGGTGGCCGGCAACATCGGCGGCAACACCATCTGCGCGCTGGGCGACGCCGCGGCCATGCCGGTGCAGTCGTTCGTGAAGAAGTTCCGCGCGGAGTTCCTGCGTCACGTGGAGGAGCATCGCTGCCCCCAGGGGGAGCACGGCTGGGGGCTCGAGCAGACCACCCGCTCGGCCCTGATCGGACCGGTGAGGACCTGAGATGCCGCCCCTGACCGCCGAGACCGTCACCTTCTTCGTCTTCTCGGTTCCCCTCGTCGTGACCGCCCTCGGCGTGGTGGTGTCGAGGAGCCCGGTCTTCGCCGCCATGAACCTGGTGGCCGCCTTCTTCTTCATGGCGGGCCTCTACGCCCTGCTCGGCGCCCACCTCATCGCCTTCATGCAGATCCTGGTGTACGCGGGCGCGGTGATGGTGCTCTTCCTGTTCGTGATCATGCTGCTGTCGCTCGGCGACGAGCACCTCGAGCCCGAGCGACGGAAGCCCATCCAGTATGCGGGCGTGCTCGGCGCGGTGGCCCTCTGCGCGGTGATCGTGGCGGTGACGGCCCGGCTGCCCGAGACCGCGGCGGCGGTCACCGACCCGGAGCGCTTCGGCACGGTGAAGGCGGTGGGGCAGGTCCTCTACACCAAGTTCCTGCTGCCCTTCGAGGTGACGAGCCTGCTCCTCCTCGTCGCCATCGTCGGCGCCGTCGTGGTCGCGAAGGAGCGGATCTAGGCCATGGCACCCATCACCTGGTACCTCTGGCTCGCCGCCATCCTCTTCACCATCGGGCTCTCCGGCGTGCTCCTCAAGCGCAACGCGCTCATCCTCATGATGAGCATCGAGCTCATGCTCAACGCCGCCAACCTGACCTTCCTCGCCTTCGCGCGCCAGCACGGCGACGTGGGCGGCCACGCCATCGCGTTCTTCATCATCGCGGTGGCGGCGGCCGAGGCCGCGGTCGGCCTCGCCATCGTGATCGCCATCTTCCGGACCCGCGGCGCGCTCAACGTGGACGAGGTCAACGCGCTGCGCGAGTGACCGGGTTCTCCCCGGGGTACGGCCCGCGAATGCGGGCCGAAACCGGGCGATTCGGCTAAGCTGCGCGCATGCTCGCTCGCTGCGCCCGCTGCCAGAACAACTTCACCACCGAGACCTTCGGACTGCAGCGCTGCCCGCATTGTGGGTCGGAACTGCTCCTCGCCGACCCCAACGCGCCCCCGCCGGCGGCGCCCGAGGGGCCTGCCCCGACCGTATCCGCCGCGTCCGCGGAGCCCGGCGCCGGTCCCGGAGCGTTGCCCCCTCTGCCCCCGCCGCCGCCGGGCGGCGGTCCGGGTGGCTTCGGGCCTCCGCCCGGCGGCGGGCCGCCTCCCGGTCCCGACGGCGAGCTTCCCGCACCCTTCGCCGAGCGCGACCGGCTGGGCTTCTTCCACGCGTACATCGAGACGTTCAAGCTCGTCGCCACGAAGCCCCAGGAGTTCTTCCGCCGCGTGCGCATCGACCGCAGCGGGAGCGCCGTGCTCTTCGGGCTCGTCTCGGCCATCGCCGGCAACGTCGTCTACGCGCTCTACTCGTGGGCGGGCGCCCAGCAGCTCACCGTGGCGATGCGGCAGATGATCGACAAGATGCCGCCCGAGCAGAGGCAGGCGTTCGAGCAGATGAGCCCCTGGCTCTCGGGCCACGGGGCGCTCTGGAGCGCGGTCTTCTCGCCCATCTCGGCGCTCATCGGCATCTACCTCGCCGCGGGCATCCTCCACCTCCTCCTCATGCTGTTCCGCGGGGCGAACCGCGGCTTCGACGCGACGCTCACCACCGTCGGCTACGCCTACGGCCTGAACCTCCTCCTCGCCGTGCCCGCCTGCGGCTGGATCATCGCGCTCGTCTGGTACGTCGTGGTCCTCATCATCGGCACGGCCGAGTCGCAGCGCTGCGGCACCGGCAAGGCGGCCGCGGCGGTGCTCCTGCCGGGCGTGCTCCTCTGCTGCTGCTGCGGATCGGCGGGCCTCGTCGGCCTCGCCGGGATCATGAAGACCCTCGGCGCCGCAAAGGGCGGACCCGTCGACCTCTAGCCATGCCGGATGACGCCGAGCCCTCCGCGGATGCTTCCACCCCTCCGGCGGCGGAGCCGGTGGATCCCTGGGTCGCGCCCGGCGAGGCGCCGCTCGACCCGCCGCTCGTGGCCCGGGGGGGACGCCCGCTCCTCGTCGCCTGGCGCGACACGTGGGTCCTGGCGGCGCTGAAGCCCGGCCGGTTCTTCCTGCACGTCCGCACCGACCGCAGTGGCACCGCCGTCCTGTTCGGGCTCGTCTCGGCGAGCCTGGGCCTCTTCGTCTCGAGCTTCTACTCGGCGCTCAACCGGCTCCACTGGTGGGACGCCTCGCGGGACGTGGCCCTCGAGCTGGGGCCGGGCGGCCAGAGCGTCGTGGATCGCTACCTTCCCTACCTCGCGACCGGGTTCTCGCTCGCCGAGGCGCTCACCGCGCCGCTGAAGGCGCTGGTGGGCATCTACGTCGGCGCCGGAGCCATCCACCTCCTCCTCGCCCTCCTGCGCGCGCGCACGAGGCCCTTCGAGGCCACCCTCACCACCGTGGGTTACGCGTTCGGCGTGGCCCTCCTCCTGGCGCTGCCCGTGTGCGGGTTTCCGATCGTGGCCGCCTGGCTGGCGCTCGTCCTGGTCCTGGGAGTGGCGGCGGCGCACCGCGCGAGCCTCGTCCGATCGGCGGTCGCGGTCTTCACCCCGGGTGCGCTCGTGCTCGCCTTCGGGTTCCGCCCGTGGCTGGCGGGGATGTTCGCGCTGGTGAGGACCGTGCGAGCCGGCCTGGGGGTCCCATGAGAGGCGGGGGACGTCCGGCCGTGCTCGCGGGAACGCTCGCCCGCGCCTTCGGGCACGCGGAGGTGTTCGCCGCGATCGGCCTCCTCTCGCTCGCGGCGGCGCGCTTCCTGCCCGTGCTCTCCCTCCCCCTCGTCTGCCCCGCCCGCGTGCTGACCGGGCTGCCCTGCCCGACCTGCGGCATGACCCACGCCTTCGTCGCCCTCGCCCACGGCGACGTCGGCGCGGCCGTCTCGGCCAGCCCGGCCGGAGCGCTCCTCGCCGCGCTCGCCTGGCTCCTGTCCGCGGCCGATCTCGCGCGGCTGGCGCTCGGCGCGCCGCTGCCGGCCGTCCCGGCTCGCGCGGCCCGGCTGGCGGTGGCGGCCGGCGTGGCGGCGCTGGTCGTCAACTGGGCGTGGATGATCGCCCGGGAGCTCGCGCGGTGAGCCCGGCCCTCCTCGGGGCCGCCCTCGTCGTGGCGGGCTACCTCTGCGGCTCGATCCCCTGGGGCGTCGTGCTCGGGCGCTTCCTCCTCGGCGTCGATCCGCGAACCGTGGGGTCGGGCAACATCGGCGCCACGAACGTGGCCCGCGCCGGCGGGAAGAAGATCGGCGCGGCGGTGCTCCTCCTCGACGCGGTGAAGGCGGTGGCGCCGATCCTGCTCGCGCGATGGCTGCTCGCGGGGGCGGCGGACGAGGAGGGCTGGACGGTGGCGGTGGCGCTCGCGGCGTTCGCCGGGCACCTCTGGCCCGTGTGGCTGGGCTTCCGGGGGGGAAAGGGCGTCGCCACCGGGCTCGGCGTGTTCCTCGTCCTCTCGCCCTGGGCGGCGCTGGCCGGAGTGGTCGTGTACGGGGTGGCCTACGCGGTCACGCGGATCTCGTCCGTCGGCTCGCTCCTCGGGACGGCCGTGTGCGCGGCCTGGACCGTGGTCGCCCGGGGCGTCTCGAGCCCGGTGAGCTGGGCGGGCCTCGCGATCGCGGCCCTGGTCTTCCTCCGGCACCGGGAGAACATCGCGAGGTTGCTGCGCGGCGAGGAGCGCCGCATGCGGGTATGACTCAACGGGATGCGTGAGGCGGACCCACCTCCGGCGCCCGGCGCCCGGCGACGAGCCGCCGCGCGGATCGCCGTCCTCGTCCTCTGCGGGTCGGTCGCCGTCGCCGCCCTGCTCCGGGCGACGCAGATGGAGCCGCACCCCACGGTGACCCTCACGGCCGAGGAGCGCGCCTGGATCGCCTCCCACGGTCCCATCCGCCTGGGCGCCGATCCCGCCTATCCGCCCATCGAGTGGATCGACGCTCGCGGGGTCCACCGCGGGCTCGTGGCCGACCTCCTCACCCTCGTCCGCAGGCGGCTGGGGGTCCCCATCGAGATCGTCCGCGAGGGCAGCTGGAAGGAGGTCCTGGAGAAGGCGCGCAGCGGCGAGATCGACGGCGTCGCCGCCATCCAGCCGACGCCCGAGCGATCGGAGTACCTGGCCTGGTCGATCCCGATCGTCGACCTCCTCGACGTGGTGATCGTCCGGCATGACGAGCCCGGATCGCCCACGCTCGGGGACCTCTCCGGCCGGCGCGTGGCCATGACGAGCGGGAGCGCCCTCGTCGATGAGGTCCGCCGCGCCAACCCGGACGTGGAGCTCGTGCTGCTCGCGGACGAGGTCTCCGCGCTGCGAGCCGTGTCGTTCGGGCAGGCCGAGGCCGCGCTCGTGAACCTCGCCGTGGCGTCGTACGTGGTCGAGGCGGCCGGCATCACCAACCTGCGCGTGGCGAGCGACTACGGGCGGGGCCTTCCGCTGTCGATCGGCACGCGCCGCGACCGACCCCTCGCCACCTCGATCGTCGCCAAGGGGCTCGCAGCGGTGAGCCTCGCGGAGCGCGAGGAGATCCGGCAGCGCTGGGTCCGCCTCGACGTCTCGGGGGTCCAGACCACGCGCAGGGCGCTCCTCGCCCTCGCCCTCTGCCTCATCGCCATCACCGCGGTCGCCGCGGTCGCCCTGGGCTGGAACGCGACCCTGCGCCGCCGCGTGGCGGCGGCCACGGCGGGCCTCGAGGCCGAGCTCGCGGAGCGCCGCCGCGCGGAGGAGGCGCTCCTGCGCGCGCAGCGGCTGGAGTCGCTCGCGATCCTGGCGGGCGGGATCGCCCACGACTTCAACAACCTCCTTACCGGCATCCTCGGGAACGTCTCGCTCGTGCGCCGCGACCGCCCGGGCCCGGAGGAGGAGGACGAGCTCCTGCGCGAGGCGGAGCGGGCGACCCGGCGCGCCGTCTCGCTCACCCGCCAGCTCCTCACCTTCGCGAAGGGCGGCGCGCCCGACACGCTGGTCGTGGACCTGGCGCCGCTCGTGGAGGAGGCCGCGCGGGTCGCCACCCGCGGGCGCACCGTCGGCTACCGGGTCGTGGCCGAGCCGGGGCTGTGGCCCGCGGCGGTGGACCCGGGGCAGCTCGGACAGGTGGTCCAGAACCTCGTCATCAACGCGGTGGAGGCGATGCCGACGGGCGGCGTGGTGGAGGTCGCCCTGGACAACGTCCGCGCCGGGGCGGGCGCCCGCGTGACGCCGGGGCCGTGCGTCCGGCTGCGGGTGTCCGACGAGGGCCCTGGCATCCCGGCCGACGTGCTCCCCCACGTCTTCGACCCGTTCGTGTCCACGAAGGAGCGCGGAAGCGGTCTCGGGCTGGCGGTCACGCACTCGGTGGTCACCCGGCACGGGGGGGCGATCGACGTCCGCTCCCGGCCGGGAGAGGGCACCACCTTCGAGGTCGTCCTGCCCGCCCGGCCCGGCGCGTCCACGGTGACCCCGCCGAGGAGCGAGCCGGCGAGGCGCCGCTCGGGGCGCGTGCTCGTGATGGACGACGAGGAGTCGGTGCGGCGCGTGGCCCAGCGGGTCCTCGGCTCGCTGGGCTGCGAGGTGGCGGTGGCGGCCGACGGTCTCGAGGCCGTGGCCCTGTGGCACGCGGCGCGCGAGGGAGGCCGGCCCTTCGACGTGGTGGTCGTGGACCTCACGGTCCCCGGCGGAACGGGCGGGATGGACGTGCTGCGCCGGCTCCGCGAGATCGATCCCCAGGCGAAGGTGGTGGTCTCCTCCGGCTACTCCGAGCCGGAGCCCGGGGCCCTGCGGGAGTTCTCGGCGACGCTCCCGAAGCCGTACTCGGCCGAGGAGGCCATCGCGGTGGTTGGGCCCTTCCTGCCGCCCGCGCCTTGATACACTTCCGGAGCCTTCACGGCCCACATGGATCTCTCACTGCTCTACGGAGAGCTTCGCCGCAGGCGCGTGTTCCGCGTGATCGTCGCCTACGGGATCGCCGCGTTCGCGGTGATCCAGGTGGCGGATCCGGCGGTGCACGGCCTGCACCTCCAGGAATGGGTCCTCACCGCGGTGATCGTGGCACTCGGGCTCGGATTCCCGGTGGCCGTGGCGCTCGCCTGGGCCTTCGACATCGGGCCGGGCGGGATCGAGCGAACCCCGCCGCTCGCTCCGCCCGGGCCGGCTGGCGGGTCGGCCGCCCGGGCGGCGCCCGCGCCGCCGGCCGCCCCGGCCGTGGCGGTCCTGCCCTTCACGGACCTCAGCCCGGAGCAGGACCAGGCCTACTTCTGCGACGGCATCGCCGAGGAGCTGCTCGACGCCCTGTGCTGCATCTCCGGCATGAGGGTCGTGTCCCGCAGCTCGTCCTTCCAGTTCAAGGGCAAGGACGTGGACAGCCGCGAGGTCGGGCGCGCGCTCGGCGCGACCACGCTCCTCGAGGGAAGCGTGCGCAAGGCGGGAAGCCGGGTGCGCGTGGCGGCCCGGCTGGTCGACGCGACGGAGGGGCTCGAGCTCTGGTCGCAGCGCTTCGATCGCGAGCTCACCGACGTCTTCGCCGTCCAGGAGGAGATCGCCCGGGCGCTCGTGAAGGCGATGGAGATCCGCCCGTCGAGCACCGAGGAGGAGCGCATCGGAAAGGTGGGAGCCAGCCGGTCCACCCGCAACGCCGAGGCCTACGAGCAGTACCTGCGCGGCCGCCACCACCTCATGTCGCACGGCGACACCCAGATCCGCCTCGCGCGCGAGGCGTTCCTGAGGGCGCTCGCCCTGGATCCGTCGTTCGCGCACGCCCACGCGGGCCTCGCGGACGCGGACTTCATGATCCTCCAGTGGAACTTCGACCTCGAGCACGCCGACGAGGTCCGCGAGGAGGCGCTCGCCGCGTCCGGCGAGGCCATCCGGCTCCGCCCCGATCTCGCCGAGGCGCATCTCGCGCGGGCGAACATCCTCACGGTCATGGGCCAGGACGAGGAAGGCGACCGGGAGTACCGGAAGGCCAGCGAGCTCAACCCCGGCTGGGGAGACGCCTGCTACTTCCACGCGCGCGCCCTCTCGACGGCCGGGCGCCTGGACGAGGCGGTGGCGGCGTTCGAGGAGGCCGCCCGGCGCAACCCCGACGACTTCTCCTCGCTCTCGCTCCTCATGAACGTGCACGAGCGCAGGGGAGACCGGGCCTCGGCTCGCGACGCGGCCCTCAGGGCCGAGGTGGCCATCGCACGGCGGCTGCGCATCGATCCCTCGGACGAGCGCGCGCTCTACATGGGCGCCATCGGCGACACGCTCTTCGGAGACCGGGCCCGTGGCATCGAGCGCGCGGAGAGGGTGCTCGCCACCGGCCGGGGCGACTTCGCCACCCTCTACAACATCGCCTGCTTCTACGTGCGCCTCGGCGACCGGGATCGCGCCCTCGAGCTCCTCGATCGCGCGGTGGGCAGCGGACGCGGCTCGCGGCAGTGGATGGAGAAGGACGCCGATCTCGAGGCCCTGCGCTCCGACCCGCGCTTCCAGTCCATCCTGGCCCGCGTGCGGAGCTGACCCTAGACGTTCGGTACGGGGCTCACCTCGCCCACCGGGCGGATGAGCACCTGCCGCGGCTTCACGCCGTTGGCCGGCCCGACCAGTCCCTCGCGCTCCATGCGCTCGATGATCTTGGCTGCCTTGTTGTAGCCGAGGCGCATCTCGCGCTGGAGCTTCGACACCGAGACCTCGTCCATCCTCGAGACGAGCTCGATCGCCTGGTCGTAGACCGGATCGTCCTCGTCGCTCTCCCAGCGATCGCCGCCGCCGTCGCGGGCCCGGAGGATGTTCTCGTCGTAGACCGGCCTCCCCTGTTCCTTCAGGTAGGCCACCACGCGGTGCAGCTCGTCCTCGGAAACGAAGGCGCCCTGCACGCGGGTCACCGGATGCGTGGCGGTGAGCACGAGCATGTCGCCGTCCCCGAGCAGCGTCTCGGCGCCGGGGCCGTTGATGATGGTCTGCGAGTCGTGGCGCGAGGCCAGGCGGAAGCTGATGCGGGCCGGGAAGTTGTTCTTGATCATCCCGGTGACGACGTCGGTCGACGGGCGCTGCGTCGCCACGATGAGGTGGATGCCGGTGGCACGCGCCTTCTGCGCGAGGCGGGCGAGCGAGATCTCCACCTCGCGCGGGGCGGTCATCATGAGGTCGGCGAGCTCGTCGATCACCACCACCACGAAGGGAAGCTTGGAGGGGACCTTCTTCTGCTCCCGGGCGGCGACCGGATCGGCGGGCGGCGGCGCGGTGGGATCCTCGAACTCGGGGGAGGCGACGACCGGCACGGGCGGCGAGCCCCTGGCCTCGGCCGAGGCGCGCGCCGCGGCTTCCTCCTCGGTCTCGCCGGCGGTGGCGTCGACCACCACGAGCTTGCGGGGAGGGCCGAGGTCCGGGCTGGTGAACGTCCGGCCCTCGGCGCGGAGCCTCTCCACCTTGGAGTTGTACGAGCGCAGGTCCTTCGAGCCGGAGTCGGCGAGGATCTGCGTGCGCCGCTCCATCTCGTCGACCGCCCACTGGAGGGCGCGGGCGGCCTTCTGGGGATCGGTCACGACCGGCAGGAGCAGGTGCGGGATGTTCTCGTAGGCCGACAGCTCCGTCATCTTGGGGTCGACCATGATCATCCGCACCTCCGCCGGCGTCTGCCGGTAGAGGAGCGAGAGGATCATCGTGTTCAGCCCCACCGACTTGCCCGATCCGGTGGTGCCGGCGATGAGGAGGTGCGGCATCCGCTGGAGGTCCACGCAGAACGGGATGCCCTCGATGTTCTTGCCGAGGCCGAGCGGCAGGATCCCGCCGGCGTGCGCGAAGGCCTCCGACTCGAGGATGTCGCGGAGGTACACGGTGGCGCGATCGCGGTTCGGGACCTCGATGCCCACCACACCCTTGCCCGGGATCGGCGCGATGATGCGGATCCGGCTGGCGCTGAGCGCCATGGTGAGCTCCTTGTAGAGGTTCTCGATGCGGGCGAGCTTGACCCCCGCCTCCGGCGAGAACTCGAAGAGCGTCACCACCGGGCCCGGCCGGATGTGCCGGATGACCCCGTCGATGCCGTGCTGCTTGAGCGTCGCCACGATGAGGTCGGCGGCGCGGGTGAGGCCACTCTCGTCGAGCTCGCGCGCCTTCTCCTGGTGCGCGTCGAGCAGCGCGAGGCCGGGCAGCATGAACTCGTCGCCGGCCTTCTGGAAGGCGAACTCCGGCTCGTCCTTCTTCTTCCTCTCCTTCCTGGCCGGTCGCGACTCCAGCATCGCCTGCGAGACCACGATCTCCGGCCGGGGCGGCACGGGCGCCACGGGCGGCATCTCGAGCTCGGCCTCCGCCGGCGACTCGAGCTCGACGTCCACGTCCTCGGCGGCCTGCTCCGCGCGAGCCTTCCTCGGGCGCCGGCGCTTCCTGCCGTCGTCCTCGGGCTCGTCGGGCGCCCCCTGCCCGTCCGGCGCCGCCGCCCAGGCCGGATCCTCGAACGCCGAGCGTCGCACCTCCTCGCGCGCGAGCTCGCCGGCCACGACGCGGGCGTCGTCCATGTCCTCCGGGCCGAGCGCCTCGAGCTCCGCCGTGTCCGCGAGCGCCTCGGCGAGGGCGGCGTCCCGGCGATCCCGCTCGGCCTCCTCCTCGCGGAGCTCCGCCACGGCGGCGCGGTGCTCCTCGATCGCCGCGGCGAGCCGCGCCGAAAGGAACCCGCCGATGAGCGAGAGCCCGCGGCCCGTCGCCCGGGCGAGGGCGGCCACGCCCGCGGCGGCGTCGCGCACCTTCACGTCGGCGGCGAGCATGAGCGCCACGGTGGCCGCCCCGGCGAGCAGGATCGCGCTGCCCCACGTGGAGAAGAGGCGCTCCGAGGGCGCGGCGAGGAGGACGCCCACCCGACCGCCCGGCGCGAACGGGGTCAGGCCGCGTCCGGCGAGGAGGAGCTGTGCGAGGGCCGCGGTGGATGCGGTGAGCACGGCGTGGGCGATCGACGCGATCACGGTGAGCCGGGGAGGAGCGCCGCGGAACATCTTCCAGGCGGCGGTGCCCAGCCCGACGGGGAGGACGAGCGCGGCGAGGCCCAGCGCCGAGTAGAGGCCGCCGGCCACCGCGTTGCCGGCCGGGCCGCACAGGTTGGACGGCGTGAAGCCCCGCGCGATCAGCGCGGCGTCGAGAGGCGACCAGGTGCCGAGGGCCAGGCCCGAGGCCGCGGCCAGGACGACGAGCACGACGGCGCCGATGTCCCGGGCGAGGCCCGACGGCGGAGCCTTCTTCTTCCTCGGGGACTTCTCGCGCTTCTTCTCGGCGATCCTTCGATTCACGGAGAGCTTGCCCATGGGCGGTCGGGCAGCCCGCGAGCGCCGGTATCGGCGCCGGACAGGGCTGCCCGGTCGAGGATATCGGGGGGTCGCAAGGGGTCAATTTTTCGGGATCTAAAGGCCTGGGGCGTACAATCGGGTTGTCCGGCGTTTCACCTTCCGGCGGCCCCGATGGACGTTCGCTGCGAGCGCTGCAAGGCGCAATACCACTTCGACGACGCGCAGGTCGGCCCGTCGGGCCTGACCGTGCAGTGCACCAACTGCAAGCACGTCTTCGTGGTGAAGAAGAAGGAGCTCGTCGTCACCGTCCCGGTGAAGCCGGGTGAGGCGCACCCCACGCCCATGCAGGCGACCGCGGCCGGGGCCCGGCCGCCCACGACGTCCGTGGCCGCCGCCTCGGACCCCCTGAACGAGTATCGGATCCGGCTCGCCACGGGCCAGGTGTTCGCCTGCCGCGACCTCATGACGCTCCAGAAGTGGATCGTCGAGCGGAGGGTGGCGCGCGAGGACGAGGTCGCGCCGCCCGGCGAGAGCTACAGGAAGCTCGCCGAGATGCGCGAGCTGGACTCCTTCTTCGAGGTGGTCGATGCCGCCGACCGGGCGGCCGCCGAGCCGCTCCCGCCTCCCCCGCCGCCGCCCGCGCCCCCGCCGCCGCGGCGAACCGCCGCACGGGTGACCGCGGTCGCGTCCCCCGCCGTCTCCAGCGGTCCCGAGCCGTTCGGGGGCGACTTCTCCATGTCCGCCCCGGTCGACGACCTCGACGACCTGTCCCGCGCCGGCCTCCGCAAGGGCCACGGGGCCCGCAACGCCGTCATCGCGGTGGTCGCGCTTGCCGCCGTCGCGGGCGGCGCCTGGGTGCTCGCGCCCGAGCAGGTCGCCCGCCTCCTGGGACGTTCGAAGCCGCCCGAGCCGCCGGCCGTGGCGGTCACGCCGCCGCCGGCTCCGGCGCCCGCTCCCGAGACCAAGCCGGCCGAGGCGGTCGTTCCGCCGCAGCCCGAGCCCAAGCCGGCCGAGCCCGCCCCGGCGCCCCCGCCCGCCGAGGTGAAGCCGAAGGGCCCGAAGGCACTCGTGGCGCAGGCCGACAAGCTCCGCGACAAGGGCGAGGTCGAGAAGGCGCTCGACCTCTACGACCGCGCCTCCGAGCTCGATCCGGACAACGTGAAGGCCCTCGCAGGCCGCGGCCTGTGCTATCTCGACCTCGAGTCGTACGAGGAGGCCGCGAAGGCGTTCCAGGAGGCGCTGCGGGTCGACCCGGAGAACGCCGATGCGCTCATGGGCGCAGGGGAGGCCTATCGCGCGCTGGGGCGCGCGAAGGACGCCATCCGGCATTACGAGAGGTACCTGCTCGCGCACCCCGACGGCGACGACGCGCCCGTCGCCAAGAGCGCTCTCGAGCAGCTGAGGAGATGACGATGGCCGAGCACAAGGGCGGAACCGAGGACGAGTACTTCGCCCGCGAGGACGCCGAGAAGCTGCGCAAGCTGGCGCACGACGTGAAGAAGGAGACCGAGGCGGCCGAGCAGGCGCGGCTGAAGGCGCTCCACTGGATGCGCTGCCCCAAGTGCGGCATGCAGATGAACGAGGTGAAGATGGGGGGCGTCGACGTCGACGTCTGCTTCTCCTGCAACGGCCTCTTCCTCGATCGCGGCGACCTCTCGAAGATCCGCGACATCCAGCACCGGGGCGTGGTGGAGGAGTTCCTCCACTGGTTCGCGCCCGAGACCAAGCGGTAGCCGTGGCCCTCTCGGTCGAGGAGGTCCGGCGCATCGCGGCGCTGGCGCGGCTCCGGCTGTCCCCGGAGGAGGAGGAGACCTTCCGGGGCCAGCTGTCGGCCATCCTCGAGCACGTGGCGGTGCTGTCGGAGCTCGACGTCTCGGGCGTCGAGCCCATGACCCACGCCCTCGCCGCGGAGGGCGGGCTCGCTCCCGTGCTCCGTCCCGACGAGGTCCGTCCCGGCCTCTCGCACGAGGAGGCGCTCGCGAACGCGCCCGCGCGCGATGGCACGGCCTTCCAGGTTCCGAGGATCATCGAGTGACGGCGGCGGGGGCGCTCCTCGACCTGCCCCTCGCCGAGGCCGGGGCGCGCCTCGCCGGTCGCGAGGCGACCTCGCGGTCGCTCGTCGAGTCGGCGCTGGGGCGCGTCGCCGAGCTGGATGGCCGGCTGGGGGCGTTCCTCGCCGTGACCGGGGAGCGGGCCCTCGCCGCGGCCGACGCCGCCGACGCCCGCGCCGCCCGGGGCGAGCGTCGGTCCCGGCTCGACGGCGTCCCGGTTGCCGTGAAGGACATCCTCCTCACGCGCGGCGTTCCGACCACGGCGGGCTCGCGCATCCTCGAGGGGTTCGTCCCGCCCTACTCGGCGACGGTGGTGGAGCGTCTCGAGGCGGCGGGCGCGGTGATCGTCGGGAAGCTCAACCTCGACGAGTTCGCCATGGGCTCGTCGAACGAGAACAGCGCCTACAAGCCCTGTCGCAACCCGTGGGATCCCTCCCGCACGCCGGGCGGATCCTCGGGCGGCAGCGCCGCCTCGGTGGCGGCGCGCATGGTGTTCGGATCCCTGGGTACCGACACGGGTGGATCGATCCGGCTGCCGGCCTCCTTCTGCGGCGTCGTCGGCGTGAAGCCGACCTACGGCCGCGTCCCGCGCTGGGGCGTGGTGGCGTTCGCGTCCTCGCTCGACCAGGTGGGTCCGCTCGCGCGAACGGTGGAGGACGCCGCGCTCCTCCTCGGCACCATCGCGGGGCACGATCCGCGCGACATGACGTCGTCTCGCCGGCCGGTCGACGACTACCTCTCCGGCCTCGAGGGCGGCGCGCGCGGCCTCCGCATCGGCCTGCCGCGGGAGTGGCTGGAGTCCGAAGGCCTCGAGCCGGGGACGGCGGGCGCGGTGCGGCAGGCGCTCGCCACCTACGAGGAGCTGGGGGCGAAGCTCGTGCCCGTGTCGCTCCCGCACTCGCGCTACGGCATCGCAGCCTACTACCTCATCGCCCCGGCCGAGGCGTCGTCGAACCTCGCCCGCTACGACGGCATCCGGTTCGGCCCGCGGTCCGGCGGCGCGAAGGGCCTGCGCGAGGTCTACGAGCTCTCCCGCGAGCGTGGCTTCGGCGCCGAGCCGAAGCGCCGGATCATGCTCGGCACCTACGCCCTCTCGGCGGGCTACTACGACGCCTACTACCTGCGCGCCCAGAAGGTCCGCACCCTGGTGCGCCGCGACTTCGACGAGGCCTTCCGCTCGTGCGACGTCGTGGCCGGGCCGGTGGCGCCCGGGGTGGCCTTCCGGCTCGGCGAGAGGACCCAGGACCCGCTCGCGATGTACCTCGCCGACGTCTTCACCATCACCGCCAACCTGGCCGCGCTTCCCGGGCTGTCGGTCCCGTGCGGGCGCGACGCCGCCACCGGGTTGCCGGTGGGGCTGCAGCTCGTCGGCCGGCCGTTCGACGAGGCCACGCTGCTCCGCGCGGCGCGCGCGCTCGAGCGCGAGCGGGGCCCGTTCCCGGCGCCGCCGCCGCTCCCGGCGGGGGGTCCGGCCTAGGTGCCGCTCGCCGACTTCCAGGTCGTCCTCGGTCTCGAGGTCCACGCGCAGCTGCTCACGCGCTCGAAGATCTTCTGCGGCTGCTCGACGGAGTTCGGCGGCGAGCCCAACGCCCACGTCTGCCCGGTGTGCCTCGGGCTGCCGGGAGCCCTGCCCTCGCTCAACGAGAGGGTGATCGAGCTCGCGGTGCGCGCCGGGCTCGCGCTGGGCTGCGAGATCCGGCCGCGCTCGGTGTTCGCGCGGAAGAACTACTTCTACCCGGACCTGCCGAAGGGCTACCAGATCTCGCAGTACGAGCTGCCCATCTGCGAGGGCGGAGGGCTCGAGATCCCGGGCGAGGGCGGCGCCGAGAAGCGCGTGCGCCTCGTGCGCATCCACCTCGAGGAGGACGCGGGAAAGAACGTGCACGACGCATCGCCGGGACACTCGGGCGTCGACCTCAACCGGGCGGGGGTGCCGCTGCTCGAGATCGTCTCGGAGCCCGACCTCCGCTCGGCGGACGAGGCGGTCGAGTACCTCCGCTCGCTGCGCGCGATCCTCGTCTGGCTGGGCGTGAACGACGGGAACATGCAGGAGGGGTCGCTCCGCTGCGACGCCAACGTCTCGGTGATGCCGAGGGGCTCGGCGAGGCTCGGCACCCGCTGCGAGCTCAAGAACATGAACTCGTTCCGGTTCCTCCGCCAGGCCATCGATTTCGAGGCGCGGCGCCAGGTCGAGATCCTGGAAGGTGGCGGGACGATCGTGCAGGAGACGCGGCTCTTCGATCCCGAGCGCGGCGAGACCCGCTCGATGCGCTCCAAGGAGGAGGCGCACGACTACCGCTACTTCCCGGAGCCGGACCTGCCCCCGCTCGTGGTGCCCCCCGAGCTCGTCGAGCGCGTCCGCTCGGAGCTGCCCGAACTGCCGCGGGCCCGCGCCGCGCGC
>Ga0335084_10002660_pt1 | contig 17290 bp, 13 predicted proteins | sample Lox_Sample_44_FD_206721 | JGI IMG/M metagenome (GOLD analysis project Ga0335084, IMG submission 206721) | Soil microbial communities from Loxahatchee National Wildlife Refuge, Florida, United States - Lox_Sample_4.4 | ecosystem: Environmental > Terrestrial > Soil > Wetlands | place: USA... | reverse complement strand
GGCGCGCGGCGCGACGACGAGGACGACGACTGATGCGACGGCGCACTCCGCTCATATTGGCCCTGGCGCTTGCCGCCTGCGCGACCAACCCGCAGGTGGACGAGGGCAAGAAGCTGATCTCGCAGGGCCGCATGGAAGAAGGCCTCGCGAAGCTCGAACAGGCGGCGCGCGAGCTGCCCTACAACGCGGAGGCGCGCAACGCGTACGTCACCCAGCGCGAGGCGCTCGCCGGCGCGTTCCTGCGCGAAGGCGACGTACTGCGCGCCTATGGCGATAGCGACGCCGCCGAGGCGACGTACCGCCGCGTGCTGCAGTTCGATCCCGGCAACGCGCAGGCCCAGGCGGGCCTCGCGGCGATCGAGCGCGACCGCCGGCATGCCGCAACGGTGCGCGAGGCCGAGCAGGCGCTGAAGCGCGGCGACTACGCCACGGCGGACGCAAAGGCGCGGGCGGTGCTCGCGGAGAACTCCTCGCAGCGGGGCGCCCGCGCGGTCATGCGGACGCTGTCGGAGCGCCGCGCACAGGCCGAGAGCGCGGCGCCGAAGCTTAACCTCGCGCTCGCGCGCCCGATCACACTCGAGTTCCGCGATGCCCCGATCCGTAGCGTGTTCGAGGTGATCTCGCGCTCGGCCGGGGTCAACTTCGTGTTCGACCGCGACGTGCGGCCCGACATCCGCGTGACGATCTACGTGCGCAACACGCGGCTCGACGACGTGATCAAGCTCGTGCTCGCGACCAACCAGCTCGAGCGCAAGGTCATGAACGAGAATTCGCTGCTCGTCTATCCCAACACACCGGCGAAGCAGAAGGAGTACCAGGAGCTCGTGACGCGCAGCTTCTACCTCGCGAACGCCGACGCGAAGCAGACCGCGGCGATGATCCGTGCGCTGGTGAAGACGCGCGACCTCTACATCGACGAGAAGCTGAACCTCGTGGTGATGAAGGATACCGCCGATGCGGTGCGTTACGCCGAGCAACTCGTCGCCACCCAGGACCTGAACGAGCCCGAGGTCATGCTCGAGGTGGAGGTGCTGGAAGTCGCTTCGAGCCTGATCCGCGAGTTCGGCATCAAGTATCCGGACCGGATCAACTATGGCGTGCTCGCGCCCGGGCTCGACACCTCGGTCACCACTAATACCTCGACCACCATCGCCACGACGAATCCCCAGCCACCGCCGCTCACCTCGTGGCAGCCGAGCACCTGGACGTTCTTCGTCGCCAACCCGGTGTTCATCCTCAATCTCCGCCAGACCGACGGCACGGTGAATCTGCTTGCCAACCCGCGCATCCGGGTCAAGAACCGCGACAAGGCGAAGATCCACATCGGCGAGAAGGTGCCGGTGATCACGACCACCTCGACGGCGAACGTCGGCGTATCGTCGGCCGTGAACTACCTCGACGTCGGGCTCAAGCTCGACGTCGAGCCGAACGTCTACCTCGAGGACGAGGTCGCGATCAAGATGCAGCTCGAAGTGTCGAACATCCTCGAGCAGCTGAACATCTCGGGCACGGTCGCCTACCGGCTCGGCACCCGGCAGACGGCCACGACGCTGCGCCTGCGCGACGGCGAGACGCAGGTGCTCGCGGGGCTCATCAGCGACGAGGACCGGCGGGCGGCGAACAAGATCCCGTACCTCGGGGACCTGCCCACGCTCGGGCGCCTCTTCTCGAGCAACACCGACCAACGCGTGAAGACCGAGATCATCATGCTTCTCACGCCGCGCGTCGTCCGCAACTTCGCCAGACCCGACACCGTCGCAGCGGAGTTCCACTCGGGCACCGACGCCAACCCCGGCGCGCCGCCGATGCGGCTCGCCGCGACCGCAGCGGGTGCGCTGGCGATTGCGCCCGGCGCCGCCGGCGCCACGCTGTCGCCGAGCGTGGCACCGCCGCCGCCCGGAGTACCGCAGCCTCGGAGCGCGCCGGCGGCGACCTCGACCGAGGACCTCGTGCTCGCGCTCAGCGCTCCCGGCCAGGCGACGATCGGGCAGGAGTTCACGGTGGTGCTCGGCCTGCCGGCGCGAAACGAGGGCGCGAGCGCGACCATCGAGCTGGTTTACGACCCGGCGGTGCTGAACGCGATCAGCGGTCAGCCCGCGGCGCCGCCATCCGCGCCCGGCGCGCCACCGCCGCCCGATCCCGGACGTGCGCTGGTGTCCGTCGTGGCGCCGGCCGTCGCCGGCGCCCCGGCGGCCGCGACGCAGGTCCGCTTCCGGGTCGTGGCCAACGCGCCGACGACGGCGACGATCGGCGTCCAGACCCTGACCAGCACCGACGCCGCCGGCCGGCCGCTCGCGATCGCCGCACCCGGCACGATCGTGGTGACGATCGTGGGTGCGCAGGGCGCGCGGTGATCGCGGGACGCAGCCGGCGTGCCCGCGCGCACCCGCGGGGCCGCGGCTTCACGTTTATCGAGCTCGTCATCACGCTCGCGATCCTCGGCGTCCTCGCGCTCGTTGCGCTGCCCTTCGCCGAGCTCACCACGAAGCGCGCGAAGGAGCAGGACCTGCGGACGGCGCTCCGCCAGATCCGGACCGCGCTCGACGACTACAAGAAGGCGGTGGACGACGGGCGGATTCCGCGGAAGGCCGATGAGTCGGGCTACCCGACTTCGCTCGATCTCCTCGTCGAAGGGGTGACCGACCCGAAGGATCCGTCCGGGAAGCAGCGCATCTACTTCCTGCGCCGCTTGCCGCGCGATCCGATGGCCGACGACCCGGCGCTGCCCGCGGCGCGCACCTGGGGCCTGCGCAGCTACGAGAGCTCGTACGACGCGCCCCGGCCGGGCCGGGACGTGTTCGACGTCTACTCGACCTCCGACGGCGTCGGGCTGAACGGCGTGCCCTACCGGCAGTGGTGAGTGCGCGTGCGGCGCGGAGGCTTCACGCTGGTAGAGCTGCTCGTCGTGATGGCGATCATCGCGACGCTGCTCACCATCGCGCTCCCGCGCTATTTCGGCAGCGTCGAGAAGTCCAAGGAGGTGACGCTCCGGCAGTCGCTCAACGTGATGCGCGACGCGATCGACAAGTTCTACGCCGACAACGGCCGCTATCCGGAGAAGCTCGAGGAGCTCGTCGAGAAGCGCTATATCCGCGCGGTGCCGGTCGACCCGATCACCGACAGCGCGGCGACGTGGGTGCTCGTGCCTTCGCCCGATGCCGCCGCGAAAGGCGCGATCTACGACGTCAGGAGCGGTGCGGAGGGCAAGGCGAGCGACGGGAAGCCGTTCGCGGAGCTCTGAGAAACGAGAACGCCCGCAACCTGCGTTGCGGGCGTTCGGTCTTCGACCACCTGCGACCGTGGACGGGCGGCGCGGTCTTGCCCCCGCGCCGCCCCGAGCTCAGCTCGCTCTTGCGTACACCTTACTTGTCGTGGTCATGGTCGTCGTGGTCATGGTCGTCGTGGTCATGGTGGTCATGGTGGTCATGGTCGTCATCGTCGTTGTGCGCCTGCTGCGTCTGGCAGATCTTCCAGATCACGCCGGTGCCGGGGATCTGAACCAGCGGAGCGTTGCTCGGAAACCCAGCGCCGTCGACGTACCTAGTGGCCGGATCAGACTGCCCGAAGTCCCGCACCGCGCCGTAGTCCACGAGGTACGCGCAGCCGTCCGGACCGAACTTGAGATCGGTCGGGCGGTTGATCCCATGAACGTTCGGATCCGTGAACGCCTGATCGCCCGTCGTATTGTAGGCAAACCTCGTCTGCTGGAGTTGAAGCGGCACGCCCGGCTTGCTGAAGTTGACGAGCTCGACGTCATGCCCCGCTTCCGGATCGCCGTTACCCTTCGAGAAGCCGAAATCGCCTTCGCGGGAGATCAGCACAGCTCCCTTCTTCACCGGTCCGCCGACGAAGGACCTCGGCACGAAATCGAGGCCGACCACCGCGACGTCCGCGGGCTCGAGCGCTAGAGGTGCCGTGATCGGCTGCGGCGGGCGGGCGAGCACGGGCTCGACAGGCTTACCAATGACCGCGGCCGCATTGTCGTCGCCGGGACCGCCGACCGGGTTGTACAGCGCTTGCGTCGAATCGAGGAAGCCGAAGCGGTCCGGCCAGCCGTGGTAATCCGGACTCCCGTCGGGGTTCTGCTGGGCGAGCGTGAGCCGGTCCGGCGAATTGTTGACCGGGCGGGCGCCGCGCTCGTCCTCGCCGTTTTCCGACACGAGCAACCCGCCCTGGAGCGCATGATTCTTCGGCGCGAAGCGGAGGCCGTAGGGATTGCGGTAACCCCACGACACCGGCTCGATCGTGCTCTTCGGGTTGGCCGCATTGAGCTTCGCCCTCAGGATCGCGCCGTCGCAGATACCCTTCCCGGTTGCCCCGGTAAAGGCGAGAACGGTTCCACCCGGATTGGGTTTGTTGAAAGGCGAGTAGCCGCTGCTAAACTGCCCGCCGCCGGAGTTAAACAGGTTGTTGCTCAGCGTGATGGTCTGGCAGGGAATGTCCTGCTGATTCGCCCCGCCGCCATTGTCGAGACCGACGACACCGGAATTGGTCGTCGAGCCCTGCGACCAATAGATCCATCCGTTTTTGAACTCGAGTTGCTCCGCTGGGTGGTCGCCGGTCGGCAACCCCGTAATGAAGGGGGTGACGGCGCCGGAATTGGGATCCACGAGCACGATGCGGGAACTGTTGTTCTGCCCCCCGGGGGTGCGAATCGCCTGGTTCGAATCCGTCACGAACAGACGGCCGCCATTGAAGCCATTCTCGAATCCGATTCCGATCGACGGACCGTGCGCAGCGAGTCCTACGCCCTCCGCGGTGGGTTTGGCGAGGACCTGCTTCTTCTTGCCGTCCTGGTCGAAGACGACGATGTCGGGCGTGAAGGGGTTGGAGCTCGAGAACGTGCCACCGGGCTGGACTGTCTCGTCATTGCACCGACTCGGCAGGCCGTGCCCGGATTCGAGCACGTACACTTTGAAATTGTGTTCGTTGCCTACGAACGCGATGCCGACCGGGAAGTTCAGGTTCTTGGCGAAGACCGAGACCTTGAACCCCTTCGGGACGATAATGTTTTCGCCATTGCCCGGATCGTAGAACGCCGTGTTCCCCGAGCAACCCGCGGTCGGGTTACTGACAGTGGGTGCCGCAAGAGCGGTATGCGGCGCAGCGCCGATACCGGCCAAGAGCAATCCAGTGGCGATAGCGCTGAGCCTAAGTTGGCCGAGATCTGTGATTGCGAAGTGGGACAGTTCTCTTCATGACTCCTCCTTGTTGAAGGTGGCCGCGTCCAGCGTCCTGGTCACGGGTAGGGGGGAACAGCTGCGCCCGATTACTGCGCACATCGAGAACGTGCGATGCCACGCGGGCCGGGCTCGGGCAAGACCCGGCCGCAGGCGATAAATCACCGGGAAGAAGGCAGCGCGGCGCGCGGCAACTCATGACAAGGGCGCAAGTCGTGGCGACAGCGTTCTCGCTCGTGTCGGGCGCGTGCTCTTGGGGGGCTACTGGACTGCGGATTGAATTGGACTCTTGTGTCGATGATAGGCACGGCCATACGGCGCTTGCCGCCCTAAGACGAAAAGAGTCGATATCGGAAAGAACGCAGCGAAAATCCGAAACCTGCGCTAGCCGCCGCCAGCGGGGCGAATAGCGGCTACTCGGATCTGCGGTAGACCGAAGGGCTTATACCGAAGTGCGCGCGGAACTGGACCGAGAAGTGCGAAGGGTTCCGGAACCCGCACGCCGTGGCGATGGCGGCAATCGGAGCATCGCTCGACTTGAGCATCTGCTTCGCCTTCAGCAGCCGCTTGTCGAGCACGAAGCGATGGGGCGTTGTCCCGGCGGCGGCGCGGAACGACCGCAGGAAATGGTCAACCGACATGCAGGCGACGCCAGCGAGCGCCTTGAGCGGGATGTCACTGGCGAGATTGACCATGACGTGCTCCTCGACGCGCCGCATGATCGCCGGGCGCAGCGGATTGACGCGCACCTGAAGGTCCATCTCCCGGCGGTCGCGCTCGCGAGCGTTCGAATGCCACCGCGCGAGATGGCGGATGAGTAGGTGCTCGGTCTCCCCGAGCAGCAGCGAGTCGGCCGGGTGCTTGACGCCCTCGAACACCTCGAGCTCGCTGATCAGCATCCGGAAATAGCCCGCCAGCCACGCGTCCTCGATGGCGAGGAAGTCGTCGATCTCCGGTACCGCGCCACCAGTTAAGTGCTGCTGGGCGAAGTCGAGCAGGGTCTCCCGCCGGAGATACACGTGCATGCTCTCCACCGTGCCCTCGACCGATCGCTCGGAGCGGCCGTCGCCGATGCAGAAGCTGACCGTGCCGGCCCGCGTGCGCTTGCGGATCACCCGGCCGCCCGCGATCCGGGTCACCAACGCCGACCCGGCGACGTAGAAAACGAGGACGCTCTGCGGGAACGCCTCCCGCAGGCCGCGGAAGCTCTGGACACGCCATCGGGCCACCGACAGCGAGTGATCGGCAACGGCGTCGACGAGGTAAACGGGTCGCACGCCAACCCCCCGGGCGATGGCTTCCGGTGTCGACGCGAGTGCACAACCTTCCGCCGCGCCCATCGCTATCCCCGTCGAGACCGTGCTCGCCGGCCTGGCGGTACCGGCGGGTCGATCCGTTCCTGCTCGTGTTGTTGGATTTTGAGGTGCGGCGGGTTACCGGGGGCTGTCGCCTATCCTCCCGCCACGGCGCATTTTCAGTATAGACGACCGTCCCTGACATGGAGCTTAAACAAGCGTGCTGCGGGCGCACCTGCGTGCCTGGCCCGGCCACACGGCGTTACACTAGGTTCCGTATATGTTGCGCTGCCGGATCATCGGCAACACCTTCTCGTGACGATGTTCCACCGTTCGCCCCCCTCCGCGGAGGGGTTTACCTACGTCTGGGTCCTCCTCGCCATCGGCCTGATGGCTGCCGGACTCGGGGCGGCGGCGGAGCTCGCGAGCACCGCGGCGCGCCGGGACAAGGAGGCCGAGCTGCTCTTCGCCGGCGATCAGTTCGCGCGTGCGATCGCCCGTTACCGCGCGAGCGCGCCCGGATCCCAGCAATATCCACAGCGGCTCGAGGATCTCCTCGCCGACAGCCGGGTCCCGAATGTGCGCCGCCACCTGCGGCGCGTCTATCCCGACCCGATGACCGGCCGGCCCGACTGGGGCCTTGTGCGCGGCCCGAACGGCGGAATCGTCGGCGTGTACAGCACCTCGACCGCGCAGCCGCTCAAGACGGCGAACTTTCCCAAGGAGTACGCGGCGTTTGCCGGTGCGACGTCGTACCGCGACTGGGTCTTCGCGGCGGGCGGTGCGGCCGCTGGGGGTGTCACTGGGGCGACGTCGGGTGGATCGCCGCTAACCACGACTCCCTCCGTTGCGGGCTCGCCGAGCGGAACGGCTCCGACCCCGCAGGTGCCGGCGGTGCGCGTGCCGCGCGAGCCTTGGGCGTGCAATGCGCAGCGCGCGAGCGATCTACGCAGCTGCGACGGCAGCGCCGGGCCAAAAGGCGATCAGGCGCTCGAGGCGTGCCGGCAGTCCGCCACGCGTCGGTATAGCGCCTGCCTCTCGGGCGGCCAGGCCGAGTCGCTCACGATCAACTGACGCGGGGCGGCCGCCGAATCAGGCGAGCAGCAGCGCGAGCTTCCCGAAGTGTCGGAGATGCGCCTCGAGCGTCTCCGCTGGCGAGGCCCCATCCTCCCCCTCGAGCTTCGCACCCAAGGCGGCGGCGAGCGCCGCGCGATCCCGCGTGCCGTCGAGGAGCGGCAGGAGCGCGCGTGCGAGCGGATCGTCGAGCTTCACGGCGTCGTGCCAGAGCGAGGTCACGACGTCGTCCGTCTCGACCTGCATCCGCGCCACTGCGCTCGCGAGGGGCCGCTCGCCGGGGTCGGTCGCCAACTGCGGCGCATGCAGGTGGAGCAGGAGCCCGCCGGCGCGCGCGGCGCCGAGCGCGAGCTCGCGCACGAAGCGGACGTCGTTCGCCTTCGGATGGACGGCGCCGCTCCGCGCGCCGATGCGCGCCACCAGCTCGTCGATCGCAAGTGCCCGCGGCGCGGTCTCGAACACTTCGTCGAGCATCGTCTGCAGCAGCTTTTCGTCGGCGCTCTCTCCGTCAACTTTCGCGGCCGCACCGGACACCCGCACCGACGCGCGGGCGCCGACGAGGAACGGGGAGAGCCGCCCCACGCCGACCTCCCGGTCGACCGCGACGCCGGCGCGGCACAGCAGCGTCTGCCGGAAACGCCGGCAGCGGACGAAATCGAGATACTGCTCCCGCGTGAGCGGGTCGAGCTGCGCGAGCACGCTTCGCGCCTGCGGCGTCAGGCCGACGTAACTCATCGTCTGCAGCTCGGCGTCGCCGAGGATCTGCAGGCCGTGGCGCGCCGCATGGTCCGCGAACTCGTGGAAGTAGACCGGGTCGTTGATCGGCGCGAGGTCGTCGTGGAAGAGGAACGCCGGATCGCGGTCGGCCACCTGCTCGAGCTCGCGCCGCACCACGGCCGTGTACTCGTCCGGCGCCGTCCGGCTGTCCGCGAGCAGCCGCGCGAGCGTCTGCGCCTCGGCGATCCGCTGGCGCGGGTCGGGCAGGTGGTCGACGTGGAAGCGCAGCATCTCCCACACCATCCGGCGCATGTGGCAGCCCGGGTAGACGTTGTAGCTCACGAACGCGACGCCGCTCGGAGCGAGGTGCTGAGCGACCACCGCGAGCAGGCGGTCGCGCACCTCGGGCGGAATCCAGGAATACATTCCGTGCGCGACGATGTAGTCGAACTCGCCGGCGTCCGCCGGGAAATCCACGAGGTCGCACGTCGCGAGCGACACGTTGCGCAGCCCCAGCCGCGCGGCCGCGCGCTGCCCCGTTTCGATCGGCCGCGCCGCGAGGTCGAAGCCGACGAACTCGCTCTCCGGCAACCCGTAGGCCATCGGCAGCAGGTTTGCCGCGTCGCCACACGCGATCTCGAGTACGCGGCAGCGCTCGATCGGCGCAGGCTTCATGCCGAACAGCGTGGCGATGGACGCGAGCCGATTCGGGTGGGTGTCGGCGTAAGCGCGGCCGGTGTAAAGGACTTCGTCGTAGGCGGTCACAGTCCGGTGATCTGTCGGAGAAGGGACGGCTCGACTATATACGGGTGTGCCGCGCCGACGGCGGCGGTCCAATCGTCACAGCATTGTGAAATGGCGGGGGCGCGCGCTTGTAATCAATGCAGACGCCGCTCACAATCGGCGTGCCGCGCGCCGAGAACACAGGGTCGAGGTGCGCGAAACGCGGCGCGCAACGCGACGCCGCCGAGACCGTCGAACACAAGGGGGGGACATGCCGGAAACGAAACCGAAGGCTGGACTTGGGTCGCTCGTCGTTCGTCCGCTGCTCGCGGGAATGGTCGCTGCGGGCGCAGTAGCGCCGGTCGCGGCGCCCGCCGCGGAGGACTTGTTCCTGAAGATCGAGGGCATCGTCGGCGAGTCGACGGACGCGAAGCACGCCAAAGAGATCGTCCTCCTGTCGTACACCCAGTCGTTCATGAACCCCGTGAGCACCACGAGCGGGGGCGGCGGTGGCACTGGCAAGGTGAACTGCGGCGACGTCAAGGTGACCAAGCTCGTCGACAGGGCGAGCCCGTTCCTCATCGCGGGCGTTGCCACGGGCAAGGCCTATCCGACGGCCCTGATCACCTTCCGCAAGGCCGGCAAGACGCAGATCGAGTACTACAAGGTGACGCTGAGCGAGGTATTCCTCGACGCGATCACCCAGACCGACGCCTCGCCCACCGACGCCACGACGATCCTCGAGCAGCTGTCGATGAGCGCCGCCAAGTTCCAGTTCGAGTACCGGCCGCAGAACGCTGACGGCAGCATGGGTGCGGCCGTCAAGTTCAGCTGGGATTGCAGGGCGAACAAGCAGGGCTGACGTGACCGGGCGGCGGCGTGCGTACGCTGCCACCTTCTTGCTCTCCCCGGCCCCTGGCGGAGTCGGGGAGCGCACCGCCCGCGACGCAGCGCGTCGTCTCCGAAGTTCCTAGTGAATTCGCGCAAGCCCATGCCGTCCCACTCGGGCACGATGGGCAGTGATCACGAGTGCGTCCCATCGCGCGTCACGATCGGCTCTCGCGCCGCAACATGCTGCCGAGCCATTTCGCCGGCAGTGGCTTGACCGGCGATCGCACGAGACCTATCCTCGACTCGCGTGGAAACGACGAGCCGGGTGGTGGGCGCGCTTAAGCTTTCCCATCGCGCCCAGGCGCTGCTGAAGATTGGCGTATACACCTCGGCGCAGCAGCGGCAAAATACCCTTAGAGAGTCATCACTTCGAATGACTCGCATCGGAGGAGAAAGCCGGCATGTGCAAGCTCTGCGATGAAGGCAAGCCCCAGAACCATGACGACGAAGGCAAGCCCGAGGACCATTCGGGCTCGCGGCGCGATTTCCTGAAGACCGCGACGGCGGCCGGGGCCGCCGCCGCGGCGATCAACCTGTTCGCCACGCGCCCGGCGAGGGCGCATGACGATGACCACGGGGGTCCGCCCGAAGACCACGGCAAGGATCGCCGGCGCTACGTCATTCGCGGCGGGTCTGTGATGACGATGGACCCCAGCATGCCCAACAAGGGCGAGCTCTTGAACACCGACGTGCTGATCGAGGGCAAGAAGATCCTTCACGTCGGCCAGAACATCGTTGCGGGCGACGCGGCGGAGATCGACGCGCGCGGCAAGATCGTCATGCCCGGCTTCATCGATACGCACCATCACCAGTTCGAGACGGCGCTGCGCAGCTTCCTCGCCGACGGAGTGCTGATCAAGGACGGGTCGACGTCGGCGAGCGGGACCACCACTTACTTCGAATACATTCTCCTCACCTTCGCTCCCGTGTACCGTCCGCAGGACGTGTACATCAACGAGCTGTTCGGCGGACTGTCGCAGCTCGACGACGGCGTGACGACGGTGCACGACGTCTCGCAGATCCATCACTCGCCGCAGCACTCGGACGCCGCCATTCAGGCGCTGTTCGACACGGGACGCCGCGCCGCCTTCGGCTATTTCGAGAGCGCGGGCGCCAACATTCTCGGCACCAATCCCGGCAACCAGTACCCGCAGGACGCCGTCCGCATCAAGAAGCAGTGGTTCTCCTCGAGCGACCAGCTCGTTCACATGATCATGGGCGGCGAGGTCTATCTCGGGGATGCGACCACGGAACAGTCCTGGACGATCGGACGCCAGCTCGATCTCCAGATTGCGGCGCACATCCTCTCGCCGTTCGGCATCCGGCCGATCATGGACGCGCTCGCCCAAGGCCAGGGCGGCAGCAACAAGGACATCGGGATCGGCGGCGACAACCTGTTCATCCACATGACCGGCATGTCCGACATGGCGTGGCAGAAGGTCCAGGATGTCGGCGCGCAAGTCTCGATCGCCTTCCCGATCGAGATGAACATGCGCCATGGCATGCCACCCATCATTAGGATGCAAAGCATGGCCGCCGCGGCGAAGAAGCCGTTCGAGCCTTCGCTCAGCACCGACGTCGAGTGTACGATGACCGCCGATTTCTTCAGCCAGATGCGCGCAGCCATGAACTTGCAGCGCTTGGTGGTGAACCAGATGATCCTCAACAGCCCGAACGGGAATCAGAACCTGCCGGATCCCCGGAATTGGGAACTCCCACAATCGGCGATGACCGTCCCCGGCCCCTTCCCTTATTGGCCGACGCCGCCCGCCGGCATACCGGACCCGCTGACGACGCGCGACGTGCTGCGCTATGCCACCATCAACGGCGCCAAGGCTCTGAAGCTCGACAAGAAGACGGGCACGCTCACGCCGGGCAAGGAGGCCGACATCATCATCCTCGATCCGACCCGGATCAACGTGGCGCCGCTCAATCAGGTGCCGGGGGCGGTGGTCTCGTTGATGGACCGCACCAATGTCGAGACGGTGATCGTCGCGGGCAAGATTCGCAAGTGGAAGGGGCAGCTGCTCGACATCGATCTCCGCCAGCTGCGCCGCAAGCTCGAGAACTCGCGCGACTACATCTTCAGCAAGGCGGGGGTCCCGCAGAACCTGTTCTCGGGCCAGTAGACTTCGAAACCGACGGGAAGCGACTTCTCACTCAGCGCGGGGCGGCTTCGGCCGCCCCGCGCGTTTCCCGGGCACGGCTTACTGCTGCGCGGCCTGAATTGCCTGCCAGACGCGAAACGGCGTCGCGGGCATCGGCACGTCCCGCACACCGAGCGGTGCCAGTGCATCGACGATCGCCGCGACGACCGCCGCAGGCACCCCCACCGTGCCCGTCTCCGCGCCGCCCTTGACACCGAGCGGATTCCCTTTCGTCGGGACGTTGCGGGTGTCGACGATCATCGGTGGAAAGTCGTCCGCTCGCGGCATCGCGTAGTCGGCGAACGAGCCGGTGATGAGCTGCCCGCCCTCGTCGAAGACGACCTGCTCGAGCAGCGCCTGCCCCGCTCCCTGCGCGATGCTGCCGTGGACCTGGCCCTCGAGCAGCAGCGGATTGATCACGCGGCCGACGTCGTCGACACCGGCGATCCGGTCGAGCCGCACGGCGCCGGTCTCCGGATCGACCTCTACCTCCACGATGTAGCAGCCGTTCGGGTAGTTCTGCGGCGTCGCCGACCAGTGGCCGAGTCCCTCGAGACCCGAGGCGAGCTCGGGCGGAAGCTTCGTTCCCCACTGGTAGGTCGCCCGCGCGACGCTATGGAGCGAGACTGAGCGGTCGGTGCCGGCGACGACGAACCGACCGCGCTCGAACGCGATGTCGGCCTCGTCCGCCTCGAGGAGATGAGCCGCGACGCGCTTTCCCTGCTCGATGATCCGGTCCGCGGCGGCGCGCAGCGCCGACCCGCCGACGGTCGCGGTACGCGACCCGAAGCTGCCGCGGCCGTAGGACACCTGGTCGGTGTCGCCCTGGATCACGCGGATCCGCTCGAGCGGCAGGCCGAGCCAGTCATGCAGCATCTGCGCGTACATGGTCTCGTGGCCCTGGCCGTACGAGAAGGTGCCCGCCACGATGGTTGCGTCGCCGGTCGGATCGAAGCGGATCTCCATCCGGTCGGAGACCGTCGCGCAGACCTCGATGTACATCCCTAGCCCGCGGCCGCGCCGCAGGCCGCGCGCCTCGGTTGCCGCCCGCCGCGCGGCGAAGCCGTCCCAGTCGGCGAGCGTGCGCGCGGTGTCGAGGATTGTCTCGAACTCGCCGCAGTCGTAGGTCTCGCCAACCGCAGTCCGGTAGGGCGTCGCCGCGACGAAGTTGCGCCGACGCAAGGCGACCGGATCGATGCCGAGCTCGCGCGCAGCCTGGTCGAGCGCGCGCTCGACAAGATAGATCGCTTCCGGTCGACCGGCGCCGCGGTACGTCGTCAGCGTCCGCGAATGCGTCAGCACGCCGCGCACCGTCACGTGCATCGCCGGGATCGCGTAGACCCCCGAGAGCATCCGCGCGCCGATCAGCGGCGGATGTGCGCCCGACGGACCGACCTGGCACCCGAGGTTGTGATGGGTCGTCACCCGGAAGCCGAGGATCCGTCCCGCCGCGTCGAACGCCATCTCGGCTTCGGCGAGCTGATCGCGGCCGTTGAAGTCGGCGAGAAACGATTCGCTGCGGTCCGCGATCCACTTCACCGGCTGGCCGATCCGCTGCGCCGCCCACAGCACGGCGACCTCCTCGGGGTAGAGGCCGCCCTTCGTGCCGAACCCGCCGCCTACGTCGCGGGCGATGACGTGAATGCGGTGCGCGGGAACCTGCAGGACGTGCTCCGCGAGGAGCTGCCGGATGCGGTGCGGGTTCGCGGTGGAGGTGATGAGCCGCCAGCGCGCCTCGTTGCGGTTGAACGCGCCGATGCAGCCACGCGGCTCGAGCGGGTTGCCGGCGAGCCGCTGGTTCAGAACGCGTAACCGCGTAACGTGCGCCGCGTTCGCGAACGCGGCCGCGGTCTGCGCGCCATCGCCGAGCTCGTGCACGAAGCAGACGTTGTCGGACCTGCCCGGCCAGACCGACGGCGCGCCGTCGGCGATCGCCGCTTCGACCGTCGGCGCGGCGGCAGCCGGCTCGTACTCAACCGCGACGAGCTCCGCGGCATCGAGCGCCTGCGCCCGGGTCTCGGCGATGACGATCGCGACCTCGCGGCCGACGCAGTGCACGCGATCGCCGGCGAGGGCGGGGAAGGGCGTCCGGAACGAGTTGCCGCCCATCACCGCAGATGGAATGCTCACGCAGGGGATGTCGCCGAGCGCATCGGCAGCAAGGTCTGTACCCGTGAGCACCGCGATCACGCCGGGTGTGGCGAGCGCGGTGGTGACGTCGATCGACCGAATCCGTGCGCTCGCATGCGGCGAGCGAACGAATACTGCACGCGCAGCGCCAGGAGCGTCCCAGTCGTCCGCGTAGCGCCCATTGCCCACGAGCATCCGCAGGTCCTCGGTGCGCCGCACCGGGCGGCCGATGCCCCGGTCGAGGCTCGCGTCGGTCATGCGTTAGCTACATGGCTACGTGAAGAATTCGAGCGGGGGCTTCGCGCCCCACTGGGTCGTCTGCTCCGCGGTGCCCGCGAACTTCGACGGGCGATGCGCCTGATTCACGACGTCGCCGTCGGTGTAGTGTTCGACCCGGTTGCCGAAGGGGTCGCGCCAGTAGTCGAAGATCTGGCTGCCGAGGAGATGCCGGCCGACGCCGCAGTCCAGCCGGTAGCCGCGCTCGACGAGATAGTCATGCGCCCCCATGACGGCGTCCAGGTCCTGCATCTCGAACGACGAGTGATGGACGTCCGGCGCGTCCGACTGGACGACGAGGAGCGAATGGTGATCGACGAAATCCACGCCGCGATCGCAGCGGAGAAACGTCCCGATGACCTTCGACTCGTCGCCCGGAACGCAGAGATAGTCGGACGGCAGCAACCCGAGGCGCTCGGCGAACCAGCGCACGGCGGCGTCGTGGTCGCGCACCTTGAGGACGCAATGCCCGAGGCGCAGTACCCGGCCGGACTCGCGCTGCGGACGCAGCGGCGCGTTCATCCGCTGCTTGGCGGTCGCGGCATTGAACGGGCTCGGTTCGCGCACCGGCAGCGCCGGCGCCTGCATGATGCCGTGGACGGCTTCGATGCAATGGCCGTCGGCCATGGTCATGACGACGCGGTTGCCGCCGCCGGGCCCGTTGATGTGCTCGATCCCCGAGGATCCGGGCAGCGGGGCGAGCACCTCCAGGTCATCGCGCGTCTCGACGCGGAACGCGACGCCGAGGAAAGCGTTCGAAGCACCACGCCGCGACACGTGGAGATACGGCGCCGTCGACGCGCCCCGCATGAATAGCGCGTCCGGCGTGCGGGCGGCGCGGACGAGCCCGAAGTCGGTGAGGAACGCCTCCATCCGGTCGAGGTCGGTCACCTGGTAGGAGACGTAAGCGATGTCGGCGGCTCTGGCCATGGCGTGGGCCGGGCCGTGGCCCGGTTGACGTGTTTCGTAACATGTTACCATGCATGTCTGACGCGGCCCTGACGCCGCCCCGCCACCACCTTGCCGGAGCCCCGCCCGATGCCGAGGATCCAGCGCGCCGCCGCCGCGCGCGCCGCCGAGCCGCCTCCCGACCGCCGTCCGGCGAAGGAGCCGCCGCTGCTCGCGCCGGCGCCGAAGACCTCGCTCGGCGAGGAGGCGTACGAGGCGATCAAGTGGCGGATCCTCAAGATGGAGATCGCGCCGGGGACGTTCCTCAACGTGCAGGAGCTCGCGAATGCGCTCCGGCTCGGTCGCTCGCCGGTCCATTACGCGGTGCTCAGGCTCCAGCACGATGGGCTGCTCGAGGTGCTGCCGCGCAAGGGCATCGTCGTCCGTGCGTGGTCGCGTGAGGACATCGCACAGGTGGTCGAGGCCCGCGTGCCGATCGAGGTCCATATGGCTCGCCTCGCAGCCGAGCGAGCGGACAGGCAGCAGGTCCGCGCGCTGAAGGCCGTGCTCGCGAGCGGGCCTGAGCGGATCGCGGCGAGCGATCGCGAAGGCCTCATGCGGCTCGACCGCGAGCTCCACCACGGGCTCGCGGAGTGCACGCGAAATCCCATCATTGTGGAGATCCAGGGCCTCCTGCATCAGCGTTCGACGCCCCTCTGGTTCATCAACCTCGCGGACCGCCGCGAGTACGCGCAGGTGCAAGGCGAGCACGAACGGATCGTCGCCCGCGTCGCAGCCGGCGATCCCGATGGCGCCGCCGCGGCGATGCAGGCTCATCTGGGCGGCCTCGCCCGCCGCTAGGTCCACGCACTCGAAGGAACGGTCATGGACGACACGAAGATTCACATCCGCACGCCGGTCGGCGAGGTGCTGGTCAGCAGAGGCGACCTCGACCCGGCGAAGTGGCTCCACTTCCCGGCCACGGGCTTGAGGCAGTACGTGCTCTGGGTGCACCCCGAGTCCGGCGCGAGCATCGCGCTCCTCGATTTCCCCGAGGGCTCGGGCGTGCCGGAGAAGCACACGCACGCCTCCAACCAGTTCATGTACTGCCTCGAAGGCGAGTACGAGTACACCGACTCGAAGATCGTGCTCAAGCCGGGCGACTTCTACATGAACCCGAAGGACAACCCGCACGGGCCGACGAAGGCGAACAAGCGGAGCCTGCTCCTCGAGGTCTACGACGGCCCGCACTACTACGAGGCGCCCAAGTACCACACCAAGGAGACGATCGGGAAGGTCGTCACCCGCCCCGGCGGAAAATGAACCCGCGCGAGCTCGACGTCATCATCGTGGGCGCCGGCATCGGCGGCCTCGCCGCCGCGCTGCAGCTCGCGGCGATCGGCTGCCGCGTCCGCGTCTTCGAGTCGACGCCGGAGATCCGCGAGCTCGGCGTCGGGATCAACGTCCAGCCGCATGGCGTGAAGCAGCTCGACCGGCTCGGGCTGGGCAAGCCGCTCGCCGACTCGGGCGTTGCGGTCGACGAGCTCATCTACTTCAACAAGCACGGCCAGGAGATCTGGCGCGAGCCGCGCGGCTTGGCGGCCGGCTACCGCTGGCCGCAGTGCGCGATCCACCGCGGCCGGTTGCAGGGCCTCCTTCACCGCGGGACGGTCGAGCGGCTGGGCGCGGAGGTGATCCGTCCCGGCCACCATCTCGCGAGCTTCCAGCAGGATCCGCAGGGTGTCACCGTGCATTTCGTCGACAAGCGCTCCGGCGCGCGCCTCGGCGCCGAGCGCTGCGACGTTCTCATCGCGGCGGACGGCGTGCACTCGACCGTCCGCCGCCACTTCTATCCGCACGAGGGCGAGCCGCGGTTCTCCGGACAGCTCATGTACCGCGGCGTCTCCGAGTGGACGCCGTACCTCGGCGGCCGCTCGATGTTCATGGCCGGCCACAACCTGCAGAAGTT
>Ga0335084_10002659_pt1 | contig 17292 bp, 16 predicted proteins | sample Lox_Sample_44_FD_206721 | JGI IMG/M metagenome (GOLD analysis project Ga0335084, IMG submission 206721) | Soil microbial communities from Loxahatchee National Wildlife Refuge, Florida, United States - Lox_Sample_4.4 | ecosystem: Environmental > Terrestrial > Soil > Wetlands | place: USA... | reverse complement strand
CGTGCTCGGCATGGGCCCGAAGAAGCTCGCGGCCATCCGCCGCTTCATCGCCGTGAGTGATTGACCGCGTCCTGAAGGCCGCACCGCTGCTGCTGCCGGCGGCGGCATTCGCCTCCGGCATCGCGGCTGCCTCGTGGCTGCCCGCGCCAACGCCGGTGCTGATCACGGTGGGCGCCGGACTGCTGCTCGCCGCCCTGCCGCTGAGCGGGAGGATGCCGCGGGCTACGCTGGTCCTCGTCCTGGCCGGAATGGTCGCGCTGGGCATGCTGCGGGCCACATCACCCGCGCTGCCCGACGACCACATCGCGCGACGACCGCTCGCGACAACCGCCAGCATCGAGGCGCGGCTCGCCCAGGAGCCGGTGCGCTGGGCGCCGGACCGCACGCGGCTGCTGCTCGACGTATTGGCCGTGCACACAGGGCCGGAGCGGCTGCCCGCGGTAGGCCGCGTCCAGATCACGGTCTACGGCGACCTCGCGACGCCTCTCGGCGAGAGCCAGCGCGTGCTGATCGATGCGCGCCTGCATCCGCCGATCGGCTACCGGAACCCGGGCGGCTTCGACTACCCGGCCCACCTGCGACGCGACGGCATCCTGCTCGTCGGTCACGCGCGAGCCGACCGCCTCACCGCGCTCGCTCCCGACGCGCCGCCGTGGCGTGTCACGGTGAAGCGCTGGGCGGTGGGCGTCATCACGGCGCGGCTGCCCGAGGCCTCGGGCGCCCTGCTGGCCGGTCTCCTCATGGGCGAGCGGTCGCAGCTGCCTCCCGCGAGCGACGAGGCGTTCCGCCGGGCCGGCGTCTATCACGTGCTCGCGGTGTCCGGCTTCAACGTGGCGCTGCTGGCCGGCGCGGTGTTCGCCGTGCTCGCGATGTGCAGCGTCCCACGTCGGGGCTCGGCCGTGATCGCGGCGGCGGTCCTCGTGGGGTTCGCGCTGGTGGTGGGCGGTCAGCCCTCGGTGGTGCGGGCGACCCTGATGGGCCTGCTGCTCCTGGCCGCGCTGCTCCTCGACCGTGAGTCCCAGCTCGTGAACGCGCTGGCCGGCGCCGCGCTGGCGCTGCTCGTCTGGCGGCCCGGCGACCTCTGGGAGCCCGGTTTCCAGCTCTCGTTCGCCGCGACCGCCGGAATCGTCTACGTGACCCCGTGGCTAGCCGCGGGGTTGACCAACCGCGGCGGGCCGGCATGGCTCGCGTCCGCGGTCGCGGTGAGCCTGGGCGCGCAGGCCGCGGTCACGCCGCTCATGCTCGCGCACTTCAATCAGCTCTCGGTGATCGGCGTCGTCGCCAACCTCGCGGTGGTGCCGCTGGCCGGCGTCGCCACCACGCTCGGAATGCTCGCCCTGCTGCTCGAGCTCGTCTCCGCGACGCTGGCCGGTCTGCTCTTCGACGCTCTCTGGCTGGTTCTGCTCGCGCTGCGCGCGGTGGTCTGGGTTGCCGCCGCGGTCCCGGCCGCGATGGTGTATCTTCCTGCGCCCGCGGGCGCGGCGATACTCGCGTGGTACGGAGCGCTCCTGCTAGCGCCCGCGTCCGCGGCGTCATCGCGGACGCGGGCGGTGGTCGGCCTCCTGGTCATCACCGTCGCCGCGCTGTCGGTGTGGCCGTGGCTACGGCCCACCGATCGGATGCTGCGGGTGACGTTTCTCGACGTCGGACAGGGCGACGCCGCCCTCGTCGAGCTGCCCGACGGACCGCGCCTGCTCGTGGATGGCGGCCCGGGCGGCGCGCGACGCTTCGACGTGGGCGAGCGCGTGCTGGCGCCGTTTCTGTGGAACCGCCCACTCGCCCACCTGGACGCCATCGCCCTCTCCCACTGGGACACCGACCACTCGGGCGGGCTCGCCGCGGTGCTCCGGCGCTTCCGGGTCGGCGAGTTCTGGGAGAGCGGCCGGCCGCCGACCGGCGCGCCCGAGACCGTGGCGGCCCTGGCGCGATCTGGCGCCCCGCGCCGGCTGCTGACGGCCGGCCAGCGCCTGTGGCTCGGCCGCTCGCTGATCACCGTGCTCGGGCCCGCCCCGGGGTCGGCACAGGCTGCCAACGACCAGTCCCTGGTGCTCCGTCTCGACTGGCGCGGCGTCTCCTTGCTGCTGCCGGGCGATCTCGGCGCTCACGGCGAGGCGGCCCTCCTCGACCGCGGGGAGCCCGTTCGCGCGCTGGTCTTGAAGGTCGCGCACCACGGTAGCCGGTCCTCGTCGGGGACGCGGTTTCTGCGCGCGTCACAGCCGATGGTGGCGGTGGTGTCGGTGGGCGCGCGCAATCCGTTCCGGCATCCGAGTCCGGAGGTGCTGGGCCGGCTCGAGGCGACCGGCGCCCGTATCTACCGCACCGATCGCGACGGCGCCATCATCCTCGAGACCGACGGCCACGTGCTCCGCGTCACCGCGTGGGCGCGCGGCACCACCGACACGTTCCGGCTGCCCGATCCCGAAAACACCACGACCCCCGGATGACCCGAGGGTCGTGAGTGGGACGCAGCGGGGGAAACGGGAGGCGGTTATGTCTCGAAGGCGCGCTCGTAGTGCGCGCGCAGCCGCTCCAGCTCCTCGGGATCGAGACGCATGCCCAGGGAGAGCCCCATCTCCCCCAGGATGGTCTTGATCTCGTTCAACGACTTCTTGCCGAAGTTCTTGGTCTTCAGCAGCTCCGACTCGGTCTTCTGCACCAGGTCGGCGATGGTCCGGATGTTGGCGGTCTTGAGGCAGTTGGACGCCCGCACCGACAGCTCCAGCTCGTCCACGTTGCGGAAGAGGTGCTCGTTGACCTCGGTGCGCGCCGGCGGCTCGGCTCCCGTCTCGGTGCCTTCCGCGGGTGCGGGCGGCTCCACCGGGAAATCGATGAGCAGCGCGAACTGGTCGTCGAGGATGCGGGAGGCGTCGCCCACCGCGATCTCCGGGGTCACGGTGCCGTTCGTCCACACTTCGAGGACGAGCCGCTCCGAGCCGGTCGGCTGGCTCTCCACGTGGAAGTTCACGCGCTTGACCGGCGAGAAGTCGGCGTCCATCAGCATCGCGTTGATCGGCAGCGCCTCCGGCTCGCGCTTCTCGGCGGGCTGGTATCCCCGCCCGCGCTCCACGCAGACTTCCATCTCGAGGCTGCCGTCCTTGTCCAGCGTGGCCAGCACGACTTCCGGCGTCAGAACCTCCACGTCCGGGTCGGGCTCGAAGTCGCGGGCGGTCACCGTTCGCACGCCCTGCGCCTTCAGCCGGAGCAGCTTCGGTCGGTTCACGTGCAGCGTGAACACCAGCTTGCGGAGATTGAGGATGATGTCGAGGGTGTCCTCCCGCACGCCGGTGAGGTGCGAGAACTCGTGCAGCACGCCCTCGATCTTCACCCACGTGGGCGCGGCGCCCGCGATGGAGGACAAGAGCACCCGGCGGTAGGCGTTGCCGGCGGTCAGGGCGAAGCCCGGCTCGAACGGCTCGATGGCGATCTTCCCGTACCCGCGCTCACGGGCAAGCCACTCGTGACGGACTGGAAGCAGCAGCTCCTGCATTGGGATTCCTCCTCGGAAAATCGGGGGCGGCCTGCCCCAGGGCGGTCATTATACCAGGGAACGCCGGGGGCGCCACCCTTCCTGGGGGCTCGTCCCACTCTCGCCGCCACAGTCGCTGCCGCGACGGACGGACGAGACGCCCGGGAAGCGAGGCTCGCGTTTGACTGATAATCGAAGTCCGTCCAGAATAAAGGAAATCATGATGGAACGGCCTCGATCGTTGAAGGTCTGGGGCCAGGGGTCTCGGCACCCTGGGCCCACCTGGCGGACCGCCGTCGGCCTCGGGGTTGTCCTCCTGGCGCTGTCCCTGCTCCTCGAGGGCTGGTGGATCCTGAGCGTCCCCGGAACCCTCCGCGCGGCTCCCCGGGTGGTCGAGGTGCCGGCCCACAAGGGCGTGGTGGAGGTCGCGGAGATCCTCGACGACGCGGGGGTCCTTCGCAGCCGCGTGGGGTTCGTACTGCTGACCCTGGCGCGTGGCAGCTTCCGCAGCCTGAAGGCCGGCGAGTACCAGATCCCGCAGGGGAGCAACACGGTGCGCGTGCTCGAGCTGCTGGAGGGTGGCCAGGTGCTCCAGCACTCGGTGGTCTTCCAGGAGGGCAGCACGCTCGGCGAGCTGGCGCGCCAGCTCCACGCAGAGCGGCTCACCCCGGCCGAGGACATTCTGAGGGTCGGCAAGGACGCGGTGTTCCTAAAGACGCTCGACATCCAGGCCGACTCGGTCGAGGGCTACCTCTTCCCGGACACCTATCAGTTCGTGAAGGGCATGACCCCCGAGGAGATCCTGGCCCGCATGGTGGCCCGCATGCGGGAGAAGATCTCGCCCGAGATCCTGGCCGAGGCACGCCAGCGCGATCTGTCAGTGCACCAGCTCCTGACGCTCGCGTCGATCATCGAGAAGGAGGCGGTGGAGGCGGCCGAGATGCCGCTCATCTCCGCGGTCTTCTGGAACCGGATCCGGCGCGACATGCCGCTGCAGGCGGACCCGACGGTGCAGTACGCGGTGGGCAAGGACCGCAAGCGGCTCACCCGCGAGGATCTGCAGACCGACTCGCCCTACAACACCTATCGGCGGCAGGGGCTGCCGCCCGGCCCGATCGCGAGCCCCGGCCGCTCCGCCATCCAGGCCGCGGTGCACCCTGCCAAGGTGAACTACCTGTACTTCGTGGCGATGGACGACCGCCACCACCAGTTCTCGACGAATCTGGCGGACCACAACGCGGCGGTGGCCCGCTACCGCCTCGTGCGGGCGCGTTAGCCTCTTCCCGCCCGCGGATGGGGGGTGGCGGGGGTGCCCTCCGGGAGCACGCTGAGTCGCCTCCCGATGCGCCGTCTCGATCGGGCCACGAGAGAGACCGGTCCCGGCTTCGGTCACCCGCAGAAGACACGGCTCCCGGAGGGCACCCCCGCCACCCCCCATCCACCCGCTCGTCTCCGAGTGTGAAGCTCGGCACGGGGGCCGAGCGGTACGGGTGGTGCGGTTGTCAGGGTGGGGGGTGGGTGCTATAAACGAGCGAGTTATGGCGTCGGGCAACGACTCTTCCGCCCTGTCCGTGCTGCGGTCGGCCGCGCCCGCGTCTCTACGTCGCGCGGCCGGCGAGGCGTTTCCGCCTCTCTACCAGACGTTCCGTGCCGTCTCCGGGTGGGTGCTCCGCGGGCTGTTCGATCTGCGCGTGCACGGAGCCGAGTACCTGCCCATGTCGGGCTCGTTCATCCTGGCCGCCAACCATCACAACTATCTCGACGGGGTGGTGCTGGGCGTCGCAGTGCCACGGCCCATCTCGTTCCTCGTCATGCCGCGGGTGTTCCGGGCCACGCCGCTGCATCCACCCTTTCACCGGCGGATCGGATCGATCCCGGTGAATCTGGAGCGGCCAGACCCCGGTGCCATCAAGCGCGTGCTGCGCGTGCTCGAGGACGGCCGCGTGGTCGGCATCTTCCCGGAAGGCCCGTTCAGCCACGAAGGCCGGCTCGTGCGCGGGCAGCCGGGCGCGGCCATGATCGCGCTCCGCGCGGGCGTGCCCATCGTGCCCGCCGCGATCGCGGGCACATACGAGGCCCTGCGAGCCCGGCGCTTCTACCTGCCACGGCGACATCCCCTCTCCGTCCGCTTCGGCGCGCCGCTTCACTTCGAGCAGCCTCGCCACCGGCCGGTCGCGCGCGCAGCGCGCGAGGAGATCACCCGCCGCATCATGTCGGAGATCGACGCGCTGCTGCGCACCGCGCCCGAGCCCGCCGCGGCCGCCGGCCGGGCGGGCGCCTCGTGACCGCCGCCGGCTCGCCCCCGGGCAAGGCCTGGTCCGGGCGCTTCGCGCAGGGGGCGGATCCCGCCGCCGAGGCCTTCACCTCCTCGCTGGCCTTCGACCGGCGTCTCTGGCCGTACGACCTGATCGGCAGCGCGGCGTGGGCGCGAGCGCTCGCCCGGGCCAAGCTGATCACGGAGGTGGAGCTGGAGAACCTGCTCGCCGGACTCGACGCGGTGCGCGCGGAGCTGGAGGGCGGCACCTTCCCGTTCCGGCGCGAGCTCGAGGACGTCCACATGAACGTCGAGCGCCGGCTCGTCGAGCTCGCGGGACCGGTGGGCGGCAAGCTCCACACCGGCCGCTCCCGCAACGACCAGATCGCGCTCGACGAGCGGCTCTACCTGCGCGACATCCTCGACCACGTGGACGCGGGGCTCCGCGAGGTGGAAGGTGCGCTGGTGGCCCAGGCCGAGAAGCACCGCGACGCCCCGATGCCCGGCTACACCCACTTGCAGCGCGCGCAGCCGGTGCTGCTCGCCCACCATCTTCTCGCCTACGTGTTCATGCTCGAGCGCGACCGCCAGCGCTTCCGCGAGGGCCGCGCGCGCGTCAACGTGATGCCGCTCGGCTCGGGCGCCCTCGCGGGCGCCGCCTTCGCCGTCGACCGCGAGACCCTCGCCCGCGACCTGGGCTTCAGCGGCCCGAGCCCGAACAGCATGGACGCGGTGGCCGACCGCGACTTCCTCGTCGAGTTCCTCTCGAGCGCGGCGATCCTCGGCATGCACTGCTCACGGCTCGCCGCTGATCTCACCCTGTGGGCGACCTCCGAGTTCGGCTTCGTGGAGTTCTCGGACGCCTTCGCGACCGGCTCGTCGATCATGCCGCAGAAGAAGAATCCCGACGTGGCCGAGCTCGTCCGCGGCAAGACCGGGCGGCTCTACGGCAACCTGATCGCGGTGCTGACCACCATGAAGGGCCTGCCGCTGACCTACAACTCGGACATGCAGGAGGACAAGGAGCCACTGTTCGACACGGTGGACACCCTGGAGGCGATGTTCAGCGTGCTGCCACCGATGCTCGGCTCCCTCAGCTTCCGGGCCGAGCGGATGCGGGAGGCGGCCGGCGCGCACTACTCCACCGCCACCGATCTCGCCGACTATCTGGTGCGCCAGGGCCTACCGTTCCGCGAGGCCCACGAGGTGGTAGGCAAGGTGGTGCGCCACGCGATCGCGCGCGGCCGCGAGCTCGGCGACCTGCCACTGGAGGAGCTGCGCCAGTTCTCCTCCTCGATCGGCCGCGACGTCTACCCGGCCCTCACCGTGGAAGCCTCGCTGCGCGCGCGAGCAGTGCTCGGCGGCACCGCTCCGGACGCCGTCCGCCAGCAGCTCGCGCACGCCAAGGCGCTGCTCGCGCACGACCCCGGTCCGTGAGGCCGACCCCGCGCACCATCCTGGCCGTGGTCCTCGCGGTGGGCGTGCTGGCCGCCTGCGGCAAGAAGGGGCCCCCGGTCGCCCCCGAGCTCCGAATCCCCACCGGCCCCGCGGCCCTGCGCGGCTCGGTGGAGGGCGAGAGCATCGTGGTCTCGTGGACCGCGCCCGGTACCCGGGTCGACGGCTCGCGGCTCCGCTCGATCGATCGCTACAAGCTCTACCGGCGGGAGGAAGACGCCGCGGGGCCGCCCAAGACCGCCATGCTGTCGTCGGGCCGCGTCGTCGGCTACGACGAGATCGCCACGATCCGGACGGACTCCCCCGCGCCCGCGACGATCCAGGGCTCGTCGGTGACGTGGGTGGATCACCGCGCCCTCTCGACGGGCCGCCGCTACGTCTACGTCGTCACTGCGGAAGATGGGCTGGGCCGGACGAGTGCGCCCTCTGACCGGCTGATCGTCCCCTTCCTCGCCGCTCCGAAGGCCCCGCGCGCGGTCAGCGCGACCCCGGGGGACGCTCGCGCGACGATCACGTGGCAGCCACCCGTCGAGCTGATCGACGGCGCCCCCATCACCGGCGAGGTCCGGTACATCGTGCTGCGCGGCAGCGGCCCGACCGGCCCGCTGGCCCCGATCACGCCGCAGCCTGTCGCGGAGACCACGTTCACCGACACCGGCCTCGCCAACGACACCGACTATCGCTACGCGGTGCGCGCGGTGCGGGTCGAGCCGGGGGTCACCGCCGCGGGCGAGGCGTCGGCCGCGGTGACGGTGGCGCCCGCCGACACCACGCCGCCGGCGCCGCCCGCCGGGCTCGTCGCGGTACCGTCGGGCGGCGCGGTGCGGTTGGCGTGGAACCCGAGCCCGGATCCGGACGTGGCGACCTACGCGGTCTACCGTGCGATCGAGAGCGACGAGTTCATGCGGATCGGCACCACCCCGGCGGTGGGCCGCGTGTTCACCGACCGCGACGTGCGACCGGGGACGACGTACCGCTACGCGGTCACCGCGCTCGACAGCGCGCGCCGGGCCAACGAGAGCGCGCGGTCCAACGTGGTGTCGGTACGGGCCGAGTAGGCGCTAGACCTCGTTCTGCCACACCTGCTCGGGCACCTGGCGGCGCCGCAGCAGGGTCAGCGATCCGTCGAGCCCCAGCATGACCTCGGGCGCCTGGGGATAGGAGTTGTAGTTGATCGTCGCCATCCCCGCGCAGTAGGCTCCCGCTCCGCCGATCACCACCAGGTCGCCGATCTGCGGACGCGGCACCCAGCGGGGCGAGAGTGCCTCGGGATCGCCGGGAGCCGGGGTCAGGATGTCGCCCGACTCGCAGCATGGCCCCACGAAGACGACCGCCGCTTGCTCGCGTCCGCGGGCCAGCACGTCGATCGGATGCTGCGCGCCATACAGGGACGGCCGCGTGATCTCGGGCATGCCCGCGTCGAGCTTGGCGAAGAGATAGCCCTCCGCGCCGGTATCGACGACGTCAACGCACGAGGCCACGATGACGCCGGCATTCGCGACCAGGAACGTGCCCGGCTCGATCTCGAGGTGCAGCGCCCGACCGTCGCGCGCGCGGAAGGCCTCGATCTCGCGGCGCACGTGCGCGCCCACGTCGGCCATGTCCACCGAGGGCTCCTCGGGCATGCGCCCGACCTTGAAGCCGCCGCCCAGGTTCACGGTCCCCACCTGGGGCAGCGCGGCCACCAGGTCGAGCGTCATTCGCGCGCAGCGCTTCCAGACCTCGGGATCGGTGCCGGAGCCGACGTGCGAGTGCAGCCGCCGGATGCGCAGGTCGTGGCGCTTCGCGATCACGGCCACCTCACCCATCGCCTCGTGCCAGATCCCGAAGCTCGAGGCGGGCCCGCCGGTGTTGGTCCGCTTGGTGGAGCCGGTGCCCAGACCCGGGTTCACGCGGACCGACACCTCGGCGCCGGGCGCGATCCGCCCGAACTCCTCCAGCTGATGGAGCGAGCAGGCGTTGAAGAGGATGCCGCGCGAGACGTGCTCCCGAAGCGTCCGCGAGGGCATCTGCGAGGTGAGCTGGATGCGCCCGGGCGGGAAGCCGGCCCGTAGCGCCCGCTCGACCTCGTGATCGCTGGAGGCGTCGATGTGCAGCCCGAGGTCGCGAAAGATCGTGAGGATCCCGCGGCTCGGGTTGGCCTTCATCGCGTAGCGCAGGGTGAGCCCGTAGGGCGCGGGGAAGGCGAGCGCGGCGTGCGCGGAGGCCTCGAGCGCCGCGCGATCGTACACGTAGCACGGGGTGCCGAACCGCCGGCGCACCTCGGCCGCTACCTCGGCGGTCACGCCGACCCGTCGGACGGGCTTCGGAGGGCTTTCCATCCGCAGGAGTTTACCCCATCGGGCCTGCCGCTTGAAGTGGTTCCTGTGGTGATGCTAGAGTCAGGAAACTCTTCGTTCCACATCGCGGTGAGCTACGGAGGGACTCAACCATGCGCCCGACATTCCAAGGCTCGATCGTCGCCCTCGTGACCCCGTTCCGCGGCGGCAAGGTGGATGAGGCCAAGCTGCGCGAGCTCGTCGAGTGGCACGTCGCCAGCGGCACCGACGGGATCGTGCCGTGCGGCACCACCGGCGAGTCGCCCACCCTGAGCCACGACGAGCACAAGCGCGTGGTCGAGACCGTGATCGAGGCCGCCCGCGGCCGGGTCGCGGTGATCGCGGGCACCGGCTCCAACTCGACGTCAGAGGCCATCGACCTCACGAGCCACGCCCGGAAGGCGGGGGCGACCGGGGCGCTGGTGGTGAACCCCTATTACAACAAGCCCACCCAAGAGGGGCTCTACCGGCATTTCCGCGCGGTGGCGGAGGCGGTCGACATCCCGATCCTCGTGTACAACATCGCGGGGCGCACCGCGGTGAACGTCGAGACCGAGACCCTCGCCCGCCTCGTCCGCGACTGCGCCAACATCGTGGGGGTCAAGGAGGCCTCGGGCTCCCTCGACCAGATGACGCAGGTGATCCTGGCGTGCGGGGCCGACTTCTCGGTGCTCTCGGGCGACGACAACATCACGCTGCCGCTGATGTCGGTCGGTGGCCGCGGCGTGATCTCGGTCATCGCCAACATCGTGCCGCGCGAGACCGCCGAGATGACGCACGCCGCGCTCGCGGGGGACTGGAAGCAGGCGCGCGAGCTCCACCTCAAGCTCTTCCCGCTGTCGCGGGCCATGTTCCTCGAGACCAATCCGATCCCGGTCAAGGAGGCGCTGGCCATGATGGGCAAGCTGGCGGAGCCGGAGTTCCGCCTTCCGATGTGCCGTCTGTCCGAGGCCAACCGCCCCCGCCTCAAGGCGGTCCTCGCCTCGCTCGGCCTCGTCAAGGGCTGACCGCGCGGTCCATGGCCGAAGTCGTCGTCGCCGGCGCCGCCGGCCGGATGGGAAGTCGTCTCGTCGCCCTGCTGAAGGACGACCCCGAGCTCCGGCTGGTGGCGGCGCTCGAAGCACCCGGGCATCCCGCGCTCGGGAAGGACGCGGGCGAGTCGGCCGGGGTCGGCCGGCTGGCCATCCCGATCACGGACGCCGCCGACGCCGCCCTCGGCAAGGGCCGTATCCTCATCGAGTTCTCGGTGCCGGAGGCGAGCCTCGCCCACGCCCGGGTCGTGGCCCGCCAGGGCGGGCGCGCGGTCATCGGCACCACCGGCTTCACCGCCCCGCAGCGCGAGGAGCTGGCCCGCCTCGGCCAGGACACGCCGCTCCTCGTCTCGCCCAACATGAGCGTGGCGGTCAACGTGGCGTTCCGGGTCCTCGCCGACATGGCGCGGATGCTCGGCGACGACTACGACGTCGAGATCGTGGAGACGCACCACCGCTTCAAGAAGGACGCTCCGAGCGGGACCGCGCTGCGCATGGCCGAGGTGGTGGCCCAAGCCCTCCGGCGCGACCTCGCCGAGACCGCGGTCTACGACCGGCACGGAAAGATGGTGGAGCGCTCACGCAAAGAGATCGGCATGGCGGCGCTCCGCTCGGGCGACGTGGTCGGCGAGCACACCGTGTCGTTCGGCTCGCTCGGCGAGCGGCTCGAGCTCACCCATCGTGCTCACAGCCGCGACAATTTTGCTCGAGGCGCCCTGCGGGCGGCCCGCTTCATCGCCACCGCGAAGCCCGGGCTGTACTCGATGCAGGACGTGCTCGGGTTGTCATGAGGATCGTCCGGTTCCGCGCTGGCGGCAAGATCCGCTACGGAGTGCTCGAGGGCATCCACATCGTGGAGTACGCGGGAACCCCCTACGGCACCTTCAAGAAGGCCCGCAAGAAGTACCTGCTGAGCCAGGCGGTGCTGCTGGCCCCGGTGGTCCCCACGAAGATCGTGGCGGTCGATCTCAACTACCGCGACCACGCCGAGGAGATGAACGCGCAGGTGCCGTCGGAGCCCTGCATCTTCCTGAAGCCGATCTCGGCCCTGTGTGGACCGGACGATCCGATCGTGTTCCCGCCCCAGTCGCGGCGGGTGGACTACGAGGGCGAGCTGGCCATCGTCATGAAGAAGCGCTGCCACCTGGTGGCCGCGGAGCGGGCCCGCGAGTACGTGCTCGGCTACACCTGCCTCAACGACGTCACCGCCCGCGATCTGCAGCAGCGCGACGGCCAGCCCACCCGGGCCAAGGCCTTCGACAGCTTCTGCCCGGTGGGGCCGTGCATCGCCACCGACATCGATCCCAACGGAGTGGACCTCGAGACCTACGTCAACGGTGAGCGCCGGCAGGCCTCCAATACCAAGCATCTGATCTGCCCGGTCGAGGATCTGGTCGCCCGCGTCTCCGCGGTCATGACCCTGCTGCCCGGCGACGTCATCGCCACCGGCACCCCGGCCGGCATCGGGCCGCTCCAGCCGGGCGACAAGGTCGAGGTGCGCATCGAGTCCATCGGCGGTCTCAAGAATCCCGTCATCAAGATCCAGGAGAGCTACGCGTGAGCCCATCGCCGTCCCCGATTCCCCTCGCCAGCCGCCTCGCCAAGCTGCCCCCGTACCTGTTCGCGGAGATCGACAAGAACAAGCGCGAGGCCCGCGCCCGCGGCGTCGATCTCATCGACATGGGCATCGGCGATCCGGATCTGCCCACGCCGCCCCACATCATCGAGGCGATCAAGCGCGCGGCCGAGACCCCGGCCAACCACCGCTACCCGGACTACGAGGGCCTGCTGAGCTTCCGGACCGCGGTGGCCGACTGGTACCGCGGGCGGTTCGGGGTCACGCTCGATCCGCAGACCGAGGTGCTCACGCTGATCGGCTCGAAGGAAGGCACCGCGCACATGCCGCTGGCCTTCGTGAACCCGGGCGACGTGGTGCTGGTGCCGGATCCGGGTTACCCGGTGTACGCGGCGGGCACCTGGTTCGCGGGCGGTGACGTGCACTTCATGCCGCTGCGGCGCGCCAACGGCTTCCTGCCCGACCTCGACGCGATCCCCGCCGACGTGGCCCGGCGGGCCAAGCTCATGTACCTGAACTACCCGAACAACCCGACCGCGGCGGTGGCGAGCCCGGAGTTCTTCGCCCGCGTCGTCGAGTTCGCGCGCCGGCACCGGATGATCGTGTGTCACGACGCGATGTACTCCGAGCTGCGCTTCGACGGCTACCGTCCGCCCTCGTTCCTCGAGACGCCGGGCGCCATGGAGATCGGCGTCGAGTTCCACTCGCTCTCCAAGACCTACTCCATGACCGGCTGGCGCCTCGGCTTCTGCTGCGGCAACGCGGGCGCTCTCGCCGGCCTCGGCAAGATCAAGACCAACGTGGACTCGGGCGTCTTCCAGGCCGTGCAGGAGGCGGGTATCGCCGCGCTCACCGGTCCCCAGGATCTCTCCGAGCAGTACCGGCGCACCTATCAGGATCGCCGGGATGTGGTGGTGGCCGGGCTCAAGCGGCTCGGCTGGGAGGTGGACGTGCCCAAGGCCGCCTTCTTCGTGTGGGCGCCCGTCCCCGGCGGGCTCGATTCGCGCACCTTCGCGGCCCGGATGCTCAACGAGGTGGGCTGCGTGATCACGCCCGGCGTCGGCTTCGGCCCCTCCGGCGAGGGGTTCTACCGGATCGCCCTGACCATCGACGCCAAGCGCCTGCAGGAAGCCATGGACCGGCTGAAGGGGCTCAAGCTCTGACGTCTGATAAAATCTTCCTCGAGGATGTCCGGTTCTACGGACACCATGGCGTCACGCGGGCCCAGCAGACGGTCGGGGCGTGGTTCGCGGTCGATGCCGAGCTGAGGCTGGATCTGGCGCCGGCCGCGGCCTCGGACGACCTGCGGTCCACCCTCGACTACGGGCTGATCGCCGCGCGCATCGTGGAAGTGTCGACCAAGGAGCGGGTCAACCTGCTGGAGCGACTGGCCGGACGACTGGCGCACATGCTGCTCGCGGAATTTCCATGCGACGAGGTGCGGGTGCGGGTGCGGAAGCTCACGCCCCCGATGGAAGGCCTGCAGGGAATCCCCGGGGTCGAGCTGACCCGCCGGCGACGCTGAGGCGAGCCATGGCGCGCGTCTTCCTGTCCGTGGGCTCGAACCTAGGCGATCGGCTCGAGTGCCTCCGCCGTGCGGTGGGCGAGCTGCGGACCATGCAGGACCTGCGCTTCCTGGATGCCTCGCCCCTCTACCGCACCGAGCCGTGGGAGCGGGAGCCGGGCCGGCCCGCCGACGACAGCGGCTGGTTCTTCAACTGTGCGATCCTGATCGAGACGGACCTGGATCCGGGGGCGCTGCTGACGCGGCTTCAGGCCATCGAGCAGGCCCTGGGCCGCGTGCGCCGCGCGGGCACGCCGGAGGCCCAGCGCTACGAGCCCCGGCCGCTCGACATCGACATCCTGCTCTACGACGATCGCGTGATCAGTGGCCCCGAGCACCTGCACATCCCCCACCTGCTCATGCACGAGCGGCGCTTCGTGCTGCGCCCGCTGGCGGATCTGGCCCCCGATCTGGAGCATCCCGTGCTCTACCAGACCATCCGGGAGCTCCTCGACACCCTGGACGACGAGCACGAGGTGCTCGCGTCGGACCTGCCGCGACGCTGGTTCGAAGACTAGTGTGATTCGGGCAGATCCCGCCCCAGCAGCACCGTCGGGCTCGTCCGGGGGGGTGTTCCGTGGCTGACGATGAGTTTCGGCAGCAGGCCCTCCAGCACCTGGATGCGCTCCACAACCTGGCCGTCTACCTGACCCGGAACGGCTCCGAGGCCGAGGACCTGGTCCAGGAGACCTACGTCCGGGCCATGCGATTCTCCCACCGGTTCCAGCCGGGAACCCACCTGCGCGCCTGGTTGTTTCAAATACTGAGAAACACGTTCCTGACGTTCTATCGCCTCCGTGAGCGGGAAGCCGCGATCTCGGAGGATGGGGTCCCGGAGAGCGAGGCGCCGATGTTCCACGACGCCCCCTCCCAGGACAGTGAAAGCGCCGGGGCCCACATGGATCTGGAGCGGGCCCTGGCGAAGCTGACCGAGGAGTTCAGGACGCCGCTCCTGCTGGCCGAGGTCGAGGGGCTGGCGCTGGAGGACGTGGCGCGCATCATGGACTGCCCGGTTGGAACCGTGAAGTCACGGATCTTCCGCGCCAAGGAACGCCTGCGCGGGTACCTGACCGACTACAAGTAGCAGGGCGAGACGCACAAGCGAACACAAGAATTCGAATGGCGAACGAGCGAGACGAGCGAGAGGACGACGGCCGGATCGGACGACTGCTGCGCGAGCGGCTGCCGCGCCATCCCGCCCCGGCCGCGCTCCGCGCCGCGGTGGTCGAGTCGCTGTTTCCCGGCCCCGCCCGACAGCCGTGGTGGATGCTCTGGATGCCGCCCGCCTTCTCCGCGGTGGCCACCGCGCTGGTCATGCTCCTCTGGATCGCGCCGTCGCTGCCGAGCGCGCCGATCATCGACTCCGCCCAGCTCGTGGCGCGCGCGGTCCTCGCCGAGCACGCGCGCAACGTCTTCTGGGGCGAGTCGCGCGCCGACGTGGTGCCGGCCGCGCTGCCGCGCGCGATCGAGGAGAGCGGGGTGGGGCTGAACTGGGTCTTCACGGGGGACGACGACATCCGCCTCGTCGACGCCAAGCCGACCTATCTGGAAGGTCGCCGCGGCATCGAGCTCTCCTACCTGGACGTGGCCGGCCACACCGTGACCTACGTGATCGTCCCGGGTGGCAACGTGGCCCTCCCGGAGCGGGGCCGCGTGCAGATCGACCGCTGGCGGCCGGTGGTGCGGAAGGAGAACGGCTTCAGCCTGATCATGTGGCGCCAGCAGGCGCTACTCTGCGTGATGGCCTCCGATCTGGTCTCCGACGAGGACCTGGGCCGCTTCAAGGAGTACTTCGTGAAGGTGCGGTCGTCGACCGAGCCGTACGTGGTGTACTAGGCGACGTCAGCCCGTGGCTGACGACCGTTTAGTTCTTTAGGCTTTTTCTATGCGGGGGCCCAGAAATGGCCCCCGCACTCCCCCAGCCGCGGACGTTCGTCTACTGCTCGCGCGTCGCGGCCCAGGGTAGGGCCATGATGGCCCAGGCGACCATCACCACCTCCGAGTCGCCGAAGTTGTACTCCGACAGGCCGCCGACGAGGAAGCCCACGACCGCGGCCAGCGCTCCGACGAGCAGAGCGCGCTCCCGCCACGCGTCGGCCGGCAGGCCCCGGAGCCGTCGGATCACCTCCGCGAAGAACGCCGCCCAGAGCCAGAGCCACGCGGCCAGACCGAGCACGCCCCGCTCGACCAGGATCTGCAGCGGCGTGTTGTGCACGTGGCCCGTCTGCTTCTTGAACGCCTCTGGAAGCGCGTAGCGAGGATACTCGCGCTTGACCCCGCCGGGCCCGACGCCGAGCAGCGGCCGGTCGCGCCACATCGCGAACCCGCTCTTCCACATGTAGACGCGCTCGCGCACGCCGGCCTCCTCCGGATCCGTCATGCTGAGGAATCGATGACGCAGCTCGGGGGGCGCGACCAGACCCGCGGTCGCCAGGGCGATCAGGCCGGCCACCAGCAGCCACCGACCCCGGCGAATCGTAGCCGCCACCGTCAGCACCCCCGCCGCGAAGCCGATCCAGGCCCCCCGCGTGTAGGTCACGATCAGGGACCAGAGCATCAAGAGCCACGGCATCGCGAGTCGCCGCAGATACGAGTCGCCGGTCAGCAGGCGCGGCAGCGTGGCGAGGAGCACGAGCGAGAGCACGCCCGCGAGCGTCATGTAGATGCTGAAGAAGCCGTGGGCGCGATCGCAGCGATGATAGAGCCAGCGCGGGGAGAGCGCCGGCCCGCCGGGGACGGGGCACAGCCCGACCTGGAGGAGGCCGACCACCGCCGCGACGGTCGCGGCGGCGCTCAGCCCCAGGAGGAAGCGCTCCGCCGCGACGGGCTCCCGCGCCGCGTCGGCCATCACGTAGAGCGCGGTCACCAGGAGCAGGCTCTTGCCAGACGCGAGGCTCGTCAGGGTGTGGCCCGAGAGCAGCGCGGAGAGCACGGTGACCGACACGAGCGCCACTACCGGGGGCCAGAGGGGCCACCGGGCGGCCGCGCGGAAGGCCGGATCCCGGAGCCGCCAGAGCAGGAGCAGGGTGAGCAGGGCCAGCGCGGTCTCGGCCAGCGTGATGGACAGCCCGAGTCCCGCGACGAACGCGGCGAGCAGAACGCCGCGCACGCTCAATAGGCGTTCCGGTCCACCAGCACGCGCGCCACCGTCATCGCGATGATCTTGAGGTCGAGCCAGAGCGACCAGCGCTCGATGTACTCGATGTCGTACTGGATGCGCTTCTCGAGCGACGTGTTGCCCCGCAGGCCGTGCACCTGCGCCCAGCCGGTGATGCCCGACTTCACCTTGTGGCGGAGCATGTAGCCCGGCACGGTCTGCCGGAACTGCTCGACGAAGACCGGCCGCTCGGGCCGCGGGCCCACCACGCTCATCTCGCCACGGATCACGTTGATGAACTGGGGCAGCTCGTCGAGACTGAAGCGTCGCAGGAACGCGCCGAGGCCGGTGCGGCGAGTGTCGGCCGGACCCGCCCACACCGGACCGGTCCGCCTCTCGGCGTCGGCCTGCATGGTGCGGAACTTCAGCATGTGGAAGCTCCGGCCGTCGAGCCCCATGCGCTCCTGCCGGTAGAACACCGGCCCCGGTGAGGTGAAGCGCACCGCCGCCGCGAGCGCGAGCAGGAGCGGC
>Ga0335084_10002656_pt1 | contig 17309 bp, 14 predicted proteins | sample Lox_Sample_44_FD_206721 | JGI IMG/M metagenome (GOLD analysis project Ga0335084, IMG submission 206721) | Soil microbial communities from Loxahatchee National Wildlife Refuge, Florida, United States - Lox_Sample_4.4 | ecosystem: Environmental > Terrestrial > Soil > Wetlands | place: USA... | reverse complement strand
GACGCTGCGCCTCGTGGCGGCCGGCATCGGGCCGGCATTGGCCGCGGCAGGCGACGCAGGCGCAGCGCCGCCCACGAACCTGAAATCCTCGGTCAGCGACGAGCTTTCCCAGGGCGTCTGGCGGCCTCCGGTCGCCTTGTTGACGGCGACGCGAACGCGCTTGAACGCCTCCTCGATCGGCAGGTTTGGTTCGCGCGCGGCCGCCAGCAACGCCGTCGTATAGGGGCTGTCGGCGCCGTCGCCATCCTCCGCAACGGCTCCCGGCGCGGTCGAATAGGACAAGAATGTGCCGGGCGCACCGCTCTTGGTATCGACCAGCGCAAGCCCATGTCCCGCGGTCTGGCTGATGGCCGGGAACGGATTGTTGCGGCAGGCATCGAGCAGCAGCAGCCGCATCCTGCTCGGCACCGCGTTCAGCGTGTTCAGGACGTCGTTCAGCCGCACCGCCTGCAGCGGGATGTCGGTCTCCCGTTTCGGGTCGACATCGACGGGCACCAGATAATTCTCGCCATCGATCTGCAGGCCGTGTCCTGCATAGAACAACAGCGCCACGGTGTCGGGACCCTTGGCGGCGATTTTTGCGGCGAAATCGCCGACCTTCTCGTTCATGTCCTTCTGCGTCAGGTCGTCGGCGAGCGTCACGTCAAAACCGGCGTCAGTCAGCAGTTTCGACATCGCATTGGCATCGTTGGCCGGATTGGGCAGCGCGGTGACGGTGCGGTAGGCGGACTGCCCGATCACCAGCGCCAGACGGTTTTCGGCGCGCGCGGCATCGGACGTCGCGGCGATCCCGGCGAGTGCGAGCGCGGCACAGAGGACACGGGGAAACATGGCGACATCTCCGTTTACGTTCACCTTCTCCTTGGTTGGCCTCTGCTGTGGACCGGTTCAAAAACAAGGCATGCCGAAGGCCGCTGGATCAGATATTGTTGATCGGGGGAAGCATGGCGGCTCCGGTCGGCCGCGGTAAGATTGTCCGGCAGGGACAATTTCGCGCATGCGGGGGATTATTGCTCGTTGGACGTTGCTGGGCGTGTCGGCGCTGACGCTGTCGGCGTGCGCCGCGGACAGCCATGCCTCGCTCCCGCAATTCATGCGCGCGCAGGCCGCCGTGCCGCTGCCAGAGCCGGCTCCCGACGTCAAGCAGATGGTCCACGACAAACTGGACTCGGTCTTCATGACCACCTCGCATCCGCGCCAGGTACGGGTGTCTGCGCCCTCGCGCGACGTGCAGGGACATGGCTGGACCGCCTGCGTCAGGGCCGAGGTCGATTCCGCGACCGGCAAGCCGCTGGGCTCGCAGACCTATCGCATCACGATCAGCGACGGCACGATCCTCGACCGGCGCCGCGTCGGCGCCGAGGACAATTGCGATTCCGAAAACTACGAGCCGATCTGACGAAGCGATCCGCCGGCTCGTCTCGGCGACGACGTCGAGTTCCTGCCCGAACGCCGCGATCGCGTCAGCCACGCATATCGAGAATGGCGCGCCGCCCATCCAGGCAGCCACGCCGACGTGCTAGCACGTTTGCGGCCGCGCGGCAGCTGTACAACTCGTCTAGAAGAAGAGGCCTTCTTTAGTTCTTTAAGTGTTGACTGGGTTGTGGATGCCTGCTGATACCCGTCTTGGGGATGAGGTAACTGGGAACGGTGGGGCTGCGGTGCTCGCGCAGATTGTGAGGCTTTTGCGGCCCAAGGAGTGGGTCAAGAATGCGTTCGTGATCGCACCGCTCTTTTTCACACCGAATGCTGTCAGCCGGAACAATTGCCTATTGGTTCTTTTCGGAGCGATGCTGTTCTGCGCCGCATCCAGCGCCGTCTACGTCCTCAACGACCTCATGGACTGCGAGGCGGACCGGTTGCACCCGAAGAAGCGCTACAGGCCCGTCGCGTCCGGAGCGGTCAAGCCGTGGCAGGCGGCCATCATCGGCACTGTTTTCGGCATCGTCGCACTGTCGGGTGGATTTTTCCTGTCAGTTAAGTTCGGCACCTATCTCGCTGCCTACCTGGTGATCAACGCGGGCTACTCGTTCGGTCTGAAGACGATTTCCATTTTGGACATCCTGTTGATCGCCGTCGGCTTCGTCATCAGGGTCTTCGCGGGCGCTACGCTGATCGGTGGGACGCCTTCACCCTGGATCATCATCGCAACCGGCCTGATCTCCCTGTTCCTGGCTGCGGGGAAGCGGCGCGACGACCTCGTTCAACAGCTCGATTCCAACCACAGGTCGAGCCTGACCGGCTACTCGATCGAGTTCCTTGACACCCTGATCGCGATCATCCTGGGTACCCTGATCGTCAGCTACCTCATGTACACCACGAGCGAGGAGGTCATGCAGCGGCTGAGTTCGCGCCATCTCTACGTCACTTCGGCCTTCGTCGTTGCCGGCATTTTCCGATATCTCCAACTCGCAATGGTGGCCCGCACCAGCGGCTCGCCCACCGACGTCGTGCTGCGAGATCGCTTCATATTCCTGACAATGATCGGCTGGCTCTTTACGTTTGGATACTTCGTCTATGGCTGAGTCAGCCGGGGTCGATCGGCAGCGCGGCCGCGGCTTCATCGCCATGCTGAGGTTGTTGACGATCCTGATTCTCCTTGGCGTCTTGTCACCGCCGATCAACGATCCGAGCTTTTTTACCCTGTTCTTTCTGCTTTCGCTGGCCACCGTTTTTGGTGACATCCGTCTCGGCCGAGGACGGTGGTTGCTCGCGGCTGCGGTGCTTGTGGCCTCACTACCGATACAGAGTGTCATCCCCACAACGAAGATCATCGAGCGCCACAACCTGTTTCTTCGCATCGTTGAAGGCGAAGCCGTTCAGCGACAGCTGCCAGACCGGATCTATGCCGACATGGCCGAGAGCTTCGAACGGCAGTATCCTCTCGATCGCCGCTGTGATGCGAAAAATTTCGGCTGCTGGGCTTATTTCGGGGTGCCACGGACCGCCTCTGCCTGGTCGGCAGATCATGCGTTCGGCGAGCCCAGCCGAGTGGTGTCCGGCATTGATTTTCACGATCTGGCTTCGTTCCGGCTCGGCGTGATCAACGAGATCCAGTATAATTGGTATGATTTTCTGACGCGCGGCGATCCGGCTTTCAGCGAGATCAAGCGCGAGAGTGCGCCGTTCTTCGTCGACTACGAATTGCCGTCCAGTCTGGTCGGCAGCTCGCTTTGTATCAGGGGCACGTCCTTCTGGAATGAGACGAGCGGGTTCGAGAGGCTTTCCGGCGACGGCGAATATTGCAGGCGGATTGTCAGCCCGCAGACGCAGGTCATTGCCTACTCCTTCGACCCGGCCAAGCCGCTTGCGATGAGACTGCAAAAGACGCCGTCTCGGCTGGCATGGGATTGGCTATCTTTCGCGCTGCATTTGATCTGCGCAATCTCGATTGCGCTGTGTCTCGTCAGGCTTACGCCTCGGGCGCTGCCTCCGATTGCAATCGGCGCCTTCGCGCTGCTGGCGATCTATTGCGTCTATCCGACGCTGCTCACCGGATTCCGGGTTCACGATGGCGGGAATGACGGCCTCACGCACGAAGGATACGGTCGCAACATCCTGCAGGCAGCGATCAGCGGCAATTGGCGCGAGGCGCTCCAGGGCATGGAGCCGGTATTCTACTTCATGCCGGGGCTTCGCTACTTTCGGGCCCTCGAGAAAGCTTTGTTCGGCGACACCAACTATGGATACATCATTGCCATAGCGGGGATACCGATCGCGATTTTCTGCATTCTGCGACAGCTGGTGCCGACGAAACTCGCAATTGCAACCGTGGCGACTTTCGTCCTCTCGATCGCTTTTCCGGCTGCCGTTCTCGGTTTCCTGCCTTACGTTCAATTTGCGGAGCAAGGATTTCCGGACACGCTTGGCTATCTCTTTTTCCTTATCGGGATCATCTACGGATTCAAGGCGGCACAAGCGCCCGATGACAGGCTTCCCGCATGTGTTTCCAGCTTCGCCTTCGCGCTGGCCGTCTTTGTCCGGCCGAATCTTGCTGCCGGTGGCGCCGTGTTCCTGAGCCTGTGGGGGATCGCGCTGATCCGCGAGCGGCGCTGGTGGAATCTTTGCTTTGCCGCGATCGGGCTCTCTCCGGCCTTCCTGATAACGCTCCACAATTGGGTTTTCGGCAAAAAGATCGTCTTGCTCACGGCTGCCGCCTTCATCAAGGAAAACCTCGATATGCCGCCCAGTCGGTATGCCAGCGCGCTCGGATCACTCGTTGGTCGGGGAGATCCGGCGGACTGGCTCGCGGTGACGCAGCACTTGAAGAATTGGCTGCAGGTTCTGCCGGGCCACTCGCCCTGGTATCATCTCGTGTTGCTGATCATGGCGCTGTCGGTCTGCTTTCGCTCCGAACAGACGTGGCGCATTCGTACCCTGATGGCGACGGCGCTGTCGCTCCACGCCGTGCTGTGGTTCTGGTACCCGTACGGTCGATACGCCTTGATGGCATGGACGTTGACGGCGATCGCAACAATGGGCGCGCTCGTCTCATCCTGGGGCAAACGCATCTCGGTGAAGGTCACAGACCGGTACGGCAGCGTCCCCATGATGTTTGGATTTCGTGGCGCCGCGCATGGGAAATAGCGCGTCGGTCAATGGACACGATCGCCAACGGCACGATCATCGACCGGCGCCGAGGACAATTGCGACTCGGAAGACTACGAACCGATCTGAGCACCGGGATGCGCCGGCTGTAGCACTACGCGGCGACGTTGAGCTCCTGCTGGAACTGCTCGAAGGCGGAGATCGCGTCGGCCGCGTACATCAAGGATGGCCCGCCGCCCATGTAGACGGCCATGCCGAGCGTCTCTTCCACCTCCTGGCGCGTCGCGCCGAGCCTGACCAGCGCCTCGGTGTGGAAACCGATGCAGCCATCGCAGCGCGTCGCGATCCCGATCGCGAGCGCGATGAGCTCCTTGGTTTTCCTGTCCAGCGCCCCGTCGCTGGTCGCGGCCTTGGCCAGCGCGGAGAAGCCCTGCATGGTTTCGGGAATGTCCTTGCGCAGCTTCTTCAGCTCGGCGGAGATTCGCCGGGTGATTTCGGTGTAGTTCTTGTCCATGGCCAAAAGTCCTTACTTGCTTGGAGAGGATGCGGGCGGCGTCCGCAACGCGATGTAGATGGCGGGAATGACGAGGACGGTGAGCAGCGTCGACGATGCGAGGCCGAACAGCAGCGAGATCGCCAGCCCCTGAAAGATCGGATCGAGCAGAATGGTGGCGGCGCCGATCATCGCGGCGAGCGCGGTCAACAGGATCGGCTTGAAGCGCACAGCGCCGGCCTCGAGCACCACATCGCGCAGCGGTTTGCCTTCGCCGCCGCTGTGCCGGATGAAGTCGACCAGCAGGATCGAGTTGCGCACGATGATGCCGGCGAGCGCGATGAAGCCGATCATCGATGTCGCGGTGAACGGCGCACCGAGCAGCCAATGCCCGATCAGGATTCCGATCAGCGTCAGCGGGATCGGCGTCAGGATCACGAGCGGCAGGCGAAAACTCCTGAACTGGGCGACCACGAGCACATAGATGCCGAGGATCGCCGCGCCGAACGCGGCGCCCATGTCGCGGAAGGTGACATAGGTGATCTCCCACTCGCCGTCCCAGAGCAGCGTCGGGTGTGACTCGTCCGCCGGCTGTCCATGCAGAGCGATCACGGGTTTGGGCAATGCGCCCCAGTCGTGGGCATCCACGCGATTGGCCACCTCCAGCATGCCGTAGAGCGGCGCCTCGAAGCGGCCGGCAAGCTCCGCCATCACCATGTCGGCGAAGCGGCCGTCACGCCGGAAGATGACCGGCGAGCCCTCCTCCATGGTCGCCTTCACGACCTGGCCGAGTTCGACAACCGTCTTGCTGCCGGGCAGCGTGTTGGCCGGCACCGGCGTCGAGGCGAGTGCCTCGTCCCAGCTCAGATCGCGCTTCGGCAGCTTGACGGCGATCTCGATCGGATTGCGGTCCTCGCCGCGATGCGAGTAGCCGACCGAGACGCCGCCGAACAGGGTCTGGATGGTGTCGTAGACGTCGCGCTGCTCGACATTGAAGAACTCGAGCCGCTCCTGATCGATCGACAGCCGTAGCCGCGGCCGTTTTGCGCCGATCGAGTCGTCGACATCGACGATGAACGGCACCTCGGCAAAGATCTTCTTCAGCTCGCCGGTCACGGCGCGTCGCGTCGCCGCGTCCGGTCCATAGATCTCGGCCAGCAGCGTCGCAAGCACCGGCGGCCCCGGCGGCACCTCGACGACCTTGACGACGGTGCCGGCCGGCAAGGCGACGGCCTTCAGACGCTGGCGCAGGTCGAGCGCAATGTCGTGGCTCGCCCGCTTGCGGTCGGCCCGCGCGGTCAGGTTGACCTGCAGCTCGCCGAGCTCGGGGCGCTCCCGGAGATAATAATGGCGAACCAGCCCGTTGAAATTGAACGGCGCCGGCGTGCCGGCATAGGCCTGCACCGAGGTGATCTCGGGCAATGCGTGCGCGACGTCGGCAGCCTCGAACAGCACTCGCTCGGTCGCCTCCAGACTCGCGCCTTCCGGCAGGTCGACGACCACGGCGATCTCGGACTTGTTGTCGAACGGCAGCAGCTTGACCGTGACGGATTTTGTCGCGAACAGCAGCATCGACAAAAGCGTCGCGACGCCGACACTGACCAGAAAAATCCAGGCCGAGCGCCTGCTCCTGACGACGTGATACGCGACCCGCCGATAGAGCCGTCCCAGTCGGCCTTCGTCATGCGCGGCCTGGCGCGACGCCGTGCCGCTTCGCTTCGGAGCCAGCCGCAGCATCAGCCAGGGCGCCACCACGACGGCGACGAAAAACGAGAACAGCATGGCCGCAGATGCATTGGCCGGGATCGGCGCCATGTAGGGCCCCATCAATCCGGACACGAACAGCATCGGCAGCAGCGCGGCGACCACGGTCAGCGTCGCGACGACCGTCGGGTTGCCGACCTCGGCGACCGCCTCGATCGTCGCCTGGAGCCGCGGCCGGCCATCCTGCATCGCCCAGTGCCGCGCGATGTTCTCGACCACGACGATGGCATCGTCGACCAGGATTCCGATCGAGAAGATCAGCGCGAACAGGCTGACGCGATTGATGGTGTAGCCCATCAGGTTGGCGGCAAACATCGTGAGCAGGATCGTGGTCGGAATCACCACGGCCGTGACCAGTGCCTCGCGCCAGCCGATCGCAAGCGCAATCAGCGCAACGATCGAGACCGTTGCGAGGGCGAGATGAAACAGCAGCTCGTTGGCCTTTTCGTTCGCGGTCTCGCCATAGTCGCGCGTCACCGTGACGGTCACATCGTCAGGAATGAGTTGCGACTTCAATCCCGCGAGACGCGCTGCGATGTCCTTCGAGACCACCACCGCATTGGCGCCCGCCCGCTTGGCAAGCGCGAGGCTGACCGCCGGAACGCGCTGCCAGTTGCCGTCGGCGTCGCGCGCATCGTCCCAGACTCGATGCTCAATCGTATTCGGTCCGATCACGACCGAGGCGACGTCCTTGACATAGACCGGCCGGCCATCGCGGGTCGACACCAAGAGCAGGCCGATGTCGGGAATCCCACCCAGCGTCTGCCCGGCCGCGACGTCGCGAACGATACCGGACTCCCGCGTCTGCCCCGCCAGGAACGAGCGGTTGGCATCCTTCACCTTGGCGACGAGCTGCTGCAAGGTGACGCCGAACAGCGACAGTTTTTCCGGATCGGGTTCGACCCGGATTTCCTGCGCGCTGCCTCCGGAAATGTAGGTGAGTCCGACATTGTCGACCTTGGTCAGTTCGGCGCGCAGCTTGTCGGCCAGCTGATAGAGGTCCTTGTCCGACCAACGTTCGGCGGCTTGCGGCTTTGGCGACAGGGTCAGGACGGTGACCGCAACGTCGTTGATGCCGCGGCCGACGATCAGCGGCTCCGGAATGCCGACGGGGATGCGGTCGAGATTGGCGCGGATCTTCTCGTGGACGCGCAGGATGGCATCCTCGAACCTGGTGCCGACCAGGAAACGCGCGGTCACCATTACACGATCGTCTTCGGTCTGGCTGTAGACGTGCTCGACGCCGTCGATGCCCTTGACGATGGCTTCCAGCGGCTTGGTGACAAGCTCGACGCCGTCAGGCGCGCGCAGACCGTCGGCATTGACGCGGATATCGACCATGGGGACGCTGATCTGCGGCTCTTCCTCGCGCGGGATCACGACGATTGCGATCAGGCCAACGATCAGCGCGGCGAGCAGAAACAAGGGTGTCAACGGCGAGGCGATGGTCGCCCTGGTCAATCGCCCGGACAGGCCGAGGTTCACGGTTGCACCAGCTGGTCGCCGTCGCGAAGACCGGACAGGATTTCAAGGCCGCTCGGCAGGTCGGGCGTCGGAAGATCGCGGCCGCGCTGCACCGGCACCTCGATGACGCCATTGGGCTGCCGAAGACGGACATAATCGATCCCGAAACGCGTCGTCACGTAGCTCGCCGGGATCACGATCGCCGGGCGGGTGCCGCCGGAAATCCAGACCCGGAGGCGATCGCCGACGAAATATTCACCGAGCCCCTCGACGACGGCGTCGGCGATCACACGCCCCTCCTCGATCTGCGGGTAGACCAGGTCGATGACGCCCCATTTGGTGGCCTGCTCGCTGAGTTCGGCACCGTCGACGCGGACCTTGTCGCCGGCTTTCAGGAATTGCGCGTGGCGCTCCGGGACCCGCAGGCGCAACTTGAAATTCTGCTGTGCGACGGTCGCGATCGGATCGCCGGGCAGCACGACCGAACCAACCGTCACGAGACGCCTCAGGATGCGCCCGTCGTCCGGGGCCAGCACCTGCCCTTCCGTCATCTGCTGCTGGATCACCGCGCGTTCGGCGATGCGCGCCCGCAGGCCGTTCTGCGCCACGTTGAGCGCAGTGCGCGCCTCGTCGAGCTTGACGCGCGGGAGCGTGCCGTTGCCGACCAGCCCCTCGATCCGATTGAAATCGAGCTGCGCCTGGTCCGCCTGCGCCTGCAGTGCCTCGATCTGCGCGTCCAGCGACTTCATCTGGAGCACCAGTTTCTCGTCGCCGACGGCCGCGATCGCCTGCCCGCGGGTGACGTGATCGCCTTCGCGAACGCTGAGCTGGGCGATCGTGCCGCCGATCCGGCTGCGGGCCGGCACCACGCTGACGCTTTCGACCGTGGCGAACACCGCCTTTTCGTCGGCAACCGGCCGCGTCGCGACGGTCAGGGCCTGCGCCTGGGCTGCGACCGCCGGAAGCCCGGCCGCAACGAGGGCTCCGGTCAATAGTCCTGCGATCCGATAGGTCCGCGATCTCATCGAACTCACCTGCTTCAATTCTTCATACGGTCGCAGCGCGAGCGCTGATGACATTGACCCTGGTCAAAGCGGCGCGCCTGCACCGCGGCTATTTTGCTCTCGTCTTCGAAGGTGAACAGAAGACCTGATAGAGCGTTTTCAGAACCTCGCGCGCCGGCTCGCTGGCGATCGAGTAGTAGATCGTCTGCGCGTCACGCCGCGCCGCAACCAGCCCGTCCTTGCGAAGGAGCGCGAGATGCTGGGACACGGTGGAATCCCGCAAGTCGAGGAACTCCGCGAGCTCGCCGACCGAGCGCTCGCCATCGATCAGCTGGCAGATGATCAGAAGCCGATGGCGATTGGAGAGGGCCTTCAACAGCTCGCTCGCCCGGTCGGCCGCGGTTTCCATGATGTCGCTATTTATTTTCATAGTTGCGTATATACGATAGTTCGTATATATAGTCAAGGCGGCCGAGACAAATCCGAGGCAATCGGCGAGGCCGCAAACGGAGGCAACCGCGTTAACGGAGATGACCCATGGCGGAAGTCGTTGTGATTGGTGCCGGCCTCAGCGGGACGCTGATGGCCTATGAGTTACTGCCCGAGCTGAAGAAGGGCGATCATCTCACGGTGATCTCCGAAGGACCCGTCTACCATTTCGTTCCCTCCAATCCCTGGGTCGCCGTCGGCTGGCGCAAGCAGAGCGAAATCGAGATCGACCTCGCCGAGATCATGCAGCGCAAGGGCATCCGGCTGCTGACGCAGGGCGCCCAGCGCGTGCACGCCGCAGACAATCGCGTCGAACTGAAGGATGGCACGTCGATCGACTACGACTACCTGGTGATCGCGACCGGCCCCGAACTCGCATTCGACGAGATCCCCGGGCTCGGGCCGCAAGGGTATACGCAATCGATCTGCCACGTCGATCATGCCTCGCGCGCAAAGGACGCGTTCGAGAAGCTTGCCGCCAATCCCGGACCGGTCGTGATCGGCGCCGTGCAAGGCGCCTCCTGCTTCGGTCCGGCCTATGAGTTCCTGTTCATTCTCGAGACCGAACTGCGCCGCCGCAAGCTGCGCGACCGCGTGCCGATGACTTTCGTCACCTCGGAGCCCTATATCGGCCATCTCGGCCTCGACGGCGTCGGCGACACCAAGGGCCTGCTCGAAAGCGAGATGCGCGAGAAGCACATCAAATGGATCACCAATGCGCGCGTCGACGGCGTCACGCCCGGCGTGATGTCGATCGAGGAATTTGCCGAGAACGGAACGGTTCACCGGGCGCATGACCTGCCGTTCGCCTATTCGATGATGCTGCCGGCGTTTCGCGGCGTCGCTGCCGTGCGCGGCATCGAGAAGCTGACCAACCCGCGCGGCTTCGTCATCGTCGACAAGCACCAGCGCAATCCCGCCTTCCCGAACATTTTTGCGGTCGGCGTCTGCGTGGCGATCGCTCCGGTCGGCGCGACCCCGGTCCCGGTCGGCGTGCCCAAAACCGGCTTCATGATCGAATCGATGGTGACGGCAACCGCGATGAACATCGGTGCGCTGCTGCGGGGCCAGACGCCCGCGGCGCAGCCGACCTGGAACGCCATATGTCTCGCGGATTTCGGCGATTCCGGCGTCGCCTTCCTGGCACAGCCGCAGATCCCTCCCCGCAACGTCAACTGGTCCTCGAAGGGCGAATGGGTTCACTACGCCAAGGTTGCCTTCGAAAAATACTTTTTGCGCAAGATGCGCCGCGGCACCAGCGAGCCGTTCTACGAGCGCTTCGTGCTCAACCAGCTCAACATCCCGAAGATCAAGGAAGTCAGGACCGGAACATGAGCGATCGCCAGCAGCTCGTCTGCGGCGCGTGCGGGCAGATCAACCGGCTGCCGGCCGAACGATCGCCGGGCGACGCGCGCTGCGGCGGCTGCCATGCGCCGCTGTTCGGCGGCCATCCGATCGAGGTCGACGAGCAGGCTTTTGGCCGTCATGTCGCCCACAGCGACATTCCGCTTCTCATCGACGTCTGGGCGCCATGGTGCGGTCCGTGCCGCACGATGGCGCCGATGTTCGAACGCGCGGCACGGGAGCTCGAGCCAAAGGTGCGGCTGCTCAAGCTCAACGCCGACACGGCGCCGGAGGTATCCGCCCGCCTCGGGATCACCGGCATCCCGACGCTGCTGTTGATGCGGCATGGCCGGGAAGTTTCACGAAACTCGGGCGCCATGGACACGCAGCGCATCGTTGCGTGGACCATGGCCGGCCTGACCAGATCCAACGCAAGGAGCATGTCATGAACATCGATCGCGCCGTTCTTACCTTCGCAGGTTTCGTCGTGCTGCTCGGCCTCGTGCTGGGCTATCTGGTCAATCCTTATTGGTATCTTCTGACCGCGTTCGCTGGCCTCAACATGGTCCAGGCGTCATTCACGGGCTTCTGCCCCGCGGCGATCGTCTTCAGGAAGCTCGGACTGCGTTCGGGTTGCGCATTCTCCTGAAATCGCACGAGCGCATGTCGGATGCCGGGGCGCGGTCGGCGCCCCGGCAGCCGCGGTATTTTCGAACCTGCTAATGGATCATCCCGCATGCCCGGCCGGATCGAGCAACGCATGGCGAGGACGAAGCGTCTCGATGTGATTTTCTGCAAACGAGCTCGCTCGCCGGTCCGTACTTCTACGGCCTTTTGAAGGCGTCGGCCCGCATGCGCACCATATTGGTGACCAACGCCTGAATCCCCGGCTCGCGCGTAGTCCGTCTCTTTTACGGAAAAAGTACGAGTTCGCGGGAATATCCGCGCGTTTGCAGCGGGTGCTGCGAGAAAGAATTCTCGTCAGGGGTTTGGGCTTTTCATGCGCGTCCACGTGATTGGTGACAACCTTGCCAAGCTCGCGACGTTGCGCGCACTGCTTGAGCGTCGCTGCGCGATGACGTCGGAACTGATCGGCGATGCCGAGATCAGGGACGATGCGGTCGATGCCGTGGTGGTCGCGGCCGATCTCCGCTCGGTCGACAACATCACCGCGATCAAGCAAATCGGAAAGCGGCTGAACCGCATCGCCAGACGGATCTTCGTCCTCGATCAGAAATCGCGCCTGTCCGAGGTGCAAGCCTATGCGCTGGGCGCCACGTCGGTGCTGTCGAACCCGGTCGGCCGCGCGGAACTGATGGCAAAGCTCACCGACAAGAGACTGGTCGACGCTTCGGCCGACCGGACGCCGCCGGATATCCAGGAAGCCGCGGCCATCGGCGCGGCCTGCATTGCCTCGATGTTCTCGTCCACCCTGCATCGCAAGCCCGTCGATCTCAAGACCCTCAGGGGATCGGGCCAAAAGATCGCCGACAGCATCGCCGAAGCCGGACTCTCGCACTGGCTCGCGAGCGTCCGCCAGCACCATGAAGGCACCTATCAGCATTGCCTGCTGGTGACCGGAATCGCGGTCGACTTCGGCCTCAGTCTCGGGCTTTCACGCGCTGACCTGGAACGGCTCTATCTCGCCGCCATGCTGCACGACATCGGCAAGGCGAACATTCCGCTGGCCATCCTCGACAAGCCCGGCCGGCTCGAGCCGGAGGAACGCACGCTGGTGGAGACCCACCCCGCGGCCGGCTACGAGGCGCTGAAGAACACCGAAGGCGTAACGGCGGAACTGCTCGACGCCGTACTGCATCATCACGAATTTCTCGACGGCAGCGGATATCCGGATGCATTGTGCTCCGAAAGCATTCCGGACCTGGTGCGCGTCCTGACGATCTCGGACATTTTTGCGGCGCTCATCGAGCACCGCAACTACAAGCCGACGATGCCCCGGCCGCAGGCCTACCAGACCATCCAGGGCATGAACGGCAAGCTCGAAAAGCCGCTGGTGATGGCCTTCAAGGAGGTCGCGCTGACGCGCTGACGGCGCGATTGCAGCACCGTTAACACGGCGTTACCGCCCGCTGACGGCACGCCCTTCCCGAACTTTCGCTCCCGATCCTGTCCAGACGGCAGTCTGGTAAGCCGCCAATTTGTGCGGTCTTTACGAAAAACTCGCTCTTCAGGGCGATATCTAGGGTTGCAGCAGCAACCGCCCAAGCGGCTCATTTTTTACGAAAAGATTTTTCATGCGCGTCCACGTGATTGGCGACAGTCCGGCGAAAATCTCGACGTTGCGCACGATGCTGGAGCGCCAGTTTGCGATCACGTCCGAACCGATCAGCGATGCCCAGATCAGGGACGGCAATGTCGACGCCGTGCTGGTTGCCGCCGATCTGCGCGTCGTCGACAACATCGCGGCGATCAAGCAGTTTGGCAGACGACTGAGCCGCATCGCCAAGCGGATCTTCGTGCTCGATCATGACTCGCGCCTGTCCACCGTCCAGGCCTATGCGCTCGGCGCGACGGGTGTGCTGCCGGCCCCGATCGACCACGCGCAATTGCTGGCCAAGCTCGTCGACAGGACGTTTGTGGGCGCTTCCGGCACGATGTCACCGAGCGTCCAGGAGGCCGCCGCCGCAGGCGCTGCGTGCATCGCCTCGATGTTTTCCGCGGTCCTGAGCAAGACGCCGATCGACTTCAAGGACATCAAGGGCACGGGACGAAAGATCGCCGACAGCGTCGCCGAGGGCGGCCTGTCCAACTGGCTCGCGACGGTTCGCCGCCACCATGAAGGCACCTATCAGCATTGCCTGCTGGTGACCGGCGTCACCGTCGATTTTGGCATGAGTCTCGGTCTGGCGCGGGACGATTTGGAGCGGCTCTATCTCGCCGCGATGCTGCACGACATCGGCAAGGCGACGATCCCGCTGGCGATTCTCGAAAAGGAGGACTGCATCGAAGGCCGCGAACGCGCGCTGTTCGAGACCCATCCGCTCGCCGGCTATGTGGCCCTGAAGCGGACGCCCGGCATCTCGCCGGAACTGCTCGACGCCGTCATGCATCACCATGAATATCTCGACGGCAGCGGCTATCCGGACGCCTTGGGCGCAAGAAGCATTCCCGACCTGGTCCGGATCCTGACCATCGCCGACATCTTCTCCGCGCTGATCGAGCATCGCAGGCACAAGCCGACGATGTCGCGACAGCAGGCCTACAAGGCCATCCAGCGCATGAAGGGCAAGCTGGAGGAGCCGCTGGTGGCCGCCTTCAAGGAGGTCGCCCTGACGCGGTAGGGCCGGGATGCTGAACGGCTGGTTAAGATATCAGCTCGAATTGCCGCGCCATTCCAACGAAGTCTTCTCGTCCGTCCGCTAGCCTCGCAACCGGACTTCACACCTGCAGCCGCAGGTGTGAAACGGGGGAAAGCGGACGTGGCGGAGATTGTCGACAGAGGCCTGGTCGCACACGCATCGGCAAACGATGGCGCGCGCGCGCCCGTGGCTGCGCCGGGGCGCGGCGCCGCACCAGGTCTCGTGCCGCTCACCGGCGTATCCGTCGAGGCGTGGCGCGCACTGAGCCGGCGAGCGATCGAGCCAAACGGCTATTATCTGCCCGACTGGGAATTGGCGGTGAATGCCTCGGCGCCGGGACTCACGGAAGTTCTTGCCCTCAGCGCCTGGAGCGACGCCGCTGATGCCTCAGGGCTGATCGGCCTGTCTCCCGTCATCTCGCTGTGGCGCGCCTGCAGGATCCCTCTGCCCGCGTTGGTCAGCGCACATCCCTATGGTACGCTGTGCACGCCGCCGATCGACCGCGACAGACCTGAAGCCGCCGCGGCCGGTCTTCTCGAACAAGCGCGGCGGGCCGGTGCGCATGCGCTGCTGCTGCGCGAGGTGTCGCTCGACGGCCTCTTCATGAAGGCTCTTGGCGACGTCCTGCTGCGCGACGGCTTGCGGCCTCTTGTGCTGCAATCGCATCAGCGCGCCTGTCTCGATGCGACGCGCGAGGCCGAAGAGTTGCTCCGCGAAGCGCTCGGCGCGAAGAAGCTGAAGGAGTTGCGCCGCCTGCGCCACCGGCTCGCCGAGCACGGTACAGTCACTTTCGACGTGGCGCGGTCGCCGCGCGACGTCGCGGCCGCGCTCGAAACATTCTTGGTGCTCGAAGCCGGTGGCTGGAAAGGCCGGCGCGGCACCGCGCTCACTCAGAACGAGGGTGACGCCATCTTCATCCGCCGCGCCACCGCAGCGCTTGCCGATACCGGCCAGTGCGAGGTCATCAGTTTGCGCGCCGGCGCATCGCCTGTCGCTGCCGGCATCGTGCTGCGACATCAGCATCGCGCGTTCTTCTTCAAGATCGGCGTCGACGAGCGCTTTGCAAAATTCTCGCCGGGCGTCCAGCTCACGCTGGATCTGACGCGGCATCTCTGCGACGACCCGACCATCGCCTCAGCTGATTCGACGGCCGCCCCCGATCATCCCATGATCAACCCGATCTGGCGCGGGCGGTTTGCGATCGGCGATGTACTCGTCCCGCTGCGACCGCGCGATCCGCTCGTGCCGGTGATTCAGGCGGCGCTCGTCGCGCGCCTCTCCGCGCTCGACGTTGCCCGCCGCGCGGTTCGCGCGATCAGGAGATTGCGGGCGGGCTGAAGACTATTCCGCCGCCTGCGCGTTGACCTCCTCCGAGACCTGGCGAATGGCGCGGGCCAGAAGCTCGGGGGCCTGGGCGCCGGAAACCGCGTATTTCTGCGCGAACACATAGGTCGGCACACCCGAGACGCCCTTGTCCGCCGCTTCCTGCGCCTGGCCCGAGACCAGCGCAACGTCCTCATCCGTCGCAAGCCGCCGGCGCACGTCGTCGGCATCGAGTCCAATATCGGCCGCAGCCTGCACGAGCACGTCGGTCTCGGTGAGGTCGCCGCCATCGCGAAAGTACAATTCCATCAGCCGCTGCTTCATCTCGGCCGCCTTGCCGATCGCCTCGGCCCAATGGATCAGCCGATGGCAGTCGGTCGTGTTGGGCTGACGCTGCACGAGATCGGGCCGATAGACGAGCCCCTCCTCCTTCGCCGCGGCGACCACGCGGCCGGCCATGCCCTTATAGGCCTCGACCGAGCCGAACTTGGTCGTCAGATACTCTTCGCGGCTGATGCCCTCGCGCGGCACCCAGGGGTTCAGGAAATACGGCCTGAAATGCAAGTCCACGGGGACATCCGGCACCAGCGCCAGCGCCTCCTCGATGCGGCGCTTGCCGATATAGCACCACGGGCACACCACGTCGGAGACGATGTCGATTTTCAGCGGCTTGAGGCTCATCGCGGGTCTCCTCGTCGAACGATTTGCCGGAAACTAAGTCCGACAGCCCGCCAAACAAGCCCTATTTCCAGCTGGCAGCCATCTGCCGCATGCGCTCTGCGGTGAGGTCGTCGGCCGGAAAGAACGTCTCCAGCGCCAGTTCCGACAGCGTGACGTCGACCGGGGTGCCGAACACCATGGTCGTGGACATGAAGGTCAGAACCTCGCCGCCCCGGCGCAGCCTGAAGGGGATCGCGACATTGTCCGGCGGCAGCGGCCCCGGGCGCGCCGGGAGCGGATACGCCCTGAGCTCATGATAGAGTTTTAGCAGTTCCGGGTCGGCCGTGATCTCGCATTGCCGATGCAGCCGCGCCAGGAGATGCCCACACCATTCGGCGACATTGACCGTGCGCGGCGCCAGCGCCTCCGGGTGGAAGGCAAGCCGCAGGATATTGACGGGCTGATCCAGCAGATGCTGCGGGAGCCCATCGAGCAGCGGCGCCACCATGCGGTTGGCGGTGACGAGATTCCAGTGCCGGTCATAGGCCAGCGCCGGGTTCGGCTCGTGCGCCTTCAGCACGAGCTCGATCGCGGCCCGCGCCGATTTCAGCGCGGGATCGTCCAGCGTGCGTAGCGGAAACGCCGGGGCAAAGCCGGCCGCGACCAGCAGCACGTTGCGTTCGCGAAGGGGCACGTTCAGTCGCTCCGCCAGCTTGAGCACCATGTCGCGCGACGGCGCGGCACGGCCGGTTTCGACAAAGCTCAAATGACGCGCGGATATCTCGGCGTCGCCCGCGAGGTCGAGCTGGCTGAGATGCCGCCGCTGCCGCCATTCGCGCAGGTGATCGCCGACATGGGCGGGACGGGTAGATTCGGCGCGCGCCGTGGAAGCCTGTGCGT
>Ga0335084_10002655_pt1 | contig 17311 bp, 14 predicted proteins | sample Lox_Sample_44_FD_206721 | JGI IMG/M metagenome (GOLD analysis project Ga0335084, IMG submission 206721) | Soil microbial communities from Loxahatchee National Wildlife Refuge, Florida, United States - Lox_Sample_4.4 | ecosystem: Environmental > Terrestrial > Soil > Wetlands | place: USA... | reverse complement strand
CGCATCGCGCATCGGACTCAGCCCCCGCGCCTGCCTCGACCGCGTTCGCAAGCTCGAGCGCTCGGGCCTGATTGCCGGCTACATGGCGCTGCTTGACCCGCGCCTGGTCGGCGCGCCGACGACGATCGTGGTCGAAGTAACGCTGAAGGACCAGACGCAGGCCACGCACCACCGCTTCGAGCAGCGAATGCGCCAGTCGAGCGAGGTCGTCGAATGCTTTCTCGTGTCGGGTCCGTGCGATTACGTGCTCCGTCTCGCCTGCCGCGATCTCGACCACTACCGCGATCTGACCAACGCCTGGACCGACGATCCGGCGCTCGGTGTCGAAAAGATCAGTTCCAAGCCGGAACTGCAGACGATCAAGCCCTTTCGCGGCTATCCGCTCGGCTAGCGGCTTGCCTGCATTCGTCGCAGCGCACCTCAGAATCGGCAGCGTTTAGCGCTCCGGACGTGCGGTTCCGGCAGGGCCGATCGTCGGCCGCCGCCGCGCAGAACCCGCATTGCTTTCTACACTTGGCCCGGTCCTACACGGTTTGGATGTGATTCGATCATGGATGCACGAGCAGAACAGTTCATCGACACCGGCGCGCGCTCGATGGCGCTGGAGCAGAGTTATGCCGCGCCGAACTACGCGCCGATCCCGGTCGTCCTCGAACGCGGACAGGGCTGCTGGCTCTGGGACGCCGCGGGCCGCCGCTATCTCGACTTCATGTCGGCCTATTCGGCAGTGAGCCACGGGCACGCCCACCCGCGTCTGGTGCGCGCGCTGGTCGAGCAGGCACAGCAACTGGCGGTCGCCTCCCGTGCCTACCATTCGACGACGCTGGGCCCGTTCCTCGCCGCATTGGTGGAAGCAGCCGATCTGCCGGCGCCTGCGCGTGCCCTGCCGGCCAGCGGTGGCTGCGAGTCGGTCGAGACTGCGATCAAGGCCGCGCGGCGCTGGGGCTATCGAGTCAAGCGAATCGCAGCGGATCGCGCGACGATCGCCGTCGCCCGCGGCAACTTCCACGGTCGTTCGAGCACGGTGATCGGCTTTTCGACCGAGCCGTCGTACCGCGCTGACTTCGGGCCCTTCGCGCCAGGGTTCCGCCACTTCGACTTCGGCGACATCGATTCGCTTGCGGCCGCGATCGACGACAACACCTGCGCGGTGCTGCTCGAGCCAATCCAGGGGGAGGCCGGCATCATCGTTCCGCCGAGCGGATATCTCGCGGCCGTCCGTCGCCTCTGCGATGAACGCCGGGTACTGCTGATCCTCGACGAGATCCAGTCGGGCCTCGGCCGCACCGGCGCCATGTTTGCATATATGCACGAGAGCATTCGTCCCGACGGCGTGATCGTCGGCAAGGCGCTCGGCGGTGGCCTGCTGCCCGTCTCCGCCTTCGTCGCCGTGGCCTCTGTGCTCGATCTGATGGATCCCGGCAGCCACGGCTCGACGTTCGGCGGCAATCCGCTGGCGGGGCGCGTCGCGCTCGAAGCCCTGCGCGTCATCCACGACGAACGCCTCGTCGAGCGCAGCCGCGTGCTGGGCGAGCATCTGCTGATGCGGCTCGACGATCTCGCATCGCCGCTGGTCCGCGCAGTGCGCGGCCGCGGGCTCTGGGTAGGCGTCGACCTCGATCCGAAGCGCGTGTCCGCTCGCGCGGTTGTCGAGCGCATGGCCGAGCGCGGCGTGCTCAGCAAGGACACGCACGAAACCGTGATCCGCTTCGCGCCACCGCTGACGGTCGAGCGCGAGCAACTGGACTGGGGCATCGACGTCTTCGCCGACGTGCTCCACGAAGTGTCAGGCACCTCGGCTCGCTCGCGACGCCCCGCGCTTTCGGCGCCCGCGGCCTGAGGGCTGAACGACGCGAGCCCCCACCATCGCCCGTGGGGATGACAGCATCTCCCCCGGAAGGGCGATCCCGGAGCCGCGCCGCCCTGTCGAAACTCCAAGCAGGATTCGGAGGATTCGATGCAGGCGCTTTCGAGCGATGACGGCAGTGCCGACGCGGTCCGCCAAGCAGCCGATGCCGCATGGATCAACGGCGAGAATCGGGCGACGCTCGAACGCGAGCTCGATCGCCTGAACCTTGCGGTGCAGGGTTCAGCGGCGGCGCTGGGTCAACACCTGTCCTGGATGATGCTCACCCAGGGCTTCGCCATCGCAGCGTACGCGATCCTGCTGGTCGGTGGCTGGACGCTGCCGTTGCCGGGCAAGCGTTGGCTGCTGCTTGGCATCGTCGCGATCGCATCGCTCTCGATCGTGCTCACCTACCTCGGACTGCGCGCGGCGCGCGATCGCGTCGGCCCGCTCAAGTCGCATCGGCAGCGCGTGGAAGATGCGCTGGAGCGCGTCGCCGCCCGTCCGCCCGTCTTTGCCCGCCAGGGGCTGATCACTTCGCTGCTCGCGCACGGATCCACCCGCGGCCTGCCGCTGCTGCTATGCGCCGGCTGGGTCGCGCTTGCGCTCTACACGCTGTCACTGCCGCTCCCGGCTGAAAGCGCACGCCCCGTTGCCGCCGCCGAACGCACAGGCAGCGCACCCGCCACGGCTGCGGCGGCGAAGCCGCGTCCCGCTGCCGCCGCCGCACAGAAGGCGGGCAGCACTGTCGAAGCGCCAACCGCCGCTGCGGAGTCCGGCGCCGATGGTGAATCGCCGCTGCTCAACTTCCTCCGCCGCGCAGTCAATACGCCGCCTGCGGTCGAAAATCAGGAGCGCGTCGGGCCCTAGCCGGACCAGGACGGCTTGCGCTTGTCCATGAACGCCTGCACGCCTTCCTGCGCCGCCTCTTCCATCATGTTGCAGGCCATCGTCTGCCCCGCGAGCTGGTAGGCGGCCTCAATGCCGGTCTCGATCTGCCGGTAAAACAGCTCCTTGCCCAGCGCGATCGCCACGCGCGGCTTAGCGAGGATCGAGGCCACGAGCCGCTCGACTTCCGCGTCGAGCTGTTCCGCTGGAACCACGCGGTTGACGAGTCCGCGCGCCTGCGCCGTGGCGGCGTCGATGAAGTCGCCGGTGACCAGCATCTCGAACGCTTCCTTGCGACCGACATTGCGTGAAAGCGCGACGCCCGGAGTCGAACAGAACAGGCCGACGTTGATGCCGCTCACTGCGAAGCGCACGTCGGATGCAGCGACCGCCAGGTCGCACATCGCCACCAGCTGGCAGCCGGCCGCGGTTGCGATGCCGTGCACGCGGGCGATCACCGGCTGCGGCAGACGCTGCAGCGACAGCATCAACCTTGAGCACTGCGCAAACAGCTTCCGGTAGTAGTCAAGCGACGGATTCGCCTTCATCTGCTTGAGATCGTGCCCGGGGCAGAACGCCTTGCCGCGTGCGGCGATGACGACGACACGCGCGCCGTCGTTGCGCGCCAGCGCATCGAACTCCGCCTGCAGCGCCGCCATCATCTCCTCGGACAGTGCGTTGAACTGCTGCGGCCGGTTCAGCGTCAGCGTGACCACACCGCGCGGGTCCTGGCTCCTCAGCACAAAGGGTTCGGCCGCCTGCTGCACAGGGTTGCGGCTCTCGGGTGCGTTCATCGCGGATTCCTTTCAGACATCGATCGCCGAAGCCGACTTTGCGCGTTGGCGCAGTACGAACTTCTGCAGCTTGCCGGTCGAGGTCTTGGGCAGTTCGCCGAAGACCACGCGCTTGGGTACCTTGAAACCCGCCAGGAACCTGCGGCAGTGCCCGATGATCTCCTCGGCCGTGGCCTGCGCGCCGTCCTTCAGTTCGATGAACGCGCAGGGAACCTCCCCCCACTTCGGATCGGGCTGCGCGACGACAGCCGCGGCAATGACCGCAGGGTGACGATACAGAACGTCCTCGACCTCGATCGATGAGACGTTCTCTCCGCCGGAAATGATGATGTCCTTGCTGCGATCGCGAATGCGCAGGTAGCCATCGGGATACACCACGGCAAGGTCGCCGGAGTGAAACCAGCCGCCCTTGAACGCCTCTTCGGTGGCCTTTGGATTCTTCAGATAGCCCTTCATCGCGATGTTGCCGCGGAACATCACTTCACCCATGGTCTCGCCATCCTGCGGCACGGGCTGCATCGTCTCTGGATCGAGCACGGCAACGGCCTCTTCCAGTGTGTAGCGCACGCCCTGGCGTCCGTTCTTCATAGCGCGCTCGCCGACATCCAGTTCGGCCCACGCCGCCTGCTTGGCGCAGACGGTCGCCGGTCCGTAGACCTCGGTCAGGCCATACACGTGCGTCAGATCGAATCCCAATGCGTCCATGCCCTCGATCATCGCTGCTGGCGGTGCCGCGCCCGCCACCATCGCATGCACGCGGTGGCCAATGCCCTGGCGCAGCTCGGCCGGCGCATTGATCAGCATCGAGTGCACGATGGGCGCGCCGCAATAGTGCGTGACACCGTGTTCGCGGATCGCGCCGAATACCGCCGCAGCATCGACGCGCCGCAGGCACACGTGCGTGCCCGCCTTCGCAGCGACGGTCCATGGGAAGCACCAGCCGTTGCAGTGAAACATTGGCAGCGTCCACAGGTAGACCGGATGATGCGGCAACGCCCACTCCAGCACGTTGGACACCGCATTGGTGTAGGCGCCGCGATGCGAATAGACGACACCCTTCGGATTGCCGGTTGTGCCCGAGGTGTAGTTGAGCGCGATCGCATCCCATTCGTCGCCGACCGCCGGCCAGTCGTAGTCGGGCGAGCCGCCCGCCAGGAAGGCTTCGTAGTCGATCGATCCGATCGCCTGCCCCGGACCCGCGTACTGGCTGTCGTTCACATCGACGACCAGCAGCGGCGTGGCCGTCTCGCGCGCGGCGATCGCCTGCTGCGCCAGGGCCGCGAACTCGCGATCGACGATCAGTGCGCGCGCTTCTCCATGCGCCAGCATGAACGCAACCGACGCAACATCGAGCCGCGTGTTGATCGCATTGAGCACGGCGCCGGCCATCGGAATGCCGTAGTGCGCCTCGACCATCTCGGGCGTGTTGGGAAGGATCGCGGCCACAGTGTCCCCGCGGCCGATGCCGGCCTGCGCCAAGGCGTGTGCAAGCCTGCGCGAGCGCGCATAGAGCTCGCGCCACGTGCGACGCACGGCCGCGCCGCCGCTGCCGTGGATGATTGCCGGGCGATCGCCGAACACGGTGGCGCTGCGCTCGACGAATCCCAGCGGACTCAAAGGGGCGAAGTTGGCCGGGTTGCGATCCAGCCCGGTATCAAAGATCGTGTTCGGCATCGCGTGTCCAGGCGGCGCGTGTCACAGCTGCGCCAGTGTCTTCAGGTGCGCGCCGACGCTGCGCGCGAGCGCGCTCAGGTTGTATCCGCCCTCCAGGGAACTGACGATCCGGCCGGCGCCGAACTCCTCGGCGATCTCCATCAGGCGCAACGTGATGTAGCTGTAGTCGGACTCGACGAGTCCCATCTGGCCGAGGTCGTCCTCGCGATGCGCGTCGAATCCCGCCGAGATGAAGAGCATCTGCGGCCGGAACTCGCGCAGCCGTGGCAGCCACACTTCGTCGACGACCTGGCGGACGACGTCGCCCCTGGTTCCCGCCGGAAGCGGCACATTCACCATGTTTTTCGCGACGTGCTCGGTCCCGGTGTACGGGTAGAACGGATGCTGGAAAAAACTGACCATCAAGGCCCGCTCGTCGCCCGCCAGGATCTCCTCGGTCCCATTGCCGTGATGCACGTCGAAGTCCACCACTGCGACACGCTCGAGACCGTGCGTTGCCAGCGCATGCCGGGCGCCGATCGCGACGTTGTTGAAGAAGCAGAAGCCCATCGCCGCGGCCTTGCGCGCATGATGGCCGGGCGGCCGTACAGCACAAAAGGCATTCGCAAGCTCGCGCGCCATCACGCGGTCGGTCGCCTCGACCACGGCCCCCGCCGAGCGGAGCGCCGCATCGAAAGTGTGCGGGTTCATCGACGTGTCAGGATCGACAGGGCAATAGCCCTGCTGTGGTACGCTGGTTTTCAGCTTGCCGATGTAGCTGGCATCGTGCGCGCGCGCGATCGCTTCCTCGGGCGCTGCCGGCGCGTCGAAGTGCTCCAGGTGGGGCGCGATCCCGGTCGAAATCAGGTGGTCGTGGATGGCGGCCAGACGCTCCGGACTTTCGGGATGCCAGGAACCCATTTCATGCGCAGCGCAAGCACGGTGTGTGAAGAATCCTGTGTGAAGCATGTCCCCTTCCAGCCTGCTGTTCGAGTCCGCGTCGCCTGAGCGTTTGAGCCAATGTTAGAGAAATTCCGCGCGACCGCCACCCAGATTGGCACAATCATCGTCGGCAAGAATCTGCAGATCCGACAGAGCCTGACTTGCCTACTCGCCGGTGGTCATCTGCTGATCGAGGATGCACCGGGTGTCGGCAAGACCACGCTGGCGCACGCGATCGCGATCTCGCTCGGCCTGCCGTTCCGCCGGATCCAGTTCACCGCCGACCTGCTGCCGTCGGACGTGATCGGTGTGTCGGTGTACGACCGCACCAGCGGGCAGTTCGCTTTCCATCCAGGACCGATCTTCACCGAGGTGCTGCTCGCGGACGAGATCAACCGCGCCAGCCCGAAGACGCAGAGCGCGATGCTCGAGGCGATGGAAGAAAGCCAGGTCTCCGTCGACGGGCTGTCGCGGCCGCTGCCGACGCCCTTTTTCGTGATCGCGACCCAGAATCCGCTGTCCCAGGTCGGCACCTTTCCGCTGCCTGAGTCGCAGCTCGACCGCTTCCTGATGTGCATCAGTCTGGGCTACCCCGACCGCGCGGCCGAGCGCGCTTTGCTCTCCGGCGAGGCGCGCCGCGACATGTTGAAGTCGCTGCCTGCCGTCGCGCGGCCGAGTGACTTGGTGACTGCGCAGGCCGAGGTCAAGCGCGTCTTCGTGTCGGCCGCGCTGCTCGATTATGTCCAGGCGCTGATGGGACACACCCGCGCGTCGGGCAAGTACGCCGAGGGCCTGTCGCCGCGCGGCGGGCTCGCGCTGCTCGCGGCCGCGCGCGCGTGGGCCTGGTTCGACGGACGCAATCATGTGATCCCCGAAGACGTGCAGAACGTGATGCCAGCGGTCGCCGGCCATCGCCTGCACGCAGTGAGTCGCGACAGCAGCCGCGCGTTGCATGGCAAGGAACTCGTCACGCAGCTGATCAGCGCGGTCCCGGTGCCGTAGTCGCGACGGGCGGAGCTCGATCGCATGAGCGTGATCACGCATCCCCTGTCGATCCGCATCGGCCAGTGGATTGCCGGGCGCCGCGGCCCCGAGTCCGGCGCGGTCCTGCTCGACCGCCGCCGTGTCTACATCCTTCCGACCCATGCCGGCCTGCTGTTCGGCGCGGCGATGGTTGTGCTGCTGATCGGCTCGATCAACTACAGCCTGCAACTTGGGTACATGCTGACCTTCCTGGTGACCAGCATGGCCATCGTCGGCATGCACGCGACGCATTCCAACCTGGCGCAGATCGTCCTGCGCGGCGTCCGGGTCGAGCCGGTCTTTGCCGGCGACGTCGCGATCTTTGAGATCACGGCGGCGAATCCCACGACGGCTGACCGGTTCGCGCTGCGCTTCTCCTTCGCGGAGCCGACCGTGCTGGCGCACTGGTACTCCGTGTTCCGGCAGCGCGCACCGCTGATGACCGCAATCTCGACCGCCGTGCCTGCCCGCGGCGACCGCAGCATTGGCGTGCCGTTGCCGGCACCGACGCGCGGCCGGCTCCCGGCACCACGGATCGTGATCGAGACGCGCTACCCGTTTGGCCTGTGGCTCGCGTGGGCCTATCTGACACCGGCGTTGACAGCCTTGGTCTATCCCGCTCCGGAACAGGACCCGCCGGGCCTGCCTGCCACGGGATTCGGCGGCGGCGACGGCGTCGGACTGGCTTCGTCCGGCGACGACTTCGCCGGAGTGCGGCCGTACAACCCCGGCGATCCGCAGAAGATGATCGCGTGGCGGCTGGCGGCGCGCAGCGACGAGCTCTCGGTCAAGCAGTTCGAGGCCCAAGGGGGTGGAGAACTGCTGCTGGATTTCGAGAGCCTGCCGCCCGCGATGGATGTGGAGCACCGGCTGTCGCGGCTCACCCGCTGGGTGCTCGACGCGGAAGCCGCGCATGTGCGCTACGGCCTGCGCCTGCCGGGATCGATGGTCTTCGCCAGCAGCGGTCCGCAGCATCGCGATGCCTGCCTGACCGCGCTGGCGCTGCACGAGACCTGAGATGAGCGCGACTTTTCCGGATCTCGAGCCGCAGCGCCGTCTCAGACGCTGGCTCGCACCGGCGGTGCGCCTGTTCGGCCCGCAGACCTCAAGTGCTGCGCGCGAACGCCGCGACATGCTGGTGCTGCTGCTCGCCGTGGCGCTTGTGGTCATACCGCATTTCGAGCACCTGCCGTGGTGGGCAACCGCCGTGGCCTCGCTGCTGCTGGTCTGGCGCGTATGGCTGACGCTGGTGCAGCGGCCGCTGCCGGGACGGATTGTGATGCTGCCGCTGCTGCTCGCCGCCGGCGGCGCGGTCTATCTGCAGCATCGCACCCTGGCCGGCCAGGACGCCGGCGTCACGTTCCTGATCCTGCTGATGGCGCTGAAGCTGCTCGAGATGCGGGCCCGGCGCGACATCTTCGTCGTCATCTTCCTGTCCTTCTTCATCCTGCTGACGCAGTTTCTGTACGGGCAGGAGCTGCCGATCGCCGCGGTCACGGTCGCGTCGGTCGTTGCGCTGTTCTTCGTGCTGGTCAGCGTCAACCTCGACGAGGTCGATCTGCCTGCGCTGCGCAAGCTGCGGCTGGTCGGGATCACGCTGGCGAAGGCGCTGCCACTGGCGGCGACGCTGTTCGTGCTGTTCCCGCGGCTCTCGGGCCCGTTGTGGGGCATGCCAGGCGAGTCACGGCAGGCCAACACCGGACTGTCGAACTCGATGTCGCCCGGCTCGATCAGCCATCTGCTCGAATCGGACGACGTCGTCTTCCGGGTCAAGTTCGAGAGCCGCGCTCCCGCGCAGGATCACTTGTACTGGCGCGGTCCGGTGTTCGGGTCGTTCAACGGCCGGACCTGGACCCCGCTGAACCGGCGCTCAACCGAGGCGGCGCCACTCACCATCGAGGCCGAGCCGCAATCGCTGGCCGTCTACGAAGTCACGCTCGAGCCGCACAAGCGTGACTGGCTGTTTGCGCTCGAGGCGCCTTCGGGCCTGCCGACGCTGGAGACGTTCAAGACCCGGCTTACTCCAGAGATGCAGTTGCTGGCCGCCGGGCTGGTGACGGAACGGCTGCGCTATTCCGTGCGCTCCTACACCGAATTCCGGCTGAATCCGAAGGCGAGCGCAGCGGAACTGAGGGAATGGCTCGAGCTTCCTGTCGGTTACAACCCGCGGACCCGGCAGTTTGCCGACGAGTTGCGCGAGCGTATCGCCGCCGGGGCGTCTGGGGTAGATCAGCGGCTCGTCAACGCTGTCCTCGATCACTTTCGTCAGGGTGATTACCGCTACACGGTGACGCCGCCCCCGCTCGGTCGTCATTCGATCGACGAGTTCCTGTTCGACACGCGGCTCGGCTTCTGCGAACACTACGCTTCCGCATTCGTGTTCCTGATGCGCGCCGTGGGCATCCCGGCGCGCGTAGTCACCGGCTACCAGGGCGGCGAACTGAATCCGGTCGACGGCTTCATGGTCGTGCGGCAGTCCGACGCGCATGCATGGGCCGAGGTCTGGCTGCAGGGCCGCGGCTGGATCCGGGTCGATCCAACGGCGACGGTCGCACCACTGCGGCTCGAACGCGGCGCCGCCGAGATCGCGCGGCAATCGGGACGTACGCTCGCGGGCGAGGGACGGGGGTTTTCGCTGCTGCGCACGCTGCGATACAACTGGGAGGCCGCGCAGAACAGCTGGAACCAGTGGGTGCTGTCCTATTCGCAGGAGCGACAGCGTGCGCTGGTGGAGCGGCTCGGGCTGGCACCGACCCTGGAGAACGTCGCCCTGATCCTCGCCTTCGCGATGGCGGCACTGCTCGGCTGGCTGGCCTTTGTCTCAATGCGGCCGCGCACTGTTCGCGATCCGCTGGGCGCAGCCTTCGAGCAGCTACGCGACCGGCTGGAGCATGCCGGTGTCGCCGCCTCCGTCTCCTGCGGACCGCGCGAGCTTTACCGCCGCACGCGGCGTGCGCTGGTGGACGATGACGTGAAGACGGCACGCCGGCTGCTGTCGCGTTATGAGCGCCTGCGCTACGGGCCTGCTTCGGCCTCGGTCACCCGCACCGACATCCGCGCGCTGAGACGCGCGATCAGGGCCTTCCGGCCACGTCCGAATCCGCTGTGACGACTCGGCGCCGTCTGTTGCTGGGGTCGCTCGCGGCAGCGGCCACGTCCGTGCACGCACGCACCGGCTATCTGGGTCGCGCGGAGGTGCAGCAGTTCATCGACTCGATGGTCGAGGGTTACGGCTTCGAGCGCACACGGCTCGAACGCTGGCTGCGCGACGCACGCTACTCGGCAACGGTCGAACGGCTGATGCAACCACCGATCCCCTTCGGCCAGCGCAACTGGATCGACTACCGCAACCGCTACATCGAGCCGGCCCGCATCGACGCGGCGATCGTGTTCTGGCAGGCGCAGCGTGCAGCGCTCATGCGCGCCGAGGCGCAGTTCGGCGTTCCGTCCGGGATCATCGTGGCAATCATCGGCATCGAGACCTATTTCGGCCGCATCACCGGAAACTTCCGCACGCTCGACGTGTTCACGACGCTGTCGTTCGACTATCCGCGGCGCGCCGATTTCTACCGATCGGAGTTCTCCGAGTTCCTGTTGCTTGCGCGCGAGCAGAAGCTCGATCCGACGACGTATCGAAGTTCATTTGCCGGCGCGATCGGCCTCCCGCAGTTCATGCCGGGATCGATCCGTCGCTGGGCCGTGGACTTCGACGGAGACGGGCGCATCGACCTCGTCGGCAGCGCGCCCGACGCGATCGGTTCGGTGGGCAACTTTCTCGCAGGACACGGCTGGCAGCGCGATGCGCCGATCCTGTTCGAGGTCGAGTCCGACGAAGCCACCGTCGACGCGCTTGGCCGGGGGATCGACGCGGCGACGACGTGGTCGTCGGCACTGGCGGCCGGCGTCGTGGCCGATCTGCCGCTGTCGCTGGACACGCCGGTCCTGCTGATCGATCTGCCCGTGGCGGGCGACGATGGCGAGCCCACCCGGCTCTATCGGATCGGGACCGTGAACTTCAGCGCGATCCTGCACTACAACCGCAGCTACTTCTATGCCACGGCCGTCACCGAGTTCGCAGCGACGGTGCGCGAGCGCATGTCAGGCCGGCCCTGACGCCGCCGGACGGACCGCGGCCGATTGAGGTCAGTTGTCTTCGGCGTCGGGCTGACGCGACGGCTGTGCGTCGATGAACGCCTGGAGTTCCATGCAATGCTCGAAGATGCGCATCAGCGTCGGCACATGATCGAGCCGGCAGTCGTAGCGCCGCGCATTGAAGATCTGCGGGACGAGCAGGACATCGGCCATCGTGACCGCATCAGCGAGCACGTAGCGGCCACTGCGACCCTCGGCCAGCACGCGCGTTTCCAGTGCGGCCAGGCCCTGCTCGACCCAGTGCCGGTACCACGCGTTCTTCTGTTCCTCGGTGGCGTGCAGCTGGCGCACCAGGTAGCGCAGCACGCGCAGGTTGTCGAGCGGATGGATCTCGCAGGCGATCGTCAGCGCAAACGAGCGCACGTACGCCCGTTCAACGGGATCCGCGGGCAGCAACGGCGGCTGCGGATGCGTCTCTTCGAGGTATTCGATGATCGCCAGCGACTGCGTCAAGACCCGGCCGGCATCGTCGAGCACCGGAACCAGCGCATCGGCATTGAGCGCGCGGAACTCGGGAGCGAACTGCTGGCCGCCGCTTCGGGTCAGGTGGACCGAGGCGTACTCGTATGGCAGGCCCTTGAGGTTCAACGCGATCCGCACGCGGAACGAGGCCGAACTGCGGAAGTAGTTGTAGAGCCTGAGCATGCCTTCAATGCTACCGGACGTATTGCACCAGCCACAGCGACAGTGCGGGCAGCAGCACCAGCAGCATGAGCCGCAGCGCATCCGCCACGAGGAACGGGACGACATTGCGGTAGGCGTTCGCGATTGGCACGTCGCGGGCCATTGCAACCACCACATAGACATTCAGTCCGACCGGCGGTGCGATCAGCCCGATGTTGACGACCGTCAGCAGCAGTATCCCGAACCAGATTCCCTTCGCCTCGAGCGGCAAACCGTGCAGTTCGAGCTGCATCACTGCCGGGAAGACGACTGGCAGCGTCAGAAGCAGCATCGAAAGTTCGTCCATCACCCCGCCGAGCACGATGTAGAACACCAGCACTGCGGCAACGATCGCCAGCGGCGGCCACGGCAGTGCACCGATCAGTTCGGCAACGCGCGCCGGCATCTGCGTCAGCGCCAGCGCACTGTTCAGCATGTCGGCACCGAGGAAGATCATGAAGATCACCCCGGAGGTCTCCGCGGTCGCGAGCAGCGCCGCGCGCAACCCGGCCAGTCGCAACTCCCCGCGCATCAGGCCGGCCAGTCCCGTCAGCGCGACTCCGATCGCACCACCCTCCGTTGCGGTGAAGACGCCTCCGTAGATGCCGCCCAGCACCAGCAGGAAGATGCAGGCGAGAGGGATCACTCCGACGAGAGTGCGCCAGCGCTGTGCCCAGGGCACCGGAGGCTCGGCCGGGCCCAGTTCAGGGCGCCGCCGCATCAAAACGGCGACGGCGATGCAGTACAACAGCGCCGCAAGCACGCCGGGCAACAGTGCCGCCGCGAAGAGCCGACCGATGCTTTGCTCCGCGATGATCGCGTACAGCACCAGCACGACCGATGGCGGAATCAGGATGCCGAGTGTCCCGCCCGCAGCCAGGGCAGCCACCGCAAAGCCGCCGTCGTAGCGGTAGCGCCGCATCTCGGGCAACGCCGCCTGCGCGATGGTCGCGGCCGTCGCCACCGATGAGCCGCAGACCGCGCCGAAGGCCGCACTCGCGATGACCGACGCCTGCGCGAGCCCGCCACGCCAGTGTCCGACGAAACTCGTCGCGGCGCGGAACAGCGCACGCGAGAGGCCTCCCTGCGTCGCGAGCTGTCCCATCAGCAGAAACAGAGGGATGACCGACAGGTCGTAGATGGAAAACCGCGCGAACGCGATGCCCTTGAGGTGGGCCAGCAGCGCTCCCGCGCCGGACAGCACGCAGTACCCTACCGCGCCAGGGACGAACATCGCCAACCACACCGGCACCCGCAGCGCCATCAGCCCCAGCATGGTCGCGAACAGCATCAGCGCGACCCCGATGCTCATCCGCGCATATCCTGCGGTTGCGGAGCCGACCCGAAGATCGCGATCAGCGCGGCCAAGCCCAGCGAGGGCGGTAACGCGCCATAGGCAAGCCACAACGGAAGCCCGAGCACCATCGAGGTCTCACCGGCCGCACGCAGATCGGCGAGCCCGACGCCAGCGCGCAACGCGAGCAGCGCGAGCGTCAAGGCAGCAAGGCCCCGCACCAGCCGGTCGAGCCGACGATGCAGCGCCTTCGGCGCGCGCGCCGTAAAGACATCCACGACCAGATGGCTGCCGTGCAACTGGCAGTACGGCAGAAACAACGCGAGCGCACTGGCGGTGCCGAGTTGCACCAGCTCGATATCACCCGACATGGGGGCTGTATAGAGCCAGCGGCCGATGACCGAGGCGGCCGTCACCGCTGCAATCAACACCAGCAAGGCTCCACCAGCGAGCGCGAACAGCGCCGCTGCGCCGCGCAGCATGCGCTGCATCGCTAGAGCCGATCCCCGGATCGAATGGGGTAACGATCCATCCCAGCCTCCGAACGGGTACTACGGCGCCGAGGGCGCAGGCGCGGGGCCCGACGTCCTGCGCGCCAGCAGCGTGCGCGCGTCGGCCAGCAGCGCATCGGCGTCGACCTGGCGCCGCTTCAGATCGGCCAGCCACTCGGCGATGACCGGCTGCGCTGCCTGCTGCCAGCGCGCGAGTTCGGCCGCGGGGACAACGACGACGGTATTGCCGCGATCGACGGCGAGCTTGCGCGCCGGCGCCTTCTGTTCGTCCCACAGCCTTCCGGCCTGCTCTGACAGGTCCGCGCCGGAATTGCGGTCGATCACTTCGCGCAGGTCCGGCGGTAGTCTTGCGTAGGTGCCCGGATTCATCGCGAACAGGAACACCGCCGTGTACAGCGCTGGCATGTTCGGGTCCGTCTCGGTGTGGAATCGCGCAACTTCCTGAACCTTGACCGCAGGCACGACTTCCCATGGCACCAGCGCACCGTCGATCACGCCCTTGCTCATCGCGTCGGCCAGACCCGTGACCGGCATCGACACCGGCGAAGCCCCGAGCGCAGCGAGCAGCTTGTTGGTCTGCCGGGTCGGCGCACGCAGCTTCATTCCGCGGAAGTCCTCGAGCGTGCGAACAGCCCGATCGCGCGTGTGCAGGTAACCCGCGTCGTGGACGTGCACCGCGAGGGGCTTCACATCACCGAATTCGGAGCGCCCGTGCTTCTCGTAGAACTGCCAGGCCGCGCGCGAAGCGGACTGAGCGTTGCCGATCATGAACGGGAGTTCGAAGACTTCCATCTTCGGAAAGCGGCCCGCGTTGTAGCCGGGCAGGGTCCACACGACGTCGGCGACACCGTCGCGAACCTGATCGTAGAGCTGCGGCGCGGTGCCGCCGAGCTGCATCGACGGAAAGATCTGGCATCTCATGCGGCCGCGCGAATCCGCCTCAATGCGCGCACACCACGGCACGATCAGCTTGGCGTGGGTCGTCGAACCTGGTGGCAGGAAATGGTGCACCTTGAGCGTAACCACGGACTGTGCCGACGCCGCGGGACCGATCAGACCGCAGCAGGCAGCGACCAGAAAACGCAGCACGTACATGTCAGACGACGCGCACCTGCAACGTTCCGATGCCGGCAATGCCGCCGGACATCAGGTCGCCTGCCTTCACCGCTCCGACGCCTTCCGGCGTGCCGGTGAAAATCAGGTCGCCAGGCACAAGTGTGTAGTAGCGCGACAGATGCTCGATCGTCTCGTTGACGTTCCACATGAGCTTCGAGATGTCGCTCGACTGTCGCTTCTGTCCGTTGACCTCGAGCCAGATCGCACCGGAGAAGATTTCGCCGGTGCTGACGATGGGCTTCAGCGGCGAAATCGGCGCTGAGTAGTCGAACCCCTTCGCCACATCCCACGGACGGCCGGCATCGCGCAGCGCAAACTGCAGGTCGCGACGCGTCATGTCCAGGCCCACCGCATAGCCCCAGATGTGCTTCGCGGCATCGGCCTGCGCGATGTCGCGCCCTGCCCGGCCGATCGCGACCACCAGTTCGATCTCGTGATGCAGATTCGAAGTCGAGCCCGGATAGGGCATCTCTCCGGTGGCACCGAACGCGACCGCAAGCACAGCGTCGGCGGGCTTGGCGAAGAAAAACGGCGGTTCGCGTCCGGAGAACCCCATCTCCTTTGCGTGATCGGCGTAGTTCCGGCCGACGCAGTAGATCCGATGCACCGGGAACAGCTCGCTCGTTGCATCGATCGGGACGACCGCTTGCGCCGGTGCCGCAATCGCATAGCCCATCGATTCGCCTCCACAAAAAGGGTCGCAAGCGTACTACGCACCAGGCGCCGCGCGCGCGATGGCGCGCGACAGGAGTACCACGGGCAGCGCGCCGACAGCGACGATCGACAGCGCCGGCAGTGCAGCTTCACCCAGGCGTTCGTCGCTGGCCATCTGGTAGGCGATCACCGCCAGTGTGTCGAAGTTGAATGGCCGCAGCACCAGCGTGGCCGGCAGTTCCTTCATCACGTCGACCAGCACCAGCAGGGCTGCGGCCAGCACGGACGGCGCGAGGATCGGCAGATGCACCCGCATGAAGGTCTGCAGCGGCGAGCTGCCCAGGCTGCGCGCGCTCGCATCCATCGCCGGCGTGATGCGCGCCAGCCCCGCCTCGACCGACTGGAAGGCGACCGCGAAATAGCGCACCAGGTATCCATACAGCAGCGCAAACACACTGCCGGTAAGCAGCAGTCCGGTACCGGTGCCCAGCAGCCGGCGCGCGGCTCCATCGAGTCCATTGTCGAACTGCGCCAGCGGCACGAGGATGCCGATCGCGACCACCGCGCCGGGCAGCGCGTAGCCGAGGCTCATCAGTCGCACCGCGACCTGCGCCAGTGCCTGCGGGAGGCCGCGTTCGGCAGCGCGCGCCGCGTAGGCGAGTCCGAGCACGGTGACCAGGACCAGCGCGGCGCCGGCGACGGCGATGCCGACGGTATTGCTGAGCCAGCCGATAAAGCGTGCCCAGTCGACCATGTTCCACGCCGGCAGCAGCAACCGGACCAGCAGCAGCACGGGAACAGCGAACCCGAGCAGGATCGGAATCGCGCAGGCGGCGAGCCCCGCTGCCGCGCGCGCGCCACGCAGCGGAGATCGAGGCGCCGGACGTTGGCTCGCGGTCGGCGTGAAGAAGCGAGCGCGGCCACGCGCGCGGCGCTCGAACGCGAGCACCACCAGCACCAGCACCAGCAGCACCGCGGCGAGTTGACTGGCCGCCGTGCGATCGCCGAGTGCAAACCACGCGCGGTAGATCGCGACCGTGAACGTCTGCAGCCCGAAGTACGCCGTTGCGCCGTAGTCCGCCAAAGTCTCCATCAGTGCCAGCAGCGCGCCGGCAGCAATCGCAGGGCGCGCAAGCGGCAGATTGACTTGCCACCAGGTCTGCCACGCGGTGAGGCCCAGGCTGCGCGCGGCATCGATCATCGAGGCCGTGCGCGCCAGAAACGCTGTGCGCGCGAGCAGGTACACATACGGATACAGAACGACCGAGAAGACGAAGACGCCACCCGCTACCGAGCGGATCTCCGGAAACCAGTAATCGCCGTGATGCCAGTCGAACGCTGCGCGCAGCGCGCCCTGCACCGGCCCGGAGAACTGCAAGGCATCCGTGTACGCGTAGGCGACGATGTAGGCCGGCATCGCGAGCGGCAGCAGCAGCGCCCATTCGCAGAAGCGGCGACCGGGAAAGTCACAGGTCGCCGTCAGCCATCCGGTTGCAGCACCGATCGCGACCACGCCGACCGCAACGCCGATGGCAAGCAACGCTGTCTCGAGTAAGGCAGCCGGGATGACGGTTGCTGCAAGGTGCCGCAGCGTGTCGGCCGACACCGAGGTTTCTGTGAAGCTCGCGAAGATGCTCAGCACCGGCAGCCCGACCAGCGCGGTGCAGGCGATCGCGAGCAGCGTGGCGCGCGTGACGCGGGGACGCGTTCCGCCCCGGCGATCCACCGCGCGGACCACCGCGCCGGTCTGGATCGGTTCGCCCGTCAAAGCCCC
>Ga0335084_10002653_pt1 | contig 17316 bp, 12 predicted proteins | sample Lox_Sample_44_FD_206721 | JGI IMG/M metagenome (GOLD analysis project Ga0335084, IMG submission 206721) | Soil microbial communities from Loxahatchee National Wildlife Refuge, Florida, United States - Lox_Sample_4.4 | ecosystem: Environmental > Terrestrial > Soil > Wetlands | place: USA... | reverse complement strand
GACCGCGACGCCCAGCTTCGCCGCCAACTCCATCACCACGCCGCGCGTGATGCCGTTGAGCGACCCTGCGCTGATTGGCGGCGTTTGCAGCTTGCCGTCCCGAACGACGAACACATTGTCACCCGTGCACTCGGCGACGTAGCCGTCGGCGTTGAGCATCAATGCTTCGACCGTGCCGGCGTTGACCGCCTCGATTTTCGCCAAAATGTTGTTCAGGTAGTTGAGTGATTTGATCGCCGGACTCATCGCCGCTGGACTGTTGCGAATCGTGCCCGCCGTGATCAGATTCAGCCCCTTGCGATAAACGTCCTCAGGGTAGAGTTCGATCGTCGACGCGATGATGAACACCGTCGGATTCTTGCACTTGAACGGGTTCAGCCCGAGATAGCCCACGCCGCGCGTGACCACGAGCCGAATGTAACCGTCGCTGAGTTTGTTGCGCGCGCACGTATCGCAACACGCTTCTGTCAGCGCCGGCTTGGTCATTGGTATCTGCAACATGATCGCTTTCGCGGACGCGAACAGCCTGTTGAGGTGTTGTTCCAGCCGAAAAATCTTCCCGCTGTAAAGCCGAATCCCCTCGAACACGCCGTCGCCGTAAAGCAGGCCGTGATCGAAGACCGAGACCTTCGCCTCGTCTTCCGAAACAAATTTCCCATCTAGGTAAATCGTCACTCTAATTCCCTCGGTGTTGGGCAGTATTTAACCCAAAATTCTGCCGTCCGCAATCTCCAAAACTCGTTCGCCGCGTCTGGCAATGTGTTCGTCGTGCGTGACCATCACCATCGTCGTTCCCGACTCCGCCCGCATCTGCCACAGCAGGTCGAGGATTGCTTCGCTCGTCTTCGAATCGAGATTGCCTGTCGGCTCGTCGGCTAGCAACAGACTGGGCCGGTTCATCAGTGCCCGTGCGATCGCCACGCGCTGTTGCTCGCCGCCGCTCAGCTCCGCTGGTCGATGCTCCAAGCGCTCGCCGAGTCCGACCGCTTTCAACAATTCAACACCCCGCTCCGCCAAATCATCCTCCCGCCGGGCGCTTAGCAACGCCGGCAGACAGACGTTCTCTAGCGCGTCCAATTCGGGCAGTAGGTTGTAGGATTGAAACACAAAGCCAATCAGCGCGTTCCGGATCCGTGTTCGCTCCGTGTTGCCCATCGCGAACAGCGACGCGCCGTCCAACACGACTTGTCCTGCCGTCGGCGCGTCCAACCCTCCCAACAAATGGAGCAGCGTGCTCTTTCCCGCGCCTGAAGCGCCTACGATCACGAGCACTTCGCCACGCTTCACCTGCAAATCAATTCCCCGCAGCACTTCCACATCGCGCGGGCCTTGCGTGTACGTCTTGCGAAGATCCGTCGCGACCAGCATGTCATTCATAACGCAACGCCTCGACTGGCTCCAGCCGCGCTGCACGCAACGCGGGGATCAATCCCGCCAACAGGCAAATTGCCAACGCCGAGCCCGCAATCGTCAGCAAATCGCTCGGCGACAACGACGCGGGAATCTGCGGAAAGTTGTAAATGTCGCGCGGAAACAGATCGATGCCCGCCACGCGCGAGAGGAAATGGGCTATCGGGTTGATGTTGTGCACCGTCAACAACCCGAGCACCACGCCCGCCGCAACGCCGAACACGCCGACGATGAATCCCTGCAACACAAAGATCCGCAGAATCTTCCCCGGCGTTGCGCCGAGCGCCTTGATGACACCGATCTCCTTCGTCTTCTGCACCGTCACCGTGATCAGCGTGCTCGTGATGCCGAACGCGGCGACGACAATGATGAAGATGAGGATAACGAACATCATCGTCTTCTCGACCTGGATCGCGCCGAGCAGCCGCGAATTCACCTGTGCCCACGTCTGTGCCCGCAAGCCGGCGGGCAGTTTGCGGTTTAACTCTTGGGCGACGGCGCTCGCGCCCGCGAACGGGTCGTCGGTCGTCAACTCGACACCGTGGATGGCGGCGCCCAGACCGTAAAGATCTTGAGCGGTTTCGAGAGAAGTAAAGATAAGGCCGACATCGTATTCGTACATTCCCGACTGAAAGATGCCTGTGACTGTCAAGTCCGGCGGCAGGTAGACTTCCTCGCCACGCTTCTCGAGGTTGCGGGGCGAGTAGACAGTGATTTTGTCGCCGAGATAAATGCCGTACTGCGCCGCCAATTCCTGCCCGATGACGACCTTGTCACCCTCCAAATCGAGGCTGCCTTCCTTCAGATACGAGCCGAGCTTGCTGACGGTGACCTCGCGCTTCGGATCAATTCCCTTGAGGTACGGCGTGGCGGTGCGGCGATTGAACTCGATCAGCACCAGTCCCATCACAAATGGCGATGCGGCCTTGACGTGCGGTTCTTTCAGCGCCGTGTGGATGACTTCCTCGCCGTTCGTGATGGGGTTGAAGCCGTCCGTGATCGTGATGTGCGCGTTCATGCCCATCAGCTTGTCGCGCAGTTCGCGGTCGAACCCGCTCATCACCGCGATGACGGCGATCAGCACCCACACACCAATCGTCACGCCGAACAACGAGATCAGCGTGATGACGGAAACAAACGTCCGCTTCGGCTTGAGGTAACGCAGCCCAAGGAACAGTTCGAACGGAAGACGCGTCATGTCTGCGGGCGCAATTGCGGAAACAGAATGACGTCGCGGATGCTTTCCGCGCCTGTGAGCATCATGACGAGCCGGTCGATTCCCATGCCCATGCCGCCTGCGGGCGGCATGCCGTGTTCCAGAGCGGTGAGAAAATCTTCGTCCAGCATTTCCTCGTGTCCCTGCGCCTGATGCAACAAGCGCTCGCGTTGAACAATCGGATCGTTCAACTCCGAATACGCGGGCGCAATCTCCTGGCCGTTGATCACGAGTTCGAACACGTCGACGACGCTTGGATCCTGTTTGTTCGGCCTAGCCAGCACCACCAGCTCGGCGGGCAGATGCGTGACAAACGTCGGGCTGATCAGGGACGGTTCGATGGTCTTTTCAAAAATCGCGTTGGTCACCTCGTAATCAGGCGCGTCGTTTTGCAGCTCGACGCCCATTTGCGACGCGAGCAACCTGTGTTGTTCAGGAGGTAGCGTGAACCAGTCCTTGCCGAGTCGTTCTTCGACCAACTCGCGATAGGTGATGCGCCGCCATGGCGGCGTGAGATCGATCTCCTGACCGTCGGAGCGCTTGACGATCAATGTGTCAAAAACGTTTTCTGCCACGGTCGTGATGAGTCCCTGCGCCAACTCCATCATCGTCTCGTAATCGCCGTACGCTTGATACACCTCGAGCATCGTGAACTCGGGATTGTGCCGCCGCGAAATGCCTTCATTGCGGAAGTTGCGGTTGATCTCGTACACTTTCTCGAAGCCGCCGACGAGCAGCCGCTTGAGGTAGAGCTCAGGTGCCACACGTAGAAACAAATCGACGCCCAACGCGTCGTGATGAGTCTGGAAAGGTTTCGCCGCCGCGCCGCCGGCCAGCGGTTGCATCATCGGCGTCTCGACCTCAACGAATCCGCATCCGTCGAGATACTTGCGGATCTCGCCCACGATGCGGCTGCGCAGCAGGAACGTCTCGCGCACGTTGTCGTTCATCACCAGATCCAGATAGCGCTGACGGAACCGCGTCTCGACGTCTTTGATGCCGTACCATTCCTTCGGCAACGGTCGCACCGCTTTGCTCAGCAGCGCAAAGTTTTCGACGCGTACCGTCAACTCGCCGGCATGCGTGGTGAACAGCTTTCCCGTCACTCCGATGATGTCGCCCAAATCGACGAACTGTTTGAACAGCTCAAATTGGTCTTGCGCCAGACTGTTTTTTTGCACGTAGACTTGAATCTTGCCGGTCGAATCCTTGATGTCGGCGAACAGGCTCTTGCCCATGTCGCGATGACTCAACACCCGTCCCGCCAGTTGCACGTCGCGTTCGGCCACAAAGTTCCCGCGCGCGGTGGCGATCGACTCACTGACATCAAAGCGTCCGCCGTATGGATCGATCCCCTGCTCCAACAATTTCGCGCGCTTCTCCAACCGCGGCTTCATCAATTCGTGGATGGGTTCCATGACGCCGCCGAAAGATAGCGCGTCTGCAATACTTCCCGCAACCGCAAAACACCGCTGAGGCGAGTGCCGACACGTTGGCATTGGCGTTTGCCAGCAGATTGCGTTATGATGGTCGCATGGATTTGAAGTGTGTTACGGTGGTGGTCTTGCTGGGAGCGGTGGCCGTCGTTCGTGCGCAGGAGCGCCCGGCGCCGAATATCGGCGACTTCAATCTCGTGTCGGCGGGCAACTATCAGGTGCTCGCGCAGGACAGCATGGATACGGCGTGGCAGGTGAACCGGTTCATGAACGAGATGTTGAAGCAGTACGCCCGCTACTTCTCGAACTGGTCGCTCAAGGCCGGGGCGCGGGTTGTTGTGTTCTCCAATCTTGAAGATTTCCGTTCGTACTCGACGGTCGTGGTCGGCGGGCTGCTGCCTCACGGCGGATTGGCGGGCTACTGCCATCTCAAGACCGACGATGACGGCAATACGTTCTACGAGTTGGTGACATACGTCCACGACAATTTGTGGCAGGTGCTGGCGCACGAAGGGTTTCACCAATTCCTCGGCTACGAACTCGGGTTGCAGGTGCCGGTGTGGCTCAATGAAGGCATGGCACAGTATTTCGAGACCAGCTACGCCGCCAATGGCCGCCTGCACACGGGGATCATCAGCAAACCGAAGCTGCGGGCCGCACAGTATCTTATTTACTCTCATCAGGCACCGTCGTTGGGCGAACTGCTGCAGATGGACCGTGCGACGTTCTACGGCAACGCCCAAGTCGCGTACCCGATGAGCTGGGCGCTCGTGTACTATTTGATGAACCGCGACGGGACCGATTTTCGCAGCAGCAGCTTCCGCCGGTACCTGCAGGATCTGAAGTTCAGGGGCGACGATCTGACCAGCTTCCAGCGTCGCTTCGGTCGCGACAGCGCACAATGGCAGGCCGACTTCGAACGATTCATCCTCCAACTGCGTCCCCAGGACGACTGACGCAGCGTTCGGCAGTCGGTGCTGCGAAATGTGTAGAAATCCGCCCGAAGTTTCGCTACGGTGGGTGCCGTTATGGGGTTGGGAACCTTCGCTGTGTCGTTCGGAGGCAATTGGTACGATATCGTCGTGATCGCCGCGCTGATTTATGGCGTAGTCGCGGGCGTGCGCAACGGATTCTCGGGCGAGATCATCCTTGTGCTCGGCCTACTGCTGATGGTGGCGTTGGCCATGAGTTTTTACGCGAGCGTCGGGGAATGGCTGCAGAATGTCACTAGGCTGACCGTGGAGCTGGCGAATCTGGTCGCGTTCGTCTCGATCGCGGTGCTCGTGTACATCGTGACGGTGGCCGTGCGGCTGGCCGTGCATCGAAAGCTGAAACAACGCCCCTTTGCCGCCTTGATCGAGAATATCGGCGGCGGAGTGGCAGGATTGCTGCGGATGATTGTCGTCATGACGTGGCTGACCGTGGTGCTCTCGCTGTCGCCCAGCCCGTTTTGGCGCGAACAGGCGGCGTACAAATCACGGTTTGGCGCGTTCGTCGTGGAGCAGTTCCCCGCGGTGGCGGCTGTGGCGAAGAAACAGTTACCCGAGAAGGTGTGGTTCCTCAAGGACCTGAAGCGCCCCAAAGAACCCACCATTGATGAGAGTGATACGCAGACGAAGCCTTAGCATGGATTCCCAGCCGTGTCAGGTTTGATTTCCGAACAAATCCTCGACCAGGTCCGCCAGAACAATGACGTGGCGGAGGTCATCGGCTCCTACTTCCCGCTGAAGCGTGCGGGCGCGAACTTCCGCGCTTTGTGCCCGTTCCACAAGGAAAAGACGCCGAGCTTCAACGTCAATCCTGCGAAACAGATCTGGCATTGCTTTGGCTGCGGCGCCGGCGGCGACGTGTTCAAATTTATGATGATGTACGAGAACCTGGACTTCGTCGGCGCGGTGCGACGCCTGGCCGAACGGGCAGGCATCCTTATCGAGTTCGCGGAAGTCGAAGGCGAACCCAGCCGCGGCCAGAAAGAACTGCTGCTCAAACTCCATGAGCAGGTTGCCGAGTTCTTCCACCAAACGCTGCTCAAGGAAAAGTCCGCCGAACCAGCCCGAGTCTACCTCAAGCAACGCGGCATCGCGTCCGAAACCGCCAGGCGCTGGCGGCTGGGCTATTCACCCGACGCGTGGGACGCGTTGATCCGGTGGGCCGCGGCGAAGAAGTATCCAGCCGACTGTCTCGAGACAGCGGGGCTGATCCTTCGGCGTGAGCGCGGCGACGGATTCTACGACCGCTTTCGGGGGAGGTTGATGTTTCCGATCTGCGACGAACAAGGTCGCGTCGTCGGATTTAGCGGTCGGATTCTCATTGACGCGAACGACCAACCCAAATACGTCAACTCACCCGAAACGCCAATCTTTCAGAAGGGCAGAATCCTGTTCGCGCTCGATCGGGCCAAGCGCGCGATCATCGAAGAGAAAGTGGCCCTCCTCTGTGAGGGACAAATCGACACCATCTCGTGTCATGAGGCAGGCATTGCCAACGTCGTCGCGCCGCAGGGCACCGCATTAACCGAACAACATGCGCGCATCCTGAAGCGTTATGCGGAGGAAGTCGTGCTGATCTTCGACGCGGATGAAGCAGGGCAGAACGCGATCGTGCGCAGCGCCGAGCCACTGTGGGAGGCGAGCCTGGCGATTCGCGTCGCGCGCTTGCCGCAGGGACATGATCCGGACAGCTTCGTCAAGACATTTGGAGTGAAGGAGTTCAAGAATCTCGTTACCAAAGCTCCGAGTTTCTTTGTTTACCTCTTGGAGCGGCTGTCGAAACAACACGATCCACTGTCGGATCGTGGAAAAGTTCAGATCGCGCGCCAAATGGCCGAGTGGTTGGTTAGGATTCCGAGCCCTGTCCTGGCGAAGCAGTACGCGCAGGAGGTTGGCAAACGACTGCTGCTTTCGGGCACCGCGATTGAACATGAGATCCTCAAGCTGCGGCGGAAGCTCCCGCACTTGGAGGTGCTGGCACACAGCGCGGAAGAGAAATCGCTCGCCGTGCGCTCTGAGGAGTTGCTTCTGCAGTTGATCTTCGTAAACGAAACGGTTTTGGAACTTGTGACCGAACGGCTGGAGCAGCACTGGCTGACTGACGGCGCGACGGGGAAGCTCATCCGCCGCGTCATGGCATTGCAGACGAAGGGCCGTTGGCGAGGGCCCACCTCCCTGCTCGACGACACAGCGGACGAGAGGGAGACGCGGCTGGTTTCAGAAGTTTTGCTGAGGCCAACCACCTCTGGAAGCCAGGAAAATGTTGCCTTGGACTGCCTGGCGACGTTGGAGCGACAGTGGGTCGAGAGCCAGTTGCTCCAACTCCGCAAGCGTTTGGCGCAAGGGGACTTGAAGAATTCTGAACGAGACAAATTGTTACGACAGGTACTTGACTTGCAGCCCAAACTGCGCAATATTCCCGCGCTTTCGATGGAGATACACAAACCGGCTGCACCCTGAATCGCCACACAACTCATGGCCAAGCATAATTCACATCGTAAACCCGCGGCCAGTTCGCATCCCCAACTTGATCGCGAGGAGAAGAATCTCAAGATCAAAGAGTTAATCAAGCTCGCCAAGGAGCAGGGCTACCTGACCTATGGCGATTTGAATGACATTCTGCCCGAGAACATCTCATCGTCCGACGAACTCGATGCGATCATGATCACGCTGCGCAACATGGACATTGAGATCATTGATGCATCGGAAGTCGATCGCTTCAAGCGAGAAGCTGAAGAAGAGAAGGAAACGCAGAAAGTCGACTCCCGGCTCGACATCCTCGACGACCCGGTCCGCATGTATCTCAAGCAAATGGGCCAGGTCCCTCTGCTGACGCGCGAACAGGAAGTCGAGATTTCAAAGCGCATCGAGGTGGCCGAGCTTCACGTGAAGCAGATCATCAACAACTTCGGGTTTACCGCCAAGGAGCACCTCAATCTCGCTCGGCGTCTGATCAATGGCAAAGAACGGTTCGATCGCGTCATCGTCGATAAGAAAATCGACAGCCGTGAGCAGTACATGAATGCCCTGCCCAAGCTCTGCGCGCAAGTCACCAAGACCGACGCAATCGTCGATACCAAGTACGAGAAGCGAGCGCGGTCGGGCCTGAGCAAGCGCGAGTACGAAAAGCTCTATCGCGACTTCAAGAAATCAGACATCGCCCTGCAAAAACTCTTCGACAAGTTTTACTTCAAACAGAAAGTGCTGGAGGAATTCGTCGAGCGCGCCAACGATGTCCGCGAGAAGTTCGACGAGACTCTGGAAGAAATCGAGCACGCCCAGCGTCTGCGCAAGAGCGCCGCAACCGACACTGAGCTTCGCAACCAGGAACGCAAACTCAAGCGCCTGGAGCTGACGGCGCGCATGTCCACCGTCGATTTCATCAAAGCCCACGACGAGCTGAAGTCGTGGATGAAGAAAGCGGTCCAAGCCAAGACGGAGATGGTCGAGGCCAACCTCCGGCTGGTCATCTCCATCGCCAAGAAGTACACCAACCGCGGCCTCTCCTTCCTGGACCTTATCCAGGAAGGCAATATGGGCCTGATGAAAGCGGTCGAAAAATTCGAGTATCGCCGCGGCTACAAGTTTTCCACCTACGCGACCTGGTGGATTCGGCAGGCGATTACCCGCTCCATCGCAGACCAAGCCCGCACCATCCGCATCCCGGTTCACATGATCGAGACGATCAACAAGTTGATGCGCGTGCAGAAGCAATTGGTTCAGGAATTCGGCCGTGAACCGACTCCTGAAGAAGTTGCCGAAGAAATGCAGATGCCCGTCGATCGCGTCCGCGCGGTTCTGAAGATGGCGCAACAGCCGATCTCACTCCAGTCGCCCATCGGCGACAGCGAAGACACGAACTTCGGCGACCTCATCGAGGACAAGACGGCCGAGAACCCGTCCGAGATGGCCTCCTACTCTCTCCTGAAGGAAAAACTCGGCGATGTTCTGGACACGCTGACCGAGCGTGAACGCAAAGTTTTACAACTCCGCTTCGGCCTTGGGGACGGTTACTGCCGCACGCTTGAGGAGGTTGGCCGCCAATTCCGCGTCACGCGCGAACGGATTCGCCAGATCGAAGCCAAAGCGCTGCGCAAAATGCGGCACCCGACGCGCCAGCGGCAGATTGAAGGCTTTCTCCAAGCCCAGCAGTTCTAGGCGCCGGCGTTTTGCGCTTCCCAACCGTCCTCCTGCGGCCTATCCTCTCCGTCCCGGGCCCGTAGCTCAGCTGGTTAGAGCAGGGGACTCATAATCCCTTGGTCCCAGGTTCGAATCCTGGCGGGCCCACCAACTCGTTGATGGGCCGCCCGGGAGAGCGTGATGTCACTTCGAGCGATCTCCCGACGAGCCACCGAGTAGGTCGCGGGCAAGCGTCTCGTATCGATCGATGACCTGCCGCACAAAATGCCGCTTTTCCCGATAGCTTCCCGGAAAGAAGCTGCCCTTGAAACCGGCGATGATGACGTTGCGCAGTTCGCGGGGCGTCATTCTCAGTTGGTCGATGGCGATGCGCAGTTCGTTGGTGACCGAGGTGTTCGACATCAGCCGGTTGTCAGTGCAGATCGAAACGGACAATTCGTGGTCGAGCATTTGGCGCAGCGGATGGCTCGAGAGGTCGCGCATCTTCGGCAACGTCTGCGCGTTGCTGGTGAGGCAGACTTCAATCGTGATGCGCTGGCTGGCGATGTACTCGGCCAAATGATGCGTGTACATCTTGGGATCCGGAATGTTCGGGTTTTGAATCATTTCGTGCGCGAACAGCCACGTGCCGTGGCCGATGCGGTTCGTGTAACACTTCGTGATCGCCTGAAAGATGGACTCCGGGCCGTACGCTTCGCCGGCGTGGACTGTTTTGCGGATGAAGCTGGAGTGCGCGTGCTGGAACGCGGCGCTGTGGTCGTCGGGAGGATAACCCGCCTCCGCACCGGCCAGGTCGAATCCCACGACGGGCAATCCCTTGTTGTGCGCGAGATCGACGGCCGCGCGCGCCAATTCCATCGAGGCGGCAGCGCACACCTGCTTCGGGGTTGCGTACGACATGACCTCGAACAGCCGCCGATAGTACGGCGACATTTGCGGCTGGACGAATCGCAACGCGCACACGATGATGCCGAAGTGGAACGGAACGTCGTCGCCCGAGTGAACGGACTTTGATTGATTGTGTCGTTTCTGCGCACGTTCCAGTCCGCGGCAAACGGAGCAAACGACCTCCTCCATGGCGAGGTGGTCGTTGATGTGCAATTGCGGGGCATACCGCACTTCGATGTAGCGGACGCCTTCCGAGAGATTGTCCTGCGCCAGCTCAAACGCGATGCGCTCTAGGTTCTCGGCATTTTGCATCACGGCGCAGGTGTAGGCGAATCCTTTCAGGTACTCCGGCAGATTCGCGTACTTGTCCTTAAACACCAACCGCCGCAATCCGTCCTCGGTGTAGGACGGCAGTTTGACCCGCTGTCGTCTCGCCAATTCAATCAGCGTCGGGACGCGCAGCGAGCCGTCCAGGTGCACATGCAGGTCGGTCTTCGGAATGCGGCGAATGTACTCAGTCGGTATCGTGATCGTCATCGAAATCTCTCCGTCGGGGTGAACAAATCGTTGGCAGGCACGTTAGGTGTCCCGGCCCAAAACATCAAGTAAAACAGATGCGACGGTTACGTTGAAAAAGAAGTTTCTAATCGGCGAGTAGCCGTGTATAAATGCCCTTCCGGACCGTTGCGTGAATCACTATGGACACGAACCTCAACACGATTACCGTCACGCTGGACGATGGCTCGCAGATTCGCTGCGCCGCCGGCACGCCTGTCCGTGACATCCTGCCGCAGCATCGCTCGTCGGAGGGCTTGGAATACCTGGGCGCCTTGGTCAACAACGACGCCGTGTCCCTCTCCTATCCGGTGGAGGTGGACAGCAATCTCACGTTGTTGACCCGGGGCGACCCGCACGGCTTCCAGGTCTACTACCGCTCCATGTGTTTTCTGCTGGCCAAGGCGGTCAAAGAATTCTTCCCCGACGCGCGGTTCGCGGTGCAACACTCGCTGGGCTCAGGCTTTTTCTGCAGTTTCGAGATGAACGGGAACGCTGGCATCTCCGAGGACCAGTTGCAGAACGTCGACCACCAAATGCGGGCCACGGTCGAGCGCGATGTCCCCATCGAGCGGCGCAAAATCGCCTTCACCGAGGCGGTCCGTCGCTTCGAGCAGGAGAAACAATGGGACAAGTACAACTTGTTGCGCTTCCGCAACCCGCCCAAGATTGCCACGTGCTGGTGCGAGAATTTCTCCGACCTCGCTCACGGCCCGCTGGCCTCGAGCACGGGGGCACTGACGATGTTCAAGCTGATTCTCTACCCGCCGGGATTCATCCTGCAAATCACGACCCAAGAGAATCCGAAGGAGCTGCCCCCGTTCGAGCCGCAGCCGCAGTTATTCCAGATCTTCCAGGAACACAAGGAATGGGGTCGCATCCTCGGCGTCAGCACGGTGGGCCGGCTCAACGAGATCATCGCCAACCGCGAGATCAGCGAGTTCATCAAGATCGCCGAGGCGTTTCACGAGAAGAAAATCGCTCAGATTGCTGATCACATCTACCTCCACCGCAATCACATCAAGTGGGCGCTGATCGCCGGGCCATCCTCCTCGGGCAAGACGACGTTCGCCAAGCGGCTGGCCGTGCAGTTACGCGTCAGCGGTCTGCGTCCCGTGACCATCTCGGTGGACAACTATTTCGTCAATCGCGAGCAAACGCCGGTGGACGAGAGTGGCAAACCGGATTTTGAGAACATCGAGACCGTCGATCTCAAACTCTTCAACGAACATCTCGAACGCCTCGATCGCGGCGACACGGTGGAGTTGCCCAGCTTTAACTTCGAGAAGGGTTGCCGGGAATACCGCGGCGAGAAACTGCGCGTCGAGCCGGACCAGATCGTATTGGTCGAGGGCATCCACGGCCTGAATCCCCGCCTCACCCAGTCGCTGCCGCCGGCGCACAAGTTACGGATTTACATCAGCGCGCTGACCCAGTTGAACCTGGATTCGAACAACCGCATCTCCACGACCGACAATCGCCTGGTGCGACGCATGGTGCGCGACAATAACTTCCGCGGCAACTCGGCGTTGGCCACGCTGAACATGTGGCCAAGCGTGCGGCGCGGCGAGAAAACCTGGATCTTCCCCTACCAACAGGAAGCCGACGTCGCGTTCAACTCGGCCCTGGATTACGAACTGGCGGTTCTCAAACCGTTCGTCGAGCCGCTGTTGGCCGAAATCAAGCCGCACCACCCGCAGTACGCGGAGGCGCGCCGACTGCAGGCGTTTCTATCCAGCTTCCTCGGCATCCCTGATAATCTGGTGCCGCCAACATCGATCCTGCGTGAATTCATCGGGCGCAGCAGTTTTCAGTATTGAGCGAGACAAGTCTTCCGCACTACGCCACAACTCCTCAATTCGGATTCCATCCGTCCGAACCGCCGAGCACTGGGCCGACTGTGATCGCTCCCGCCTCGACGGCAGTCAATTGTCGCGCCCACGGCACCCGCGCTTTTGGGTTCGCGCCGGGTCCGCTACTGTTAAACTCCGCGTAGCGTGCAGTCTTCTCGCGGGCCGGATCCCGCCAGTTGTTCCAGCCCTCTGGCCGTACCACGTCGGAGATCTGGGTGTTCAAGTAGATCACGCTGGCGAATGCTCGCCACGGTCGACCCAAGTATGTCCTCACTCCCGCAGATGCGCCGGTGATCCGGCAGTTGGAGAAGACGAACCCGAATGGCTGTTGTTCGGGTGTCGAAGCCGCAGTGATGTAGCCATTGGTCAGGCAATGGATGTGGCATCCATCAAAGAATGCTGTCGCGCCGCCGAAGATGAAGTCCACGTGCCCGGCGATGTAGCAATGCTCGAAGTACTGTCGTCCGCGGTTGATGAAGATTGTGTCCTGCCAGCCGAGGAATCGGCAGTTGCGAAACACGACGCGGTCACCGTCCACGCGGATGGCCAGCGCTTGTCCGACGGGCCCCGCAGAGTTTTCAAACGTGATGTTCTCCGCCGTGAAATCGTCTGCATCGATCACTGTCGAAGGCGTGCGAAACGTGCCAATCGGTTTGCCATCCAGCCCTTTGAGATTGGCATTAAGATCGAATGTGAGCACCGTCTTCTCCGCGTCGTCGCCCACTAAGTGAATCAGACCCCGCTCTCGTTGCACGTAGATCAGTTCCTTGTACACGCCCGGCTTGATGTGAATCGAAGACCAATTTCTTGAAGTGCTGATCGGGACAGCCATGATTGCCTCTTGCACCGTCTTGAAATTCCCGGTTCCATCTGCAGCCACCACGAAGTTCGTCTGCGCCGCGAGCTTGCTGCCCACGGCCAGCAGAATCAGCCAGCCCAACGCCGCCCTCATGGCCTCACAGCGGGCGAGTTAAGGCTGCGGCCTTTCTTGAGCGGCTCGATCGTCACGTTGTGGAACGTAATGGTGCCGGCATTCGAAACTCTCTCGGCCGCCTCGACGCCGCGGAAGGTGCAATCGGCGAAACTCACGTTGTCAATCACCGCACCGGGGAACCCGACGATCCACATCACGCGCGGGCTCGATGTGCTGGTGACGTTATCGAGCGCCACATTGCGCACGATCGGCCGGTACAACCCGTTCGTTCCCTCCTCATACATCAGGTCGATGGTCAGAACGGCTTCGGCGACGCGGCCGACCTCGCAGTTGCGCATGAAGACGTTCTCGATCACCCCGCCGCGCCGGGCGTTGTCCTTGAACCGCAACGCGCGGTCGAGGTTCGGGCTGTCCATCTTGCAGTTCTCGACGAACACGTTTCGGCAGTTCCCCGAGATTTCACTGCCCATCACCACGCCGCCGTGACCGTCCTTCATCGTGCAGTTGCGTATGATGATATTCTCGGACGGCACGTTGACGCGCCGGCCGTCGTTGTTGCGGCCCGATTTGATCGCGATGCAGTCGTCGCCTGTGTCAAACACGCAACCTTCGATCAGCACGTCGCGGCACGATTCGGGATCGCAGCCATCGTTGTTTGGGCCGTGGCTGGAGATTTTCACGTCGCGCACCGTGACGTTCGTGCACAGCACCGGGTGAATCTCCCACATCGGCGAGTTGTTGATGGTGACGCCTTCGATGAGCACGTTGCGGCAACGGTAGGGTTGAACAAAATTGGGCCGCAGGTAGTGCCCCGCGGCGAACACGCGCTGCTCGACCGGCACGCCGCGCTCGCCCATGTCGTTGAGCAGATCGCGACTGCGCCGGGCGCGCGATTGCTTTTCGTCGGGTCCGCGCTTCGTCCACGCCCACCAATTCTCGCTCGATGCCGAACCGTCGAGAGTACCGGTGCCGGTGACGGCGATGTTTTCCTGCTCGAACGCGTAGATGAACGGCGAGTAGTTCATGCACTCGACGCCTTCCCAGCGCGTGAACACCGTCGGTAAGTACTTGGCTGGATCAGTGCTGAACTTCAGCGTGGCTCCGTCAGCGAGATGCAGGTTGATATTGCTTTTCAGGTGAATGGCGCTCGTGAGAAACTCGCCAGTCGGCACGACCACGCGCCCGCCGCCTGACTTGCTGCAAGCATCGATGGCCTTGCGGATTGCTTCCGTACAATCGTTCGTGCCGCCGGCAACTGCGCCGTAGTCGGTGATGACGAAATCACGCGCGGCAAACTGCGGAGCCTTCATGCGCGCGAGAATATCCGGCACCGACTCCCACCCGGCCCCACGCGCAACCGTCGTGGCCGATTGACCGACCACGACCAACAACACAATGAGCAGTTTCGATGGATTGGAGCATGTCTTCATATAGTCTTCCCCTCCGGCCTTGCTGTTAATTATGCCCCTGTAAGTAGCAGCTGTGAAGTTAGAAACGCGGCGATTACGGCACCAATCGAATCCGGTAATACCGCGCCGGAAAGTTCGTTGCGGCGCCGATGTCGAGGTAGTTCGTCACCGTCACGCCCGCACCCGCAACTGCAATGGCAGAGCCTATGTCGGTGAAACTCGACGCCAGATCCGACGTCGCCTGCACGAAATTGGTCTTGCCGCCGACCGTCATCCAGGTGATTCGGATGTCGCTGCCTTCGCGCGCGATGGCCGTAACATGAAATGGTGATTGGTTGTCGTTCGGATTAGTACCCAACGCGAATTCCTGGGCATTGCTCAATCCGTCGCCGTCAGGATCGTCGCCGGCACTCGGCGTCAACGGGTCGAGACCGTGCGCTTGTTCCCAACCATTCGGCAACCCGTCGCCGTCCCCGTCCATCGCCGGATCGAGCACAAGAGACCCAGTCGAGATCGTCCCGCCATTTCGGACGAAACGTCCGCAGGCATTGGTCACCACCAGCTTGTCAACCAGCAACGTCCCGCCGCTGATGGTGAACGTCCCGCCGCGCACTTCGAGCACGGCTGTGCCGGTCGCGTTGGTCACGCACAACAATCCGCCCGCAAGCGTGACGGTACCCGTCGCGGCGCAAGCACGCGCGCCCACGAGCAATGCAGACCAGATCGAGTTCGTGCCGCCAATTATGGTCAGCGTGCCGCGCGCGGTGACATTTGACGCCACAATCACTTGCTGGAGCAGCGTTGTGCCGTTAGAGATCGTCATTTGCCCGGTGCCCGCCGCGCCGACAGACGTTATGCCGTTCGTCACCGTGAGTTGCCCGCCCTTCACCCACACTGCGCCGGCGGAACCCGTGGACCGGCCAATGCTCAGGAACGATGAGAACGTGTTAGTTCCCGCTCCCACCGTCAACGCGCCCTGCGAACCGTTGGCGTTGGCCACCACAATATCGCGCGCCAGCCAGATGGCGTTGGAGACAATCATCCGGCCGTCTCCCCCGTCGCCCACGGTCGTGGTCCCGTTGGTCTGGATCAACCGGCCGCCCGTCACCGTCACCGTACCCAGCGTGGCGTCCAGAGTTGCGATGTCCAGCAATGACAAGAGTTGGTTGATGCCGCCCGCCACGGTCAACGATCCCGAGCTGGAATCCAGCGCCACGTACACATCCTTGAGCAGCACCGTACCATTGGACACCGTCATTCGCCCGCTGCCTGAATCCCCGACAAATGTTGAAGCGTTCGTGAGAATGAACGTCCCGCCAGTCACCCACACCGTGCCGATCGCGGCGCTCTCGACGCCCAGATCCAGCGATTGCGAAAACTGGCAGGTGCCGCCCGCCGCCGTCAGCGTGCCCCGCGAGCCGGCGTCGAACGCGAAATATGCATCACGCAACGACAGCGTGCCGTTGGAGACGGTCAAACTTCCGTTGCCTGCGGCACCCACGGCGGTAAACACGTTCGTGCCCGTCATCGAACCACTGAGGAGAAATGCGGTGCCGTCCATGTCGAACTCGTCGCCCGCCACTCCGTCAACCTGCAGAGCGGCGTCCCGGATGAGTAACACGGTGCGCATGTCGAGCGACGCGCCATCAAGGACGCGCAGCGTGGCGCCCGGCGCGTTGGTGAGTTGCAACGTGTTTACTGCGCCCGCCGGGGCGGAGACGACGAGATTGCTGATGGTCAGGCAACCGTTGATCGAATTGCTCAGCACGGTGACGGCGTCGATGGTGATCGTCTTGGTCGTGCCGTTGGAAATCACATTGGCGTCGTTCAAACTCGAAGGCACCCCTGCCGACCAGTTGGCGCCGAATTCCCACTTGCTGCTCGCCCCCAGCGTCCAGCTATTGGTAATTGCCGCTGCGTCGCCAGCGAAGACAGAAGGCCAGACGAGTCCGCAGACCAGAATCAAGCGCCTCAATTCCATAGTATTCCCGTGAGCCAAAAGCATACCACAACCCGACCGCCACCAGCCCAAGGAATTGCTGGCGTGAAAGTCGAACACCCCCTACGGCACAAGGCGGACGCGGTAGTAGCGGGCGGGATTGGCGCCGATAGCACCGACGTCAACGTGATTGGTGGTCGTGCCAACCGTGTTGGTGACGATGAACATGGTCGCGAAGTTGTTCGTAAAGCTGCCCATACCGCCCGCGACCTTTTCGAGGGCGTTAGTCTTGTTGATGCCAGTCATCCACGTGATTAGAATGTTGGTGCTGTTGACCTGCGTAATCGACGTGACGCGAAACGCCGAAGCGCTGTTGGTCGGATTCGTCCCGGCGACGTACTCCTGCAAGTCCGTGAGTCCATCGCCATCGGAATCGTTGAAAGCGTTCGCCGGATCCAGCGGAGCAACGTCGAAGCCGTTCGGTATACCGTCCCCGTCAGTGTCGTCATTGGCGTTGAGCACCGCGTTGCTGTACACCAACGTACCG
>Ga0335084_10002652_pt1 | contig 17321 bp, 15 predicted proteins | sample Lox_Sample_44_FD_206721 | JGI IMG/M metagenome (GOLD analysis project Ga0335084, IMG submission 206721) | Soil microbial communities from Loxahatchee National Wildlife Refuge, Florida, United States - Lox_Sample_4.4 | ecosystem: Environmental > Terrestrial > Soil > Wetlands | place: USA... | reverse complement strand
CTGCTCGGCCGCACCTGGGCTCGTGCTCTCATCGCTCGCGGGATCTACGTTCGTCGCCGGAAGACTTGCTGGATCACGTACGCAGGTGAATATATCGTATGCTGTGAAGCTATACCCCATCGGGCAAGGTAGACGAGCGGCATAGCATTGATAGGCTCCCCCTTGCACGCACCAAAGGCCTTGGATGTATTGCCCAAACCCTGACTCACAGGCGGCTTGGCAGCTATATCCGACCCACTCCCCGCCACCGAGGTAGATCGCGACGCCAGATGGTGCGAACGCCCGCGGGAAGCTATCAGGCACTTGCGCCCACGCCGGCGCGATACAAAGCAAAGCCGAGACCAGCGCAACGACGCCGCGCATCGATCTCCCCTTGAGTGACCGATGTTCCGCGCGCTGTGCAACGGGCGGGCGATGATCTTCGCTCGCCAGACCGGTCCAGGACCATTGTCCGGTGACACCAAGCGCCTCGCGCATCGCACGTGACCGCCGCCGAGAGTCCACGGAGTTGGCACGTCCACCCGGGCCAGCGTGGGCCTCGAGCCGACGGGGTCTGGACGTAGATTGGAGACGCGGTGGCGCGACAGTACCGTCCGTCCGAGCCGGAACATGCATCTTGGATCTCCCTTTGAGACCTGCTTGACGACGTCATAGAGCCGGCAGCCCCGCGCCGTACCGTCATGTTCTTATGGTTTCTTGGCAATATCTCAAATCGCCACGCGGCATGTCAACCGTCAGCGCAGTGCGGAAATGACGAGTTTTCGTCAGCGTTGGGCCACCCTTGTCTGGCGTGCGAGGACAACCGACTTGCAAGCGGCGTGCACCGGTAGGCCGTGAACGTCGTCCGCTCCGTCGAGAGCCCACGACTGCCATCAGCGTCGCAAGCCGAACGCAGTTGATTGTCGTACCGGAGTAAAGCGCGTTAGCTCGCGCGCCGGACAGCGATGGGGCTTAGGTCAACGGCGACGACGGATGCGCGCTCGGATGCGGCGCACCCATCTTGATCTGGAACAGGCGCTCGTCGGCGAGTCGCAGCCTGCGGCTCACTTCCCGACCGAGGTTCATCTGGATCAGCGCGAACTGCTCGAGGTCCTTCTTGTAGACTTGGAAGAAGCTATCTGCGGACAGCTCGAGTGCGGTGCAAGCCTCGAGCGCCAGCACGCTCGCGCTGCGAGGGTAAAGGTCCATCAACGCCATCTCGCCGAAGCAGTCGCCGGGCCCGAGCTCGGCGAGCAGATGCTCCTCCCCCTGCCAGGACTTGAGTACGGCGACCCGCCCGGCCTCGAGCACGAACATGGACTGAGCCTTGTCGTCCTCGCGGAAGAAGTATTGGCCGCTCGGTACCGTGCTCGTCGCGGAGCGTTCCAACAAGAAATCGAGCACGTCGGCGCGGATGCCGCCGAAGATCGGCATGCGCTGCAGGGCCGCGATCCGTGTCTCTTGCATGCAGCTTGCGCGTTATGCCGTCTTGCGTGCGACCGCTCTCGCCGGCAGCAGCCCCGCAGCGATCAAGGCTTGGCGGATCCGCTCGATCTCGGCAGGCGAGAGCTTCACGAGGGGCGGTCGCACCACTGCGCGCGGCAGCTTGCCGAGCAGCACCAGAGCCTCCTTCATGCGGTTGTGCATGTCCACCCAGGGCTCCGAGTAGAATACTTCCGCGGTGGGCCAGATGCGCTCGTTCATCGCGCGCGCGGTGGCCAAGTCCCCGCGCTGGACGGCGCGGAACAATTCCGCTTGCAGCCCCGCGATCACCGAGCCGCTGCCCGACAGCAGCCCGTCGCAGCCCAGCACGAGTGAGCTCAGCAGCCAAGAGCTGTGCGTCGTGAGCACGTGCACCGGCGGATCGAGTCGCTGCAAAGTCCGAATCTGGCGCTCATGGAGCTGAGGGCTGGCACACCAGTCCTTGATCGCGCGCACGGTCGGCACCGCCGCGACGATCTCGAGCAACGTATGAATCGGGTAACCCTGCCCGCCAGCGAGCGGATACTGGAACACGATGAGCGGCAGATCCGTGACCTCCGCGATGCGCTGGAAATGCGCCACTGCCATCTCGGGACGCTGGCCGAACGTGAACACACCGGGCGGGAATACCAGCAGCGCGGAAGCGCCGCCGTCATGCGCCATCTTCGCGATGCGCGCCGCCTCCTGGCTGCCATCCGCATATACGCCGTTCACGAGGGGCAGCTTGCCGCCGATCTCCTCCTGCGAGATCGCCAGCACGCGCTTCTGCTCGTCGAACGAACAGGAAGCGACCTCCGACGCATGCGCATTCACGGTGAGGGCGGAAACGCCTTCCACCGCCGCCACGTCACGCAGGTGCGCACGGTAGGCGCGCTCGTCGATAGACAGATCGTCATGGAACGGCAGAAGCACCGCCGGGATCACTCCCTGCGGAACATACTCACGATGTCGTGCCATTCGCCTCTCTCCTATCGCCTGACTCCGTGTCGCGGCGACGCTTTAGTCCAGCGACGCACCGGCCTGATCCCCGGTCGGCGGCCGCGCCGCCTCGCATTGCCCAGTGGCCATCTTACGCCCTGCGCCCCGACCTCGGCCACGGTCTCCCCGGCGGACTTCGGCCCGCCACGCTCATCCTGGCAACACTCATGGCGCTCCTGGAGCTCGAGTAAGCCGCGCACTCGAGATTGTCGCCGCCGCGACGCCTCAGGTAGAGTAGATCCGATCGCGGGCTGCCGGTCCGCGGCCCAATGGAGAGAGCACGCATGGTAGCCGGAGACATCGCGCTCCATCTCGAGACATTGCCCGAGCGCATCGAAAGCGAAGAGGCTCTCGACGAACTGCTGTCGCGGCCCACTCAAGCGCTGGTCGACGATCTCGCGCGGCTGGACGGCGACATCATCGTGCTCGGCGTCGCGGGGAAGATCGGTCCCTCGCTCGCGCGCATGGCCAAACGCGCCGCGCCGCGCAAGCGCGTGCTGGGCGTGGCCCGCTTCTCGGACCCTCGCATGCGCGAGCGGTTGGAGTCGTGGGGGGTGGAGACGCTCCAGTGCGATCTGCTGGACCGAGAGTCGGTGGCCAGGCTGCCGCGACTGCCCAACGCGATCTTCATGGCCGGCAAGAAGTTCGGCACCAGCACCGAGCCCGCCTTCGCCTGGGCCATGAACACGTTTGCGCCGACGCTGGTGGCCGACGCGTTCCGGCGCTCGCGCATCGTCGCGTTCTCCACGCTGTGCGTGTACCCGTTCGCGCCGGTATCCCGGCAGGGTTGGGACGAGTCCGTGCCGCCAACCCCCGCGGGAGAGTACGCGAACTCCTGTGTCGGCCGCGAGCGCGTGTTCGAGTACGGCTCGCGCAGGTGGGGCACGCCAGGGCGCCTGATCCGGCTGAACTACGCGATCGACTTGCGCTACGGCGTGCTGCTCGACATCGGGCGCTGGGTGATGGACGGAACGCCGATCCCGATCCAGACCAGCCATGCCAATGTGATCTGGCAAGGCGACGCCAATGCGCAGATCCTGCGCTGCCTGCTCCATTGCACCAACCCCACTACCCCGCTCAACGTCGGAGGCCCCGAGGCGGCGAGCGTGCGGGCGGTGGCGGAAGAGTTCGGCCGGCGTTTCGGCAAGCGACCGAAGTACGCGGGCACCGAGCACGAGTGGGCGTGGGTGAACAACACAGCTCAGGCGCAGCGCCTGTTCGGCTACCCGCTGGTGCCGCTTCCCAGGATGATCGACTGGGTCGCCGACTGGATCCTGCGCGGCATGCCGGTGTACGGCAAGCCCACCCGCTACGAGGTGCGCGACGGTGTCTTCTAGTGAACCCGCCGGTATGGCGCACGCCGGCACGAGCCCGTATAGTTCGTGGTTAGGACCAACCACGCCACCGAACCGCTCGACGAGGCACAGAGATGAACGACACCAAGCGCACGCCCAAGACCGCTGAGAGTCCGCCGCAGGCCTCCGCGGTCTCCGAGCACATCCGCAGCCGCATCCGGGCCGCTGGGCGCCGCTTCCACGCGAACGACAACATCGCCGACTTCATCCAGGGGGATGCAGAGCTGAAGGCGCTGGAGGAGGAGGTGACGGCCAGTATGCAGGCGCTGCTCGAAACGCTCGTGATCGACACTCAAAGCGATCACAACACCCGCGGCACCGCGCGCCGCATCGCCCGCATGTTCCTGCACGAGGTATTCCGAGGCCGCTATCACCCGATGCCTTCGGTGACCGAGTTCCCCAACGCCGAGCGACTCAACGAGCTGATGATCGTGGGGCCGATCACCGTCCGCAGCGCTTGCTCGCACCACTTGGTGCCGATCTTGGGCAAGCTGTGGATTGGCGTCCTGCCGAGCGAGCAATCCAACCTGATCGGGCTGTCGAAGTACTCCAGGATCGCGGACTGGATCATGCGCCGGCCCCAGATCCAGGAGGAAGCCGTCATCCAGCTCGCCGACCTGCTGGAGCGGAGGCTGCGCCCGGACGGACTGGCGATCGTGCTCGAGGCGGACCATCTGTGCACGCAATGGCGCGGCGTGAAGGACGAATCGCACATGACCAACAGCGTGATGCGCGGCGCGTTCCTCACCAATCCGGAGTTACGCAAAGAGTTCCTCCAGCTCGTCCACCGCTGAGCACGGCTGCGGGCACGGCGCCGCGGACCGAAGCCTGATCACTCCGCCGTGATCACCTTGCGCAGCACGTGCCGGCGGTTGCGCGTGTACGGACGCACCTCGGTGGGCCAACGCCCCTGGTCCACCGCCTTGGCCCACGCATCGCTCAGCAGCACCTCCGCGCTCTCGAGCTCGTAGATCGCGCTGTACCGCGGCTCGCCTTCGGCGAGAATCGTCTTCTTCTGCCCGCCGATGATCATGGTCAGCGGCTCGGCCCTCGTGCGCACCGCGGACAGGACCCCCGGCACCTTGAGGATCAACGGAACATGCTCGGCGTCGTACACCTCGTTGAACAGCGCTTCGCGGTCCGGGTCGACGTCCATGCTGGCGATGAAGAGGTACTGGGTCTTGGGATGCATAGGTCGTGTCCTCCGGTCTTCGGGATGCGGGCGATCAACGTGATGGGCAGGGGTCGAATCTTCGCACATTCACGGGCACGCGGCCGGCCGCTCGCTTCGAGCGTCGGGGACGCTGGTGCCGGAGACGTTTGCGCGCAGGCGCGGGGCGTGTACATTAGCGTCTGGCATCCGACGCCGGCGCGGAGGATCGCGGGTCGGTCCCCCGGGCTGGGAGCCTGGCCGGGGGCAGGGCTCAGCCGATCGTCTAAGCCGACTGGACAATTCGAACCCGGCCCACGGTGGTCTATGCTCTCCTCGAGACACCACCGGAGGCAGATGACGAGTGCCTTACATGCGGATCTTGGTGGTCGACGATCACGCGCTGTTCCGTGAAGGGCTGAAGTTCCTGCTGCGCGATCTCGACGACGAGCTCGCGATCTCGGAAGCCGCCGATTGCCGCCAGGCGGTCGCCCAGCAGGGCCAGGCGTTCGACCTGATCCTGCTCGATCTGCATATGCCCGGAGTGGAGGGCCTGGATGCTCTCGATGGGCTGCGCGGGGCATTCGAGGGCACGCGCATCGTCGTGCTCTCCGCGGAGGAAGATCCGCGCCAGGTGCGACGAGCGATCGATTCCGGTGCGGCCGGGTTCATCCCGAAGGCCTCCACGCCCGAGGTGCTGCTGCACGCCTTGCGCTTGATCCTGGCCGGAGGGATTTACCTGCCGCCAATGGCACTGCGAGGTTTGCCGGATGCCCCGGAACCCATTCCTAGCAGCCCTGCGTCACCCGACCGCGTCGTCGAGGCGCTCTCCGGTCGCCAGCTCGACGTGCTCAACAAGGCCGTACTGGGCAAACCGAACAAGGTGATCGCCCGCGAGCTGGGGATCTCGGAAGCCACCGTCAAGGCCCATCTGTCCGCGGCATTCCGTGTCCTGGGTGTGCGCAATCGGACGGAGGCCGTCTACACGGCCGCCCGGCTAGGGCTGCGCATCGGGCGCGCCTAGCGATGAAAACCGATCTGCATCCGCCCATGCAGGAGCTGGCGGCGCCGGCGCCCCCCCCGAGCGCAGCTCCACTGCCCGCCGCCGGCGAGGAGGCAAGCCGCGTCGTCCGGTTCAAGCAGACTCAGCTCGACGCCCTGAACCGGCAGGCCACGCGCGCACGCATCCCGCTGGTTCTAGCCGCGGCGTGCATCGGCTTCGTCGTGTACGAAACGGTGCCGCTGGCGCAAATCCTGGCCTGGATGGGCGCCATCGCGATGGTCAATTTCGCGCGTTGGTATTACTCGGTGCGCTGGGCGCCGGCTTCGCGCGGAAACGTCGATGCGCAACTGCGCACCCTGATCGTGTTGAGCTTCTGCGGCGGCGCGGTCGCGGGGATCGGGCCCGTGCTGTTCCTCACGCGCCTGGCGCCCGCCGAACAGGCGATCCTCACGATGTTGATGGTGAGCTGGGCTTCGGCGGCCGTCTCCGTCAACGCGGCCTACAGGGCGACCTACTTTGCCTACGTACTCCCGATGCTGGGCCCGCTCGTGGTGCTGTGGGCACTGGGCGGCAGCCTCGAGCAGGAGAGCGTCGCCGTCCTCATCGTGCTGTTCGTCGTCCTGCAGGCGGGCTTCGTCCGCGACAACGAGCGCATCTTCCGCGAGTCCTTTGACATCCGCTACGAGAACGAGCGACTGATCCGCGAGCTGGAGGTGCAGCGGCAGGCGGTGATCCGCGAGCGGGACCGCGCGGAGGAAGCCAATCGCGCCAAGTCCCGTTTCCTCGCCGCCGCGAGCCACGATCTGCGGCAGCCGCTGCACGCGGTCTCGCTGTACAGCGCCGCGCTGTCGGTACGGCAAACGGATGAGCGCACGCGCGAGCTGTCTGGACGCATCAGTACCGGCATCGCCTCGCTGAGCTCGCTGCTCGACGGCCTGCTCGACATCTCCAAGCTCGACGCGGAGGCGGTGCATCCCGAGCCGACCGTCTTCAGCGTCGACTCGCTCGTCTCGCGTCTCGCCTCCGACTTCCGCCCCATCGCGCTCAGCAAGGGTCTCGCCCTGGACGTGCAGTCCGTGGAGGGCGTCTTCGTGCGTACGGACGCGATGCTGCTGGAGCGCGTCGTTCGCAATCTCTTGGATAACGCCGTCAAGTACACGTCCCTGGGCGGCGTGACGCTGCGAGCCGACGTCGTCGGCCGTCGCGTGGAGATCAGCGTGACCGACACCGGCGACGGAATCCCGGAGCACGAGCAGCAGCGCATCTTCGAGGAGTTCTATCAAGTCTCCAACCCCGAACGCGACCGCTCGCGCGGCCTCGGCCTGGGACTGGCGATCGTGCAGCGGCTCACGCGGCTGCTGGGAGTGGAGTTGCGCCTGCGCTCGCGCGTGGGCGAGGGCTCCGTTTTCACGCTCTCGCTCCCACGGGCGAGACCGGGGATCCACAAGTCCGAGGTCGCCGCTTCGGACTCGGAGGATCCCGCCGCCAGCTTGCCCGATGGCCTGCGCGTGCTGATCGTGGACGACGAGGCGGCCATTCGGCACGGCATGCAGACCTTGCTCGAAAGCTGGGGCTGCTCGGTGGTGACGGCGGGCGATGTGCAGACGGCGCTGCGCGAACTGGATCGAGAGCCGATGGACATCCTGGTGGCCGATCTGCGCCTGCGCGGCGCCGAAACGGGAGCCACCCTCGCCAGCGCCGCGCGCGATCGGTATGGAATCCCGGTGCTGCTCGTCACCGGGGACACCGGCCGCGACCGGCTGCGAGAGGCGACGGCCTTGGGCGTAACGCTGCTTCACAAGCCCGTCTCGGAACGAGAGCTGCGCCGTCACATCGCGCGCGCCTGTCGCGACACCGAGGCTTTGCCGGCAGAAGCCAGCGACGGCGAACTGAATCCCGCCGACTCGGTGCGTTCGTTGGAGACCCCGCCAGGGCGACCGCGGTAGCTTGCCCGTCCCGGGTGACGGGAGCGCCGTGCGCCTGCCGGCGCCGCATCACGTGTGCGAGTACATGAGCTTTCCGGGCGCGTCGAGCTCCGCTTTGAGGATGGTGGCGCTGCCCGACTCGGTGATGTAGAGCGTGTTGCGGTCCGGCCACCCGAAGGCGACATTGGTGGTGTGCGCCCCCGTGCACGAGCGGATCCGGTACGCCGGTTCGCCCATCTGGTCGAACACCCACACCGTCCCCAAGCCAACGTGCGCGATGGCGAGCCGCCCCTCGTCATCGAGCGCGAGGCCGTCGGGGCCGCCCCAGCCCCCGGAAAGCTGGATGTAGATGCCGACCTTGGCGACCTCCCCGTTGCGCAGGAACGGCACGCGCCACACGCAGTTGCCGCGCGTCACCGCTACGTAAAGGATCGTCTCGTCGCGGTTCATCACCAGGCCGTTGGGGCTCGGCACGTTGTCCAGCAAGCAATCCACTTCGCCGTTGGCGCGTACGCGGAACACGCGGCCCGTGGGGTCGTGCAGGCCGGTCAAGCCCTGATCGGTGAAGTACAGGTCGCCGTTCGCTGCGAAGAACAGGTCGTTCACCGCCTTAAACCGCTCGAGGTTGGCGCGCACGAGGTAAGGCGTCACCTTCCCGCTGGCGGGATCGAGCAGCATGATGCCGTTCTTGTAGTCGGCGATGAAGATGCGGCCGTCGCGATGGAACTTTAGCCCGTTGGGCCAGCCGTCGTACTCGGCAATCACATGGAACGTCCCATCACGCGTGATTTTGAACACGCGGCCGTTCGGGCAGTCGACGCACCACAGGTTGCCTTCGCGGTCGAACGACGGCCCTTCCAGCAGCGACCGCGCCGGCATCCCGAGCGGCTGGCCCGCCACCCATTCGTTGTTCGCGTCCGCGTCCTTGAGCGCGTCAGGCAGGCGCGCGAACACGCTGGTCGCGACGTCCTTAGGGGATGCGAACAGCATCAGCCGCCTCCGCTCATCGTCACGAAGCTTGCGAGCTCGCCACGGGTACCGCCGGTGGAATTCGGATCGGCTCCCGCGTCATCGTCAGCAGGAGCGTCGCGCCGGTGATCAGGAGCAGCCCGGCGATGCCGAATGCCCAGTTAAAGCTGCCCGTGGATTGGATCACGTAGCCGGTGACGATCGGCGCGGCGATGCCGAACGAATTGCCGCCCACGATCAGAATGCTCATCGCCTTGCCGCTGTCCTCGGGGTTGCGCAGCAGATCGTTCACCAGCGAGAAGTTGAGCGAGATCGCGGTGGCCATTCCCGTCAGCGACAACGTGAACAACGCCAGGATGAGCCAGATCTGGTCCACAAACGGCGTGAAGAGGATGACCGCCGAGGACAACATCATCACCACTCCCATTCTCCGCCGTCTGCCCTCGCCCACCTCTTGACGCTGCAGCAGCCGGTCGCTCACGCGGCCCAGAGCGATTCCGAGCAGCGCAGCCCCGGCGTACGGCACGGCCGTGAAAAGTCCGGTCTTCATGATGCTGAGCTGCCTGGTCGTCTGCAGATAGCTCGGCAGCCAGGTGAGGAACAGGTACTGCGTATACACCGCACAGCCTTCGGCCAACGCGAGCCCCCACATCGTGCGCGTGCGCAACAGGTCCAGCACGCGCGTGCCCCCGGTCTTCTGCTCGAGCACCTTCGAATCGGCGTCACGCTCGGCGAGGACCTTTGCTCGCTCGTCTTCTTCCAGCCATGTCACGCGCTCGGGCGTATCGAACCAGATGAGCCAGGCAATGAGCCAGATGCCCCCGACGGTACCGACCACGAAGAACGATCCGCGCCATCCGACCATGCTGAGGACCCACGCGACGACGACCGCACCCACCGCCGGACCGGCCTGGGTTCCGGCCAGGAAGATCGCGTTGGTCAAACCGCGCTCGCCCGCGGGGATCCACTCGCGTACGACGCGCCCGCCGGCGGGGAACGTGGTCGCCTCGCCGACGCCCATCGCGAGCCGCGTCGCAATGAGCGACACGTAGTTCCACGCGATGCCCGTCAGCATCGTGGCCGTCGACCACAGCGCGATGCCGGCCGCATTGACTGTCTTCGTGCCGAGCCGGTCGACCAGAATGCCCATCGGGATGAGGCAGACGAGGTAGGTCCACAGGAAGGAGGAAAACAGATAGCCCATCGCCACGGGCGAGAGGCCGAACTCCTGCGCAATCGGCTTGGAAGCGACCGAAAGCGCCACCCGGTCGACGTAGTTGATCATCGCCAGCGTGAACAGGAACAAGCTGATCCAGCCCCGTCGCCAGCCCATCGGCACCCTCCTCCCTGTGCTCCCGCATCCGCACTGCGTGCGGGGTCCGCCTGCTGTGTGTGCGCGGCATGGTTTCACGCCGGAGAACGGCCCGTCAAGCTCGACTTCGTCCCGCGCCACCGCGCTACTGGTCCTTTGTCTTCGGATCGTCGGCCGGCTCGAACTGGTCCTCGACGCCCTGCATCCAGCTTCCCTGCATGATCGTGAGCCCGCGGTCGTCAGTGTGCGTATGGGGTCCCAAACGATAGTTGGGCGGGAATTTCGCACGCACTGTGAAGAGTCGCGGTTCGGCCACCCCACCGGCCTGCACCGCGGACCCGACGCCGGGATGCGACGGCAGCGCGATCCAGCGCAGGTCTTCTGGCAACAATGGTTTCCACTGTTGCGCCGCCGCCCCCTAAGCCCGGCAGCGCTGGAACAGTCGCGACGAGCCCCACCCAGGCACGACCCGGAAGTCTCGGCGTGCTCCCTCCTTTATGCTCGTTCCGCTATCCTAGGAGTTCGCTGCGTGCCAGCGGCACGCGGCACCACGACCAACCACAGGAGGAGTGCATGCCGGCGACCAAGAAGAAGCTGTTGTTACCCGCGACCACGGCGCGTGCCGGATGGGACGTGCTGCAGAAGCGAGCCGATGTCGAGGCCGTCTCGTACGACCCCAACATCCCGACCGCGGCCTTTCACACGCTGCTCGCCGACGCCGACGGTGTGGCACTGGGCCTCACGCCGTTCGGCGAAGCGGAGATCAAGGCCGGGCCGAACGTGCGCGTCGTCGCCCGGCACGGTGTCGGGTACGACACGGTCGACGTGCCGGCGCTCACGCGGCACAGGATCCCGCTGATGATCACGGGCATCGCCAACTCTCCCTCGGTTGCGGAGCAGGCGCTCTACTTCATGCTCGAGCTGGCCAAGCGCGGCTTGACGTTCCATACGATGGTGCGGGAGCGCCGCTGGACGGAGCGGCTCCGCGTCGACATGCCGGTGGATCTGTTCGGCAAGACGCTGCTGGTGATCGGGTTCGGCCGCATCGGCTCCCGCATCGCCACGGCGTCTCTGGCACTGGGCATGACCGTGCTCGCCTACGACCCGTACGTGGCGCCGGCCGCGATCACGGCCGCCGGGTGCAAGCACGAGCCGGACCTCGACGCGGCGTTGCCGCGAGCCGACTTCGTCACCATCCATTGTCCCAAGACCGCCGAGACCACCGGCATGTTCAACGCCACACGGCTGGCGCGAATGAAGCCGACGGCCTTTCTCGTCAACACGGCGCGCGGCGGCATCATCGACGAAGCCGCGCTGCACAAGGCGCTCACCACGGGGGTCATCCGGGCGGCTGGACTGGACGTGTTCGATCGCGAGCCGACCGCGCCGGACAATCCCCTGCTCGATCTGCCCAACGTGCTCACGGCGCCGCACATGGCGGGCGTCACCAAGGAGTCCTTCGATCGCATGGCCGTCGCGCTGGCGAACAATCTCCTCGATGTGCTCGACGGCAAACCCAACATGGACCATGTGGTCAACAAAGAGGTGTTTGGGCATCGTTGAGCCGTGGGCGCCGACGATCGAGTGTGCCGCAATCTGGCCGGAGGGTAGTGCAGCGTGGCGCCTGTCCCGTTTCAGCAAGTAGACGTGTTCTCCGCGGTGCCGTTCCGAGGCAATCCCGTCGCCGTAGTTCTGGATGCCGATGCCCTGACCGGGGAGCAGATGCAGGCGATCGCCAACTGGACCAATCTGTCTGAGACGACCTTCGTCTGTACGCCCAGTGCTGCGGAAGCCGACTACCGGCTGCGGATTTTCACGCCCAAGAGTGAGCTACGCTTCGCCGGCCACCCGACGATCGGCTCGGCGCACGCGGTGCTGCGGCATGGCCTCAAGCCGAGGACCGCAGGCTTTCTGGTGCAGGAGTGCGGCCAAGGGTTGGTCCGTCTGCGCATCGACGGCGAGCGCCTGTTCCTCGCCCTCCCGAAGCCGGTGCTGCGCGAGGTAGCTGCGGCGCAGGTGAGCGCGCTGGCCGGCGCGCTCGGCGTCTCGCCAGATGCGGTTCGGGCGCGAGCGATCGTCGACGTGGGTGTCGCATGGATCACGCTGCAGTTGACCGATGCCGAGCTCGTGCGGCGACTGCAGCCCGATCTGGCGCACATCGCCGCCCTCGACTCGGCTGGTGCGGTGGGTGTAACCGTCTTCGGGCTCGCAACACCGGGACTGTCGCCCGCGATGGAAGTGCGTTCCTTCGCGCCCGCCGAGGGCGTGCCGGAGGACCCGGTATGCGGGAGCGGTAACGGCTGCGTAGCGGCGCTCGTATTGCAACAGCGGCTGCTCGCGGGGACAGGCTACGTCGCGGCCCAGGGCCGCTGCCTGGGGCGGGACGGCCGCGTCGAGGTGCAGTTCGACGATGACGTCGGCATCTGGCTGGGCGGTCATGCGGTGACCTGCGTGGAGGGAACGTTGCAGACCTAACGCGAGCGGGCGAGGTCTTCGCAATGCCGTGCCGGGTCCTGTGCTATGGTTGAGACCCCGTAATCGCAACCCGCCGCCATGCCGATCGTTCCGCGCATCGCAGAGCTTCATGACGAGATGACCGCCTGGCGGCGGGACATCCACGCGCATCCCGAGCTCGGATTCGAGGAACACCGCACCGCCGATGTCGTGGCAGCGAAGCTCGACGGCTTCGGGGTGGAGGTGCATCGCGGCATCGGCAAGACCGGTGTGGTGGGGGTGCTGCGCGCGGGGTCCTCCCGGCGCCGCATCGGGTTGCGCGCCGAGATGGACGCGCTCCCGGTCCACGAGGCGAATACTTTTACGCACCGCTCACGCCACGAAGGCAAGATGCACGCTTGCGGCCACGACGGCCATACCGCGATGCTGCTCGGCGCCGCGAAGTACCTGGCCGAGACCAAGCGCTTCGACGGCACGGTGCACTTCGTCTTCCAGCCGGCCGAGGAAGGCATCGGCGGCGCGAAAGCGATGATTGAGGACGGGTTGTTCCGCCGCTTTCCCTGCGACGCGATCTTCGGCATGCACAATCGGCCCGGGATGCCGCTCGGGAAGTTCACGGTGCGCTCGGGCCCGATGATGGCGGGCGGCGCGTTCTTCGACATCGACATCGAAGGCCGGGGCGCACACGGGGCACGTCCCGAAGCGGGCATCGATCCCGTGCTCGCTGCGGCGCAGGTGACGGTCGCGCTGCAGAGTATAGTCGCGCGCAACGTCCGGCCGGTGGACACGGCCGTGGTGTCGGTGACGCAGATCCACGCGGGCGACGCGTACAACGTCATCCCCCAGCGCGCACGCCTCTCTGGCACAGCCCGAGCGTTCTCCAGCGAAGTGATGGATTTGATCGGACGCAGCATCGTGCGCATCGCCGAGGGCGTGGCTGCCGGATTCGGCGCTGCGGCGCGAGTCGATTACCGCCCCATCTTCGCACCGCTCGTCAACGATCCGAAGGAAGCGGATTTCGCCGCCGAGATCTGCGCCGAGATCGCCGGGGCCGGCAGCGTCAAGCGTGATCCTGCGCTCATCATGGCCTCCGAGGACTTCTCGTTCATGTTGAGAGAGGTGCCCGGCTGCTTCATCAACCTCGGCAACGGCGACGGCGAGGGCGCGTGCGAGGTGCACAACCCGTCCTACGACTTCAACGATCAAGCCCTGCCCTACGGTGCGAGCTTCTTCGTGCGGCTGATCGAGAAGCGACTGGCGCCTTAGAAGACGACCACGCCGCGCGCGTTTTTTCCGGACTCGAGATCGGCGAAGGCCTGTGGCGCCTCGTCGATCCGGTAGCGCCTCGTGATCAGCTCGTCGAGCTTGAGCTTGCCCGCCATGTAGAGCTCGAGCATGCGGGGGAAATCGATCCGCGGCACGCAGGACCCGAAGTAGCTCCCCTGGAGCGTCTTCTCCTCGAACACCATGCTCATCGACTTGAACGCGGCCGCATCCGTCGGGCGCGCGACCCCAACGACAACGGCCTTGCCGCCGCGCCGGATCGATCGGTATGCAGTCTCCACCAGCGTGCCGATCCCCACGCACTCGAACGCGTAGTCGGGGCCGCCGCCTGTGAGCTTCTTCAGCAGCTTGACCAGGTCCTCGCCAGTGCTCGCGAGCACGACGTCGGTCGCGCCGAACTGTTTGGCGATCTCGAGCTTCATCGCGATCGTGTCGATGGCGATGATGCGTTGAGCACCGGCGATCGCGCAGCCCTGGATCACGTTCAGACCGACTCCACCGCATCCGAATACCGCGACCGTCGCACCCGGCTCGACCCGCGCGGTGTTGAACACGGCGCCCACCCCCGTGGTCACTGCGCAACCGACCAGCGCGGCACGGTCGAGCGGGATCTTTGGATCGATTCTCACGAGGTTGTCCACGCTCATCGTCGCGTACTCCGCCATCACGCCACACCCGGAAAAGATGCCGAGCGGCCGGCCGCTGCTGTCGTGCACGCGCGGTGTGCCTTCGGGCGGCGTGGTGAGCGCCTTGCCTTGCTCGAGACACAGCACGGGGCGCCCCGCGCAGCAAAAGCGGCACTTCCCACACATGTAGATGAACGACGACACGACATGGTCGCCGAGCGCGAACGCGCTGACGCCCTCACCGACTTCGACGATCTCGCCCGCGGCCTCGTGACCCAGCACCAGAGGCGGGGGCAGCACGATCGTGCCGTTGGTCGCCGACAGATCGGAGTGGCACACGCCGCATGCTGCGAGCCGGACCATGACCTCGCCACGCTTGGGCGAATCGACCCTGATTTCCTCTACGACCACGGGCTTGTTGAGCTCGCGGCAGATCACCGCCTGACCGCTTCGTGCCATCGTCTTCTCCTGTGCGCTGGAGTATACGGCTAAAATGTTCGCCTTCACCGAGGAGGCTCCAATGCTCGTTCGCGACAAGTTCTACGTTGATGGCCGGTGGATCGTGCCTTCCACCAGCGACACGATCGACGTCCACAGAGCCGGCGATGGCGCCGTCATGGGAACGGTGCCCGCGGGCACCGAGAAAGACATCGGCACCGCGGTATCGGCGGCCCGCGGCGCTTTCGAGAGCTGGAGTGCGACCCCGGCGGAGCAGCGCGCCGCACTCCTGCAGAAGATCTCGGACGGCCTGAAGGCGCGTGCGGACGAGCTCGCGAGAACGATCGCGCAGGAGGTCGGCATGCCGATCAAGCTCTCGGCGCGCATCCAGGCCGGCCTGCCGATCGCCAACTTCGCGAATTACGCAAGCATCGCGCGGCAATTCCAGTTCGAGGCGCGCGTGGCCAACTCGCTGGTGGTGCGCGAACCGGTCGGCGTCGTCGGGGCCATCACGCCCTGGAACTACCCACTGCACCAGATCACGCTCAAAGTTGCGGCGGCGCTCGCCGCCGGCTGCACGGTGGTGCTCAAGCCCTCGGAGGTTGCGCCCTTCAATGCGTTCATCCTCGCCGAGGTGATGCATGCCGCCGGCCTGCCGAAGGGCGTGTTCAATCTGGTGACCGGCTATGGCCCGAGCGCGGGTGAAGCGCTGGTGCAGCACCCGCAGGTGGACATGATCTCGTTCACCGGCTCGACGCGCGCCGGGAAGCGCATCTCGGAGATCGCGGCGCACACGGTCAAGCGCGTCGCGCTCGAGCTGGGCGGCAAATCGGCCTCGGTGATCCTCGATGACGCCGACCTTGCCGTCGCCGTGAAGGGCACGGTGAACGGCTGCTACTTGAACTCCGGCCAGACCTGCACGGCGCTCACGCGGATGCTCGTTCCGGAGTCGAGGCACGAAGAGGCCGCGAGCCTAGCGGCCCAGGTCGCTCAGGGCTTCACGCTCGGCGACCCGCTGTCCGAGACGACCAGGCTGGGACCGCTCGCCTCGCAAGCGCAGCTCGAGCGCGTGCGCAACTACATCCGCAAGGGCATTGCGGAGGGAGCGCAACTCGTCACCGGCGGACCGGACGCACCCGACGGCGTGCCCGCCGGCGGCTACTACGTGCGGCCGACCGTCCTCGGCAACGTGAGACCCGGATCGACCATCGAGCAGGAAGAGATCTTCGGGCCGGTGCTCGCGATCATTCCGTACAAGGACGAAGAGGAGGCGATCCGGATCGCCAACGACACGCCCTACGGCCTCGCGGGCGCAGTGTGGTCGAAAGACGAGGCGCGAGCGCAAAGGGTGGCGCGCCGCATCCGCGCCGGACAAGTCGATGTAAACGGCGGCGCGTTCAACCTGAACGCGCCCTTCGGCGGATTCAAGCAGTCCGGCCACGGCCGCGAGGCCGGCGTCTACGGGCTGGAGGAATTTCTCGAGTACAAGAGCCTGCAGTTGAAAGCGTAGCGACCCGCGCTTCGCTTGCGCGTGGCCGGGCCTGCGGGCCATTCACCCGCCACCTGCCGCATGCGAGATCGAGATGCTCGGCGGCCGGCGTAGCGTCTGGTAGATCACGCAGTAGCGCTCCGTGAGCTTGAGCAACGTCGCCAGCTGCTCCGGGGTGGCGTCGATGTCCAGATCGAATCGCAAGCGGATGTCCTGGAATCCGACCGGGACGTCCTTCGCCACCCCGAGCGTGCCGCGTACGTCGATTTCTCCCTCCGCGCTCACCGTTCCGCCTCGAAGCGGCAACCCCAGAGCGGTCGCCACTGCCTTGAGCGTCACTCCCGCGCACGCGACCAGAGCCTCGAGCAGCATGTCGCCGGAGCAGGCTGCGATCCCGTCTCCGCCGGTCGCCGGGTGCAGCCCGGCCTCGACCAGCGCTTTGCCCGTCTCGATCTTGCAGGTGACGCTTTCGTCGCCGAGCTTGCCTTTGGCCGACAGCGTGATCACGGCCCGTTGGGGCGTTTCGGCGTAGCGCGCCTTGAGCGGCGCCTGTAGGGACCGCAATTGATCGGCGTTCATCGATTCCTCGTTGGTGCGACTGAATGGACCGGACGTGGGGAGCGGGCCAACGATAGCATCCAGACAGCGCGCCGAACAGGGCTCGCCCGCTGGCTATCTCTTCGAGAAGCGTGCATCGCGCCACGCGATCGCCGCTTTCAGCCCCTGCTCCCGGGCGATGTGCATGAACTGCCTCTTGTCCGGGGAGCCCTGCGATTCGATCGCATGATCGATATCGAGCGCAGCCCTGAGCGCGCGATCCATCCCCTGCGCTTCGTAGGTTTGGTTGACCGCTCGCTTGGTGTTCCGGACCAGCATC
>Ga0335084_10002651_pt1 | contig 17332 bp, 16 predicted proteins | sample Lox_Sample_44_FD_206721 | JGI IMG/M metagenome (GOLD analysis project Ga0335084, IMG submission 206721) | Soil microbial communities from Loxahatchee National Wildlife Refuge, Florida, United States - Lox_Sample_4.4 | ecosystem: Environmental > Terrestrial > Soil > Wetlands | place: USA... | reverse complement strand
TTCACCGCCACCGTGCTGGCCGGATTGCTCGCGACAGCCTCGGCACAGCTGAGTCTGACGAATGAGCAGATTGCCGACGTCCTGTGTAGGGCGGCCGGGCACTGGGGTTCAGGTGCCGAATACCTGATGCAGACGGTCGACCAGCTGGAACGTCTCGGTATCCACGATGCCAATCTCTGGCGCCTGCAGCGGCTTGTCGCGCAACAGCTGCTTGCCATGCAGACACCGGAAAAGGAACTCAAGTGAAGAAAGCGGCGAAGAAGAAGGTCGAGCCCGAAGGGAGCGGAACGCGATCGATACTGCGCAGCCTGTTCCGTTCATTCGCCAAGCTGGCCGAGCAGGCAGGCGACGGACGACCCCTTCTGCGCGGGCTGCGCGTTGCCCAGGATCCCACGGCAGACCGGATCGTCATCGTGCACGGCGGGACGCGGGTCGAGTTCGTTCTCGTCCTGGGCGCGGGCGACTCGCCGTACGCGGACGTCGAGTGCCGGCGCATGGATTCGCGCGGAGCGACCGAGGCGACGCCGATCGCCAGTTTCCGGTTCAATGAAACGGGCCATGTGTCGCAGTCCAGCGTGCCCGAACTGGTGAATGAAAACATTGCCGAGGCGAACGGAGCCTGGAGCATCGTCAGTGCGGTGATCTGGAACGCCATGGAGGGACCTGGTTAGAGCCCATCGCCCGTGCCATGAACGCAATCGCCGCGACACAGCACTGGCTCGAACAGGCCGTCATCGGCCTGAATCTGTGTCCGTTTGCCCGGGCGGTGCACGTGAAACGGCAGATCCGCTGGGTCGAAAGCGCGGCGCGCGACGCGCAGGGCCTGCTCGAGGCCTTTGTGCGTGAACTGCAGTTCCTGGCCGCGGCCGAACCGGAAGCAGTGGACACGACGTTGCTGATCCACCCGCACGCGCTGAATGACTTCCTGGACTACAACGATTTCCTCGACGTGGCTGACGCTGCTATCGAAGAGCAGGGTCTCGGCGGCGTCCTGCAGGTGGCCAGCTTCCACCCGGACTATCGGTTCGAAGGCACGGCGCCCGATGACGTCGGCAACCTCAGCAACCGTTCGCCCCACCCGATGCTTCACCTGCTTCGTGAAGACAGCATTGCCCGCGCCGTGGCTGCCTTTCCTGACGCGGCGACCATTTACGAACGAAACATCGAAACCCTGCGCCGCCTCGGTGCGGCTGGCTGGCGCACGCTGCTGTCAAGTCCGGGCTCTGCTACTGACGGATAACCTCAGTCCACCCAGGAACAGCCGGTCGAAGTCCTGCCCTGGCGGAGGTCCGGAACCGGCGTGTTCATCAGGACTGACGCGCGTACCTCACTGCAGGCCAGGCAGCAGGAAGGCGCATTGCAGAAGCGATGGCAGCCCACATATATAGATGCTGGAAAGTTGACGAGTTGCGGGGCGACCCGGGCCAATGAACGGTTTGGCCTCGGGAAGCAAGTGACCCACACGGGCGCCGCCGGATCAACGCAGTGGACCGGCACTTGCCGAGGAGCGCCCATGACGTTTCGTGCAGTCGAGACCCGTTGCCTATGGCTCGAATTCGCAGGAGGGGCCGCTCGCGACCACGGCCTGTCCGACCCATTTTCCTTCATCCGCCTGGTCGACGGCCTGATTAAGGGCGGCGAACAGCATGAACTGATTGCCTCGCTGTGCGGCGGACGCTGGGTTCTTGCGTCCGACGAATCTGTCCACATCACCCGCATCAGCGGGCTTGGCGTGTTTTCGGTCCACATGGAGCAGATGGACGGCTGCGATGCCTCTCTGGAATGCACGCAGATGCGGATCGATGGGACGCTGCTGCTGGTGGACGGCCGCCCCGTGGCTCACTTCGACGAGTCACGCAATGCCTGGATGAGGATCGGTTCTGATACGCGCTTGCATGGGATCCGGCTGGAACCGGAAAGCGCGACAGCGCTCTCGTCCCGCGACGTCTGAATCCAGGGCCCGGATAGACCGTCTGCTTACGCCCTGTACCCGGGCACACCCGAGACGGCTAATAGCCGCATTCCGTCCCCGAACAGAGAACCCGCTGGGACTCGCTGCGGAAGTTGACCCGACGCAACGCGGACGCGATGCGCGCGTCCAAGAGCTGACATGGCGAGGCGAGGCTCGTAGCCCGGCACCGTGACGGATTTGCTCTTGCCGTGCGCATTGAGCGGTTTGACAGGAGTCGGGATAACGCACTACGGTCGCTGACCGAACCCGAGCGCGAGTTACCCATGTCTGACAAGAAGGCGGATCTCACGGCCCGTTCAAGACAGCGCCAATCGGCGCTCTCCACGTGGGATGACGAAGGCGGCGCTGGTCCCCGCCGATCGCGAAGAGTCCTGGTGTCAAGCAAGAGCAAACCGCGGGTTCCCCAACTGGCAATGGCCGAGTTGGTGCAGCTTCGTATTCGCGTGATCGCGCTGGAGAACCTCGTGATCGGGTTGCTGGCAGAAGCGTCTGACAGGCAACTCGACCTTGCGCGAGACATGGCGGTCTATATTTCTCCGCGACCCAATTTCACACGTCATCGTTCGACGATTCATGCGGCAGCCCAGATGAATCATCTTGTGGAACGAGCCGCTCATTTCCGGAGCATGCTGTCGGACGAGAGTTGAGCCAGTGCGTCGCCTTTGCAGGAGCACGGCTACCGCTCGAGCCCGATGGACTCTGCGGCGAGGAGCGCTTATCCGTGATCGAGGGAACCAAGCACGCTGCATCTGAGCCGGCGCCCCAGTCCCTGGACCTGGTCATGCGCTATCACCAGGAAACGAAGCACCACTTTTCGCACTTTGCTCGCGCGCCGCGCGCGCTGGACTGGGCGAATCAACCGGATCCGTTTCGACGCTACGAGGGGGCGCCCCTCTTTGCCTTGCCGCTGCTGAAACCTGACGACGCGCCGGCCTCGCCGCTGTACGAAGACCTGTATCGCCCTGGCGCCATCGCGGGCGTGTCGATCGACGCTCGCAGCCTGTCCCGCCTGTTTGAATACTCGCTGGCCATCTCAGCCTGGAAGCAGGCCGGCGAAGTCCGCTGGGCGCTTCGAAGCAATCCGTCCAGCGGAAACCTGCACCCGACCGAAGCCTATTTGCTGATCGGCGCCGTCGACGGCCTTTCGTCGGGTCCCGGTCTTTATCACTACGCGGCCAAAGAGCATGCGTTGGAGCTCCGAGCACAGTGGCCGGAGGAAAGCTTCATGCGGCTGCTGCAACCGTTCCCGCCTGAGTCCTTCTTCATTGGCTTTGCCTCCGTTATCTGGCGCGAGGCGTGGAAATACGGTGAGCGCGCCTTCCGCTATTGCCAGCACGACGTGGGGCACGCGATCGGCAGTGTTCGCATTGCGGCCCAGACGCTTGGCTGGCGCATGCTGCTGCTGGATGGTCTGGCCGATGACACTGTTGCAGCCTTGTTGGGCATCGATCGAGCCGAGGACTTCGAAGGGGCAGAGCGCGAGCACCCTGATTGCATCGCAGTCCTCTGGCCCAACGATCACGCTGCCCGTCGCGCGACCACCACGACGAGTGGTATACCCCTGTCCCTCGCCCCTGATGCTGTCTGCAAGGCGACGACACACATCTGGCGCGGCACGGCCAACCGGCTGAGTCGGGGCGAGCCGGTGCGATGGGAGATCCTTGATCAGGCGGTGGTCGCCTCGTGGAAGTCGAACACGGAACACAAGGTCGTCGAACTGAATCAAGCGCAAGCGCACGCGAACCCGAGTCACCGTGCGCCCCGCCCTCAATCCGGTCAGACAAGCGCCGCACAGGTGATCCGCCAGCGACGAAGCGCGCTCGCGTTCGATGGCACAACCTCGATCTCGGCCGCCAGCTTCTACACCATGCTGATGCGCGTCATGCCAGGAGTGGAGCGCGACCTGAGCCGGCGGCCCATGCCGTGGGACGCGCTCCCATGGGCGCCTGCCGTTCACCTCGCCCTGTTCGTTCATCGGGTGGACGGCCTGGAGCCGGGTCTTTACTTGCTGGCGCGCGATCCAGCGAAACTGGACCTGCTGCGGGACGCGTTTCATTCACATTTCGATTGGACCTCACCAGCGTGCTGTCCCGACGACTTGCCCTTGTTTCTGCTTCAAGAGGGCGATGCGCGGGCCTTGGCCGCCCAGCTCAGCTGCGGTCAGGACATCGCCGGGGAGAGTGCCTTTTCCTTGGGGATGATCGCGGAATTCGAACCCAGCCTGCGCCGCTATGGCGCGTGGTTCTATCGCAGACTCTTCTGGGAGACCGGGCTGATCGGTCAGGTGCTCTACCTGGAGGCCGAGGCGGCCGGAGTCCGGGCCACGGGTATCGGCTGCTTCTTCGACGACCCGGTGCACCAGGTCATGGGGTTCCGTGACGCAAGCTTTCAGTCCCTCTATCACTTCACCACCGGGGGCCCTGTCGACGACCCTCGCCTGACCACTCTGCCGTCTTATGGTCTTGATCTCTAGGCAGACCTGGTCGAGAAAGCCGCGGGCATTAGCGAACCAGCCGTGTCCGCGTTGAGGTGGCTCTAGGCGCGCCGGTTCAAGTTGCCGTCGTCACGGGCAGCAGCCGCTCAACGAGCGTATCGGCGCCCATCAAGTACTGTCCCGGGCCGTGGCGCGCATCAGGGCCCGAACTGCTTGCCTTTGATCCCTTGTACTACCCATTGGGTCGCGCTGTTCATAGTTCATTCACATCTCCAGTCAAACGTAGATCAGGAAGTGGTCAAGACAGCGTGCCGTCTATCTGGCCACCGTGGGTTGAGATTAGGCGGCCGACTTCGCAGGATCTGTTCGTCAGCGCACACAGCCATGACATCTACATCACTACTCGCCGACCCGTTCGCAATTCGCCGACTCGTGACAAGAGATTCTCAGCCGGCTCCGGGCCATCCCCGGTAGAGCGCGAGCCGCTACTTCTGCTTCTCGACGACTACCCGGCCCGCTGCATTCATGTGGACGCGGTACCGATTGCCGTCCTTGCATGTGCAGGCGTAGTCGTTGTCGCCATTTACCTTGACCGCGACGACTTGCCCGCAGGGCAATCCCTGCAGCGCGATCACCGATGTCATGTCCTTCTTGAGTGCCGCGTCGTCGGCCGCGAACGATGGCACGGCAAAAGATGCCGCGACGAGAAATGACTGAGCCAGTACTGCTGTGCGATTGAGCATGGGTATCTCGGCGTTCAGCCTTCGAGAGTGGCAAATTTCTTCGGGTCAGCGAGCAGGCCCCAGATTGCTTCGCGCGAGGATACGATCGCCGCCGCGAGCTTCGGGTCGGCGTCCTGCAGCAGCGAGAGCACTTTCATCAGCAGCAAGTCATATGAGCGGCGCAGCTGCGCCATGGTGACCTTGGCCTTGCCCTGGTAGTAATCGCGGAACTGCTGGAGCAGGTCGTCGACCTGGTTCTTGAGTGTGATCTTGGTGAAGACGCCGATGGCCTTGGTTTCCTTCAGTTGTTCCTTGAGCGCGGCCAGGTCCAGGGTCGGCGCGGCAACGGGCGAGGTCGTCGCGGCCGCAGGCGGAGGCACAGACTTCGCGGCCGTCGGCGCGGGCGCAGCCGGCGGCTTTGTGGCAGGCGCCGGGGCCCTGGTCGCGGGGCGGTCTGCCTTGCTTTCCGGCTGCAGCGCCCCAGTCGGCGCGAGAGGCGCTGGCGTTACGGCAGGTATGGGCTGAGGCGTCGGTGCTGCTGACGGCTCGGTCGCGCGCGGAACCGCGGCCGGTTGCGACGCGACGGCCTCAGCCTTCGGCGCCACGGACGCATCCGGCGAAATGGCCGCACAGCCCGCGGCGAGAAGCAGCGGGAGCAGGGCAATCCGGACCAGACGCACCGAGTGCGCTCCTATCAGCGCGGCCTCGGCCGTACGTCCTGTCATCCGGTCTCGTATGCGCACGTGCAATCGGGGGGTCGTGAACTCGGGGGTCGTGAACTCGGCACGCGCTCCGCTTTCAGCCGCAATCGAGCTAGCGCCTCTTGAGTCCGAAAACCAGGAGCGCACCGCCAATCACGATGGTGCCCACGCTTGCCCAAAGAGGGATATTGACCGACTGCTTTTCCGTTATTGACAGCTCGATCGGCCCCAGTTTTCCGGAATGGGTTTCCTTCGTGTAGCTGAATCCGCCATAGGCGAGACCGAGGACACCGGCCACGATAAGGGCGATGGCCGCGATCTTGAGTGCATTCCTTTGGTTTCCTACTCCTTGAGAAACCCGAAAGGCCGGAGCGTGCCGCGCACGGACGCGAAGCAATGGCCGTACCGGGTGCGGAACTCCTACTTCTTCTTCAAGCCCTCGAGCAGCTTGCGGAAGGGCTTCTCCGCGCCCGAGACAGTCTTCTCCGGCCCGGTGAGCTTGAAGAACACGTTGCCGCCCGGCCCCTCGACGATGGCACCGAGCAGTCGGTATCCGGGCCTGGGCGTCGAGGGCCCCATCATCGAGCCGCCGTTGTAGGTGCCTTTCACGTCGACCGTAGTGGCCGGCAGGCCGGCGATGGTTTCCTTCTTCACCTTTGCGTCCTTCGCCGCGGAGGTGCCGTCCGCCTTCTGGAACTGGTCGATCCAGCGCTTGGCGTTGGCCTCCACGCCGCCGCCGCTCGCCGCGCCGAAGAAGAAGACGGCGAGTTCGGCGGGCTCGGCGTCGCCCTTGGCGGCGGGGATGCTGTAGGTCGCCGCGCGCATGGGCCGCTCGCCCTGCGACTTCCACTCCGCGGGCGTGGTCCAGGTCAGCCCGCCCGCCTGGTCGGCACGGGCCATGCCGACTAGTGCGAGGCTCAACAGCGCGAGTGCGATGACGTGTTTCATGCAATAAGCGTAGCGGAAAGGACGGCGGCGTACGATGCGCGCGTCGGCAGCCGTCATAGTGGGGAGTGCATCATGAAGTCCATCCTCGGTCTTGCCGTCTTTGGGGCGTTTGCCACCGTCGCCCAAGCGGCTGACATCGAGGCCGGCAAGGTCAAGGCGCAGGCGGTGTGCGCGGCCTGCCACGGCGCCAACGGCGTCAGCGTGAGTGACGGCATTCCGAACCTCGCAGCGCAGAAGGCGCGTTACATCGAGACGCAGCTCGCGGCGTTCAAGGACGGTTCGCGCAAGAACGCGCTGATGAGCGTCATCGCCGCGCAACTGAGCAAGGACGACATCGCCAACGTCGCCGAGTATTTCGCCGCGCAGCCGGGCGCTGCCGCCTTCGCCCGGTCGGAGCTGCTGGCGAACGTGACGAAGACGCACCTGACCTTCCCGGAGAACTACAAGGATTCGTTCGACCGGTACCACACGGTCAGCAATCCGGAGGCACGCCGGGTGACCGTCTTCTACGCGAACAAGACTGCACTGGAGGCAGCCAAGGCAGGCCGCAGCCTCCCCGATGGCTCTGTGCTGTTCGGTGAGATCTACTCAGTCAAGCTGGGTGCCGACAAGAAGCCGATTGTGGGGCCGAATGGCTCCATGGTCGCCGACCAGCTGGTGGCCTATATGGCGATGGCGCGCGACGCGGGCTGGGGCCGCGACATCCCCGACATGCTGCGCAACGAGGAGTGGAACTACGCAGTCTTCACGCCCGCGAAGCAGCCGCGGCCGGGCGTCAACCAAGCTGAGTGCCTCGCCTGCCACAAACCGCAGGACAAGACGAGCTTCATCTTCACGCTGGATCAACTCACCGCGGCCGCAAAGACGAAGTAGTCCTGCGCGGCACGGTCTGCTCGCCGCCCCGTCGCGGCGGTCGAGATCGCGCAATAGGCCGCGTCGCCGGAGGCCGGGTTCGTACACGGAAGGGTCCGCAGCGCGACGCCGTGAGCCGCGTCACGCCGTGCTCCTCACCGTCGCTGCATCCTCGCGACGATCGCTTCGCAGCGCCTGCGGTCGCGGGGGTCGGCTGCACCCGGCAGTGCGCACCAGCGCAGCAGGAGCTGCTGCGCGCCTTCGGCGCCGGACGCCGAGCGCTTGAAGCGTTCGCGTATCTGCTTCACCTGCACGGCGAGGCGCTGCTGCTGCAGATCCGGCGGTGTCGGAACGCCGAGCATTAGCTCGAGCTCCATCAGCGTGTCGCTGCGCTCGGCGGCGGTCTTCCTGATCCGCTCGCCGTATTCATAGCGCGCATCGGCATCGCCGAGTGCCTCCAGCGCGCCGTCGCGCCGCCCGGCGAGCTTCTTCTCCCAATCGACGGGCAGCGGTGGCAGCGCGGACCAGCGCTCGCGCACGGACTCGGCCACCGCCAAGTCCGGCTCGGCTTCGTTGCCGGCCACCGCGTCGAGCTCCTCGCAGAGCTGCTCCCGGGCGAGGAGCGGCTGCCAGGCATCGGCGTCCCGCGCGTGGCTGCGCGCGCGCAGCGCCTCTTCGACCTTGCCGCGGGCCGCCCTGAAGCGCGCCTCGAGCGCCGCCGGCGGCGCGCCGCGCTCCGCGCTGACGCTCTTCCACTGTTCCTGCAACTCGTGGCGGGTGCGCCGGATTTGCGCTTCGTCGATGTCCTGCGTTCCGCCGAGACGTTCGAGTTCGCCCGCGAGCGCTTCGAATGCGCGGTGCTGCTCGTGCCTCTTCTGCTCCTCGGCCTTGCGCGATCCGGTGCGCGCCTCGAAGACGGCATTGCATGCGCTGCGGAAGCGCTCCCAGAGGGCGCGATCGTCGCGCTGCGGCAGCACGACGGTCTTGGCGTTGGCCTGCCAGCGTGCCTGCAGTTCCTTGACGCGCGCGGGTGTGTCGCGCTCGCTGGCGCGGGCCAAAAGCGCTGCGGCGTCGCCGATCAGCGCCTCGCGCTGCTGCCGCGCCTGCGTGCGTACGGCGTCGAGGGCATCGCGCGCAGGTGCCAGCGCGGCCTTGAGCTTCGCATCGACTTTCTTCCAAGCACCGGGCTCGACGCTGCCAAGCGCCTTGTCACGCCACGCGGTTTCGGTCTCGCGCAGCCAGCGTTCGATCGCGCGCCAATCGGGCGATTCCGTCAGCAGCGTCGGCGCGTGCGCAGCGGCGCGCTCGATGAATTCCTCGCGCTGCTTGCGCGCCTGCTTGTGCTGCGCCTTCTGCTCCGCGAAGTGGCGCGCCGCCGGCGCATACGCGCGCTCGCAGGCCGCGTCGAAGCGCTCCCACAGGGATTTCGGCACGCTGGCGCGCTTGTCCTCGACCTGCTCGTCGAGCTTCTTCCACTCCGCCCGCAGTTGCTCCACCTCGCGCGCCAGCGCTACCGGGGCCAGCGCCTGCGGCGACAGCGCTTCGGCACGCTCGCACAACTGCACGCGCACGGTCTGCTGCCCGAACTTCTCCCACCGCTCGAGCTCGACCAGTTGCTGCACGACGCGTGAGAGCCGCTGCACCGTGGGCTTGGGCAGCACGCCGGCAAGGGGTTTCAGCAGCCGGGTCCGGTCCGCGGCCGCGCGCGCTTCCTGCACCTTGCCGGCAGCCAGCGCCAGCTCCGCCTCGTGCAGCGCCGCGTGCAGCGTGTGGCGTGCGTCGCTGCGCTCCTGTTCGCTGGCCCTGACAACGGCAAGGCGCCGCTTCTCGATGATCAGCAGCGCGGCTTCGAAGCGCCGCGTGAGCAGGGGCGTGCGGCCCGCCATGTCGACCGCCTGCCAGCGCGAGGGCAGCTGCGCATCGTCGATCGGCGTTCCGGCGGCGAGATCCTCGGCTTCCCGCACGAGCTCCTCGGCCGCGGCCAGCGCCGGAGCGATGCGTTCCCACTGCGCGAGCTGCTCGGCCGCCTGTTCGAGCCGCGCGAATGCGCGCTCGTCGTTGGCCGCAGCGGCCTCGTCCCGCAGCAGCGCCCATTGCTCGCGCAACGGCGCCAGCGCAGCGACCGACTGCGGCGGTTGCAGGGCAGCGAGCCAGGCGGCAAGGCGCTCACCGAACTGCGCCTGCGAGCGCTGCTCAGCGAGCTCGCGGTCGAAGCGCTGCTGCAGGCGGCGGTTGATGTCGTCCCAGTGCGCGAGTCGCTCGTCATCGTCGCGCAGGCCGAGCGCCTCCCAGCGCCGCTGGAGTCTGACGGCGGCCATGACGATGGCGCCGGGCTGCGCGACCAGCGCCTCCGATTCCTGCAGGATCGCGTCCGCGACTGAGGCATTCTCGGCGCGGCGGTGGATGGCATCGAGCCGCGCGCGCGCCAGCCGCGCGACGCCGCGATCCTTTTCGCGCGCGCCTTTGTGCAGCCGGCTCAGCGCCTCTACGGCATGGACGCGCTCGGCGGCCGCAGCGCGCACCGGCGCGTGCTCGGCATTGAGCGCGACGTCGACCAGCGCCTCCTCGTCGCTGATACCGGCGATCGCCGCGCGGCGCGGCTCCTCCGGCATCGCGTCGAGCAGCTTGCCCAGCGCCGCAGCGATCGCCGCGCGTACCGCCGGTTCGGTCTCGATCGGCAGGGCGCCAGCCAGGACAGTCAGATTAGCGCATCGGCTCGCCGCTGCGGCACGGACTGCTGGCACCGGATCACTGGCGAGCAGCTGCGCCACCGCCGGCGAATCCGCCGTCAGACCCAGGACCCCGCGCGCGCGCTGCTCGGGGTCGGCACTTTCATGCAAAGGAGAAGAGAACAGGAGCTTGTCGAGCACGTGCGGATGAAACGCGGCGGCGGCTGAACCCGAATGGTACCGGCGTCCGCGCGACGGCAACTTACTCCCTATACCCCGCCGCGCGCTGGTGCCGGATGGTCAGAGTCTCGACCGTCGTAACGCCATTGCGGAGCCGGTACAAGGCGACATAGCCGGTCCGGCCGCTTGCAATCACGAGTTCGCGGATGTCGCCGTGCACGGGGCGGCCGATCAGCGGGTGCGTTAAGCAGTCTCGACCCGGAGAGCAACAGCGCGCCGCACAGCGCATCGCCGATGCGACACGCATCCTCCGCGACCGTCGTCCAGCTACGACGCCGCGAGCGGCGTATCGTGTGGCTGAATCCGCTGTGCAATCGACCCGGCTATGCGCCGGTCTGTCAGGGCATGCCGCGCTGCCGCACCTGGACCTTCTTGCGCCCTCCAGCGGATTTGAACAGTATCCGCGCCGTGCTGCCTAACCTCATCGAAGCGCTTCGATGACCGGAGAATCGAGATGGGATGCCCGCTGAAGGCGAACGGCCTGTACAGCCGCATGACCGTCGGCGCGGTGCTGCTCGCCGCGGGCGCGGGATCGCGACTCGGCGGGCGGCCGAAGGCGCTGCTCGAACTCGGTGGCGTGCCGCTGATCCTGCGCCAGCTGGTCGCACTCTCCGGGGCGGGCGTCGATGAAGTGGTGGTGGTGACCGGGCATCACGCGGAGGCCGTTGAGGCGGCCGTGCGCACGTTTCCAATCTCGCTTGCACACAATCCGTCACCCGATGACGGTCAGCCCACGTCCGTGCGCATCGGGCTGCAGGCGCTGTCGCCGAAGCTCGATGCGGTGATCGTCGCGCTCGCCGATCAACCGATGATCGGCGAGCAGGACATCACCGCGCTGATCGGCGCGTTCAAGAAACGCGGCGACGCCTCGATGGTCGTGCCGCGCGTCGCGAGCGAAGACGGTGAGCGCCTCCCGGGTAACCCGGTCATCTTCGACGCCGCGTTGCGCGAGGAGTGGCTCGCCGGCAGCGCCGACCTCGCGTGTCGCAAGTGGCGCCTCGCGCATCCCGAGCGCGTGTGCTGGTTCGACACCGACAACCGGCGTTACCGCATCGACATCGACACGCCCGAAGACCTCGAGCGGTTTGCGGTGAGCACCGGCCACAGGCTGCAATGGCCTGCGAGCCTTGCGCGAGAGGTCGTCGGGTGACCGATGCCCCCCGTCCGGGGACGCTGCGCCTGACGCTGGCGCGCGCCTGCGAGCGTGCTGGGAACTCCTGGTGGCAAGGCGCCGTCTGCGAGCGAACTGCGGGTGGGCGGGCGGCGTACCAACCGATCACCCCGTAGCTCGGGGCTGGTGCGAGCCTGCACTCCCGGTCTGAGCGCCTGCACCGGCGCGATTTGCTTAGAGTCGCGATGCCCGCGCGGCTGCGCCCGTGTGCGGCATCGCAATCGCCGACATGGAACGAATAGCGTTGGCGAATGAACCGCTTCGTTCAGCAATTCCTGCAATGGTGGCGAGCGCAGGACCCGCAGGCGCAGTACATCGCGGCTGCGACCAACCTGGCTGATCTGGAACTTCGTCTCCAAGCCGTCGAAAGGGCGAACTCCGAGCCGCACCTCACCGACGACTGGCGCTCGATATGACTGACGAGTCCGGTAGCCGCCTCAGACCGTTGCTGCCGACCGATTCTGCAATGGCAATGTCGTCTCCTGGAGCAATCTCGGCGTCACCTACCTGATAAAGAACGGCAGCAAGCAGAAGCTGGGCCGGCCGGCCGATGCCGTGGCCACCCTCAGGACCTCGCTCGACATCGAGCGGTTCGGGCCCGCGAGTCTCATGACCTATGACCGGGTGGGCTTTCTCGCCGGCCAACTTGGAACTGCACGCCAAGGCGCCGACCGAGCGGACATCGGACCGCCGCGAACTCGAGGAAGAGCGCATCTTCATGACACTCGTACTGGCCCGTTTCGGGCGGACCGAAGAGGCGCAGAAGTTTGCCACCGCGGCGCTCAAGTACGAGCGCGAACTCGCGGCGCGCAATCGCGACTCGGCGTATCAGGGCTTCGAGCTCGCGGAGGCGCTTTATGTCGCCACGGTCGCCGGGCTTGGCGATGCGAACGCCCAGCTTGCCGAGGCCGACGCGATCATGAAGAAGCTGCCCGCCGAGATGCAGAAGCTGCGCGGCGTGTCGATCTGGCAGGAGCGCATCACCGAGGAACGTGCCAGGCGGCGCGGCGCGTAGGACGTCAGCCCGGCCAGGCAGGCGTTCGCGGGCAGGTCAGGAACGCGAAAGCTGCGTCCACACGCCTCGCATCCGTGCCGCGAGGTCCACCGCTGGCGCAGTGCGGACGCGGGCGGCCGACTCGTTCGCCGCCACCGGCCAGCTCGCCCCCTCGAAGTTCGCCGCGATCTGCTCCGGAATGAAGCGCGTCCGCGACGCATAGACATGCCGGTCGCCGCCGGCGCCCTGCTGGTGCACGTAGAACCGCTGCGGAACCACCAGCGTCAGATGGTCCTTCGCGCGCGTCATCGCCACGTAGAGCAGACGGCGCTCTTCCTCCAATTCGGCGGTGGTGCCGGTGGAAAGATCGGACGGGATGCAGCCGTCGACCGCGTTGAGCAGCGTCACCGCGCGCCACTCCTGCCCCTTGGCGGAGTGGATCGTCGAGAGGATCAGATAGTCCTCGTCCCTCAGCGGTGCGCCGGCCTCGTCGCTGATGGCGCCGGGCGGGTCAAGCGTCAGCTCGGTGAGGAAGCGTTCGCGCGAGGCGTAGCCGGCGGCGATGGCTTCAAGCTGGCGCAGATCGGCGCGGCGCACGTCGGCGTTGTCGTGCCGGCGTTCGAGATGCGGCTCGTACCAGCCGCAGACGCGCTCGAGTTCTGCCGGCCAGACGGACGATTTACTTCGTAGTAAGCGAAACGATTCTGCGAACGCGGTCCAGTCGTCCACGCTGGCGTGTGGCGGCGCGACGCCGGCGACGGCCTCGCAAGGATCGCCGCTTCCCATAGCATCGAGCACGCGCGCTGCGGTTTTCGGGCCGACGCCGGGCAGCAGCTGCAGCACGCGGAAGCCAGCGACGCGGTCGCGCGGGTTCTCCAGCAGGCGCAGGAAGGCGAGCACGTCCTTCACATGCGCGGCTTCGAGGAACTTGAGCCCGCCGTACTTGATGTACGGAATGTTGCGGCGGACGAGCTCCAGCTCCAGCACCGCGCTGTGGCTCGCCGCGCGGAACAGCACCGCCTGCTGCTTCAGCGCGATCGCGGCCTCGCGCCGTTCGAGCACCTGCTCGACGACGTAGCGCGCTTGCGTGGCGTCGTCGGCCACTGTCACCAGACGCGGTTTCTCGGTCGAAGCCCGCTCGCTGAAGAGATTCTTGGTGAAGCGCTCGGCTGCGAGACCAATCACCGCGTTGGCAGCGTCCAGCACCGGTTGCGTGGAGCGGTAGTTGAGCGCGAGTGTGACGATGCGCGCAGGCGGCGTGAACTGGGCCGGGTAGTCGAGGATGTTGCGCACGGTGGCGCCGCGGAAAGCATAAATCGCCTGCGCGTCGTCGCCCACCGCGGTGAGGCCGCGGCCATCGGGCTTGAGTGCGAGCAGGATAGTCGCCTGCAGGCGGTTGGTGTCCTGGTACTCGTCGACCAGCACGTGCGTGAAGCGGCTGCGCACGTCGGCGGCGAGCGCGGGTTCGCCCATCATCTGCGCCCAGTAGGCGAGCAGGTCGTCGTAGTCGAGCACCCCCTGTCGCTGCTTGGCCTCCACGTAGGCGGCGAAGAGCCTCCGCAACTCGCGCTCATAGGCGCAGCACCACGGGAAGTCGTCGGCCAGCACGCGGTCGAGCGGCTTTTCGGTGTTGACCGCCGCCGAGTAGATCGCGAGGCAGGTGTTCTTCAGCGGGAAGCGCTCGGTGCTCTCGTGCAGGCGCAGTTCGGTGCGCACCAGGTTGATCAGGTCGGCAGCGTCCTCACGGTCGAGGATCGTGAACGCAGGGTCCATTCCGCAGCGCTCGGCGTACTCGCGCAGCAGCCGCGCGCCGATGCCGTGGTACGTGCCGGCCCACGGCAGCACCGAATGCGACACGCGCGCCCAGCGTTCGCCGAGCGCGGCGACGATGCCTTCCACCCGTCGCGCCATCTCCGCCGCCGCGCGGCGCGAAAAGGTGAGCAGCAGGATCGTGCGTGGATCGACGCCGCTTTCCACCAGGCACGCAACACGGTGCGCGAGCGTGTTGGTCTTGCCGGTACCGGCGCCGGCGATGATCAGCAGAGGGCCCTCGTCGGAGCCGTCGAGCCCGTGGCGCGCGGCGGCGCGCTGCTCCGAGTTCAGGCGCGCGAGCAGACGGGAGAGACCCGTGGGTCGCTTCGTTTCGTCGAGCGTAGGCGCGGCGAGGACTTCAGGCGTCAATGAGTCGGGCGACACGGCGGCGATGTGACGTGGACTGTGATTCCATACAGTACACGGTAATCGCGCAGCCGGTGGGCTTTGTTTTCGACAACGAAAGCCTGTCGAGAGCAAAGAAGTTCGTCGCGCTTGGAAAGTACGTCGGGCCTTGCGCTCACCGAGCGGCTGGGCGGCCATAAGCGGCCCGACGATCCTTCCGCGTAATTGTCCTGTTTGCAGACATTTTCCGGCGCTCGAACTAGGATTACCCGATGGAAGCGGCCGCGGGCGGTTTGGGCATGATGATCTTGTACGCGCTTGCGGTGGCCGTTGAGGTCTTTCCGCTCGCAGTACTGATCTCCTTTGCGCCAGCGCTTCTAGCCGCCAGCTTCTTCTTCATAACCACTAGCGGCAAACCGTCGGGGGCGTTCAGCAACGCAGCGGTTGCACTCTTTTGCTCATTCATAGGCATTGCTGCAATCAGTGGAGCGGGCCTGTATGTCATCGGCTCGAAGCCCGGTGCACGCTCCGAGGCCGATATGGTTCGCAGCCTGGTTATGCAATACACCGTCCACTCGGTTGTCTTCTATGTGGTCGGTTTCTGGCTGGTTTTGCAAACATGGAAGCGTTCTCCGTTCGCCGCGGGTTTGTTGGCTATCTTGATCGTCGCGGCCGAGTTGACGCTGCTGCTTTCCGAGCCCTTCCCGACGGCGGTGCTAGAACCGGTCGTGGCCCTAAGTCATGTTGCGGCCTATGTTGTGCTTCTGGTCGCTGTCGTTTGGTGGACAAAGCGCTCGAGGCCGACGCGACAACCGACGTGACAGACCGGCAATTGCGGCCATCACCTTGCGGCCTCAGAATTGCCTGAAATCAGACCGATCTGCAGGCGGCCCTAGCCACCTTTATGGCATCTGACGTTCCGGTTCTGACCACTCCGCCGGACCATCTCTTTCAGGTGGTGTCGATGCTGGCGGTCATGTGCGCGATTGTGCTGGCGGGATACCTGATTCGCCGCAGCGTGCAGTCGATTCCCACCGACCTTGCCTTCCGGCGTGTCATCCAATCTGCGGGAGCGTTAGGTGGGCTGGCCGGCTTAGCGCTGGGCTTGGTCTTTGGCGTCGTAGTTGGGGGCGATCTGGGCGGAGCACTCCTTGGTGCCTTGCTTCACTTTTTCTTTCGAATCCCGGAACTGGTTGCCGCATCTATTGGAGCGATGGCCTTCATTTGCGGCGCAACCGCACTTGGAAGCTATGCCGGTGCGTGGTGCGGGAAGTTGATCGGGCGCGGAATGGCGGTCGCCGCAAGTGCCATCGTCAAGACGTAGTGCGCAGTCGACCAATTGCTGACGTGCAAAGCATCCGCGAGAGTTGCGCAGGAGCCGACCTTCGGTGGTTGCCGAACCAGCCTTGAGGCGGCCATAGTTCTGATGTTCTGATTCCGTGAGCGGACATACGACTCCTCGGCCACGTAGATAGCGGGTTGTTTTGCTGGACATCTTTGCGACGGCTGGCCGCCACCGGAGAGGGCGATGACTGAAGTCGACGTAGCGCATCCATTGCGCCCCATTCTCAAGAACTGGGTCTGGGAGCACGGTCGCGTCGGCACGCGCTATCTCGACTGCACCGACGGCGAAATCAAGTTCGACGATGGTAAGAAGTCGCGCTACGCCGCCGAAGCCATTTTCTACGTACCGCTCGGAAGAAGCGCCGAGGTCGCGGCTGCTGAAGCTGGTCCCGCGGTTCATGAGGGAGCGCTCGCTCGGTTCCTGCGAGCGGCTCAACTAGGTAAGCCCGAGGAGGCCGGCTCCGTGACTGATGTGCAGCGTGCGGCGCAGGAATGCGTGGAACTCGGGCTCGCCTGCGCCTACCAAGACGACGCTCAACGCGCGCTTGCGCACTATGCGCTCGAGCCGATGTTCGAAGACGAGATCCGCGCCGCGGTGGTGGCGGACATCCGCAGAAAGTACGTCGGCGTCCGATCGCAGCTGGCGCTCTATGACTTCACGGTGTTTCACGGGCTGCCGGCACCGCTGCTCATCAGCGAGGCGCCATTCATCGACTGGCGAGTGAACGCGCAGCCGGCGCAGCCGTTCGTGACACTGCCACTCGGACCCTATTGCCTTTTGGTGGGGACGCCGTCGGGCAAGAAGAGTCGGGCAGGCCCGGTGCTTTGGAAAGCGGCCAGCGTCATGGGACCGTTCAAGGACCACAATCGCTATATCGTGGAGCGGGCGCGCCGCTGGCTGGTGGCGACGTCAGATGATCAACTCGTCGCGGTGCAGGATCGATTCGCTGCTCGTCGCGCGGAGCAAACGGAGGACGCGAAGCCTTGACTACCAGCGGCGGCCAGTAGCCGACCGTGGCTGGTTGCCTGGCTGTCCCCAAAGCGACCATCGTCGCAAGTGGTCGTCAGGTGTGTTTCCAATATGAGCCCAATCGCACTCGCACTGGTATACGCGGCGGATTCAACCGG
>Ga0335084_10002650_pt1 | contig 17335 bp, 12 predicted proteins | sample Lox_Sample_44_FD_206721 | JGI IMG/M metagenome (GOLD analysis project Ga0335084, IMG submission 206721) | Soil microbial communities from Loxahatchee National Wildlife Refuge, Florida, United States - Lox_Sample_4.4 | ecosystem: Environmental > Terrestrial > Soil > Wetlands | place: USA... | reverse complement strand
CCACTATATGCAGCTTCGCGTGGTGCCGCGATACGTGTCCTTCGACGAGTTGCAGATCGCAATCGGTCGCGCGACCGACACTGAAATTCGCAGCGACTGGCACGCCGAGCGCATCGCCGACGCGATGCAGTTTCCAACCGCACGGCGGCGTGCTGCACTGCGCCTCGAGGCGCAAGCGGTGTTGACCAAGCACGAGCTCGGCGCCGGGTTGCATCCCCGCGTAGCCGTCGATCGGCGCGTCGTCGACGTGCGCGGTCGCGCCATCGAGCACGATCACGCGCGGCCCGCGATCGGTCGTCTCGACCCGCACGTGAAAGTCGCGAACGTCCTCGCCGGCAATCACCACATCGTTGTCGAGATGCCGGCCGATCGTGATGCTGCCGGTCAGCATAAAGCGGGCGTCGGGTTCATCGAGCAGAATGAGAGCGTAACGCGCGTCGGTCATTCGAGACGGTATTGCACGCTGCAATCGGCGCCGCCGGCACCGAACTTCAGTTCACCGGCGCCGCGGACCGGCAACGCGTCGCGGCGAACAAATTGTGGGCGCGTCTCGTCGATCGGATGGACGAAGCTGCCGTTCGTGCTGTGATCGCGCAACACCACGCCGCCGCGGCGCCACTCGAGCGTCGCGTGGAAGCGCGACACGCGCGGATCGTCGATGACGACGTCGCATTGCGGATCGCGGCCGATCGTGAGTTCTTGCTCGCCGTCGAGTTCGATCGCGCCGGAACGCGTCTCCAACACGAACCGGCGGTGCGTCGCGTCGGTCAACCGCAACGACGAATTGAAGTGCGTCGCGGTTGCCGGTTCCCAACACAAGTGGTAGATCGCCATCGAACGGGTCGTGCCGCGCAAACGGATCTGTTCGAAACGCCGGCACGTGGTGCGATGGGTCGCGTCGAGCGCGCTGTGCACCGTTTCGGAGATGACGATCTCGCGCGCCCGGGCGATCGCGGTGAGGCGCGCCGCGATGTTGACCGTGTCGCCGAATACGTCGCCGCGCCTGCGCAGCAGCGCGCCCGAGTGGGCACCGACGCGCAGCTCCAACGTGGCGTCGGTTTGGATCGCCACCAACGCATCGAACGCTGCGTCGGCGTCGGGAAACAACAGCAGGATGTCGTCGCCGTTGCGCTTCACGCAGCGGCCGCCGCCCTCCTCCGCGCATGCCCGCGCGAACGAGAGCGCTTCATCGATGCGTCCCTGCGCGGCCGCATCGCCGATGCGATCGTAGAGCCCAACGCTGTCGACGACGTCGACGAACGCGACGACCCGGTGCGCGCTCCGCAATCCAAGCTTCACGGCTTGCCTCCCTTCGCGCTCTCGGTGGCCCAACTATCGCGCAGAGTGCGCCATTCGGGAACATCCGGCGTCACCGTCAACGCGAGTTCGAGGAAGTGTTGTGCTTCGCTCTTCATGCCGACGTCGTACGCGTCGTGGGCGACGGCGGCCAGCCGCCCGGCGGCCGAGTTGAGCATGTCGCGTGCCGCTGCGTTGTTGGGGTCGAGCCGCCGCGCCTCCAGCAATTTGGCGACGGCATTCTGATCGGGCGGTTCGGTGATGAAGCCGTCGTTCATCAACTTTTGCGCTTCGTTCAGCAACCGCGCGACTGTGCCGATGCGTTGCTCCTCGGCGCCGAGTTTCGCCTTCAGCTCGCGCATTGCGGTGTCAGAGAGACCGATCTCGGACGCGCGCGAATTCATTGCGCGGACCGCATCGATCTGCCCGGCCGCAAGGAGTTCGTTCGCACGCGTCAACAGTTGCGCGACGACTTCGGAGAGCCCCTGCGTCGCGATGGCGTTGTTCGGATCGGTGGCGAGCACGCGGTGATAGATCTCCGCCGCGTTCGCGCCGGGCGGATTGATCAGCGCGCCCTTGGCGCGATACGCCGATGCCTGTTGCAGTAGCGTTTGAATTTCCTGATGTGCGGTCGCAGCCTGCTGGACCTTGTCGCGCACGGTGGTGACCTCGGCGCTGGTCCCGCTCGCGGTCGTCGCGCGCTCGAGATAGTTCATCGCGGCCGTGATGTCGCCCGCCTCGGCTGCACCGCTCGCGAGCTTCGCGTAATGCTCGGCCAAGCGATTCAACTCCGCCTTCGCGAGCGCGTGTCCGGGATTGAGCCGCAACGCCTCTTGGTACGCCTGGATCGCCGCGGTCGCCGACGGCTGATCGTCGAGGCCGTGACTGCGCAACAATGCTTCGGTGCTCGTCACCAACGAGTCGGCGCGTTTGCGGTCCGACAGTTTGTCGAAGAGCGTCGACAGTTCTTCGTCGTTGGGAAACACCGCGAGGGCTTCGGTGAGCTTCGCCTCGGCGAGCGCGAGGTCGTCGGCCGCGAGCGCTTGCGTGATGCTCGTCTTCCATTGTGTTGCGAGTTCCGCCATCGCTGCTTGCGCCTTCGCGTATGACGGTTCGATCTCGAGCACCCGCCGATAGCCGGCGACGACCGCGGCGAGACTCTGGTTCGGATCGCCGCGCAACGATTGCGCTTGCCGCCACGCGTTGACCAATGCCGGCTTTTCGATCAGGCCGGCGGCGAGCATGACCTTTTCGATCGCGTTGTCGCGATTCCACGGATACAGGTACGACCAGACGCCGAGCCAGCCGAACAGCAGCAACACGATCCACGGCCACACGCGGTGGCGCGCGCGGCGTCGTTGCGGGCGCGCGTCGGGCTCGGTGCGGATCGAACGATTGTCGCGGATCGCCGGCATCGACAGGCTGTCGCCGATCGCGCGGATCTCGGCGGTGTTGACGACTTCGGTCTTGATGACCGTGTTCGGCACAAGGCCTGCGGTGCGCACGCCGTCGAGCGCCTCGATCACCTCGGCGCCGGACTGAAAGCGCTGCTCCGGCTTCTTCGCGAGGAATCGATCGATGACCGGCTGCATTGCGCTCAAATGCTCGGGCAGCCGAGGAATCGGATCCTGCAAGTGACGGATGCCGACGGCGACTGCCGAATCGGCCTTGAACGGCACCTCGCCGGTCAGCATCCGGTAGAACACGACGCCGAGACTGTAAATGTCCGAACGGCCGTCGAGCGTCCGGCCGGACGCCTGCTCCGGGCTCATGTATTGCGGCGTTCCAACGACCGTACCGTGGCGCGTGATGCTTGCGTCGCTGCTGATCACCCGCGCGACGCCGAAGTCGGACAGCACCGCCGAGCCGTCTTCGCGGAACAGAATGTTCTCGGGTTTGATGTCGCGGTGAACGAAGCCCTTTGCGTGCGCGTTGTCGAGGCCGCGGGCGATGTCCTTGACAACTGAAATCGCCGCCTGCATGTGCAGACCGCGTTTCAAACGGCGGTTCAAGTCGCCGCCGCGCAAGTATTCCATTACGAGGTAGTAGCACTGGTCGTTCACGCCGGCGTCGTGCACTTGCACGATGTTCGGATGCGAGAGCTGCGCGATGATGCGCGCTTCGCGGACAAAACGTTTGCCGAAGCTCGGATCGGTCGTGTACTCGGGCGAGACGACTTTGATCGCGACGAGCCGCCCGAATTTTTTCTGGACGGCGAGATACACACGCGCCATGCCGCCGCGGCCGATCTCGCGCTCGATGCTGTAGCCGGGAATCTCGAGACGGGCTTCAGCCATTGGACCGGAGCGAGCGGATTTCGCCTTCGACGACGCGGCCGAGCACGATCCGCGCCGACGCGATGTACTGGGTGCCATCGAGACTGATTGCGGGACCGCGCCCGTGCGCGAGCCCGTTGATGCAGGTGTTCGCTTGAAACATCCAGTCGCGGCCGTCGATCGTCAAGCGGCAACTCTTCACGGCGACGATCGGCTCTTCCATCACGAGCGCGCCATCTTTCCATTGTTGGAACTCGGCCTGACCGTCCGCCAAGCGCTTCACGCCGAACCCTTGCATCTTGTTGCGTTCGAAGGCGCCCTCGTACACGGTGCCGTCGCGCCAATAGAAGATTCCCAGACCTTCGCGGGCATCGTTCGCGAAAGCGCCCACGTAGCGATTGCCGTTCGGCCATTCGAACGTCCCGACGCCGCTTTTCTTGCCGGCGCTGAAGTTGCCTTCGTAGTGCCGGCCGTCCGGCCAGAAGAATTTGCCGGGCCCTTGCAGTTGATCGTTCTGAAAGGTGCCTTCGTAGCGCTCGCCGTTGTGCCACGTATAGATCCCCTGCCCGGTGCGCTCGCCGTTCACGAAGTCACCCTCGTAACGGTCTGCGTTCGCCCACACGAAGACGCCGTGGCCGGTGATGTGGTCCTCCGTGAAGTCGCCCTCGTAGCGGTCGCCATTCGGCCAACGCAAGACGCCGACGCCCTGTCGCAGGTCCTTGACGAACGTGCCCTCGTACGTTCGGCCGTCGGGCCAGTAGTACGTCCCTTTGCCGTTCATCTGATCGTTGACGTACTCGCCGACGTACCTATTGCCGTCGGCCCACGTATACGTGCCCTGGCCGTTGCGCAGGTCGTGTTCGACTTCGCCTTCGTAGACGTCGCCGTTCGGCAGCTCGACGTGTCGGTAGTCGGCGTGGACGGCCGCGGCGGCCAGCGCGATCGAAGCACCGGCGAGGAGACGACGGAGCGATCTCATCGCGAGGTCGCCTCGAACAACGTTCGATACGTGTCCCGCAGCAGGTTCTTTTGAACCTTGCCCATCGCATTGCGCGGCAACGCGTCGACGAAGACGACCCGCTTCGGAACCTTGAAGCTCGCCAAACGCGCGCGCAGAGGTGCGATGACGTCCGCTTCGGTCAACGCGCCCTTCGCGCAGTCGACGATCGCGACGACGCCTTCGCCGAAATCCGGATGCGGCACACCGATCACGGCCGACTCGTGCACGCCGCCGAGCGCGTCGATCTGCTCTTCGATTTCCTTCGGGTAGACGTTGAGCCCGCCGCTAATGATCATGTCGTTCTGGCGGCCGACAATCGAGATGACGCCGTTGGAGTCGCGCGTCACGACGTCGCCGGTGACGAAGTAGCCGTCGTTGGTGAACGACGCGCGCGTCTTCTCGGCGTTGCGCCAGTAGCCGCCGAATACGCTGTCGCCGCGGATCTCGAGCACCCCCGGCGAGCCGGTCGGAGCGAGCGAGCCGTCGTCGGCGCGCACGCGCACGGAGACGCCGGGCAACGGGGTGCCGACGGTGCCGGCGACGCGCGGACCGTCCAGCGGATTCGACGCGATCATGCCTGCTTCGGTCATGCCGTAGCGCTCGAGAATGGATGCGCCCGTGCGACGCTCGAACTCCGCGAAGGTTTCCGGCAGCAGCGGCGCCGAACCGGAGATCCATAGGCGCAGCGCGATCCGGGGCTGCGGGAAGGCGCGTTCCGCGAGCAATCGCGTGTAGTGCGTCGGAACGCCCATGAAGACCGTCGCGCCGACGAGCGCCGCGGTCACTTGTGCGATCTCGAACTTCGCCAAGAAGCGCGTACGCGCGCCGGCGAGCAGCGCACAGTGCAACGCGACGAACAGCCCGTGCACGTGATAGATCGGGAGCGCGTGCACCAAGACGTCGCCGGACGAGAAGCCCCAGATGCGGACCAATGTCTTCGCGTTCGATGCGAGGTTGCGGTGGCTGATCATCGCGCCCTTCGACCGACCGGTCGTACCGGAGGTATAGAGGATCGCCGCGACGTCGGAATCGGCTCGCGCAGCGCGCGCGACCGATGGCGCGTCCCCGGCGCGCCCGACGACGTCGGCGAGCGTGACGACACTCGCTGCGACGCCGGTCCTGTTAGACAGGATCCGCACAGCTTCGACGCGATTCGGCTCGACGACCACCAGCCTCGGCTCCGCGTCGCCGACGAAATACTCGATCTCGGCGTCGGTGTAGCCCGAGTTGAGCGGCATGTAAATGGCGCCGGCGCGAAGCGTGGCGAGATAGAGCCATACACCTTCGACGCATTTCTCGATCTGCACGGTGACGCGGTCGCCGGGTTGGACGCCCAACGAGCGCAACGCGCCGTCGTAGGCGGCCGCCCGTTCCAACAAATCCGCAAAGGTGTAGGTTCCCGCCGCGCCGCAATCGAACGCGTCGGCGTCACCTCGCGCGAGCGCGACGCGCTCGATGTCGTCGAACAGGTTTCCCATGCGTACCGTTCAGGCGCTTCGCGTTTGCGAATTTCGCCGTATATCTCATAGACTCGCCGCTCCGCGGGCGGCCTACTTTACTTGGACACCCTCGTTTTCACCATTGTTTGCCTGCTGGTCGGCGCGGTGTCCGGCTGGCTTGGCGGAATGCTCGGCATCGGCGGCGGCGTGATCGTCGTGCCAGCGCTGATATTGTTGTTCGATCACACCGGCTTGCTCGCCGATCACGCCGGCGGCGGCAACGGCACGACGCTCGTCGCGCTCGGCACATCGCTCGCGAGCATCATCTTCACGAGCGCCGCGGCGGCGTTCACGCAGATTCGCGCGCGGATGGTCGACTGGAGCGTCGTGCGGCGCTTCACACCGATGGTGATGCTCGCGAGTTATGCGTCGGGCTTCGTTGCGGCGCTGTTGCCGCTCGCGACGCTACGCACCTTCATCGGGTGTTTCCTCGCATTCGTGTCGACCGTGATGCTGACCAACTGGCGCCCCGCGCCGCATCGCGCGTTGCCGGGACCGATCGTATCCGGCGCGATCGCCGGCGTCGCGGGGCTCGTCGCCGGCATCGCCGGGATCGGCGGCGGCAACGTCGTGGTGCCGACCCTCATCTACCACAACGTGCCTGTTCACCGGGCCACCGCGACCGCGAGCGTGCTCGGCTTTCCGATCGCCATTGCGGGGTCGTTGGGCTACGTGTCGCGAGGACTCGGCGTCACACAATTGAGCGACGGTCTGCTCGGTTACGTCTTCCTCCCGGCGCTGGCGGCAATCGTCTGCACCACCGTGATCTTCGCTCCGATCGGCGTACGAACGGCGCTCAAGATGAAGCCGCTGCCGCTGCGTCGCGCCTTTGGTGCATTGTTGGTGCTGGTGGCGATCCGGATGCTGTGGACCGCTTTCGTGTCATGACGACGTTGATCATTTGGCCGCGGAATCGAGCGGCCTGATCTGTATCGAATCGACGCGCTGTTGCGCCAATACGTCAGAGATGACGACGACCTTCGACGACGGCGCCAACTTCTCGCGTTGCATCAGCACCTTGAACGCAGTGGCGAGGGTTCGTTCCGGATCGAGCGAAAACGCGGTTCGAAAGCTGACCACCGATCGGTTCATCATCAAGCGCCGCCGTGTCTGGCCGTTGTTCGTGAACGCGTAGATCGGCACGGTGCGCGGCCGCGCGTTCGTCACCAGATCGGCGGTGATGCCGCGGCGTGTGATGACGACGATGCCGGCCGCGTTGATCGATTCGGCGAGCCGGACGGCAGACATCGCGAGATGCTGCTTGTCCGATGCCGCGACCAATTCCTGTTCAAAACCGAGTCCGGGCAACCGTTCGCTGGTGCGTGCAATCTCGTCGAGCTGGGCGACGCATTTCACAGGATACCTACCGACACTGGTCTCGCCCGACAACATCACCGCATCGACGCCTTCGTAGATAGCGTTCGCGACGTCGGTGACCTCCGCGCGCGTCGGAATCGGATTGCCGATCATCGATTCGAGCAGGTGCGTTGCAACGATGCAGCGTCGACCGATGGCGGCGCACTTGCGCACGATCGTGCGCTGCAGGTTCGGCATCTCGGCAATGTTCGTTTCGATGCCGAGGTCGCCGCGCGCCACCATCACGCCGTCAGCAGCGCGAGTGATCTCGTCGAGATTGGCAACGCCCTCGCGATCCTCGATCTTCGCGATGACCCTGATGTTGTGCACCTTCGAACCGAGCAGGGTACGCAGCCGCGCGATGTCGTCGGCCGAACGGACGAACGACAGCGCGATGAAGTCGACGTCGTTCGCCATGCCCCATTGGATGTCCTTGATGTCCTTCTCCGTGATCGACGGCAAGTTCACCCGCACGCCGGGTAGATTGACGTGGCGCTTGCTGCCGAGCGTCCCGCCGTCGACGACCCGACACGTGAGATGGGGGCCGTCCTTCTCCAGGACGTCGAAGTTGATGAGCCCATTGTCGATCGTGACGCGGTCGCCGACTTTCACCGACGTCACGAGGTCGGCGTAGTTCACCTGAATGGAACGATGCTCGACGTCGACTTCGCCGCGCACGGTGAGCGAAACGACGTCGCCGGCCGCGAGGACCATCGGCTGTGCGATGTCGCCGGTGCGGATCTCCGGGCCCTGCGTGTCGAGCAAGATCGCGACCGGATACTGCACCTTGCGATTCAACGTGCGGATCCAACCGACGATTTTCGCGGCGCTCGCCTGATCTGCGTGCGACATGTTGAGCCGCACGACGTTCATGCCGGCTTGCTGCAGCTGTTCGAGCATCCGATAGCTCGCGGTCGCCGGACCGATCGTACAGATGATCTTCGTGCGTCTGAAGGTCGTCATCGTAAGCGGAGGGCCGCCGAAAAAGTGCGGCAGGTTAGCACAGCGTCAATCGACGGTGCGCCAAAACGACGCGAGCGAATCGGGCAATCGATCGGCCGTCGTGCGCACGATTCGCCATTCGTTCGGCAGGTAGTCTCGATACGTCGGCGATACGAACCGTGGATCGACCAGAACGACGATGCCGCAGTCGGTTTCGCGGCGGATGAGCCGGCCGGCCGCTTGAACCACGCGCGTCATCGCGGGCTGTTCGTACGCGAGCATCCGCCCGTACCGTTCGCCGAAATGCGCCTCGATCGCGTTGCGCTCGAGCGACGGCGGCGGCAAGCCGACACCGACGATCACGATGCCGGCGAGCGCCCCTTCGGGCAGGTCGATCGATTCGGTGAACAGTCCGCCCATGACGGCGAAGCCGACGATCGATTCGCCGCCCCTCTCGAACGCGCCGAGATAGGCGGCGCGCGCGGTGTCCGACATGCCGCGTGCCTGACGGACGATCCGAGGGGCGCCGGTCGCAGCGGCGTAAGCGTCGGCGACGCGGTCGAGATACTCGAACGACGGCAGCGCGACGAGATAGTTGCCCCGCCGCGCCTCGGTGGTCGAGCGCAGGACGCCGACCAGTCGCGGCAGGCTCGCGTGGCGTTGTCGATAGAGCGTGCCGACGTCGGGCACCGCAAATACGCCGAGCCGCTCCGCCGAGAACGGCGACGGCACGCGCAGCGTATGCGCATCCGGTTGACCGTGGGCGCGGCCGGTGAGATCGAACGGCGCGACGGTGGCCGAGAAGCGGATGTGCGAGCGGAAGTCGTCGAGCGTCTGCGCGATCGCCGCGCTCGGGTCGATGCAGCGCCACTCGACCTCGATGCCGCGGCCGTCGCCGCGGAGGAAGATTGCGAACCGCTCGGCGTCGTACCACGTCGCCACGCGCACCAGCCGCGACAGCGCGAAGATCAGTTCGGTCACGATCGGATCGTGCTGCGCAGCCGCCTCGGCGGTCAGCGCGTCGAGCAATGCCTCGCCGGCTCTCAACACGCCGTCGGCGTGTTCGATGCGACATTCGAACGCGTGCGCGTCGAGTTGCGTGGCCCGTATCGCGTCGCGACGCAACTGCGTCAATCGCCGGTCGAGCGCCGCCGCCTTCTTCGCGGCGACCGCATCGCCGATTACCTTGCGGGCGCGCGACAACAGGGACCGCGTCAAGCTCGTCGACAGCGCATCGCGAACCCGATCGCCGAGCTGATGCGCCTCGTCGATCAGGAGCGCGATCCGGTCGTTGGTGACACCGGCCAGGCGCTTCAATCGGACGACCGGATCGAACACGTAGTTGTAGTCGCAGACGACGACGTCGGCCCATACGGCGGCGTCGAGCGATAGTTCGAACGGGCACACACGATGTGAACGCGCGATTCTCTCGATCGTTTCGCGCGTCATCGTGCCCGCCGCTAACAGATCGGCGATGGCGGGTGCGCAGCGATCGTAGTAGCCGCGAGCGTGTTCGCAGATTGCTGGATCGCAGACCGGTTCCGGCATGAAACAGATTTTCGCCTTCGCGATGATCGTGATCCGGCGCACCGCGTCGTCCGCACCCAAGCGCTGGACCGTTGCTTCGGCGGCGGATTGGCCGGTTGTCCGGGAACTGAGGTACACGACGCGATCGACGCTACCGCGGCCCATCGCGAGCAGCGTCGGAAACAGCGCGCCGAGCGTCTTGCCGCTGCCGGTCGGCGCTTCGAACAACAACGCGCCGCCGTCGCGCACGGTGCGAAAGACGGCCGCCGACAGTTCGCGCTGCGCCGGTCGGAACGTCGGATGCGGAAACGCGAGCGCCTCGAGCCGCGCGTTGCGACGTTCGCGATGGCGTTGCAGGTCGGTCAGCGCACGCGCGAGCGTCGCGCAGCAGCGCGTCAGGAATCCGTCGAGTGCGGCGACGTCGAGCGATTCCTCGAACGGCATGACGACGTTCGAATCCGGATTGCAATACAGCAGACGCAGCCGCCATACGGCGCGTTCCGGATGCAGGCGGCTCAACAACGCGGCGTACAGGCGTAGTTGCGCTACGTGCACGCCGCCCGCTTCAGCATAGAGGCGCTCGGCCTCCGAACGGGTGGTCTTGAATTCTTCGACGATGCCGGCCGACAGATCGCAGCCGTCGACGCGCCCCGCGAGCTCGATTTCGGCGAATCCGTCGCTCCAAATGCCCTTCACCGCGACCTCGCGTTCGTACGTCGGGCCGCGGCCGCGTTGCATGCGTTTCTGCGTGTCGATTCCTTCGCGGCTGTCGGTCGAGTCGTCGTAACGGAAATGGATGTCGCCACTTCGGCACGTCAGCTGCGCCAGGTTCCTAACGGCGATCTTGAGGCGCACCACGGAACCGGTCGTCACCATTCGACGCGCAGCACCGTTGCCGGAATGGCGTAATCGGAAAAGAAGCCGAACCAGAGCCGCTGTTCGCGGCGCAGTTGGTCACCTGGCCCTTTGACCTCGACGAAGCGGTAGCCTCCATCGGTGCCTAGCACGGTGAGGTCCGGAAACCCGGTGCGACTCTGCTCGAGGTTGTCGAGCATGAAGTCGAAGATCGCCGTCCACACCGCCGACGGCACCGCGCCGAGCACGGCGTCGATCCATACCGCGTCGAACGTGTGCCAGTCGATCAACGCATTCGTCGTGCCGCGTTTGGCCGCGGCGGTCGCGCGCACGGCACGCACGAACTCGTTCGGCGCGGCGAATTTCGTCAGTCGGTCGGCGATCAGCGTCGCTCGCGCGAGCCGGAAGTCGTCCCAATAAAGGTCGGCCGGACGATCCTGATACGGATGCACGAATGCAGCTTCCACCGGCGCGAACACGACGTCCCACATCGCGAGGCCGAGCATGCCGAGCGGCATGCGGTTCTCCAGATGACGGCCGCGACCGCCGGCGGCCGTCAGCGCATCGAGCGCGGCGATCTCGACGCGTTCGGCGGGCGGCGCCGGCAATCGCAAGACTTCCTCTGCTATCCGGCGCAGCGGCCGACGCGCGTCGTTGCGGAACTGTGCGCCGAAGAAGCGCTCGCCGGCGGTGAGCGGCGCTGCTTCGATGGCGTCGAGTATCGTGCGGGTTCGATCGGCGTCGCCGAGCCGGCGCAGCAACCGTGCGGTTCGTTCGCGGCTCGGCGCGCGCGTGCTGCGCGCGTACGCGGACAGCGCCGTGTCGTAATCGCGCGCGCGTTCCGCGCACCGTCCGATGCCGTTGACGATGTCGCTGCGAACGCGCTCGAGAAAACGTCGCTCGCGCGGCTCCCACAGCGCATCGAGCAGCGCCATCGCGCGGTCGCGGTTCCAGCACGCCTCCAGCTGACGTCGCTCGTTCCACGCCAGTCGCATCGACAAGTAGTCGTCGAGCTCGCGGCGGTCGCGGAATTGGCGTCGATCAGGGTCGAGCGCGTATGGCTCGAAGCGCAACATACCGAGGTCCTCGAGCACGAACGTGGTGAGCTCGGCGCGGGTATCGCCGAAAAACAAGATTTGGATCGTCGCGAGCGCGTCGAGCCCCAGCGGCTCGCATACGGGATGGCGGGCGGCGATACGGGCGCGCGCATGGGCTTCCGGATAGCGCGCGGCGATCGACGCGACGCGCGCGTCCTTTCGAAGCCGGCGCGTGCGTGCGTGCGGAAAGAGCGAGTCGATCTCGGCGCACGTCAGAAGCGCAAGCAGCCGATCGGCCGGAACGACCGGATTCAGGCGCAACAGTCCCGTGCGTTCGACATCGGCGATCGCAGCGTCGAGATTCGGCACTTCGCGATACCGCAACGAATCGACGCGGAGCAGCGGCCCTTTGCGCATCAGCAACCGCGCGTACAGGCGCTGCGCATCGGTCGGCAACGCGAGCACGTGCTCGACGTAGGTGCGCTCGGCGTCGCTCAGCAGGTCGCTATACTGCGCATCGACCGCGCGCAGCAGCCGTGCCACGTTCGCCGCGTAGTAGTTCGGAGGCGGCGGCACGTTCGGTCGTAACAATGGCGTGCGGGTCGCATCGAGCATGGCCGGCAGTATACGGTCGGCTGTATGGATTTACAGTACCGAGTCGCGAGGCGAGAACGATGAACCCCTATCCGTACTGCATCGTCGCCGCGGTGTCGGAGAAGGCGCTCGCTGCGATCATCGAAAACGGGGGACGCGGTTCGTACCGCGACCAGCATCCGTGGTTGATGGCGCGAGACATGTTCGACGCCGCGCGCGCGCAAGGTGCGTTCGTGCCGCTGTTGCTCGCGACCGGCACGCCGCTCGAGTTGGCCCATTGGGCGAAGATCGTCGACGTCGATTGCGACGAACTGCATCGCGGGATGTGGGAGAGCCGTTGCGATTTCGACACGCTCGAGAGCGTGAGCCCGATTTTCACGGCGCTCGACAGCCTCATGTTGAAGCCCGGCGACGACGAGCTGCGTCGGGAGCATCTCGAGGGCGTACGGCCGTGGCGGCGCGCATTGGACGAGCGGCACGTTCGACCGTACGCGATCTGCGAGACGCCCGCCTTCATTGGCGTGGCGTTGCAGGAACAGGGCTGAGCGGGGTTGGGAGCAGGAAGGCCGGCGCGAACGACCGGCGCTCGAAAATCAATCGTTGGTGGCTTGCGTCGCGTGCGGAGGTTCGTGGCCGTTTTGTTCGTCTTGGATTCGCAGCCACACCTCTTTGCGGTGGACGGCCGCACGTTTCGGAGCGTCGATGCCCAGATGGACCTGGCTTCCCCGAATCTTGAGCACCTTCAGCTCGATGTCATTGTCGATCATGATCGACTCGCCAGCTCGCCGGGTTAACACCAGCATCGCATATCCCTCGTGTTTGGCCTGGGTGTCCTTTCTCGCGAGCTCCATTTAACCGGGACGCCCGAAAACGTTCTGTGAAACCCATGTACGTTTCGACAAGAAATGAGTGGCAGATCGAGCCCGGACCCCTCTGTCGCGCGGTGATGCGACCGGTGGATTGTGAACCCCGTCTCGTTTTCGGGTCGCGCGTCGCCAACAGCTCCCTTATGGTGCGACTCGCACTTCTGCGGATCGGATTTGGCGCGTCGCGTAGCCGCGGGCTGTTCACGACCGTGACTCGGGTCTACATTTGGCGCCGAACGGACAAGGAGGCTTCGTGGCGGGCGGAAAAACGCGCATCGAGCGCGACAGCATGGGCGAGCTCGCGGTTCCGGCCGACGCGCTGTACGCGGCTCAGACGCAGCGCGCCGTTCAAAACTTCCGGATCTCCGGCATGCCGATGCCGACGCGTTTCATTCACGCGGTATGCCGCATAAAGGGTGCAGCCGCGCGGGTGAATCGCGAGCTCGGCCTGCTCGACGCGAAGATCGCGGCCGCGATCGCGGACGCCGCGGAGGCCGTGACGGCAGGTCGGCACGACGATCAGTTTCCGGTCGACGTATTCCAGACCGGCTCCGGCACCAGTACGAACATGAACGCCAACGAAGTGCTGGCGACGCTGGCATCGCGCGCGGCCGGTGTGCGCGTCGACCCGAACGATCACGTGAACATGAGCCAGAGCTCGAACGACGTGATTCCGACCGCGATCCACCTCTCCGCCGCGCTCGCGGTGAAGAATGCATTGCTGCCGGCGCTCGAGCACCTCGGCTCCGCGATCGAGAAGAAGGCGATGACGGTCGCGACCGTCGTGAAGACCGGTCGGACGCACCTGATGGACGCGATGCCGATCACGCTCGGCCAAGAACTCGGCGGTTGGGCCGCGCAGGTGCGCAGCGGAATGGAACGAATTCGTTCGGTACAGCCGCGGCTGCACGCGTTACCGCAAGGCGGCACGGCGGTCGGCACCGGCGTCAACGCCCACCCCGAATTCGCCGCGCGCATCGCCGCGCGATTGTCGAAGGAAACCGGTCTTGCGCTGCGCCCGAACGACAACTTCTTCGAATCGTTGTCGTCGCAGGACACCGCGGTCGAGCTGTCCGGTCAGCTCAAGGTGATCGCGGTCAGCATCATGAAGATCGCGAACGACCTGCGTTGGATGAACAGCGGTCCGTTGGCCGGACTCGGCGAGATCGAACTGACGGCGTTGCAGCCCGGCAGCAGCATCATGCCCGGCAAGGTGAACCCGGTGATTCCGGAGGCGGCGACGATGGTCGCGGCGCAAGTCATCGGCAACGACGCGACGATCACGATCGGCGGCCAAGCCGGGAACTTCCAGCTGAACGTGATGCTGCCGGTGATCGCGCTGAACCTCTTGCAGAGCATCGAATTGCTCGCAAACGTGTCGCGGTTGCTCGCGGACGATGCGATCGTCGGTTTCGACGTTCGCCGCGCCGAAATCGAACGCGCGCTCGGCCGCAATCCCATTCTGATCACGGCGCTCAATCCGATCATCGGCTACCAAAATGCGGCCGACATCGCCAAACGAGCCTATCGGGAAGGTCGCGCGGTAATCGACGTGGCTGCAGAGATGTCGGGCCTGTCGCGCGACGAGCTCGAACGTCTGCTCGACCCGCGCAAGCTCACCGAAGGCGGTATTCAGGAATAACGTTCGTCGGCGTCGTCCGTGTGCGGCGACGACAACTCGAACTGCGTCGCGGCGTCGTCCGTCGATTCGTCCTCGACCAGTGCATCGTCGAACGATTCGTCTGCATCGGGACCGTCGAGCAGATCCTTCGGAAACGGCTTGCGCACGCTCGCGCCGAGTTCGCGAAACTGTTCGACCTGCCGTACGAGATTGCCCTTTCCGGTCGCGAGCTTCTGCATTGCGGTCTGGTAGCTGTCATCGGCGCTGCGCAACAAGCCGCCGAGGCGAACCATGTCTTCGAGCACCAGGCGCAACTTGTCGTACAGCGCGCCGGCCCGTCGCGCGATCTCTTGCGCGTTCTTCGTCTGCTTCTCGTACCGCCAAACGTTGTGGATGATCCGCAGCGTCATCAACAGCGTCGTCGGGCTGACGATGACGATGCGTTTGTTGAACGCCTCGGTGAAGAGGCTCGGGTCGTTCTCCATCGCCAGCATGAACGCCGATTCGATCGGCACGAACAGCAGCACGAAGTCGAGCGAGCGCACGCCGAGCAGGCGATCGTATTCCTGCTCCGCCAACCGTTTGACTTGGGCGCGCAGGTCGTTTACGTGCTGGCGCACGAACCCGTCGCGCAATGCCTCGTCCTCCGTCGCGATCGCGCGCTCGTACGCCGCCAGCGACACCTTCGAGTCGACGATGATGTCCTTCTCGTCGGGCAGATGAATGATGACGTCGGGCCGCTTCGCGTCGCCTTCCTCCGTCCGGCGGGTCGCTTGAACCGTGTACTCGTGATCGCGCCGAAGCCCCGACTCCGCAAGCACGCGCTCGAGCACGAGTTCGCCCCAATTGCCCTGGATCCGCTTGTCACCCTTCAGCGCGCGCGCCAGATTCTCGGCTTCCTGGTTGATCTTGTCGCTCGCGCTGTGGAGGTTGCGCACCTCTGTGAGCAACGACGCGCGGTCCTTCGACTCGGTGTGGTAGACCTGCTCCACCCGTTGTTTGAATTCGGCGATTTGCTCCCGGAACGGCGCGAGCAAGCCGTCGAGCTGCGTGCGGTTGTTGCGCGCGAACGACTGGCCCTGCTCCTCGAAGATCCTGTTGGCGAGCAGTTGGAACTCTTGCTTCAACGAATCGCTGGTTTCCTTGAAGAGCACTTCCTTCTCGGCGAACGCGCGCGCGGTTTCCTCCAAGCGCGCACGCAATTCGGCCTCCTGTCGCGCGGCGCTGGACGCGATTTCGCGCAAGCGCTCCACCTCGGCGCCGAATGCGCCCACCCGTTCGTGCAGTTGGCGCTGTTCGGCGAGCAGCGCCGCGTTCTCGGCGAGCAATCGCCGGTTTTCGCCCGCGGCGGCGTCGACCGATTGCATCGCGCCCTTCAGCGCGAGGTCGAGCCGGGTATTGTCGCGTAGTCGGGCGTCGTAGCGCTCTTCGAGGAGTTGTTGCTCGGCACTGGCGCGCTCGGCCTGACGTTGCAGGCCGTCCTCGAACGAGGCGCGCGTGCGGCGCTTCAATACGCGAACGAACGCGATTGCAGTCACTGCGGCACCGACGAGTGCGGCCAAGGCCAACGTGACGATCGACTCGCTCATCTCACGCAGCACTCGTTCGACTTCATCGTTATCGCGTCGGGCCTTTGCGACGGGGCGACTGATGGCTAGTATGCGGGAATTGGAGGGGTAACTCACCGGCTTCGACTACAACTAGATGGCAAGCGCTCAAGTGCTCGTCGTCGACGATGACGAGCGTCATGCGACCAGCGTGCGCGAATTGCTCGGCGCACACGGATATTCCGTCGAACTCGAGATCGAAGGGCTGCAGGGCTTACAGCGGTTGCGGCGCGATCCGGTCGACGTGTTGATCCTCGATCTCGACATGCCGAATCTGTCAGGCATCGAAATGCTGCAAGCGCTCGGCGCGCGCGCGAACGAGTTGAAGACGATCGTCGTCAGCGGCGAGTCGCACGTCGAGAAGATCACGCCGATCCTCCGCCTTGGCGCGTACGACTACCTACCCAAGCCGTATGAGCCAGAGCAACTGCTGACGAGCGTGCGCAACGCGCTCGCCCGCTCGCGTCTCGAGCGCGAGAACAAAATGATGCTCGACGAGAAGGAAGCGGTGAACCGCCGTGACGCGTTCCTGATCAACGCGTCGCCGGACCTGATCTACATGCTCGACGTCGCCGGCCGCTTCACGTTCGTCAACGATCAGTTGCGCGACGTGTTCGGCTACGACAGCGAAGGACTGATCGGCCGCGATTGGCGGACGTTGGTGTCGGCGGACGTGCGTGCGCCGCTCGAACACCATTTCGACGAGCGCCGTACCGGGCCGCGCGCGACGCGGAACCTGGAGTTCGAGTATCGCGACCCGCGCGGCCGGCTGCACATCGTGGAATTGTCGGCGATGGGTCTGTACGACGGCACACGGCCGAAGACGGCGAATTTCGCCGGCACGTACGGCATCGTGCGC
>Ga0335084_10002649_pt1 | contig 17337 bp, 24 predicted proteins | sample Lox_Sample_44_FD_206721 | JGI IMG/M metagenome (GOLD analysis project Ga0335084, IMG submission 206721) | Soil microbial communities from Loxahatchee National Wildlife Refuge, Florida, United States - Lox_Sample_4.4 | ecosystem: Environmental > Terrestrial > Soil > Wetlands | place: USA... | reverse complement strand
TTCTTTCATTTTTACTTTCTTATGATGTTTTTTATAAAATTCAGACAAGTAATTTAGTGTTTCTTCTTCAGTTTTAAAAGAAAGAAGTTCTTCGTGTGGGTATTTATAATTTTCATGTATTTCTTTTAAAGTATGCCATCCTCCCCAAGTTTTTATTTGAACATTTATATCTTTAAAAGTTTCATGATAAACCAATCTAAATTTTATAATTTTTGTCATAATATTATTCTTTTAAGTCTTCATTATCATCTAAATCTTTTTTTATTTTTTCTATATCGAAATTTATATTTGATAATTTATCAACAAATTTCATATATTGATTTTTTATAAAAGGCAGCAAGGGTTCATAATCATTAGTTTTATAACTAAATTTTCTTTCATCGTCATCACTGTACCATAAAATGGTATCGTTAAATTTAATTACATCGAACATACCGTTTGTTTCATAGTAAAAAGAATTTTCATTATCGTTATATTTTTCAAATAATTCAATGTTTAATTCTCTTACTATTTCAATAAATTCATTATCATTATTCATACAATTTGTATTAAATATTAATCTTCTGATTCAACTCTAGATGTTACACAAATTGTATCTGTATCGTTAGATGTAAAAACTAATCTATCATCACCCATTGTAACTATATAATTTTCTGGATCTATATTTGAAAATTGGTCTTTAAAAATAGAAAGTTTACAATTAATAGCTTTAGGTTGTTCTTCTATTAATAATTCAAATGTTTTACTACAAACATATACATGACCATTTTCTGATTTAATATCTAGATACTTATTATCTTTATCAAGATCAGATAAAGATCTAATTTTATCAATAGTTAAATTAGATAAAGAAAAAGTAGTAACAACAGATTCTATTGCAGAAATAGTATTTTTAAATAAATCATCAGAAATATATTTAAAAATATTTAGTGAAGTGCAATCTATATTTACTTTAAGATTGTTATTTTTTAAAATTAAACCAGTTCCTGCAAATTCAGGTTCTGCACCAGTAATTTCATCATAATTAATAGTGAATGAAAATTCTTCATCATTAAAATGTTCAAATGTTTTAATTAATTTTAGAATATTATAAATTCCTATTTTAACTCTAGAAGCAACTTGTTTATTGGATGTTATTAATAATCCTGCCTCATCAAATTTTATTTTAGATTGTTTTACTGCTGAACGTTGTTCATCATAAGATTTTGCAATAAAAATATTATTTTTAAGATCTACTTCTAAAAGAAGAGAATTATCTAAAACAGAGAATTTTTTAAGCCATGTAGTAAATGAACGAGCATTTTTTGTAGTAAACTCAATTTTGTTTGCCATTTATTTTTATATTTTAAATTTGTTTTTATTTCTTATATGTTATGTTTATGACAAAGTTTTAATAAATGACATTAAAAATATAATTTCGATACAAAAAATTATCCCAGGAACATTAAATATTTCAAATATGTCCTGGGATAAAGTATTATAATAGATTTAAAATTTTACATTTCCTGTAAAATATGTTTTCCTAATTTAATTAAAACATTACCAATTTCACCTTTGTCTAATTTAGTACTCCAACTATCTTCTATAATTCCTTTTATTTCATGATATAATTCTTGTTCATAATCAAATTTATCATAGCTGATTGCTTCATTAAATGATTCTGACATGTCAAATTCTAATTCTAACATTATAAGAATATCATCAATTAAACCTTTAGTAAAATGATCTACATCATCATGATATTCTGTTAATGTATCATTTAATTCTTCTAAAGTTACGCCTTGTTTATCTATAAAATTTATAATAGATTCTTTTTTACATTCTTTATCTTCATCCTCAAAACATAATGCATAATCATTATTTACCCAATCAACTAATTCTTCTATTGTAATAAATCCTGAGAGTTCTTCATTCAAAGATTCTTTAACATGTTTTTTCTTTTTCTTCTTTTTTGATAAACCTGCACTAGATAAAGCAATAGCTATTGCTTGTTTTCTTTCTTCTTCAGTTCCACCCTGTTTTTTACTTTTTAGAGGTTTATCTGCATGAAAAGGTTTAAGTTCTCCTTTACCAAATTCTTTAAAAACTTTATCTAGTTTTTTTTCTTTACCTTCTTTTGTTGTAGGTTTTTTCTTAGATTCATTTAAAAATTCTTCTAATGAACCGTAATTTATATTTTCCATTTAAATATATTTTTATTTTATATATTTAATCTTCTTCTATAATTTCTTCAATCTCTTCATCGATATTAAATATTTTTATCCCGTTTTTATCTTCTAAAATGTTACCTATATCGTCTAAAAGATTAATTGTATTTTTTCTAGATTTTATTCCTTTTTTTTCTGTGGGATCTTTTAATAATTCAAATTCTTTTTTACTTTCCTTTAATTCTTTTTGTTTTAATTTTAATTCTTCATTAAGTTCTTTAATAGTTTCTCTTGTTTCTTTTAATTCATCTGTTGTAAATTTTCTACTTGTCATTCTTTCAAGCCTTTCGCAAATTTCTGTTTCATAATTTTTTAACCATTCCGTGATTTCTTGATTAGTTCTTTTTTTAGATAAAATAAATCCAATAAACAATTCTTTAGCATTATTAAAATTAATATCAAAATTCAGTTTATTAACTTCATATTCATTATTCTTGAATTTAAGTTTAGATATTTGCCATTTATAATCTATTAGATATTCTTCAACGCTATCATATACTAGTACTTGTCCTTCTTTAATAAAAACTAAACTTTCAGTAACTATTATAGAAAATGTTTTATATACAAAATCATGTATTTCATTAAATTCTTCTTTACTTTTTCCTGTATAAATAACATCTATATTTACTTTAGTATTAGAATTATTTAATATTTTTATTTTACCTTCAAATTTAGAATATAATGTGTCTAATCTTTTTAATAATGAACTATATTTTACAACAGGAGGTATTTCTCTTATCTGTATTCTATTATCTAATATATTTATTTTAGATGTAATTATCCAAGATTTATCTATATTTTTATATTTTTCTATAGTACCGTTAAAATCTTTAAAAAATGGTTTTAGTGTTTTTATTTTACCATCTAAAAATTTTTGTATATCTTCAATTTTTCGAGGAAGTATTGTAGTTTTATAACCTATAGCTATACCTATTATTGGAATAACCAAACCTAAAGGAATATCTAACCAAAGAGGATCATACGGACCTTCAGGTTCTTTAGTTGTTAAATAATTATACTTATTTAAAATATTATTAGCCACAGAAGATAATTTAACAGATGTATATCTGGCAGAAGCAGCATCAGGTGAAACTTCTGAACCAAAAAATCCATATCCTTCTAAAAGTTGAGTGGAATTACCGTATGGTCTAGCAAGACGATTTATTCCAGATTCGAGTGAAGAGTTCCCATGATGATATGAGGCCTCAATCACTTTACCAACAACTGTTAAAGACTTAACAAAATAAGTTGGAGTATTCTTTAGAATATATCTTTGTATTGGTGTTAAAGCATCTTGAAAGTTAGGAATGCCACGTTGTTCTAAGACATAAGTTGCATATTCTCTATATTTTGTATCAATAAACCGGCTTATAGGTAAATTTATTATTTTTTCTTTAGTAACTTTTTTTGTTAAATCTTTATTTTTTTTCATTATAATGATACCATATTAAAAGGTTTTCTTACTCCAGCATTGTGATATTCTGCTGCTTCCAGTGCTTTATTTATTCTAATTTCAGGTGTTAATTCTAAATTTTTAGTTGTATATAAAGAACCTAACGCATAATTTTCTCCACATCCAACAGCACAATATTCATCATATACTTCACCTACTTGAAAATCTGATTCTATAGAAAATAATCTATTTTTATAACCAACTAAAAAAGTGCCGCCACTTTCTTCATTGTTATCAATATTTAAAAATCCACCTTTTTTAAATAAATATCTAACAGAATCTATAAAAGTAGATACCATATAAACATATGTATCTTCATTTTCTTTTTGTTTTTTAAGATCCAAATCACCACACATTAGTAATTGACCCATTCTAAATGAAGAAGTAAATCCAAAAATAAATTCCCCTCTTTTAAATACTTTTGGATCTTTTCTTACAGAAACAGATAAACCAGAAACACCTGCGCTATCTCCACCTATATAAACTTTATTATTTTCTTTATCTATAATTCCAATAATACATGTCATTATTAAATATTGTTTAATTTTAAAATATCTTTTTTAGCAGAATTAATAGTAATACTTAAATCATAAAATTCTTTTACTGATTTTAAATCATAAAGTTGTTCACATTTTTCTAATAATTTAAAATAATCTTCTGAAATAGATTTAGTTAATTTATCTATGTCTTCTTTGTTACTTTTATCTTTTTTAATTTCTTTACTAACTGTTGTTTTTACAACTTTAGTTTCATCAATATAACCTTTAGCTGATCCTGTTATGTTGTTCATAATTAAAATAATTTTAAATTATTAATTTGTTTATTTTTATTAAATTCTTTAACTTCTATATTTAAATTTTCATAAATCCATGAAGCAAAAATACGACGATGACAGAAAAAATCTACGATTTCTCCATTTTTATAAGTAGGTATTTCCCAACATAAAAGAACATTATTTTTATAAGTTTTATAAATTTGTTCAGGATTTAGTTTATTTAAAACATTTTTTCTATAAAGTAATTCATATTCTTCTTTATTTATTTTACCTGATTTTATATCAAAAAATATTTCAGGTGTAGGTGCTAAATCTAAAAATTTTGGACCAATAAACCATTTAGGAGAATATAATGCTATAGATATAGCATTTTTCTCTTTATAATTATAGAAACAGGATGTTAACATACAGTAACATAAGGATAACGTACTCCATAACTCTGTTTATAACCACATGATGTGCATATATGTTCATATTGAGGAGGATTGGTCATATAAACTATACCATTAGGTCTCATGTAACCTACTTTACATTTATCACATTTACAATCTACTTGTTTTGTTTGAACATTATTTAACTCTTCCATTTTATTATTTTTTATTTATATCATATACATCAATAATACCATTAAATTTTAATAAACTACTTAAAGGATATTGTAAAATGCTTTTATATTCAGGATTGGGATCATGTACAATATTACAATTTAAATCAATTATTACAGCATGTGTTTTATTAAAATTTTCCCCAAAGTTAAAATATTTTGGAGATAACACTGATGCATAAAAATAACCATTTATACCTCCACTTTTCTTTAAATTAGTTAACGTTAATATACTTGATTTATACCATTTTACTTCCTGAAAACATTCATTGGTAGGATTACACAATCTATTATAATTTTTATTATGAAACATTCCGTGATATGCATAACCGGAATCTTTTATAAATTCATAAAATACACTAAACCATTTATCACCAAATGTTAAAAAATGAGGTACTTCTTCTAATTTCATATCAAATAATGTAGCAACTGCTGCTTGCATACAATTACCATTTCCAGGATCTACTATAGTTTGATAAACAGGCGTCATTATTTATTATTAAATCCTTTAATTTGTGTTTTTATATTTAATTTTTCGGTGTTGTTATCTTGTTCATAATTATAAATATCAGCTAAAGACATATCTTCATTTGCTTTTACATTATATCCTAATTTATTTAAAAGTTTTGTGGATTTTTCTTTAGATAATTTTTCAAATTTATAATTCATTAATAATCTACCTTTTCTAAGTAAAGCTTCATCAATATTTATATTATTTGTATTATATGTAGCAATTATAGAAATATTTAAACAATCGGATAATAAACCATCAGTTAAATTTAATATATTTGAAATAGCTCCACTTCTTCCACCATTTCCTCTTTTTTGTAATGCTGGTTCTGCATCTTCTATAACTAAAATAGAATCATTATTTTTCATTAAAAAAGGAATAAATGAAGGATCTGTTATATAATCTACCATATCCGGTGAAATAAAAATAATGTTCTTTTTTAATTTTGAAGTTAAAAATCTCACGTAAAAAGTTTTACCGTAACCTGGGGAACTTGACAATAAAACTAAATGAGATTCTTTTTTATTATTTAATCCTTTGATTATTTTATTAGATATTTCTAAAAAATCATCATTATAATTTTCTTCTAAATTAACTTTTATTTTTTTAACATCAAAACCAGTTTTACCAAAACCTTCTTGTGTTTTATAAACAACATATATTTTATTTTTAGGTGTTTTTGGATTTCTAAAATTTTTTAATAAACCTAAAATTTTATATAAATAACTATTTTTATTATATTCATGACTATAATTATAAAATAGAACTAAACTAGATTTATTTTCAACATACAAAACTAAATCTTCTGATAATGTAATTATAGTAGGTGTTATTCCAATTTTACTATAAGAAGTATTATCTGTTTGTAATAATATTCTATAGTAACTTGATAAAGGAAAATTATATTTTAATATTAATGTATTAATAAAATTTAAAGCATTAACATCTTCAATTTTAAAAATATTAGGTAGTTGTTTGTTAATTTTATTATATTTATAAGCTATATAATCTATAGGTGAATATGAAGAAAAATATGCTTCGTGTGATGTTATTTCAGTAAAATATTTTTTAACATCTCCAAAATCATGTATATTAAATTCTACATCATCAAATTTTAATTTTTTAACATTATTTAAATTAATAAAAGATGTAGAATTATTATTTATAATTTTGTTGATTTCTTCATCTTCATTATAAGAATCATACATTGCATCATCAAAAGAATCTCTTATCATATAATTTTAATTTGTAACAAAAATAATTCAAATATGTTATTTTTTAAATTTATGAAAGTTAAATATATGTTAATTATCTATGAACTTAACCAAGATTTTCTCTTAGCAGAATTCTCGCCGAAAGCTATATCCAGAAATTTATCAGATAAACTATCTTTAGTTATTTGAAATAATATTTTATTATTCATAACATATTGCCAATCTTCAACTGATAATGAACCTAATCCTTTTAAATAATTAATATTTGTTACTTTATGATCTTTTATAAAATCATCATATTCTTTTATTGTGTAAAAATATTTACGTTTCTTTTCATAATCACAAACTACTAAAGGTGTTGTTAATCTATATAATCTTTTATTTTCTATTATTTGAGGAAACCATTTATAAAAGAAATTAATTAGAAGAGAAGAGATGTGCATACCATCACAGTTTTTTGTCATAATTTTTGTGTAATTATTTAAACAAACTATAAAAGTATGATCATCTTTAACTGTTATATCATACATAACTCTTCTTTTATTTTTAAAAATATTTATAGAAGAAGGATTTATTAATTCATATTCATCAGTTTTTTGGTTTAAATTTAAAAATTTATCTGTTAATTTTAGATGTTTAGCTAATATAAGTTTTATTTTATTTTCTTCATTTTTTACAACTAAAAAATTATCTAAAGAACATATAAGTTTTTCTCCATTTATTATAATTTCAATATAATCATTTTTATAAGTTTTGATTATTTTTTCAATAGGTTTGAATTCTTTTTTATGTGATAATATTTTATCATCATAAGTTATATCTTTTATTTTTTTAATACCGGATTCAGTAATAACAGGAGTATCTTTATCATAACAATCTTCGTCTGTAGCTATAATAATTTTTTTATATTCAGGCAATTTAGGATTACCTGGTTCTATATTAAGAATACTCATCAATTCTAATATTTCTTTATTATTAGTTAAATCAGAAAGTTTTTGAGTATTTTTAATTTTTCCTCTTAATGAATAAACTGAATCATATTCAGAATTTCTTGACTGGAGCAGGCTCCCTGAAGCAGAATTTCCTTCGGTAAAAAAAATTAAATCTTTATATTTACTAGAAGGATTAAATTTATCAGATAATCTAACTTTATTACTTTTTTGTGCTTTTCTTATTTTTGATATATTTTCATTATGAAGTCTATCTTCAATATTCTTAGATATAATTTTAGATATTTCTGATTTTTTTAATTGATTTATTAATTTATTTTTAAAGTTTTTTTCAAGTTCTTCTTCTATTTCTTGACGTATTATTGCATATTTAGTTTTATTTTGATCAGCAAATTTCATTAGAGTAGATGGTACATTTAATGAAATTAAAGTTTCATAAAAATGATGGGCTAAATTATAACCAAAATAATCATTACACCAATCATTAACAATTTTTTGGTGTATACCTGAACATTGTGATCCATTAACAAAAGAAACTGATCCGGAATTTTCATATGACTGCCATAAATAAATTATCCCGAGTGAAGTATTAACAGTTATAATATCCTTTGGAAAGAAGTTCTGGATGACATCCAAAGGACTTTCTTCATTGTTTTTAATAGATATACATTTTAATGTTAAAGTGTTTATAAGAGGATCTTGTTTTATTAAAAAAGATTTAAAAGAAAGATAAGTTTTTACAATTTCTAAATCCCATTTAAAATTAGGAAAAACTTCTTTAGAAGGTATAAATGAGATAAGTGTTCCTGATTTTTCAGATTTTTTCTTAGGTCTAATAAGTTCATTTTTAACTTTAAAATCTAACCATTCATATTTAACATAATGAGTATCATTAATAGTTTCTACTTTAAAAGATTCAGAAAGAATATTAACAATCGCTGACCCCAAACCGTTTGTGCCAATAACATTCATATCAGTATCACTAAAATTAGAGCCTGCATGTAATTCTTCTAAAGCAGTACGTACAACATTCTTTTTTGTTTTAGAATGTATTTTTTCTCCATTGTGAAACCCGTTACCTTCATCTATTATAGTTATTTCATTAGTATCTTCATTAATTTTAACGATAATGTTTTTCATTTTACCTTTACAACGTTTTGCTTCGTCTAATGCATTTTCAAGAATTTCTATAATAAGATGCATAAATCCCGGAGACCAAGATTTATCAACAATTTGTAAAGCAGAATTTTTAATAATTGGAATTTTTTCATCCATTAAATTAACTTGACCAATATAAACTGTTGGCCTGACGCGCACAGCTTCATATGTATTTAAAGCTATAATTTCTTTTGAATGGCTTTGATTAATTTTAATAGACATGAAAAGTTTTTTGAATTTATATATAATAACTATACAAAAGTTTTAAATTAATTTTAATGCTTCCTGTAAACCTTCTTCTAATGCATTTTCATAATTTAAAAAATTTCTTTTATATTTAATTATTTCAACAAAACTTTCATCTCTTATAATGTCATAACCATAATTATCAGGGCATAATGTAACTAATACTGCAATTTTATGTTTTTCTCTTAACCATTTTTGTAATAAACTTTGTGTAGATAATCCAATATGATTTTCATCATCATAAGAATATAATTCAGGTGAAAATACTACACATTGACCATATTGCCTATTATCTTTTAAATCAAAATAATCTTTTAACCATGTTATTTCAAATCCTTTTTCTTTAGCTAATTTAGCTGTTTCAAATGTGATTATTTCTTCTTTCATTTTTGTTTATTTAAAATTTCTCTTGCTTCTTCTATAACCAAATTAAATTCATTATATTCTTTCCATGTGAGTTTTAAAGGGCCATTCATAGATATTTTAATATCATTATGATCTTTACATTTTTCTCTCTGATCACCATAAATAGTAGTTCTTTTATTTTTATAAACAATAATAACTAATTGAGATCCTAACGTTTTTCTAATTTCGATACGTTCATCCTCTCCTTTAATATGTTTACCTTTCCACTTTAATTCATCTTCTTTAGACATATTAGGAACATAAGTACCTGCAATACCAGAATCTGAAACATAAATGTTATTATGTTCTTCTGTTGATCTTAATTTTTTGGGTTTATCAAATGATATTAACATAATTTTATTTTTTATTATTTTTATTAATCATATCTATATTATTTTCTATATTTAATAAATATTTTAGTGCAACTTGTAAACCAGTTTCTAATTGTTGTTCAAATGTTATTTCAACATCTTCATTTAAACTTTTTCCTTCCATATAACCATTTTTATGTTCAACAACCCAGTTCCAAAATCCTCCAGAATTTTCAACATAAACTAACATATTTAATTCTTCACGGAGCCATTTTTGTAATAAAGATTGTGTAGGAGCAGATATATAATTATCTTCTAAACCAGAATACATAAACCCATAATTATGATAATATACATGATTACCTTCTTCATTATATAGCGAGGAAATTTCATCATAATTTTGAATAATATCGAAATTTATTTCTTTAGCAAGTTTAGCTGTTTCAAATGTGATTATTTCTTCTGTCATTTTAAATTAATTTTAGTGATTCATATAAACCTTGTTCTAAAGCTTCTTTATAATTCAAATAAATAGTAAAACCGTCTAATAAAAGTTCTCCTTGATTTTTAGAACTTAAACTATTTACTGTGGCACTATAACCTATATTATCTCCTTTAAAATAATATATAGGTTCAACAGTGACAAAAATATTATGTGTTTCTCTTAACCATTTTTGTAATAATGTTTGAGTTGGCCTAGATATTGCTCTATCATTCATCCAATCAATTGAATAATCATAAGAATCTTCTCCATTTAATAAAAATCTATAATAACAATCTTTTTGTGGATATTTTTTCTCTGATGCTAATTTAGCTGTTTCAAATGAAATCAATTCTTCTATCATTTTAAATTAATTTTAATGATTCTTTTAATGATTCTTCTAAACATTCTTCATATGTTCTATAAAGATACCATTCTTCAACTTGTATATTTTCATAATTACCGAAATGAGTATATTTACAAATTTCAAAACAAAATTTTGGTTGTGTTGTTTGATCAGTTAATATATCAATATAAATATTGTGATTATTTCTAAACCATTGTTGTAATTCACACAACCAAAAATACCATCTTATATTTTCTCTAGTATTATATTTATAAGGTTTATTATGCAAAAATATACTTATAAATCCTTTATTTTTTGCTAATTCAATAAGTTGTTCTTTCATATTTTATTTTTTAACATAATTTTAACATAAAATTTAAAACTTTTCTCGTGGGTAGCATATAATAAGTAGACTAGACCACCCCATAAAATCTATTTAAACTAGATATATAAAGAAGAAATCAAAAAACACCCCGAGAGCAATTTTAATCTCTATCGTATATAATAAAAACTTTTGGATTTTTAAATGTATGATCATATGATGTGTCGAACCAACAATCGTCTGCAATATTTGGGTCTTCATTTAACATTTTTTCTTTTTCTATTTTAAAAGCTAAATTATCTGCAGCTTCAATAGCTTTATTTATTTCAAAATCAATACCTACTTTTTTATTATGATCTAAAAGATATTGAATAGCTTCATTAAATAATTGTTCTTTATCTTTTTTAACTTGTTCTTCTTTGTCTTCTTTATCTTTTAATTTATAATATTCATCAATATTATTTTTTATTTTATTAGTTAAGAATTCTATTTCTTTCCATTTATTATCTACAATAGGTATCATTTTCTTTAATTCCTCGTACCAATAAGCATCTCTTTTTTCAGAACGAGTAGAATTTCTGCCAGTTTTTATACTTTCATATCTGTAATCAGATAATCCTAATGTAACTAAAAAATCATGCAATATTTGTAATAATTCTTTATTATATTTTACAATTTCTTCATTTTGTAATTTTATTGGAGTAAGTTCTTCTATTAAATCTTTCCAGCAATATTTATGGTTATCTTCTTCTTTATTATAACATAAATATTCTTTAACATATTCAACTCTTACATTAGAAATATCTGTTATACCTTTTAATCTATAAGATATAGCATCTTTCATATTATAAGGTATAAGATCTTTAATTTTTAAATTAGAAAGTTTAGTTATATTATCTAATTCCTTTTCTATTAAGTCTAATTCATGTTTAATAGAACTAAAACGTTTTGAGATTCCTTTATTCATATTTTTATTTTTATAATATACAAATATAAATAAAAAAGGCTAGATATTTTATCTAGCCTTGTTAAATCTATGTTAAAGTTTTTCTTAGTTAAGAACTACTCTTTTTAATCTTTCATCTGTCAAAAGAATTTCAATAGCAGATCCTTCTGTTTTACCCCAATAACCTTCATCATCTTTCTTAGTGATGGTTATGTTCGTTGGAATAATTTCATTTTTATTTTTTATTTTATAAAATCCATAAGACTTTCCAATTTCAAGACCTACAAGTGAAGTATTTTCAACTTCTTGTTTTACCATGTAACTGGCAGCAATATCCCAGAGAATTTTGTTATATTCAATGTGACGTACTGTGTTGGTAATACCTCTTGCAGTTGCTTTACGACCAGTAAGTAACTTTCTTTCAAAATTACCATTAACCATTTTTTCTTGGATAATGTTAAATACTGTCCATAGATCATCACTTTCGTCTTCTTCACGAACAGATTTTATAACTTCGGATGGGTTAATCATCTTTATTACAATACTTTTATCAAGATTGTCATTTTCATCAAAAAAACGATGAGGTTCACGATAAGCCATTGCTCTAATAGCAAAATCTTCTTTTTGTTCTTCTGTAAGTTCAAAATTTTGCATATTAATAATGGTTTGGCCAATTTCATTATAATGAATTGCTATTGTTGAACAAAGATTCTTTAATTCATCAAAATCAATACCCATATGTCTGAAATTCAGATTTGTTGACATATTAGGCATTGAAACTACCAATCCATTTGAACATACTAATCTGAAAAGACCCATATGAATCTTTGCAGTAGAAGTACCATTATGTGAATTATCAAGAATAATTTGTGGTTTAATCTTGTCAGTTTTTGTGTTAATAAATCCTAGACTAGGATTTTCCAAACGAATAGTGTGGCGAGAATATTCTCCTTTGCCAACTTGTTTAGCAGAAAAAGGTGTCCATCCAAGTTTTTCAAATGCTTTAAGTAATTCTTCTGTAGACACAAAAGAATATTTTTCAGAACGTTGAGGAGATTTGTTTACAGAAAATGCTGCAGGAGCAACAGTTTTTACTTCATCAAGATTGATGGTTTTCTTACCAATGAATCTGAAAGGATTGTTTGTTTCCATTTTGTTTATTTTTTAAGTTAATAAATAAATTTCTTTATTGTATTGATGAAGTAAATATAAACAAAACTTTTGAATTGAAAAAATTTTAGTTAAATTATTTTTATGTTTAAATAAAAAAGTGTAGAAGTCTTCACAGATGTCTACACTAAGAGTTTAACGAAAGAATAATGTTTTAATGATTAATCATATTTAAGAAGAAAATCTGGGTTGATTACTTTAAATGAAAATAATTTTTTGCCATTTTCAGTACATCTAATAACAACTCCTTCTCTTTGTATATTAGCTAAAACAGATTTTCCTTTAGAAAATTCAACTAATTCTTGTACAGTTGATCCTAATTCACTTAATTTACATTCTTTTATTAATGGAACAACTTCTAAATTGTATTTTGAACAAAATTTAACCATTTCATCATAATTGAAATAATATTTATTAACATGATCTTTAATATTAAAGATCCATAGTTTAGGTTCTTTTATTCCGTATTTATTTCCTTGAATATTAGTATTACCCTGTTCACCTTGAATAGTTAAATTAGGATTATCTTTAAGAATTTCTTCAATATTATATTTTTTAGCAATTCTCCAATATAAACTATTTTTATCATTAGTGGTCATATTTCTACTACAAACAATAAATTTATATTTTTTAAAAGGTAAAATTTTCCCTAATATTCCAGGAAATTTAGAAACCATTTTTCCTGTAAATGTAACAGATTGATAATCAATCTTTTCAGTAACATATACAATTTTATCTTTAAATTCTTCTAAAATATAAGGAATATTTTGCAGGCGCTCTTCGTCCGTCTTATTTGCCCACTCAGGAAATCCACCTTTTGTTTTTTTATCGCAAAACAGTTTTCTAAACCATTTATATCTCATCATGTATTTAGTAAATTTATTATTACCAAATAATGGTTTAAATTGTTCAACTTCTTCTTGTTCAGAACAAGATAAATATTTAGTTATACCTAACCATTCTGTAACGTCTTGACCAATTTCAAGTTTGTTAGGAAAAGGTAATAGAGTTAATGGTAACACTAAACCTTGGCTAACTTGCTTTCTAAGTTTAATAGTTTTTATTCTGAATTTTCTTTCTCTAAGAAATTCAAATTCAGGTGTTTGAGGCATAATACAATCTACTTCGCAATAAATTACTTTATCACCTACTTTAAAATTATCTTTTTTAGCGATCACACACTCCCAACCGAGTATACCACACACTTGTATTTTGTCAGCACCTTCAATAGGTTTAATCCACTCAATTTTTTCAACATGAGCTAATTTTCTAATGTCATTTGTTTCAACTGTATTTTCCATATTTTTAGTTTAAATTATTATAATAATCCGGCGCCATTATAAGGATCACTGTGATAAGTTTTTTTAAAAGGTAATTTAAATAATAATAAAATACCCAACATTAATAAAAATGGCCAATAAAAAAATACAAAAAAAGTATCTCTATCATTAGAGTCTTGAATTATTGAATATATTGATCCAATAATTAAACCAATTGGATTAATACAAATAATAATATAAATAATCAAATAATTAAATAAAATATTCATTATATAAATTTATTTAGGTTTAATAATTTTAAAAGTTTTTGTTTCCATATCTGGCCACCAATAAAGAGAATCATTATAGTTTTCATCATTTGGAAATTTAGACAAGTAAAATTCTCTATATTTTTCAATTAAACGTGCACGCATTGCACGATGAAAATCTTCATTACCAAGCCACCAAGGGTATGTATCAGACATAAAAACTATACTTCCATCAACACAAGGACCTGTATAATAATTACAAATATATTCTAATTTAGTATTAATGCCGTGAACTTCTTTGGAATGTTTAAGAAAAACATTGTAATAATATTGAAGAGAATCAACATGTCCAACCCACATTTTTACAGCTGGGTGATTTTTCCATCTTTGGCAACCTGTATTTTCTAAGCAAGCAATTATTTGTTTGGCTTCAACAACTTGTTTCCAACATCTTCTTTTATCTAAAACTTTTGCTGATGTTAAAAAATCAGGATAGGGTAAAAAAGTCTGCATTTTACATTATTGTTCTTAAGTGAAACAAAGTATCTTCTCTATTTTTCCAATTATATTTGTTAACTAATGCATCTTTATACATTTGATCATATATTACACCAATTTCTTTTCCTTTTAAAGATTTATTATATTTAATAATATCATCTCCTGTAAATTGTATATCACCAAATTTTATAGGTATTTTACCAGATTTCATTAATTTAATTACTTTACCTTCTTTACCCAAAAACCACTTAGATTCAAGTATTAAATTAGAATTTTTAATCATTTTCATAATAAAAAATCTATTATTAGATTCATCATCACAACCTTTATCTGCTTCAAAAACTTCTATTTTTTCTAATATTTCTATAGCTTTAGTCATTTCTGAATTTCCTTTTAATCTATCTGAATAAAATTTACTAGATAAAACATTAGCCCAACCAAAAACTAGATAATAAAATGATAATTTATCTAACCCATCAAAATTTTTAAATCTAACTTTAAAAAATTTATGTTTAAATAAAAAGAAATCTAAATCTGTATCATACATAAGTTGCATTGCAACTGAAATTTTACCATTTTTATTAATAATTTTTTCAAATTCTTCAAGAATTCGTTCACCTGAAATTTCATCAACAAGATGTGCGTTATCTTTCATTAATTTTTTTGTAGTAAATTCTACTTTAAAATTAAATCTAGCTGAAAATTGAATTGCACGGTACATCCGAAGAGGGTCCTCTATAAAAGCATTAACATCAGTTGCTCTTATAATTTTATTTTTTAAATCTTTTAAACCATTGAATGGATCTAAAAGTTCTCTTGTTAATATATTAATACACATAGAGTTTATGGTAAAATCTCTACGTTTTAGATCTTCTAAAACAGTAACATTTTCAGTAACTACTTCAAAACCTTTATGACCCTCACTTATTTTTCTGTCTACTCTTGGTACTGCTATATCAAAAGATTCACCTTCATATCTAAAAGGTTTAAATTTAATAACTGAAAATGATTCACCCACTAAATCAACTTTACCAAATTCTTCTAATATTTCTATCAATAAATCAATAGAAATTTTTTCTACAACTATATCAATATCTTTAATTGATTTATTTAAGAAACCATCTCGTACACAACCACCAACTATGTAAATATTGCATCCCCGTGATAATCTTTTAATCCATTTCAACGAATTTAAATTATCTAAAAGTTGATTGAGCTGTTTTGTAAGTTTCATAATTACATAATTTATTTGCAAATATAAACAAATAATTTAAATATAAAAAATATTTTTCTTTTATCGTAATTGTTTTTCTAAATCTTTAATAGTTAAAAATATATCATAAGATGACCATTCACTTGCTTTTTTTAATAATTCAATTTTATCTTGTAAATGTAAATTATAAATTTCTTTTGATATATTTTCTAATGTATTTGAACTTTTATCTTCTGGATAGATATTATTATCGTGTTTTCTTATTAATTTTTTAATTTCTTCTAATTTCATCTCTTATCTTCATTAAAGTTAAACCTAGTAGATTTTGGCCTAAATTATCTTCAATACTTACACCCCAAATTTTATCATGCCAATTATTCCATTCTATGATTATATCATCATTAGTTGACAATAATTTTTCTTTCCATTCAGGAATATTAAATTTAACTAAAAGAGCTTTATACATAACATCTTTTTTGATCATTTCCCAATCCCATCTTAACGATAATTTTCTTCCTTCTCTTTTAGATTTATTAGGTGTTAATACTGCTATTCTTTTCCAATCATCAGTATTATTAGATTTCATTGATTGAAAATAATTTTCAACAGAGTTATATTTAATATTACCAATTTCAATTTCACAAAGTTCCATGTTGCTAAACCAGTTGTGTACATATCCATTGATATATTCAAAATTATCAGGTCTATATTTTTTCCAATTTTTTAACATGATTTTTTATAATCTTCAAAGGTTTCATATTTATATACATCACTACCAGGAGACACTTTTTTTCTACTATTATCAAATATATATTTTTCATCTGTATCATTAAAATAGTAATACAATAAAATTACAGAAATTATATATACAAAAAGATGGAAAAGTAATAAAAAAGGTTTAAAATCTTTGTCAATAGATGATAACCACCATTCATTGACATTAAAATTAAAACCAGCTAACATAACATCTATTATGTAAATAATTCCAAAAGATAATGT
>Ga0335084_10002647_pt1 | contig 17354 bp, 18 predicted proteins | sample Lox_Sample_44_FD_206721 | JGI IMG/M metagenome (GOLD analysis project Ga0335084, IMG submission 206721) | Soil microbial communities from Loxahatchee National Wildlife Refuge, Florida, United States - Lox_Sample_4.4 | ecosystem: Environmental > Terrestrial > Soil > Wetlands | place: USA... | reverse complement strand
TGGATCATTGGCACCTTCGTCGGGATCGACTTGGTATTCCGCGGCTGGGCGTGGGTGATGCTCGCCATCGCCGTCTCCAAGGCGCGCCACGACATCGGAGGGACGGCTCACGCGGTATAGCCGCAACGCCGACTGTCGTTTCCCGAGCCCGCCGTTGCGCCAGCCGCCAACGGCGGGCTCGAGCGGCTTCGGGCGGCGCGAGTAGCTCTGTGAACATCGAGCATAGGACCTTGCGACCTCGGTCCGCGACGACGTTGCTCTTACCGCATGACTCGCCGTTGGTATGCAGCCGACCAGGCCTGCGCCGGTCAAGTCCATGCCGAACACGTCACCAAAGACGGCGCGGCAAAGTGAGGCGAGCGCCTCTCACTTCCGCGGCCGGGCCTCCCCCCGCGGCCCCGGCGTGATGTGCACGAGCAGCGCCGGCTCCACCGTTGTCAGCAGGTGCCACTCCCCTTCCTTACGATGCACGCCTGCCCGGGCCCGAGTTCGAGGGGGACGTCGGGCGCCGAGTCGCCGGGTCAACCGGAGGCGGCCCCGCACGACGTAAGGATCTCGTCGCCATCGGGGTGCATCTCGCCCCCGTGCGGGGAGTCGCCCGTGACGTGCACGATGCCGACGGTCATGCCGTCGATCCGCTCCGGCGGCCCCGGCTTGCGCGCCCGGGTAGCGACGGTACGGTCGCGGCGGATGTCCAAGACGAACCGGCTGACGTCGAGGGGCCCGATCGCGCTCATGGGTGGCTCGGGCTCTTCGTCGAGGTATCACTGGACCATCGGAGTCAAGTCGTCCACCATCAGGGCGTCAACTCCTCAGCCCGCGTGCTGCAGACGCCGCCGATACTGGCCGGGCGGCACGCCAAACCAGCGTTTGCAGGCGCGGAAGAAGCTGCTCTGGTCGGCGAAGCCGAGCAGATAGGCTGCCTCTCCGAGCGAGAGCTTGAGCCGACTCAGGTACTGCTCGGCCAGCTCGCGGCGCGTCTCGTCGATGACGACGGCGAAGGACGATCGCTCCTCCTCCAGCCGCCGCTGCAGCGTCCGCTCGCTCATGCCCAGCTGGCGCGCGATCTGATCGCGCCGCGGCTCGCCGTCGGGAAGGCGGCGCACGATCAGCTCGCGCACGCGGTAGCTCGTCTGGTCGCGATCGAAGTGCTCGAGGTACTCGCCGGCGAATCGCTCGTGCAGATCGGCGAGCGCCGGGTTGGACGTCGGCAGCGGCTCGCCGACGTCCTCGCTCGAAAACGCGAGGCTGGCGACCGCCGCGTCGAAACCCACCGGGCAGCAGAACGCGTCCCGGTAGGGGGTCACGTCCTTTGGCGCGGGATACGGAATCGCGACCGAGCGCGGGTTCACGTCGCGGCCGGCGATCCACCGGCAGAAGTTCACCAGCGTCACCAGGATGTACTCCATCCGCTGCCTCGGCACTTCCCTGCGGCCGCCGCTCATCTCGAACGTGAGGCGATAGACGCCGCCGCCTTCGCTCCGCGTCAGCGTCAGGGCGTCGCTCAGGATGCGCAGGTAGCGCGAGAGCCGCTCGAGGGCGTCGCGCAGGTTCGCGCAGGACATCATCGTGTAACCCACCACGTCGAAGCTCTTGGGCCTCGGCCGATGGTGCTGCGCAAGCGAGATCGCGGGATTGCCCGAGCGCTGCACGGCAATCTCCCAGAGCAGGCATAGCTTTTCGGTCCCGACGCGGGCGCCGGGCGCCTCGAGCGCCTTCACGTCGATGCCTGCCTCGGCGAGCATGGCGGCCGCGTCCAGTCCTTCGGACGCGAAGAGCTCCGCCATCCCGCGCACCCAGGATGCGGACGTGCTCTGACCGGCCATACGGAGCTCCGTTGGCTTGCCGGGCCAGTCGATTGGCCGGCCCGGTCAATGACCTGCCCCGCTCGAGAATCTACTCTGTGCACTGTAGCAGAGACCCCGAGGAGGGCGCGAGATGGCCTGGAAAAGCTGGCTCAAGACATGTGGAGAACACGCCATTCCGGCCGAGATCGATCCCGACGAGCATCGGTCCGTGGTCGAGATGCTGGAGGTCGCCGCGAAGCTTCATGCGGACCGGCCGGCGTTCCGCTGTTTCGGACAGGTCCTGACGTTCGGCGACGTCGACCGGCTGTCGCGCGATTTCGCCGCGTATCTACAGACCGCCCTGGCGGTGAAGAAGGGCGACCGCGTCGCGATCATGCTGCCCAACTTCCCGGCGTTCCCGATCGCGTCGCTCGGCATCCTGCGCTGCGGCGCCGTGCAGGTGAACGTGAACCCGCTCTACACGCCGCGCGAGCTGGAGCACCAGCTCCAGGATGCGGGCGCGCAGATCGTCGTCATCTTCGCAGGCGCGACACCGACGCTCGCGGGCATCGTCGAGAAGACTCCGGTCGATTGGGTGATCACCGTCAATCCCGGCGACGGCACGGGCGCGAGCGTGCCTGGCCCTGCCGTCGACCCGCGACTCGAGAACGCGATCGGCATGGCCGAGGCGCTGGCAAGGGGCGCCGCGATGCCGTTCACGCCCGTCGAGCTGGGCGGCGACGATCTCCTCTTCCTGCAGTACACCGGCGGCACGACCGGCATCTCCAAGGGCGCGGCGCTCTCACACCGCAACCTCGTCGCCAACACCGCGCAGTTCAAGGCGTTCATGCCCGGGCTGACCCAGGCCGGCGAGCACGTGGTCGTGACCGCGCTGCCGCTGTACCACGTGTTCGCGCTGATGGTGAACTTCATCAGCTACTTTTCCCTCGGCGCCGAGAACTGGCTGGTGCCGAACCCGCGCGACATGGACTCGTTCGTCGAGGTGCTGAAGGCGGCGCGGCCCACCGTGCTCACCGGCGTGAACACGCTGTTCGACGGTCTCGCGCGGCATCCGCGGATCCGCGAGGTGGACTTCTCGCGGCTGCGCGGTGCCATCGGCGGAGGAGCGGCGGTCATCCGCGCGACCTCCGAGCGCTGGAAGGCGATCACCGGCAAGCACGTCCTCGAGGGCTACGGTTTGTCCGAGACCTCGCCGGTCCTGACGCTCAATCCCGACCAGGGCGAGTTCTCCGGCACCGTCGGCCTGCCGCTGCCCTCGACCGACATCAAGCTCCTCGACGCAAACGACGCCGAAGTCGCCCTCGGCCAGGCCGGCGAGATCTGCGCCAAGGGCCCGCAGGTGATGAAGGGCTACTGGCAGAAGCCTGACGCCAATCGCGCCGCGTTCACCAGCGACGGGTACTTCCGTACCGGCGACATCGGCATCTTCGACGAGAGCGGCCGGATCCGGATCGTCGACCGCAAGAAGGACATGATCATCGTCTCTGGATTCAACGTCTACCCGAACGAAGTCGAAGCCGTGGCGGCTGCGTGCGCCGGCGTCGCCGAGTGCGCCTGCGTCGGAGCGCCGGACGAGAGGACCGGCGAGCAGGTGAAGCTCTTCGTCGTCCGGTTGCCGGGCGCGGCGCTTGCGGACAGCGACGTCGTCGCGCACTGCCGCCGCGAGCTGGCGGCGTACAAGGTGCCGCGGCAGGTGGTGTTCCTCGACGCGCTGCCCAAATCGCCGGTCGGCAAGATCCTCCGCCGCGACCTGAGGACGCGGTGAGCGGCGCCTTCGACGTCTCGATGGTCCGTGCCGGGAGCCAGCTCCTGCGCGTCGGACGCCACCCCGGCAGCGTGAAAGGGCCGCCGCTCCTGATGTTCAACGGCATCGGCGGCAACATCGAGCTGTTCGAGCCCTTCGCGCGTCTGCTGGCGCGCGAGAGCATCATCTTCGACGTCCCCGGAGTGGGCCACTCGCCGCAGCCTCGCTGTCCGTACCGGCTGCGGACCATCGCCGGCCTTGCCGCGCAGGTGCTGGACCACTTCGGCCACCGGCAGTGCGACGTGCTGGGCGTGTCCTGGGGCGGCGCGCCGGCCCAGGAATTCGCGCGCGTCCACGGCGAGCGCTGCCGGCGGCTGATCCTGTGCGCCACCGCGACCGGCTCGATCATGCTGCCGGCGCGGCCGGCCGTGCTCCTCAAGATGGCGACCCCCCGCCGGTACGTCAGCCGCGACTACATCGTGAGCGTCGCCGGCGACATCTACGGCGGCGAGTTCCGGCGCAACCCGGCCCTCGCCGAAGACCTGTTCAAGCACATCCGCTGGCAGTCGTGGCGCGGCTACTACCTGCAGCTCACGGCGGCTGCCGGCTGGACCAGCATCCACTGGCTGCACCGGCTGAAGCAGCCGGTGCTGCTGATGGCGGGCGCGGACGACCCGATCGTGCCGCTGCGAAACGCGAAGCTGATGCGGCGCTTGATCCGGAACGCCGAGCTCGTGGTCCTCGACGACGGACACCTCTTTCTCCTCACCCGCGCCCAGCAATCGGTGCGCGCCATCGACCAGTTTCTCGCCCGGGAGTGAAAATCATGGGTGCAATCGCAGAACGACGGAGCGGCGAAGTGCAGACGGCAAGCGATCTCACCGACCTCATCGCCGAGGCGGTCGAGAGCACGATGGCGTTCAATCCGCTGGTTGGCATCCGCGGCCGCGACGTCGCCAGGTCGGCGCTCGCGCTGCTGTCGGCGGCGGCGCGGACCCCGAAGGAAGCGAGGACGTTCCTGCGCGACTATTTGAAAGACCTGCGCGACGTCCTCGCTGGTACGCGGGACGTCATGCCCGACGCGAAAGACCGCCGCTTCGCCGATCCGGCCTGGAAGAGCAACTTCCTCCTGAGGCGCCTGATGCAGGTCCACGGCGTGACGCAGAAGGACCTCGATCGGCTGATCGATCGCTCCGCGCTCGATCCGCTGGGCAAGGCGCGCGCGCACTTCTTCGTCTCGTTGCTCGCGGATGCGCTCGCGCCCAGCAACTGGCCGCTGCTCAATCCTCTGGCGCTGCGCAAGATCGTCGACACGGGCGGCGCCAACTTCGTCGAGGGCGCGCGCAACCTGATCCACGACGTCCGCCACAACCACCTGCTTCCGTCGCAGGTCGACAAGGCGCCGTTCAAGATCGGCGTGAACATCGCGGCGACGCCCGGCCAGGTCGTCCACCGCAGCGAGATGTTCGAGCTGATCCAGTACGCGCCGTCGGGGCCCCAGGTCCATCGCCGGCCTCTGGTGATGTCGCCGCCGCAGGTGAACAAATTCTATGCGGTGGACCTCACCCCGGAGAAGAGCCTGATCAAGTGGGCGGTCGATTCCGGCGTGCAGATGTTCGTCGTCTCCTGGCGCAACCCGACCCCCGAGCACGCCCACTGGGGCCTCGAGCACTACGTGAAGGCGCTCGACGAAGCGGTCGACGTCGCGCGAGAGATTACCGGCAGCCCCGACGTCAACATGTGGGGCAGCTGCTCGGGCGGCATGACCCTCGCCGGCTACCTCGGGTGGCTCGCGGCGAAGGGCGAGCGCAAGGTGATCAACTCGTCCTGGGCGGTCTGCGTCCTCGACACCGAGGCGGCAACGAGCGACACCGTGCTCGGCCTCTTCACCACGCCGGCGACGATTCGCGCCGCGAAGGCCCGCTCGAGGCGGCTGGGGATGGTCGAGGGGCCCGACATGGCGCGGATGTTCGCCTGGCTGCGCGCGAACGACCTGATCTGGAACTACTGGGTGAACAACTACCTCCTCGGCAACAAGCCGCCGGCGTTCGACATCCTTTACTGGAACAACGACAGCACGCGCCTGCCGGGCCAGTTCCACTGCGACCTGCTCGATCTGTTCGAGTCGAATCCGTTCGCCAACCCGGGCGCGATGGAGGTCGGTGGCCTGCCGATCGATCTGAGGAAGGTGCAGGTGGGCGCCTACGTCATCGGCGGCATCACCGACCACATCACGCCGTGGCGCGCATGCTATGGGACGGCGCGGTTGCTCGGGCCCGACACGACGTTCGTGCTCGCCAATGCCGGGCACCTGCAGTCCCTGATCAACCCGCCGGGATCGCCGAAGTCGTTCTACTTCGCTGCGCCGGCCGACGCGGTCAATCCCGACGAGTGGGCCGAAGCGGTGAAAGGAAGGCGCGCCGAGGGAAGCTGGTGGCCGCACTGGCGCCAGTGGATCAAGGAGCGCTCCGGCGAGCTGATCGACGCTCCGCAAAACGCCGGCTCCGCCGCCCATCCATCGATCTGCCCTGCCCCGGGAACGTACGTTCACCAGTCCTGAAAAGAAAGGCCGCCATGACGAACCCGATCGCGATCAACCGCTACAAGGCCGACCTCCGCGAGATCGATTTCCTCCTCTTCGAACAATTCGACGTCGGCGCAACCTTGGGCAAGCCGCCGTTCGAGGCCTGGGGCCCGGACGAAGTCCGCTCGACGTTGACCGGCTGCTATCGCTGGGTCCGCGAGGTGATCGGCCCGCTCAACGCCGTCGGCGACCGCCAGGGATGCCGTCTCGAGAACGGCGCGGTGAAGACTGCCGACGGGTTCAACGAGGCGTGGAAGAGCCTTTACGAATCGGGCTGGAAGTCGATCGGCGTCAGCCCGGATCTCGGCGGCGCCGGAGCGCCGCGCACGGTGCAGCTCATGGTCGAGGAGCTGCTCTCCGGCGCCAACGTCGCGTTCGGCATGTACGCGCTCCTGACGTACAGCGCGGCCGAGCTGATCGAGGCGTTCGGCACCCCCGGGCAGAAGGCGCTCTATTGCGAGAGGATGTACGGCGGCGAGTGGGCCGGCACGATGTGCCTCACCGAGCCGCAGGCAGGCAGCGACGTGGGGATGGCGCGCACGCGCGCGGAGCGCAACCCGGACGGGACGTACCGGATCAGCGGCACCAAGATCTTCATCTCCGGCGGCGACCAGGACCTGACCGAGAACATCGTCCACCTGGTCCTGGCCCGCGTGGACGGCGCGCCGGCCGGCACGAAGGGCCTGACGCTCTTCATCGTGCCCAAGCTGCGCGTCGACGCGGACGGCAGCGCGCTTTCGAGCAACGACGTGTCGGTGGGAGCGATCGAGCACAAGATGGGGATCAGCGGCTCCTCCACCTGCGTCCTGAACTTCGGGGAGAACGGCGCCTGCATCGGCGTGCCGGTCGGTGGCGAGAGCAAGCTGAACCAGGGCATGTCGCAGATGTTCCGGATGATGAACGGCGCGCGCATCGCCGTGGGCCTGCAGGGGCTCGCCGTCGCTTCGACCGCGTACCTGAACGCGCTGGAGTACGCGCGGGAGCGCAAGCAGGGCTCTTCGGTGAAGAACTGGAAGGACGCCAACGCGCCGCGGGCGGCGATCATCGAGCATCCCGACGTGCGGCGGATGCTGATCGACATGAAGGCCCGCGTCGAAGGAATTCGCGCGCTGGCCATCAAGCTCGCGCACCACCAGGACCAGGCTGCGCTGCTCGCGGGCAAGGACGATGAAGCGGCGGCGTTCCACGCCGGTCAGGTGGATCTCCTCGTTCCGCTGGTGAAGGCCTACGCCACCGACCAGGGCTTCCGCATCTGCGAGACGGCGATCCAGACCTGCGGCGGCGCGGGATACACGCGCGACCATCCGGTCGAGCAGTACTGCCGCGATTCGAAGGTGTTCTCCATCTACGAGGGGACCAACCACATCCAGGCGCTCGACCTGGTGGGCCGCAAGCTCACGCAGTCGGGCGGGGCGAACTTCCGCGCCTTCATGGCCGGCCCGGCGCGGTTCGTCGAGGCGCATCGCACGTCCGACGTGGAGCGCCTGGCGGGCGCGGTGCGGGCCCTCTCGGGCGCTGCGGCAAAGCTCTCGACCTGGCTGCAGGCGGGGGAGATGGCGTCGATCGGCCTCGTGGCCAACCGCTTCCTCGAGATGATGAGCGAGGTCGCGGTGGGCTGGCTGCTCCTCGAAGGCGCGGCGATCGCGCAGGAGAAGGCGCGCAGCCTGCCGCCCGGGCATCCCGATGTGGCGTTTTATGCGGGCAAGGTCCACGCCGCTTCCTACTACGCGCGCGAAGTGCTTCCCGGAGTCGCGCACAAGGCGGCCCGGATCGAAGAGGTCGATCGATCCGCGCTGGAGATCCCGGACACGGGCTTCGCTTCCGTCTAGGGACGGCGGCCGAGAGCCGACCGGGCCATTTCGGGTAGCTCGTGCGCGAGGACGGCGGCGATGCGGCGCGGGTCCGCCTGCAGCGCCCGCAGGCAGATCTCCGCCACCTGATCGCCGTACCCGGCAGGCACGTGGCCCTCACCGATGCGGCGGAGCGCCTCGCGGATGCCGCCGAACAGCACGCCATAGGCCGCTTCGCGGCCGGGAACGCGGAAGTGGCCCTGGCGGATGGCGGCGTCGAAGTCGCGCACCGGCAGATCGAGGCCGCCCACGTTCCACACCCGCGCCACGAACCGGCACCAGACCGGGTCACGCTGCGCCCGCTTGAAGAACAGGCGGATCCCGATCCCGAGCCGCATCACCGCATCGTCGATGCCGGCCATCGCCGTCTCGATGGCGGTGACCATCTCCCGCGTCGTCCACTCCGAAGTCCCCGAGGACGACTACGTCCACGCCGCGTTCGAGTCGACCGACGTCGAGGCGCTCGGCGCAGGCGCCGAGTGGCTGCAGACGCGCGGCTGGGTCAAGTCATGGGGCATCGGCCGTTACGTGCGCCGCAGCGACGACGATCGAGTGGTGATCGGAAGGCGCGGCGCCGCGGTCGAACCGCATGAACGCGACCGCCGGCTCGCGCAGCTCGGGAAGCACTTCCACGTCGCTGGCGATCATGCCCAGCGTCTTCATGTACCAGCTCGCGTTGCGCCGGAGCTCCTGGCGGCCGAGCACGACGTGGCCGAGCCGGCGGACCCACGCCGGCCCGAGCTCCGCGGGCCGCGGCTGGTTGATGCGGACCGGCTTGTCGTACGTGTTCACCGGCATCGGAGGAGGCGGCTCGCGCACCGGCGCCGACTGGAAGCCGTGCACCACTTCGACGAGCAGGCCGGCCGGATCGCGCAGGCGCACGACGTGGCCGCCGCCTGGCTCTCCGCGCTCCTCGACCTGTCCGCCGACGCCACGCAACTCCTGTTCGCTCCCCGCCTCGACGGCGAGGCCGAGGAACTCGTCGTGCGGTCCCGACTGCACGATCAGGCAGACGGGTCCGCCGCCGGCCGCGCGCAACCGCGAGTGGTAAGCGAACGCTATCGCTAGCTCTCAGCGAACCGTTTTTCGTGCGCCCGCGCGCAGCGGCGTTCTGCAGGCCAAGCTGCGCGGCTGACGAATTGCACGCCCTGCTGGGCATGAAGCTGTTCTTGTTCCTCGCATTGGCGTGCGCGTGCGGCGACTCGCCGCAGGAGCTGACGGCATACTTCGACATGCTGCCGCGAGCGCCGACACCAGCGACCGACCCCCGGCCACGGCGGCGCCGGTGTAAAAGGTCGTTCACTACAACGGGTGCCTTCGGACCGTCCCAGGGGGAGATGATGTCGACGTATCTGAGTTCAGCCGAGGTGATCGAGCTCACGAACCTCCTGAAGCTCATTCGTGAGTTGCAGGGGTCGTCGGAATTCGGGGTGACTGTGCCGACCGAAGCGATCCATCTGCTCAGGCAGCAGGCGGAGAAGTTCCTCGGAAAGCTTGAGTTGCCCAGCAGCGAGCCGCGACACAAGTGAGAGCGGACGACACATTCAGTCGAGCCCCATCGCAGGCGCGCGTCCGTCTTGAGCTACAGAGACGGGCGGGGTGATCGGCGATGCCGCATCGACCGCGAGCCGCGACGTACTTCTTGAACGCATTCGCCGCACCACTGCCGCGCGATTGCCGTGGCTTGCGCCACGATGCCCCCGAATGAGCAAGCCGGATCGATGACTGGGCGTTGCTTCCGGCGAGTTGAGTGATGAGAGATGGAGACGAAGGAGCCAGAGAGGAAGCGTGCGAGCCTGCGGCTGCCCACCCGTCAAAGGACCGGGGACAACAGCCGCGCGAACTGTACCGCCAGCTTGAAGGGCGCTGAGCGCCCCGCGATCTCCGAAATGAGCAGCGGGCGGCACCGCGCGAAATCCGCCTCGAGCATCCTCGCAATCTCTGCGGCGAACGCCGCATCAGCGAAGAGGAGCGTGATTTCGAAGTTGAGCCGGAGCGAGCGCATGTCGAGGTTCGCGGTTCCCACCGACGCGAGCTCGTCGTCGATGAGCAGGACCTTCTGGTGGAGAAAGCCGCCCTGGTAGCGGTACATCTTCACCCCCCAGGGCAGCGTGTCCTTGAGGTAGGAGAACGAGGCCAGCCAGGACAGCCAGTGGTCCGGCTTCGAGGGCAGCATGACCCGCACGTCGACGCCCCGCAGGACGGCGAGTTGCAGCGCGGAAAGGATCGCCTCGTCGGGAACGAAGTAGGGACTCGTGATCCAGAGCCGGCGCTTCGCCGACTGGATGGCGTGGACGAAGAAGAGCGCGCAGGTGTCGAGCCTGTCGACCGGACCGCTGGGCATCACCAGGACCGCCTTGCCGCCGTCCTTCTCCGGCTCGATGGACCAATCGAGCTGCGGTACCTCCGCGGTGGACCAATGCCAGTCGTCGACGAACGAGAGCTGGACGGCCTTCACTGCCGGCCCCGAGATGGCGACGTGCGTGTCGCGCCATGCGCCGAACCGCTTGCTGCGGCCGAGGTACTCGTCGCCGACGTTCAGGCCCCCGACGTAAGCGTCGCGTCCGTCGACGACGACGATCTTGCGATGGTTGCGGAAGTTGACCTGGAAGCGATTGCGGAGATCGCGGCTGGTGAGGAACGGGCGCGCCTCGACCCCGGCGCGGCGCAGCTCGCGCAGGTATCCCCTCGACAGCGTACGCGAGCCGATTTCGTCGTAGAGGAAATAGACCCGCACGCCCTGGCGCGCCTTGGCGATGAGTCTCGCCCGGAACTCCCCTCCGATCTGGTCGTCGTGAACGATGAAGAACTGCGCCAGCACGTAGTCTTTCGCTCCGTCGATTCCTGCGAAGATGGCGTCGAAGACCGCCTTGCCGTCGACGAGCAGACGGGCGGTGTTGCCGGCTGCGAAAGGCATGTGCGCAAGGCGGTTGAAGACGCCATAGACGGCTGTGTCTCCCGTGGGAAGCAACGCGACATCGAGCGACGCCAGGGCGAGCGACTCGCGGAGATTCGCAATCCGCTTTCCTTCCTCGCGGCGGGCAGTGACATAGCCCATGAACCGGTCGCGGCCGAAGACCCAGTAGAGGGGCAGCGCGACGTAGGGAACGACGATCAGCGCGCCAGCCCAGGCGATCGCGCCCTGGCTGGTTCGCGTCTTCATGACCGCGTGGACGGCGGTGACGATGCCGAGCCCGTGGAGAACGGGCACCAGGATCGCGAGCAGGTGGTGGAAGTCCCGGCCGATCATCGTCCCTCTCCTCGCCCCGGCACCGCATCATCTTGCCAAGAACTACGTTCGCGAGGTGCGGCCGCCTCGCGATGACGCGCTCGTGATGAAGAGTCGTTACATAACCCATCGCGTCCACACCGGTCGCCTGCCCAGAAACGAGAAGACGCGCATGCTGTCCTCCGACCAGCTCAGATCCCTTCGTGCCGAGCTCGACGCCGTCCGCGCCGAGTACATGGCAAAGATCGGCGATCGCGACGCCGAGTACATCCGGAGCGTGCAAACATTCGCTCACATGTCACACGTCGCCGGTCGCCTCCTCATCCACTTCAGCCTCGAGCCGGTCAGCTGGAGCGCGGGAGTGCTGGCGCTCGCCGCCTACAAGGTGCTCGACAACATGGAGATCGGCCACAACGTGCTGCACGGCCAGTACGACTTCATGCATGATCCGACGCTCAGCTCCGCGACGTACGAATGGGAGATGGTCGGCACGGCGAAGAGCTGGAAGAAGGCTCACAACGCCACCCACCACGTCTTCACGAACGTCATCGGGCGGGACGACGACTTTGGCTACACGGCGTTCCGGTTCTCCGATGACGTCGCCTGGATTCCCACGCATCTCGCGCAGCCGCTGCTCAGTCCGCTGAGCGGTCTGTTCTTCCAGTACGTGATCGGGGCCTACGACATCGGCCTGCTCGACTACCTCCAGCCCCGCCGCATGAAATCTACGAAGAGGCGGCCTGTGGGGGAACTAGCTCGCGACCTCTGGGCTTTCGTGCGGAAAGCCAGCCGCAGGAGCTTCGCCGACTACCTCGTCTATCCTGCGCTCGCCGGGCCGTTGGCGGCGAAGGTGGCCGCAGGCAATGCGCTCGCGAACGCGGTGCGAAACGGGTGGGCCTATGTAGTGATCTATTGTGGCCATCTCACTGAAGGCACCGCGACCTTCCGCGAAGAGGATCTCGAAGGCGAAGACAGGGCGCGTTGGTACGCGCGGCAGGTGATGGGCAGCAGCAACTTCGAGATCGGCCCGCTCGGGCAGGTGCTCAGCGGGCATCTCGGGTACCAGATCGAGCACCACCTCTTCCCGAACATTCCTGCCTGGCGTTATCCAGAGATGGCCCCTCGGGTAAGGGAGATCTGCGAACGTCACGGACTTGCGTACAAGACCGGCTCCTTGGGCTCCCAGTTCGGTAGCGCCATGCGCCGGCTCGTTCATTTCGCCCTTCCGCATGGGTCCACTCGTCGCGCCGAGGTTCGGGCCGAGGCGGCCGCTGCTGGTCATACACCACCGCCGTCTCGGACACCTACCAGGACTTTTTCGGAGAGGGCAGTTTCACGGGCAAAGGGCTGTACGACGTCGATGCCTTCAGGGCCGCGCTGGAAGGGCGCTTCATCCCGCCGTGAAAGGGAGGCGGCAACTACCCCGGTGGGATGAGCGTCCAGTAATGAGGTCCGATGCGGAAGTGCTTGCGCATGCGCGCCACCGTTTCGAACGGAACCAGAGAGGCGAGGAAGATCTGCATCAGAGTCTGCTCGCCGGCGAGTTCTGACGCAGCATCGTCGAGCTTGCTGACGGTGGTACCGGTCGACGTCATGGCTTCCAGCCAATCTCGGATTGGAACATGTCCAGGGCCTTCTCCAGCCCGACCTTGAGATCCGCTACCCCTTCCGTGCCCGCAGCTCGCAGCATTTCGAAGCGGCGGCTCGCCTCTGCATATCGAGCCTCCAGGTTCATCAGCTTCCTTCTGCGGGCGAGGGCGGAGAAGGCAAGCGCTTCGGTGTGCATCCTCACGGACAGGCTGTCGAGCCTGACCCTTCCCTGGCGCAGCAGCGCCGCGGTCTTCTTCATGTACGGATCCATCACATCTCCAGTTCGGCGCCGGCGCTCTTGCCCCGGGCCTTCTCCGCGATCATCGCCTCGGTGGTGAGCATCAGCGACGCCACCGACGCCGCGTTCTGCAGCGCGAATCGCGCCACCTTGGTCGGGTGCTTGCTGCCCGCGCGGAAGATGGCCTGCGCGAGCACGGTGGCCGTGGTGGTCCCGTCACCAGCGATGTCGGAAGTGCGCGAGGCGACTTCCTTCACCATCTGTGCGCCCATGTTCTCGAAACGGTCTTGCAGCACGATGGCCTTGGCCACTGTGACGCCCTCCTTGGTGATGACGGGCGCGCCAAACGATTGCTCGAGCAGGACGTTGCGGCCTCTGGGCCCGAGCGTGACTTTGACCGCGTCGGCAAGCGTCGTGACTCCCTTGAGGATCGCGTCACGCGCGCGAACGTCGAACAGGATTTGCTTGGCCATTGATCGAAGCTGCCTTTCCCGGACGAGATGCTCGGCCGCCACTCGCTCCGGCGTGGGCGGGGCCGTCGATCGGGAATGGGCCGCGAGAGAAACGGGGATGGTTGATAGCCTAACCGCCTGAGCCGCGCGGCGCTTGCGAATGACAACGGCGCGCGTCGCTATTTCCGGGTTCAGCGCCCCGTTGCATCCTCGATCTCTTGCCCTCAAGCTGCCGCGTTCATGAGATCCACCGCCCGGCATGTACGGGGCACGCCGCCAGCCACGGTTGCTGCTGCAGCGCGTGGCGATCGAGATCGACGCCGCAGAACTGACAGCGGCCGTACGCGTCGGTGTCGAAGACCTGGATGGCGCGATCGATCTGCTCGAGGAAGCTCCGCAGCCGCAGTTCCGGATCCTGGTCCGGACCGAATGGCACGGGCAGCGACCCGAGATCGACGTCCTTTCCGGAAAGCACTGCGTCGAGCAGCTCTGCCACGTCCTGGCCCTTTTGCAGCAGCGCGGACTTCCAGGCGGGCTCGGCCAACATCGGGGACTCCTTGGGTAAACCTCATCGTAGCGCTCCATCCCGCAATCCGCCCGCGCATTCGACTTCCGGCAGTAGGATTGACGAGCGATCGCGCGTCGCGCTCTGTAAGATCACCTCGCTCCGTCTCGCTTATCGCCTGCCCAATCCGGACGCGCGGAGGTGTCTCGGCGCGGCTCGAAGTCGCGTGAAACCCGCGTCCTCGCGAGCGGCGTTCCGCGCAAGGGAAAGCGCGATGAACATGGCGAATGTGCGGGCTGCAGTCGAGCAGATGGATCGCGAAATCGCCGCGCTCGCGGCGCCGTCATCGGAACTGCAGACCGACGGCCGCCGCGGCGGCGACTCTCGTACGGCACGCGCCGCGCCGGAGCTCGAGACCCGCGAATCGCCACGCGGCTGACCGGGGAACGGCTGGAGGACTGCAATGCGCACCATCGCATGGAAGCTGCTTGCCGCTCTGAGCATTTCGCTTGCGTTCGCAACCGATGCCGCGACGGCGTCTGGCTACAAGGGAATCCCGTGGGGCACAGCGTGCGGGGGGGCCGTCCAGAAGATGGAGGCGAAGGGCTTCTTCTTCGATCGCAAGGACAAGGTCGGACTGCCGGCTCAGGCTCGCTCGCCACAAGAGCCCCGCCTGTTCCTGCCCAACGCAGGACGGGCGTCATGCCCCAGCGAGGAGTCGGATCTGATGTTGGACACCCGGCAGGCGAACCCGTACGTCGAGATCGCCGCGGCATCGGGAGACATCACGGTCACCCTGCTCTGCCGCAACCAGAGGCTCGTCGGCGCCCGACTCGAAACGCCGGTGAGCAAGACCGCCGCGGCGGCCATGCTGGTGCGGGTGGCGGGAGCGGCGGTGAGGACGGTCCGCGCCGATGCATGTGATGGCCAGAATTGGAAATGCATGGCAGACCATTCCCTCCTTCTTCCGCGCGGAGATGCCGTCCGCTACCTGGAGCGGCCAGTCCGCTCTTCGCGGGACTACGACGGCCAGGATCCGCCGTCGATCCGGTACCTGATCCTGGCGCAGGCAGAAGACCGCGCGCTCAAGACCGCATCTCTCGCCTGCACGAGCAAGCGGCTGGCTGCGAACCGGTTGGAGAAGCAGAGGGTCGAAAACGGAAATCGCGCCGCGGTCCAGTGAGCAGCAGTCCTCGATCTCACCATCGGCAACGTTCGCGCGAACTGAATGGACCTGGAAGTCGCACCGCGGAGGCGGACGATTGTCGAGCACTGATCCTTCTGCGTCGCTATAGTCGTAGCAAGCTGATCGCCTGCCCGATCCTGGACACGGGAAATTTCCCGGCGCGACCGGCCGAGGAAGGCAGGACCATTGCTGTCCACCATCGCCATACTCGCTGCCGGGTGCCTGATCGACGGCGCCCTCATCCTGCTGCTCGCGCGCCTCACCGACGGCCGCCGCGCGGCTCGCGCCCTGTACGGCGCCCGCGCGGGGCCCGTCGTCCGGAGTCTCCACTGACCGCCATGACCGTGCGCGATCTCGGAAGCGGGGAGCACTCGCTTCGCGCGCACGACACGCTGACCGTGGACGTCCCGCGCGATTTCCTCCGCGGCGGGGGTTTCACGGTGGCGGACGGTTTCCGCGCCGCCTACACGGCGATCGCGGGCAAGCAGGTGCTCCGCAACGTCACGACCCGCCCTTTGTCGTGGCGCGCCAGCGGCGAGACTTGCCTCGTGGCGTGCTCCGGCGGCGGCCTCAGGCGACTGAGGCACTACCGGCTTTGCGCCGTCGAACCGGCACCCGCAGCGACGAACGGGCCGGACGCCCGCTAGATTGCGGTCACTCCACCGTGGCGAGCGTGTAGGTGCCCGGGGTTTGCGCCGCGCCCGCGGAGCCGTCGGAGACGAGGCAGTCCTCGCCGTGTACGCGCCACGAGAGTGGCCGGGTAAAGCCCGGCACGACGGCGTTCTTGCCGTACACCGTCCGGTACTGCACGCGCGAGTGAGCGTCGAGCTCCGCGAGCGCGGAGCGGTCGAAGTCCTCCGGCACATCGAGCGTGAGAGTGTTGCTCGGCCGGTCTGTGATCACGCCGGTGAGATCGACGATGGGGATCATCCGCTTCATCATGCCTCCTCGTTGAAGGCGCCGCGGTCGATTCAGCTCTCCGCGCATCAGCGAGGACGGGTGAAGGGGACGGCGTGGGAGATATCGTAGCTGAAGGAGGCCGACGGCGCTCGGAATCGTTGCAAGCGCATGCTTTCACACGGACGGGGCGTGACCGCACGATGACCTGCGCGCGCTAGCTTCTGCCCATGTCCGAATCGGCACGAGTCCATTTCGGTACCGGCGATTCCTTCCAGGCAGATCTGATGCGGCGCGCGCACGAGTATTTCGAAGAGTCTGACCGCGCGCACCACGGCGGATGGGCGATCGCGGCGAAGATCGCGACCATGCTCGCATGGCTCGCGGCGTCCTGGGCGCTGCTGATGTTCGCGCACCCGGGCATGGTCGGGGCGGCGCTGCTGGCCGTGTCCGTCGGCCTCTCGATGGCCGGGGTGGGCTTCTGCGTCATGCACGACGCCAACCACGGCGCGGCGGCGAAGAGCGCGCGGGTCAACCGGCTGCTTTCGTTCTCGCTCGATCTGCTCGGAGCGAGCTCGGTCCTCTGGCGCCACAAGCACAACGTGATGCACCACACGTACACGAATGTGTCAGGCGTCGATCCCGACCTGGAGGGCGGAGGGCCCTGGCTGCGCGTTGCGCCCTGGCAGGCTCGCCATTCCTGGCACCGCTTCCAGCACCTGTACGTGTGGCTCCTCTACGGATTGTTCCCGCTGAAGTGGTGGTTCGTGGACGATCTCCGCGAGCTCGCGGAAGGCCGCGTGCGCGGCCGTGCTCTCTTCGGGGCGCTCGCCGGCAAGGTTCTGTTCATCTCCTGGGCATTCGCGCTCCCGGCGATCCTCCATCCCGGGTGGGCGCTCGTCGGCGTCTGGGCGATCGCGCTGTTCGCGCTCGGCAACGTGCTCGCGTTCGTCTTCCAGCTCGCCCATTGCGTGGGCGGGGCGGAGTTCTTCGAGGCAGCCGACGTGCAGGGCGGCTGGATGCGGCACCAGATCGCCACCACCGTCGATTTCGCGCCAGCGAGCGCGCTGCTGAGCTGGTATCTGGGCGGATTGAACTTCCAGGTGGAGCACCACCTCTTCGCCCGCGTCTGCCACGTGCACTACCCGGCGCTCGCCCGCATCGTCGCGGAGACATGCCAGGCGCACCGGGTCCGCTACCGCGTGGAGCCGACGCTGCGCAGCGCCATCGGCGCGAACCTTCGCTGGCTGCGCGAGCTCGGCGCTCCCCGC